>Ga0070698_100006679_pt1 | contig 12511 bp, 11 predicted proteins | sample KBSK1502metaG_FD_65477 | JGI IMG/M metagenome (GOLD analysis project Ga0070698, IMG submission 65477) | Corn, switchgrass and miscanthus rhizosphere microbial communities from Kellogg Biological Station, Michigan, USA - KBS K1-50-2 metaG | ecosystem: Host-associated > Plants > Roots >...
ACGGTCTCTATATCTACTGTGGCACCGAGACGTTAGGCGTCGACCGTCACGAACTGGTCAGCGACCTGCTGAGTGGCAAGGCGAAATACTCGAGCATCTTCAACTATCCGTCGCTCACGTGGGCGGACATGGGCGTGATCGGCTGGTTCGTGGATGGCGCGGCGATCGTGAACCAGACGATGCTGGCCAAGGCGTCGTATGGTCCGTACGCCCGGGCCATGGTGCGCATCTGCAAGGAAGAGAACTTTCACAAGCGGCAGGGCTACGAGAGCGTGTCGATCCTCGCGCGTGGAACGCCCGGACAGAAAGCGATGGTTCAGGACGCCGTGAACCGCTGGTGGTGGCCGTCGCTGATGATGTTCGGACCTAACGACAAGGATTCACCGAACAGCGGCGAATTGATCAAGTGGGGCGTGAAGAAGAAGAGCAACGATGAGTTGCGTCAGCGCTTCGTGAACCTGACGGTGCCGCAGGCGCAGGCGGTCAATGTGACGCTCCCCGATCCCAGGCTGAAGTACAACGAGACGACCGAGAACTGGGACTTTGGCGAGATCGACTGGGATGAATTCTGGGCGGTGGTGAAGGGCAACGGCCCCTGCAATCGCGAGCGCCTCGCGGCCCGCAACAAGGCGCACGACGAGGGAGCATGGGTCCGCGCCGCGGCCGAGGCCTATGCGGCGAAGAGGCGTTCGAACGGCGCCGCTGCCTGACCATGAGCAACAACACGCCGGATACAGAATGGCCGCTGTGGGAAGTGTTCATCCAGCCCAAGCCCGGTGCGCCGCATGAACATTGCGGGAGCGTGCACGCCGTGGACGCCGAGCAGGCGCTGCTGAATGCGCGGGACGTGTATGCGCGTCGGAACGAAGGGATCCATCTGTGGGTGGTGCCGACACAGTCGATCACGGGGTCCACGCCGGACGACGTCGGTCCGTTTTTCGATCCGGCGAACGACAAGGCGTATCGTCATCCGCAATTCTATAAGACGCCGAAGGGCGTGAAGGTCTACTGAAATGCATTCCTAATTTTGCATTCTGCATTCAACGTTGATGTCTCTATCGGCTTACCTCCTTCGTCTTGGCGACGATCGCCTGATCCTGGGCCATCGTCTGTCCGAGTGGTGCGGGCACGGCCCCATCCTGGAAGAGGACATCGCGCTCGCGAACATCGCGCTGGACCTCATTGGTCAGGCCAACCTGCTCCTCGAGCTGGCCGGCAAAGAGGAAGGGCAGGGAAGGACCGCGGACGCGCTGGCGTACTTCCGCGAGGCGGTGGAATTCCGGAATGCCCTCATGATGGAACTGCCCCGAGGCGATTTCGCGTTCACCACCACTCGGCAGTTCCTCGTTTCAGTCTTCGAGGTTCTCCACCTCGAGCGGCTCCAGGCATCAAAACATCATGATCTGGCCGGGATGGCGGCGAAGGCGTTCAAGGAGACCCGGTATCACGCCCGTCACAGCGTTGACTGGATGTTGAAGCTCGGCGACGGCACTGCCGAGAGTCACGACAGGGCGCAGGCGGCGCTGGACGAACTGTGGCGGTTCACCGCCGAGCTGTTCGAATCGGACGACATCGAACGCCAAATTGTCGCCGAGGGAATCGCCGTTGATCGCGAGGCGCTGCGCGCGCCCTGGCTCGCGGAAATCACTCGCGTATTGACCGCGGCGACGCTGAAATTGCCTGACGGCGGCTTCATGCAACGCGGCGGTCGCGAGGGACGACACACCGAACACCTGGGGCATCTGCTCGCCGAAATGCAGATCGTCGCCCGGTCCTACCCGGGAGCCGAATGGTGACCGGCGTGCGCGCGCGCACGGAGTATTGGGATGCCGTCGGGTCGGTGCTCGATCCGGAGGTACCGGTGCTGAGCGTGATTGACCTTGGCATCGTCCGCGACATTCGTGAGGAGGATGGCACCGTCGTCGTCGACGTGACTCCAACGTACTCCGGCTGTCCAGCGATGCGCGTCATCGAAAGCGACATCACCGATGCGTTGGTGCGTGCCGGCGCGGCGAATGTTCGTGTCAACACGGTGTTTCAACCCGTGTGGACGACCGACTGGATCAGCCCGGATGCCCGGGAGCGACTGCGCGCGTATGGAATCGCGCCGCCGAGTGGCGCGGCAGCGGTCGCTGGCGAGTTGATCCCTCTACAGCGCCGCGTGGAAACCATCGCGTGTCCGCGTTGCAACTCGCGAAACACCGAGCGTCGCAGCGAATTCGGTTCGACGGCCTGCAAGGCGATCTACTACTGCCTGAGCTGTACCGAACCGTTCGAGTATCTCAAGGCGATCTAGCCGGACGTTGCGTTGGGCTGGCGGATGGTCCAAGCCGCCATAGGTTCGACAGGTCATCGTCGATGGACCAGTCTCCGCGAATCAGAGGTCGGAGCCATGCATCGCATCTCTGTCACGACCCGCATCGCCAGCGCAATGGTGATCCTTTGCGTCAGCGCAGTCCACGCTCAGTCACCGCAGCGTCTCACGCTCGAGCATCTGCGACAGGTGGTCGGCGTGGGTGGGGTGGAGCTTTCACCCGACGGCCGCACCGCCGTCATCACCGTCACGAAGCCTAACTACGACCGGAACCGGAACGAGTCCGAGTTGTATGCCGTCGACGTTGCGAGCGGTACGATCAAGCAACTGACGTTCGAGCGTCGCATCGTCGGCGGTGCCAGGTTTTCCCCCGACGGCAAGACGCTCGCCTTTCTCGCGGCCGCGAACGACGGGGCGATGCAGGTCTGGCTGCTTTTCATGGATGGAACGGGGGGCGAGGCGCGCCGATTGACGTCGCACCCAACCGGTGTCCAGCACTTCAGTTGGCGCCCGGATGGTGGCGCCATTGCCTTCGCGGCAAGCGACGAGGCCGCGAAGCGCGAAGGCGAAGCAAGACACCTCGCCACCTTCACGGTCGGGGCGCAAGACCTCTTCCTGCGGGAGAACATTCAACCGCAGCACATCTGGCTGGTCGGAGTCGCCGACAGCACGTCCCGCCGCCTGACGAGTGGAAAGTGGTCGCTGGAATTCGTGCTCCCGCCAGGGAGTCCCCCGTCCGGATTGAGTTGGTCGGCCGACGGTCGGACGATCGCCTTCACGCAGGTGGTTGCGCCCGAGACGGGGAAGCTCGACTCGGTCCACGTACAGTTGCTCGACGTGGCCACCGGTGCTCTGCGCTCACTGACTCAGGCGCGTGCGCTGGAGAACAACCCCGTGTTCTCTCCCGACGGGCAATCGGTCGCCTACTGGTATCCGCGTGACGGGCGCGGCGACCGCGAGAACGAGGTCTGGGTCGTGGCTGCCGCCGGCGGGACTCCGAAATCGCTGACGCGTTCGCTCGACCGCAACCTTTTTGGCGCGACGTGGATGCCTGACGGGCGCTCGCTCCTCGTGGCGGGGAACGAAAAGACGACGGTCGGAGCCTGGATCCAGTCGATCGACGGTCCCGCGCGTCGACTCGACGTGGGTGACCTCGTCATCAACGGCTCCTTTGGATACGACATCACGGTCGCCAAGCAGTCACCGGTGATCGCGTTCACGGCAACGACCGCGGACCGTCCTTCGGAGCTGTACGTGATGGACACTCCCGAGGCGAAACCGCGCCGCCTGACAAATCTCAACGCCTGGATCACCCAGGTGACGCTCGGAAAAATGGAGCGCATCACCTGGAAGTCGGACGCCTTCGAGAGCGACGGTGTGGTCCTGTACCCGCCGCAATTCGACCCAGGTCGCAAGTACCCGCTCGTCCTGGTGATCCACGGCGGGCCGACGTCGGCATCCAAGCAGAGCTTCAGCACGCTGCCTCAGTTGATGGCGGCGGAGGGATGGATTGTCCTGCAGCCGAACTATCGCGGGAGTGACAACCTCGGACGCGCATATCAAGCGGCGATTATTGGCGACGCCGGCGCAGGTCCGGGACGTGACGTGATGGCTGGCGTGGCGATGTTGCGAAACAAGCCGTTCGTCGACGGCCAGAAAACCGCGGTAACCGGCTGGTCCTACGGTGGGTACATGACGAGTTGGCTGATCGGCAACTACCCAGGTGAGTGGAAGGCCGCGATGGCAGGTGCTCCCGTCACCGACCTCGAGGACCAGTACAACTTCGGCGATGGGAGCATCGCGTGGCGGTACTTCCTCGGAGGCGGATCGCCATGGACCGGAAGCCAGGAAACATACCGTCGTAATTCGCCCATCACCTATGCTGCCAGGATTCGAACGCCGACCCTCGTGATGTCGAACATGGAGGATTTCAGAGTCCCGCCCACCCAGGCGTTCAAGCTCTACCGGGCAATGAAGGACAACGGCGTCGAGACGGAGTTTGTCGGGTTCTCCGGGCGGACGCATGCATCGGCGGATCCGGTGAACTCGCGCGAGCGGGTCCGCCTCTGGATTGACTGGGTGAAGAGGCACCTCGAGCCGACCGCCGTTCCATAGGCAGTGGAAAGGCCGAGGCCTGCGTTTCTGGCCTTTGAAAACACTCTGAGCGCGAAGGCGCGCCGAGGCAGCGCCGAGGCGAACAGAGGAAGTCATTGTTGGTGTTCAATTCTGACACCTTTGTAGTTGTTCACCATTCGTTTTATGCCGTGCCGCAGATGCCTGGCGTGGAAGTTGGTCAATAATCCCACGGTCCGTCGGCTGGCGTTAGTTCATTTGTAGTCATTCGCCGCTGTAGTGCAGTGCCGTCACTGCGCCATCACACCTCGGCGATACTCCGTGCTTCCTCGGCGCGCCGTCCGCGTTCAGGATATTCCCTGCGTTCTAGGTGTTTCCCGTCACTCGAACCTGTGTCGGACCATCCGAAGCGCGCCTAACGTTCCCTGACCACTCGCGGGCAAGCCGGTTGCGCTGGATTGATAGGGGGCGCGTCGCGAGGATGACGTAAATCGCTGCGGCACTCCGTATCCTCAGCGCGTTCGAGGGAATGTCGAGCGCGAATACGGAGGATACGTCGGATGGACGGAGCAACGACGAACATCGATCGGGCTGAAACGGCGCATTATGGCGGAACCGCGAGCGCCGAGTTATTGCATGGCGATATCACCGGCGAGATCATCTCCGCCTTTTACGCGGTCTACAACGAGCTCGGCTACGGCTTCATCGAGTCTGTCTACACTCGCGCCCTGGCGATCGAACTGTTCCAGCGAAGGATGAACGTCGCGCGCGAAGTCCCCGTCACCGTCTACTACAAAGGCGTGACCGTGGGGACCTATCGCGCTGACCTGCTTGTCTCGGACACGGTCGTGGTTGAGGCGAAAGCTGGAGAACAGACGTCGGACTACGACCGGATTCAGCTCCTCAACTTTCTGCGCGCGTCAGGCAAGGAAGTGGGCCTGCTGCTCCACTTCGGGCCGAAAGCCATCCTCAAGCGCGTCATTCACACGAAAAAGCTTGGAGAGTTGGTCGTGCCGATCAGTGATCAGTAGGTGACGTCAAACCGGCCGTTCGTGATGACCAGGTTGCTTCCTGACCCGGAGCTCGAAGCCGCCGTCGCCGTGAAGGTCCCGACGATCCGGTTCGACGTCAGACTCGTTATGGTGACGCTGCCGCTACCGCCATTAAACGCCGTACCCCAACCGGCGGCCGCGCCGCCCGTGGTCGAGCTGCCGATGATCAGGGACGATCCGTCGCCGCCCGCCGCGAGGTTGAACGAGTGCGTGCCGGGGCCCGTCGCGTTGCCGATGCCAACGATGAACGCGTAGGCGGTGCTGCCGGCAAAGCCGGTTCCGGCGACTCCAATAAAGTTGTTCTGCTGCCGCGACACGGTGATGGTTCCGGTGGCGCTCCAGGCGTTTCCGTTGACCTGCGCGGTGAACGACCCGTTTGTTGCGCCACCCGATGGTGGACCGGTCGGGTTACCATCGTCGTCGCCGCCACCACCACATCCAAGTGTGGCGAGTGTGGCGACGAGGGCCAGGAACCTGGATACGCGCATTGAGCCTCCGAGTCGGTAGACTGATTCTTCCCCGACTCGCATTGCGCGAAAGAACTTCAAAACCCGTCAGGCCAAGGACTCAAGCGAGCCCACGGCCCTTCCACACGGTCAATCAGCCCGTTCCTGAAGGACCGAGAGGATGTTTCCAGCGGGGTCCTTGAACCAGGCCATCGCTGGGCCATCGGCGCCGCGCATGATGCCACGATCGTCCGTCTTGATGTCCGGCAGGTCGTATTTCTCGAAGCGCACGCCCGTCGAATTCAGCTTGTCGACCGCCAGCTCCACGTCGTCGACTGGAAAATTCAGGATCGTGAAGGTGGCTGGCTTGTGATCAGGCTTCGGGTAGACAAAAACCTTGCTACCGGCACCGACTTCCAGCTCCAGTCCTTCGGGACGATCGACCACGTCGAGACCGAGCGTGTCGCGATAGAACGTGCGTGCCTTTGCGAGGTCGTCGACCGAAAAGCTCGGGAACGCAGGGGCCGCGGTAAGAATGGAGTTCTTCATCGTTGATCCTCCCAGTTCAGGCGTGCGCCTGGTGACTGTAAGAATCTAGACGAGCCCCTTCAAATGCCGAGCGAGCTCGAGGAGCTCGATGCAACGAATGTTACCGACTACGCTTTGCGCAGAAATACCCGGCCTCGTCCGGCTCACGGGGGCCGGTATAGTCCACGACGATGCCGATACCCGGCTGTGACGACCACATACCCCGAATCTCATTGGGGGAAACCGATCGGGGGTAGAGACTGATGCCGCTCTTCGCGCCAAACTCGCCGAGGCGGATGAAACCGTCGGACCAAATCGCGCCTGGAGCATCGGCGGACCGACTGGCCATTCGTTTCCAGATTTCGCCGGTGTCGGGCGGCGCGGCGTCGTACATCCCGACCATGAACTGTTTCTGCGACCGCTTCGCCGCGGAGCCGCGGCGGCGAGGCACCGAATCCTGCATCCACAGCGCCATTTTTCCCGCGTGTTGGCTGGCGACGCCCCGGATGCTGGTGGTGTCGAACATCACCACGTCGTAGGCGCCCACGAGGTCAACAACCTTCGCAGTATCGAAGGGCGTCATCTGCGGGGTGGGGCCCGACGCGCAAGCAGGCGGCGGAGAACTGCCCGCTCTCTGCGCCGACAGCAGCGCAGGGGCGGAAAGGAGTGAAACCACCACGACGAATACGGCGGTCCTGCTCCTGAGCATTCAAACTCCCTTGGCTGGGAACCTCTGACTCTCGCTCATTGGCGTCGTACGCGCAATCACGAACGAAACGGGATACGGGCTGATTGGAGCGGTGTCTCGTTGGAAGTATAAGGCGCGTGGGCCCGGCCGGCGGCTCGCGCCAACCCTTTGCCGTGAGCCGGTTTCAGGCGTCCAGCGCGACCCGGATCCGGTCCGCGATCGCGTCCACCGACGGCAGGACCGCCGCCATCAGGTCCGGATGATAGGGCATTGGCACGTCGTCGACGCACAAGCGGTCGACCGGTGCGTCCAGGCTCCAGAATGCTTCCTTCGCCACGACGGCCGCGACTTCGGCGCCAAAGCCGGCCGTCATCGTGTCCTCGTGCACGATGAGGCATCGGCCGGTTTTCCGGACCGAGGTGAGGACGGCGCCCCGATCCCATGGCGCGATCGTGCGCAGGTCGAGCAAGTCGACCGAGGCCGCCGTCATCGTGACGGCCTCCACGCAGCGATGGACCATGGCGCCCCATGTGACAATCGTCAGGTCGGTTCCTTCGCGCATAACGCGAGCAGAGCCTAACGGGATGACATAATCGTCACCGGGATAGCGCGCGCTGCCATCGCTGGTCATCAGGAGCGAACGGTGCTCAAAAAAGATCGTCGGATTGGGGGAGCGCATCGCCGCCCGCAGCAGTCCGACGGCGTCCGACGCATTCGACGGCATCGCCACCTGCCAGCCGACCGCGTGCGCCCAGAGCACCTCGGCGCTCAGGCTGTGCCACGGATCACCGACGTCTTTCCCGAAGCCGCCCGGCATCCGGACCACAATGGGAGCGCAGAAACGATTTGCGGTACGCCATCGGAGCGTACCGCAGTTGTTCAGCTGTTCGGCGGCGGGGTCAGCGTATTTCCTGAACTGGATCTCGGCCACCGGTACCAGTCCCGCGATCGCCATGCCGACCGCGCGACCGACGATGCCCTCTTCGGAAAGGCTCGTGTCGAACACGCGCGCGACTCCGTGTTTGCGCTGGAGTCCCTCCGTCACCAGGTGCACGCCGCCCTTGACGCCAACGTCTTCGCCGAAAACCAGCAGTCGCGGATTCACGGTCAGCTCGTGGTCCAGCGTGCGTCGCACGGCCTCGGCGAATCGCAGCTGGTCGCCCGACTCTTTCGGCGTCGATGAGCCTTTGAGACGCGCGCGTTCGTCCGACGGCATGCCACCCACTGCGAGGTCCCCGGCATCCGGTTCGGCGTACACGTGGCGGCGCACGGAGGATGGATCCGGTGCGGTCCTGGCGCGCGCGGCGGCGAGACCGACCTGGACGTCCCGGTTCACGTCTCGCTCGAGCGCGGCCCATTCCGATTCGGAAAGCACCGCCGGCACCATGTGCGACTTCAGCTTCGGGACGGGATCGCGGTCCCAGTCCTGGGCGATCTCGGCGTCGCTGCGATACCCCTTCTGGTTGTCCGGTCCAGAATGGCTCGAGAGCCGCGGGACGGTGAGCCGAAGTAATGCCGGTCCGTTCCCGTTCCGTACATGGGCGACTACTTCGTCCGAGAGCGCGGCGGTCTGGGCAGGATCGGTGCCATCGCCATCGCGGACGAGCAGGTTCGCGAACGAGGCGAGGTTGGCGGCAATGTTCCCTCCAGGGGTCTGCATCCCGCCGCGCACCGAGATCCCGAATCCGTTGTCCTCGACATAAAACAGCACCGGCAGCTTCAACGTGGTCGCCATCGTCAGGCACGACCAGAAGCCGTTGGTGGCGACTGATGCCTCACCGCCAAGCACGACGGCGATGGCGCCGCGCCAGGATCGGTCGCGAAGCACGTCGCGATGATACGTGATGGCCTGCGCCCATCCGGCGCCTGGAGTGAACTGCGATCCAACGTCGCCCGCCATCGGCATGACCATCGGACCCTGGTTCCGCGGGAGGTTGCAGACGACGCCGATGTCCCGACCGTCGCTGAATCCTCCCGACCTGCCTAACGGGCTGGAAAAGCCGTCCTCGATGGTGAGGCCCAGGGCCAGGAGCAACGGACGGGACCGATAATAGGCGCTGATCCCGTCGTGCGGATGGTCCAGGCGTGAGGCCAGGATGCATTGGGCCATGTCGTGCCCGCGTGCCGAAAACTGGTACAGCACCAGGTGCTCTTTCGGGACCGACGACCGGTTCCGGTTCGTCGCTTCCTCGACGTCGTCCATCGCGCGTGAAACCAGCGTGAAGTAGGCAACGCGACGCCAGTCCAATGGCGAATCGACCGCCACGCGGGGCGGGGGAGTCTGCTTGCGGGCGATTGGACGGGGAGGCGGAGCGGGGGCGGGCATCGAGTGGATACTGGTTGCCGGCTGGCTTCAGCGAAGCCGAAAGTTAGCGAGCGAAATGCAATCGTCGTATACTCGGCTGTGATGAGCGGCGACCAACGAGCACCTCGGATTCACGCGTCACCGTGCGGCAGGGTGCGACGCGTGGCGTTCGTTTTGACCATGGCGCTCTCGATATCGATTCCTTCAGGGCTGCAGGGTCAGGCGGCCGGAGTGACTCGAGCCGCGATCATTCGGGCGGAAGACGAGCGTGGCAAGGGGCCTCAGGGGATCGAACCGATCCTGGCCGGTCTTCAGGATCCTGCCCTTCGCGCTCTTTCGATCCGTGCACTAGGGCGCCTCGAACAGCCCGAACTCATCCAGCACATCCTGCGTCACTACCGCGACACGGCTGTTCAGGAGACCGCTCTGGAAGCAGCCGCCCAGGCAATGCGCGGGCGCCTGCCGGGGCAGCAGGGTCCGGACTCTCTGTTCGTCGGGGAGATATATCGTTTTCTGCGGCAAGCGCAGCCCGTGATCGATAGGCGCAACCGGGGTGCATTCGCACGGAGCATCGGTCGTCTTCCATATCCCAGGACGTTTCAGGCACGTTCCGCTGATTCTCTGCTCGTCACGCTGGCTTCGCTGAGACTCGAAGATCGTGATGCTTACGTAGCGTTCGCCGGCGTGGCTCACGGTTTGTACACGTTGGCGCGCTCGCGCCGTACGCTCGGTGCACTTTCACCTGCCGCTATCGACTGGCTGCGAAAGGCTGTTCGCTTCGGCCCTGACGTGCCTGAGGCCGTTGCGATTCGGCGACCGGCATGGCTTGCGCTTGCGGCAAACGGCACAGTCGATGGTAGCGACATCAGGGGGGCGGGTTTCGGAGAGGCCGATCCACAGGTCAGGCGTCTGGTCGTCGCCGCCCTGCCTAACGTTCCGGATTCGGCGCTCCATCGCGAAGCGCTGGCACGTGTCGCGCACGATCCCGATCCAATGGTTCGGCTCGAATGGGTCCGTGTTTATCGACTGCTCGTCGCATCGACCGACTGCAAGCCACTCCTGACCGCGCTGTCCGACACTGTCCACCACGTTCGGTTAGCGGCCATCGATGCACTCGCAGGCCCGTGTCCGGAACGTGATTCGGTGATCGCAACGTTGCGCCGCACGATCGACAACGGACCGAGTGGCGTGACGGCCAGGTCGAGCCAAGGCGTGTCGTGGCACGAACGGGCGCACGCCCTCACAGCGCTCGCTCGAGTCGACTCGAGCGTGGCGAGAGAATACCTGCGCCGTGACAGCAAGCACCCGGTTTGGCAGGTCCGGATGTATGTCGCGCGCGGTGCCACGGCCATCCGTGACTCCGTGCTCCTGACAAGCCTTGCCTTCGACGAAGTCGGGAATGTTCGCGAGGTCGCGATTCAGGGCCTTTCGGCGACGCTTGGCCATCTCGCAGACCTGGTCTACGTCCGCGCACTCCGTAGCAACGATTATCACGTGGTCCAGGCGGCGGCGCGCGCGTTGAAGGGTGCGCCGGTGCCGGATTCAGTCCGCCCCGCTGTGCTCGATGCGCTCGAAAGGTTATCGAAGGAACAGCGGCAAACATCACGCGATCCGCGGATGGAGCTGCTCGCCAGAGTTCGTGAGATGGGTGATCGGCAAGTCGTGTCTCGGGTGCGCCCCCTGCTGGGCGATGTTGACGAAGTGGTCGCTGCCGAGGCGATGAGCGTGGTCAACTACCTGCTCAATGCGTCGCAACAAGTGGTGACTCCTCGGCCTTCTGGTCGCTTCGTGACGCCACCTTCCGGCAATTTTCGCCTGCGCGTGACCATGTCCGCGCGAACAGGTGGCGGTTCCTTCGACGTTCTGCTCGACGCCGATCGTGCGCCGATGACGGTGGGGCGTGTTCTGGAACTCGTACGAAAGCGCTATTACGACGGGCTGACGTTCCATCGTGTCGTGCCGAACTTCGTCCTGCAGGGCGGGAGTCCCGGCATGAACGAATACGTCGGCGACGGCCCCTTCATGCGCGACGAGCTGAGTCTCGAACATCATGACCGCTACACACTCGGCATCTCGACGCGCGGGCGCGACACCGGCGATGCGCAGTGGTTCATCAACCTCGTCGACAACTATCGACTGGATCACGACTACACGGTCTTCGGCAAGGTTGTCGCCGGGACGGAGGTCGTGGACCGGATCCTGGAGGGCGACGTCATGGAGTCCGTGCGGATCGTTCCATAAGTTTCCCGCACTACGTTCGCGAGGCGAGATGGAGTACCGCCACATCAAGGTCGAGGTGAAGGACGCCGTTCAGGTGATCACCCTGAACCGTCCCGAGGTGCTCAACAGCTTCCACTTGCTGATGGCGAGGGAGGTGCAGGACGCACTTTCGGTGGCCGCGGCCGACGACGCAATTCGCGCGGTGCTCCTCACGGGTGAGGGGAGGGGCTTTTGCGCTGGACAGGATCTCGCGGCCATTTCGCTCGACGATGACCTGGGTGAAACCGTACGGGCGCAATACAACCCGATCATCCGCGCCATCCGTCGCCTCGAAAAGCCGGTGGTCTGCGCCGTGAACGGGGTTGCGGCCGGCGCGGGTGCCAACCTCGCGTTTGCCTGTGATCTCGTCCTTGCGTCAACCGAGGCCTCATTCATTCAATCATTCAGCAAGATCGGGCTGATCCCGGACAGCGGCGGCACGTTCATCCTGCCGCGGCTGGTGGGTTTCGCGCGGGCATCCGGTCTGGCGTTGTTAGGCGGCAAGGTCGGCGCGGCCCAGGCGCGCGACTGGGGGTTGATCTGGGAGACCTGTGAGCCGGCCGCCCTCATGCCGCGCGCGCTGGCATTGGCGACGTCACTCGCGACACAGCCGACACGCGGCTTCGGCCTCACCAAGCAGGCGTTCAATCAATCGTTGATGAATGACCTCGACGCGCAGCTCGATCTCGAGGCCGACCTGCAGGCCGAAGCGGGGCGTTCGGCAGATTTCGCTGAAGGTGTAGCGGCCTTCCGCGCCAAGCGGCCACCCGTATTTCGCGGCCGATGATGACGGTGGGCGTCGTCGGTGCTGGGGCGATGGGCTCCGGCATCGCGCAAGTCGCGCTT
>Ga0070698_100006680_pt1 | contig 12510 bp, 9 predicted proteins | sample KBSK1502metaG_FD_65477 | JGI IMG/M metagenome (GOLD analysis project Ga0070698, IMG submission 65477) | Corn, switchgrass and miscanthus rhizosphere microbial communities from Kellogg Biological Station, Michigan, USA - KBS K1-50-2 metaG | ecosystem: Host-associated > Plants > Roots >...
TAGCGAGCAAGAACGACAGCTCGCTCTTGCTCAGTCAAGTACTGCAACATGTCCTCTAACGAGGAACCATCTTCATCCACTAATGCGGAAACAACAGGGTCTTCAATCATCTCTCCGAGCGTCATATCCTCATCAACATACGCGTCAAGGCTGACCATCTGTTGTTCTTGCAACGCAACTAACTCTCGCACTTGCCACTCGTTCATCCCCATTGCCGACGCCGTTTCCGCAATCGTCGGCTCCCGGTGAAGCATGATAGATAAGTTATCGTTGACAGCTTTCATCCGCTTGATGGCTCGTACCTTGTGCAAGGGAAGACGAATACTCCCTTGATAGCGCCATAACGCTGTCAGCATAGCAGCTCGTACCCAGGAGAAGATGAATGTGCCAAAGGAAGACTCTTGCTTCTTCAGATCATACTTCTCTAGCCCTTGAAGAAAGGCCACATTGCCCTCTTGCACCAGATCAAGAAAATCCATGTCCCGACAGTGTCGAGCGAACCGTTTCGCCAGCCCGATCATCAGAGGCTGGTATCCTTGCGTCAAGCGATCACGCGCCTGGTGGCGATCCTCGCCGCGCTCAAGACAGGCAAGTAAGTGTGCCTCTTCTTCACTCGTCAATGGTGCTATCCACTTCACCTCTTGCATATACTGATCAATAGCAGCCAGTGATACACCTTGTCCTTGCAGCATAAACCGTACTCCTCTTTCTCACAGGTGTGGTATACTGTATCAGCATCTCTACTCTAATTATTGGTCAACTGAGCTCTACTCTCCAGGACCAAATTGTGGCTCCACGGTGTGGTTAAAGCAGATAGACACCAATTGAAGAGGACAAAACGTGGCTATGCAACAACCAAAACCAACCCCATCTTTCGCAGGACAATTCCTCAAGAACTATCGAAAATTACACAATCTCTCTCAGGAGCAACTCGCTTGTGACCTCAATATTGAACCACGTACGCTACGTGCCTATGAAAACGGTGAACGGCAACTCAACAACATCAATGAGCTCCGTCGCATCGCCGACCTGCTCGGCATCGAACCGGAACGCTTAGGAGTAGCCGCTTCACTCTACATTCCACATACGCCTGACCAGATCGAAGAGATTATCAAACGTGTATGGACACTCGTTGAAGAATCACGCCTTCAAGAGGCGCTCACCATTATCAAGAGGCTCACCCAAAACCTCCAAACAACCATCATCACCGAAGACCAGAAGCTCTTAAGGAGCCTGGCACGTGCTCATCATGCAGCGGGGTATATTATCTCCGAAGCGACACGGGCGAGCGAGTCCTATGAAGCCATTCTTCAGTATCAACGCATGGAATCGATCGCACGCACACTGAACGACCACACGCTACTCAACATCGCCTTAACCTATCAAGGCGACATGTACCGCCGCCTTGGTAACCTCACAAAAGCCATCACCTACCTTGAAGCCGCACGCGATACAACCCCTCAAGCCGATACAGCCGCACGGGGAAACAACTTTCAGCTCCTAGGACGCGCATATCTGCGTACTGTCCTCCGAGGAGACTCCGGGCACATGGAAGACTTTGAACGTGCTATGGGCAAAGCAGAAGAATTAGCCTACACCTTTGATCCAACAACAAGCAGTACGCAAGGGCATTATGGTCCTGGTATGGTGTACGAAGAGTACGGACGTAGTTACCTCGATCTGGGACAGGCAGAGAAAGCAAACGAGTATCTGGACCAGGCCGAAACCACGCTCCCACCAACAAAGTTTTGGGAACTGTTAGCTATGATCTCACGAGCCATCCTCCTCATTAAAGACGGTGAACTCCAAGTTGGCACACAGCTTGCCATTGAAGCAGCAGACCAGAGCCGAACAGCCGGCATAGAACGATTCCTCGAACGTATTTACAATATCCAACAATACTTAGATGATGAAGCAGACAACTACCTGCGAAAGGAACGAGAGCTCAGAAAAGTCGGTGCGTCCATACGTGAAGCCCTGGGGAAAGGCAATAGAGAAATTTAGCGAGAATGTGCTAAACTAACAAGACAATGCACACGCAACGACAGAGGAGCAACATGAAACATTTCTCTCAGGCGGAGCAGGATGCTATCACACAAGCGATCTTAGATTATGTGGAAGGGATCTATGAAGCAGACCCCACACGGATTGAGCGCAGTGTTCATCCCGATCTCGCAAAACGTGGTTTCTTTGTGGATGAAAAGGGAACCACAGAAAGCATCATGTCATTTGCACAGTTCATCGAACACACGAAGAACTATAATAAAGACGGCCAATTTCCACCTGATGCTCCAAAGGAGATCATTCTCTTTGATATCCTTGATCAGACAGCCAGCGCGAAACTGATCGCGGCTTGGGGCATCGACTACATGCATCTCGCAAAGTACAATGGCAAGTGGATGATCGTGCACGTGTTATGGCAAACACCCCCACATCTGGATGAGCAAAACACTGACGATTCCTTCAATCGCGTCTACGGTCAGCCAGATACCCCGTTCTATTATGGATTGAAGCCATCGAGAGAACTGCAAGCATTCTTAGACAACACTGACCCTCCAGGAGGCGAAGCGTTAGACCTTGGGAGTGGAGAAGGGAGAAACAGCTTGCTGTTAGCTCGCTATGGGTTCCATGTGCATGCCATCGATAGCTCTAGCCAAGGCATCCACAAACTGGAAACCTATGCCCGTTCGCAGGGACTGAACTCCATCGAGTGCTCAGTTGCGGATGTGAGAGAAGTGCAACTTGCCCCCAATGCCTACGACCTCATTGTCGCAGCCACCATCCTCGACCATCTTACAAGAGAAGAAGGCAAAAGGGTAGCAGCGTCGATGATATCAGCTCTGAAGCAAGGCGGCTTCCTCTATGTGGACGTTTTTACCATCCACGACCCCGGTGCAGCTCAATCAGCGCATAATGAGGCAACCGGCACAATCAGCGAAACAGCATCCTTCATCAAGCACTACTTTGATGAAGGGGAGTTAGCAGCATGGTTTTCTCACTTGGAAACGCTCCAGTACACAGAGGAAATGATCTACGATGATTCGCATGGCGATCCCCACTTTCATGGAATTGCACGCTTGATTAGCAGGAAACCATACAGTTTGGGGTAATCTCGGAAACAGAGTATAGCCAGAAAGCTCATCCTTCATGACAGATAACTTGCCATTTTAGAGCAGATTATCCTGACTAATCTATCTGTAATGCACCTTTGTGCCTGGACAATCATATCTACTCACTTCTCTGGTTGTCTAATTACAAGGGCGCATTACATGTCATTGTGAACCCCCTTTTTGGTTCTAGTATACCTCCTGGCTTTCACTTTGCCAGGCCAGGGGGTCACTACACTTTCTGTAGTAATCAATTACATTCAGGTGAGTATTATGTGCTAATGAATACAGTAAATACTTAGCACTTATTGTATTATGCCTGAGCCATGCTATAATGAAGCTGTTTTTACTGCTCCCGCTTTATTTGGTACTTTTGAAAGCTATGATTTTAAGCGTGTTACTATTGGACGGAAGTGACATCTCTAAACGGAGTAAATAAGCATGTTAGATTCCAATAACTTGCCTCGTATGCGTAAAGCGATTCAATCAAGAACTGATGAAGATAGTTTTCTGCTTAAGCAACTTCGAGAGGAAATACGCCCGCTTAAAAATGCATCACGTCGCATTGCACCACGCTCTACCACCTCCGTGTCATTAGTTGCAAGCGATGGTGGAAATAATGCGCTAAAGTTCGACCCTTTCTATATACAACTTGTTCGAGTTGTCGATTCTTATGGACAAGAATTGTGTTTAGATGCGGTCACTCCTACTACAGATGTTGACGAACTGAGCGAGCGTCAATTTGCAGAGAAAACTGCTCTTGGCTTTATGATGGAAAAGTTAGGCGTTTATAAACTTTACCATCTTAGTACGATGATCCCCGATCCAAGTAAGCAAAAAGACGATACTTCAGTTAAACCATCTTGGGTATTAGTTTATAGAGATCTCTGTGAGTGGGCAGTATTGTTTGACCGGATCGTTCGTACAGAGTTTGCAACGGATACCTTAGTTGTACGTGATGGACTTTTACGAAGCAAGCTGTTTGTGGGCAACCTCTTTATCCAAATGATGACTCAGCTTAAGCTGGCAATTGAGGAAAAGTCAAAACGGCAACGTAGAAAGTTGTACCTTGTTGGATTTGCAAAACATAGCAAGGTCTTGACCCGATATCAACTTGTAATGGCATTAGAGGGGATCTTGCAAGAGGAATACCCAACATATGTTGAGGTACCTCGTGCTATTGAAAAGAAAGCCTATGAATGGCCAGAGTATGCGCGGGGTGATGAGTCAGCTGAGGGCGGAGAAATCCCCAAATTTGTAGCAGGTTGTATGTTTTTTGCTAAATTTGGTTGTCGCAAACGAGATCCAATATGGCCAGTAGATATCTTAAATTCCCAGATAGGAGATGCACCAATCATCTTTGGCCACTTACTAGCTGACGCTATAGATGGATTTCCCGTCCCTCTTTATCCTCGATGTCTTCAGAAAGCACATGAAAACGCTGCTCTTGTAGGATTCGACATGGATGTTCTACAAGAAGAGATATTCTTAGCCATAAGGAACATAATAGATAACGACAAACAACATGTATTAGATTCGTTCCGTTTTGGATCTGATCTTAGTAATTTACGATACGAGTAGGTGATTAAGATGGGACCTTCAAGCCTTTTCCCAAAAGATCGAGTTGTTGGAATCTTTCGCGGGTTTAGCGAGGGTGGTTTAGAGTTCCATGCAGACATTGTTTTGCCCTATAAAAACGAGTTCCAAAGTATTCCAATGCATGGACAGTTTCTCCTCGTCCAACTCGCACATGAAGATGAATGCGTACTAGGGAGAATCACCTCATTCTTCTCAGATGGCAAACTCACCTCAAGTACAGGGGAGGACTATGGAATCCGTGCCGTTGCGGAAGATCGGCAAGTACCTGAGGATTTGCGTGAACAGTATCTTAAGTATCGGGTGAATATTCGTGTGCTCGGAGTACTCCGCCGTAATAATGATCAATTTATTTTTGTCGCTTCACATCGTCGTTTGCCACATGTAGGAAGTCGAGTCGCTTTTCCATCGGAGGATGTACTCAAAGAAATTACTGGGCATAATATTGATCCCAGACATAGTGCAGAGATTGGCTTTTTCGCCCTTGGTGAGTTCATTTATGCAGATGGAGATCATCGGCTTGAATGTCAGCCCTGGATGCAGATCACTAAACCAAATATAGTGCCACGGTTTGACATCACAAGCTTAGCGTCCCGTCGAACGTTTGTCTTCGCGCGTGCTGGATTTGGTAAATCGAATCTAACAAAACTACTTTTTAGTAATCTTTATCGGCACACACCAACCGTTGTGAAGCGAGGTGGAAGAGAAGTCCCAGTGGGAACGGTCATTTTCGATCCCGAGGGTGAATATTTTTGGCCAGACGATAAGGATCGTCCAGGGCTTTGCGATGTACCAGAGCTTGAAGACAAGGTTGTTATCTTTACTCCTAAAAAAATAGATAGCCCTTTCTACCAATCCTTTGTAGCAGGCGATATACGGCTTGATATACGGCGACTTCGTCCCAACGATGTCATTTCTATAGCTCTTTCACCAGAACGACAAGATCAGCAGAATGTGCGCAAGTTAAAAGGGATGCGTCAAACTGACTGGGAACGAATGGTTGATGAAATTTATGAGAATAACAATTCTACCGATACGGCAGTTGTCAAGAAGTTGCTTCAGCTAGATAACTCTCCTTCAGGGGATGTAGAAGCGGTTGCAGCACGCAGCAACATGACTCAAATTGTGCGCCAACTGCACGATCCATCGAGCCGTATGATGGACATGCTATTGACAGCGCTGCGAAAGGGTAAGCTCTGTATCATAGATGTATCCCAAATGCGTGGTGAAGGAGCATTAATTCTCTCCGGACTAATCTTGCGTCGTATTTTTGACACTAATCAGGAAGAATTCACAAAAGCAGATTCCCGTACTATTCCTACCATCGCTGTTATCGAGGAAGCTCAAACAGTACTTGGTACATCTGCAGGTGATAGAACTTCAGCGGAGTCGGCTTACATTGCATGGGTAAAGGAAGGTCGCAAGTACGATCTTGGTGCAATGATTATCACACAGCAACCTGGAAGCATCTCACAGGAAATTCTTAGTCAAGGTGACAATTGGTTCATCTTTCATTTATTATCCTCAGGTGACTTACAAGCCGTTCGAAAGGCTAACGCACACTTTAGTGAAGATCTTCTTAGCGCATTGCTTAATGAGCCTATCCCAGGTCATGGCGTCTTTTGGAGTAGCGTAGCTGGTAGACCATATCCTATCCCTATCAGGATACTTTCATTTGAAGATGCTTACAAAGTACGCGATCCCTTTTACAATGCGCTAGCAATAAACACATATGCAGCTCAGCTTCACAAACACTTCGAGGACGAGTTAAGCGAGGCTGTGGCAAATACAAAGTCTATTATGGAAGAAGTAGAAATCAAGGCTAGCCAAAGTAGCATATTGCTGTCCAATCATCCAAATTCTCTATGGGAGCAAGAGGATGCTGCTCCTGTTGATACACTTACTTTGTATAGAGCAAAACTCGTCAAAGGGCTGGAAAATGATCAAGTTACCATATCACAACTTAAGGCAAAAGGTATGCCATATAGAGGTGTTATGGAAGCGCTTAAGCGTTTTTTGCCACCAGATTTTGAGGGTGCTCATGACTTCGTCTTAACTTCTGTACCACTCGTACTAGATAGCATTTTTGGAAAGAATGGTTGGACGCAAGAAAGCAAACCATCGAAGTCTAAACCAGGAAGTTCAACAAATTGGATAATAATAAAACAGTAAGGATGTCATTTGTAGATCGATGAAAAAAGTTTCCAGAGCGGCAGTCCTTAACGGCATCTGTCCCTATTACACAATGTACCCACTCGACTTCCCTCTTACAGCTCTTAAGAAAGCTGATAAGGGTGATTGGGTTTATGATCCTTTTTGCGGCAGAGGCACCACTAATTTCGCCGCTAGACTTCAAGGACTTAACACTATTGGAGTTGATAGTAATCCAGTTGCCGCCGCGATAGCAGCCGCTAAATTAGTCTCACTAACCCCAACAGACATTGTGGTCGAATATGAAAAGCTAATAGCTTCCCATATTAGCAAGATAGAAATTCCTCAAGGCGAGTTTTGGCAACTATGCTATGAAGAACAGACATTCTTAGAACTGTGTCAACTCAGGACAGCACTCCTCGAAGATTGCAAATCTGCTGAAAGAATTGCTCTAAGAGCGATCCTATTAGGAGCGCTTCATGGACCACAGTTAAAAACAAAGGACTCTTACTTTTCGAACCAGATGCCCCGTTCCTATGCAGCAAAACCTGCTTATGCTACTAAATTTTGGAAGAATAAAGGGCTAAGACCACGGCGCGTGAACATTCGCGCTATAGTACAAGAGCGAGCTAACAGATATTATGGATTTCCTCTTCCTCAAGTCCTTGGAGAAATATTTCAAGGCGATAGTAGAAATATAGAATTATCAGCCTCAAGAACATTAAAATGGATCATCACATCTCCCCCTTATTATGGTATGCGGACCTATATTCCTGACCAATGGCTTCGTAACTGGTTTTTAGGGGGATTACCAGAGGTTGTATATTCTTCGCATGGTCAGATACCACACAGTTCTCCAACAGAGTTCGCATATGAATTATCCATTGTATGGAAAAGACTTGCATCGATCAGCCAGGATGGAGCTTGGCTAATCATCCGCTTTGGCGGAATAAATGATCGCATGGCGAATCCACGTGTAATAATTAGAAATTCACTACGAATAGCTCAGAGTCCCTGGCGACTACGAACTATACGTTCTGCTGGTTGTTCTACAGCAGGCAAACGGCAAGCGAATCAATTTGTTCGATCACTGAAACATCCAATCGAGGAATTCGATTTCTATATCCGTTTGGAATAAATTCTTCCTATTGCCAAGCTACCGAAGATGCCACAGCGAATGTTGTGTATGAGTGCAGAACAAGATGTCTAGTACCTGAAACACTTTTTTTATTGCCTCCGCTTCATGCTACTTCCCATCATCAATCACGCGCATCCCACGACCGGCAGGACGCAGTAAGAGCTTTTGCCAATCGAGCCAAACTGCTACCTATTCGTATCAGCTACGTATATTCATCGGGGACTTTTTAACGGGTGAAGGAAGACAGACTTTGGAAGATGAACATGCTCTAGGCAGAAAGGAAGGAGTGACATGGAAGCCCTTTTCTATCAGACACAGGACCTCGACCTTCCGGCCATTGCTCAGGCGCTGGCGCTTGAGTACCAGGGGAAGGGATATGAGGCACAACACTTTGGCGATATGAACAACGTCACCGTTCAATTAAAGCACGAAAGCACCTTGAGGACGATTACCGGCTTTAACAAGGCGCTGGCGCTCTCTTTGCAGCGTGTCCAGGATGGCACATTGGTGAGAGTGGGGGCGCAGGACTGGGTAGATCAGATCGCAGTGGGAGCGGTCGGTCTGGTCATCCATCCTCTCCTCATTACCGCCGCAATCGGAGCGCTTCAGCAATATAACGCCTTACACGAGGTGCTTAGATCGATTGACTTTCAAGTGCGGCGGCAGCAGCCACAAGCCCAGGTCGGCATGCCTCCCAGCACTCTGTGGATGCCTCCCACGTATCCTGGGATGCCGCCTACAAATCTGTAGTGAGGAGATGAGCGACCTGGCTCAAGTGGGAAGTTGCTTCTATCACGTCAGCCAAAGCAAAAGGCCCTCTGAACATCAAGGGTCTTTCGCTTTGTCTTGCATACCTATACATGCAGAGAGCCCCTTTCTCAATAACCACCACAAATAGCTAAGCCGTATACAGCAATGCATTTATCACCACTTCAGGCAGCGCCAGAAATGAGCGCAAAAGTGAGCGCAAAATAGCTTCACACAGCCCAACACAGTTGGACAACATTGGACAACGCCAGCACACCAAGCCGCTCGACAGGCCGAAACACGCCATCATAGGAAGCCCCAAAAAGGCACCCAACGGAGTTCGACTCTCCCCCATCTCTATTACTTAAGATCGCTTGAGAACTGGCTTCTCAGGCGGCTTTGTTTTGTTGTGTAGCAACCAAAGCACCCAATTGGGAGCAGAACTAGGAGCAAAAAGATTTCTGCTATCAATACCTCACAAGGATTTTTACCAAGTATCTTTCCAATCAAATAAATCAAAGTATCTTATCATAAGCTTTATAACGCCACTTAACTATACAATACCTAAAACATATGTTATTATGACACAGCATTTTCATAATATCCTTTGAAGGATTAAGAAGAACGAATGGATAATACAATAAAATTGTTAGAAATTATCTTACCATTTCTCCAAGCTCTCATTTGGCCCCTCGCTCTCCTAGCAATCCTTCGCTATTTCGGCAATCCTATTAAAACATTTATTGAAAGTGTCAAAGAGCTTACATTCAAAGCTCCAGGTGGTGTAGAAGCCAAAGCTACGAGGCTAGAGGAATTAAAGGTTGCAGCCGAGGCTGGAGCCTCGTTGGGGGCAGCCGAAACGACTAAAGGCGACGACGATCCTAACAAAGGAGATACAATAAGCGCTACTAAAATTGCAGAGATAGGGAATATTGTAAGTGATGCTGTTATCAGAATGAAAATGGTGGATAGGTTTGAAGGAAAAGCAATTTTGTGGGTAGATGATAAGCCCATTGACAACTTTAATGAAAGAGGAGCTTTTGAAGCTTTAGGCGTAAATTTGACCGTTGTTAATAATCTAGACGACGCATTACAAAGGCTAAATTCCAATAGATATAGTATTGTAATATCCAGCATAGACCATGAACACAAATCTCTATCTAATGGATATCTTCTGATAGAAAAGATTAAAAGGCGGGGGATTAAAACTCCTGTAATAATCTATATAGCATGGAGTGATCTCAATCTCGCTGATGAAGCAAAGGCAAAAGGTGCTTATGGTATTACGTCCAGTCCTCAGGTATTATTTCTACTTGTTACTGAAGCTATAGAACAAGAATCCCTCAAAACAGCCCCGAAATTCGACCAGAGAGCAAGAGCCGAATATTATATTATGGAGTGGCTACAGGAACGATATCCACATTCTAAATTAGTAAAAGAAGCCAGAGTAGGAGATAATATAATTGATTTTATCATTCAAAACTCACCTAGCGAGACAATAGGAGTAGAGGTAAAATCTATTCCTGCCTATAGACCTCAATCTCACCTAACCAATGTTTTCCGAACAGCAACTTCTATCTCTAATAAAAAGCATTTAAGCCAAATTATCATTATATTTGTGTTTGTTGATCTTGAAAGTGCTTTTAATTCGAGAGACTTTATTGAAAGAGAAATTAACATACCTACGAATACCACTCTTGTAGCAGGTATTATTCAGAGAAAATATGATGATTATGAATTTTCAATTGTTTCTACTTTTGGAGAAGCTTTACCTAAACCATTATGGCCGTGAAATCTTAGGGTTAGCTCATTTTTCATTTTCGCCATTATAAAACTAGTTTCCCCAAGTCTCAACTACATCGTCTTACATAGATGGCAATAAATGACCGTATGTCCTCAGAGTAATAACAATATCGCTATGCCCCAAAAGCTCTTGAATAACCTTGATATTCACTCCCTTAGCAAGCAATATCGTAGCCGCACTATGCTGAAGGTCATGAAAGCGCATATGCGCCAGGCCAGCAGCGTGAAGAATCTTCTTAAACACCCGGAGTAAGTAGTTCGGGTTAAAGAACCCACCTTCCAAATCAGTAAACACTTAGACAGTCACTCAGGCGCAAAAAGAGCCTGAACCACAAAATGACCACCATCAAATGAGAGCAAAACCATGCTACTCCCATCAACAGCATGAGACAAAAATGGACAAAAATCCAACTGCTCCCGCTCGACATCCCCACCAATCCGCCTGCCAGCAGAGCTAAAAAGGCTCCTTCGGAGGTTCAAATCCTCTCACCGTGTCATTCGACGAAACTTGACAGGAACTTTGATAGGAACGCCGACAACCATCAGCGAACAACCGTGAACATTGACGAACGTCAAACCGCTCCAGAAGCCACAGGGAGGACACCCAGGAACCTCCAAAAACAGAGTTCTTCGTATCCCCCTTCGGACCCTTATGCTATTACAGCTTGCCACTTGAAGTCCCTATCGGGGACGTAGCTACTCTAACTGACTCTATATGCTGACTCAGAAAGATAACACCTTAAGCTCTTCCTCAATCCTGCTGATTTTGGTCAGACGTAATTGTTATGTCGAAGCAGAACGCCACAACTAGAGCAAATCAATGGAAAGCTACCTGGTCAAAAGGTATCCAAATCAGCAAAAATAAGGGTAAACCTTTACTTACCTTTTTCAACAGCCTGATAGATTGTGCGACATATGAAATTTGTATGTGTTAGGACTTCTTTGTCTTAATACTGACGTTCTTATGCTCTAAGGGCCTAAGCAGCAATGATGAACGATCCCTAGGAGGTAATGAAATTGTGTTATGTCGTATAGGGTTGCCAAACTGATCGACCAACACAGCGTTTTCCTGATGGTATCTTAATACACCGTTCGTCGCCACAGCAAAATCAGTGTTTTTAAAGAGCAGACGCAAAGCTGATTGACGATATTTGATATCTAGTATCAAAATTAGGCATAATGTTAATAGCAACGATGCATACACAAACCAGGGGATAAGAGCGGCAATGAGAGTGTCGCTCTTTAGCATATCAACCAGTAGATTGTATAGGAGACCAAATGTTATCACGACAATACCCGAGCCCAAATATAGTATACCGTCTTGTCGATTATTTTTTAGGAATAATTTATATGAATCCACTGCTTCAAAGTCCTCTTTAGCTTCTAGTCGAAGGTTATTTAGGCGGATACATCCTCCAAAAACGCCTACGAATCCGATCCATATTAACCACGTAGATAACTTCGAGGACGATACTGAAATTGCTCTGAAAGACATGGTTTCAGCTAGTGTTATCAGATAGATAAGTCCAATTTGGAGAGTTGATAGAGGCCAAGTTGCAAAGAGACATGCAGCCACAAATTGCTTCCAGATGCTTAGAATCAGGAGAGAACTGATAATGTAGGGGAGATAGAAGTATTGCTGAAATAAAAACTCGAAAGAAGGAAGGTGAGTGATACCTTGGGGTAAAGGAATACTGAGTAGCAGCACACCAAACGCTATACCCTGAAGCACACTTACCAGAGTGAGGTGTAATTGTGGTAGAACAACACTATAAAAGTAATAAAAACGCTGGGGGCCTACTGTTAAATAGGGGATTCCTTGTTTGTCGATGATGATTCTATCGGGCTTGATGAAAGTCAATTAGACAGTACTATCGGTGGCTATTAAACCTGCCGATGTGATGTCGCGACTTCGTGAGTCCCGATGTCAGCATGCTCAGCGACAAGTAGATGTGCCGGTGCGCTATC
>Ga0070698_100006682_pt1 | contig 12508 bp, 5 predicted proteins | sample KBSK1502metaG_FD_65477 | JGI IMG/M metagenome (GOLD analysis project Ga0070698, IMG submission 65477) | Corn, switchgrass and miscanthus rhizosphere microbial communities from Kellogg Biological Station, Michigan, USA - KBS K1-50-2 metaG | ecosystem: Host-associated > Plants > Roots >...
GCTGATCTTTGTCTATGGCCTGGACCTCTTTGCGCACAGCAGTTGTAAGACTCGACGGATCCGTGGTCGAACGCACCACGAGGGTCATTTGACTAACCAATCTCGGAAAATAGATAGCCGGACGCAATCGGTCGTCATTGAATTCACTGAGAAAGCTCTTATAGCGCACATCTCCCACGACACCGACGATCTCCGAGAGCCCTTCGCCGGTCTGCAGACGTTTGCCGATCGGATCTTCATTCGCGAAGAAACGGTGAGCCAATTTGTCGCTGATGATTACCGGAGCGGGAACGGCTTGCCTGTCCTGATCAGTAAAGATGCGGCCCCTCAGGAGCGGAATCTCCATCGCACCAAAATAACCTGTAGAAATGTTGCGCAGGTCGGCGAGCGGAGCTTCACCGGGTGCGAAAGGCGGACGACCTTCTATCGAAAAGAAGATGCTTTCATCGCGATTCTCCAACGGCACCAGGTTTACTGCGCCTGCGGCCTTCACACCTGGCAGTGATTCAACGCGGTTCAGTAGTTGTGCGAAGAAAGCTGTGCGCAACTCACGAGTCGCATACTTGCGGTATATCAATGACAACTCGAAGGTCGCCACGCCATGAGTGTTGAAGCCAGGCTTCACATCCAGCAGTCGCATAAAGCTGCGAATCATCAATCCTGAGCCCACGAGCAAAACCAGCGACAGAGCGATTTCCGCTGTCACCAACCAGCTCCGCGTGCGACCGCGTTTACCGTCAGTGATGGTTTGGCCGCTTTCCTTTAGTGTCTCATTAAGATTGGTTTTGATCGCCAACAGAGCGGGCATCACACCCGATCCAATGCCGGTTAGGAATGACAGCAACAAGGTGAACGTAAAGACGCGCCAGTCGATTCCGAGGTTTTTCCAACCGCTGACATTTTGTGCGAGATTGGCCGGAATCCCCGCCGCGATGGCATGGACCGCCCAGACGGAGAGCAGGAGCGCGAGCAACCCTCCTATTAAAGCCAGCAGCACGCTCTCCGTTAGTAAATGTCGGGCCAAACGCCAGCGGCTGGCTCCCAACGCTTGACGAACCGCAATCTCCTTTTGTCGCGAGGCCGCGCGCATCAGTTGCAGGTTAGCCACGTTCGCGCAAGCGATAAACAACACGAACATAACGGCGCCGAACATGATCAAGACGTAAGGCCGAGAGCCGCGCACATACGACTCGCGCAAATTCTCAACTAAGAAGTTGTGATTTGCATTGGTCTCTGGAAACTGCGCCGCCAAACGGCTCGCGAGGATGTCGAGCTGACTTTGCGCTCCGGCAATTGTCACGCCTGGTTTCAGGCGCCCGATCACTTGGAGGTAAGTAGCGCCCCGATTGGTCACGTTCTCTTTGAAAGTGATCAACGGCGACCATGCTTCGACGTTGCTGCCAGGAAAAGCGAAGTCCGGTGGCATCACACCGACAACGGTGTTGCTACGATCATTGATTCTCACGGTACGCCCGACGACGTTCCTATCACCACCAAAGCGCCGATGCCACAGACTGTCGCTGATGATGACCACTGGATCGCGACCGGGCTGTTCTTCCTCAGTTGAGAACGTTCGACCAAGCGTCGGAGTCACGCCCAACACGTTGAAGAAATCTGACGACACAGCAAAGCCCGTAAGGCGCTCTGACCGGTCACCCTCTGTCAGGTTGATCGCTAAGTCCATGGCCGCGGCAACATTCGCAAAAGTCGCGTTCTGGTTCTTCACGTCAAGATAATTAGCAAAGGCGACCGCGTTGCGTTCCGGTTGAACCTGTGGTCTCGATTCCCAGACAACAACCAAACGGTCCATGTCCGGGAATGAGAAGGGGTGCAATAGGAGAGCATTAACAGCGCTAAAAATTGTGGTATTTGCACCGATCCCAAGCGCCAGAGCCAATACAGCCGCCATTGCGAAGCCCGGAGTCTTCGACAACATCCGCAACGCGTACCGAATGTCCTGAAATAGATTAGTCATGTGGGTTCCTTCACTTTCATACAATCTGCGCCAGACCACTCAAGCTGTTCACTGGGACCGCGGGCGGCTCGCCCGCAGTGAGCACCGAAAGGTGCGAAGATCTCGCCGTGTGCTCAACTTCAGACGTCTGTTCGCGCTGCGCGCTCACTGCGGGCGAGCCGCCCGCGGTCCCAGTGAAGAGCTCGAGTGGTCAACAGAAAGTCACTACTAAAGGGTGGCCAACTCTCAAACTGAACTCTCATTCATATCTGAGCGCCTCCATCGGATCGACTCGCGCCGCTCGTCTCGCTGGGATATAACAAGCCAGCAAGGCGACGAAAGCTAACAGAACAGCAACGGCAGCAAAGGTCAGTGGATCCTTTGTAGTAACGCCGAAGAGCAAACTCGAGATGACTCTCGTCACAGCAAAGGCTCCAACCAGGCCAATAGCTAGTCCCAGGAAGATGAGTTTGAATCCCTGCGCGACTATCAGACGCAACACGTCACGCGTCTGGGCGCCCAATGCCATGCGAATACCAATCTCATTCGTTCGTTGAGCAACCGAATAACTCATCACCCCATAGAGACCGACGATTGTCAGTATCAGAGCCACCGCGGCAAAGATCGACAGCAGAGTGGTGTTGAAGCGAGGCGCTGCAATCGAAGCGGCAAGGTACTCGTCCAGTGTTTCAACACTAAACATCGGCAGGTCTTTATCCAGCGAACTGACTTCCTTTACAACCGCAGTAACAATGCTGTGCGGATCACTAACAGTCTTGACGACCACAGTAAGCTGGTTGAACGGGACCTGGGCCTGGGGCACATAATACGCTGGTTGTACTACCGTGCTGAGGCTTCGATTCTTGACATCTCCGACCACGCCGACTATCTCGCGCATCCCTGATTTCTCACCCTCAAAAGTGGAAATGCCGGGCTGAATGTGTTTTCCGATAACTTCCTCGTTCGGAAAAAACTGGCGTGCGAATGTGTCGGTAACAATGACCACCTGTGGTGATTTGTGCTGATCGTGATCAGTGAAATCACGACCTTTCAACAATGGGATTTCCATCGCGTGGAAATAACCCGAATCGACCACGAAAAAGTCAGCGGAGGGCTCATCTTTCCTGGCTACCGGGCGACCATCAATCTGGAACGAGATGCTGAATCTATCTCCGCTTAGAGGCAGAGGCAGAGCGGCGCTGGCCGACTGCACTCCAGGTAGTGTCCTGATGTGCATTACCAGGTCGTGGAAGAATTGAGACTGTTTCTCGGTCGGGTACCTGACTTCTGGCAACGCGACACTAAAGGTCAAGACATTTTGCGGTGTGAATCCCGGACTGACTTGTCGCAAGCGCCACAGACTTTGAATAAGCAGCCCAGATCCAACCAGCAGAACTACTGCAATGGCCAACTCGGCGACTACCAACACACCGCGAGCGCGATTGCGGCGCGCTCCTTCCACCGAGCCGCGCCCGCCTTCCTTGAGTGTTTCCGTAAGCTGAGTATTAGAAGAATGAAGTGCCGGAACAAGACCGAAGATTGCGCCCGTTAGCAACGAAACTACGAAGGTGAACGCGACAACTCGCCAGTCGAGCCCGACCTGCATTGCTCGGGGAATATCATTCTTTCCGAGGGAAACAAGCAGATCAGACCACCAGACGGCCAACAACAATCCCAAGGCACCGCCGGCGAGAGAGAGCAGCATGCTTTCGGTGAGCAGTTGACGCACCACGCGTAAACGGCTGGCACCCAAAGCAGAGCGAATGGCCATCTCCTTGTGACGCGCCATCGCACGAGCCAGCAACAGATTCGCTACATTGGCGCAGGCAATTAAAAGCACGCAGCCCACTGCGCCCAGCAAGATGAGCAGCGCGGGACGAATATCGCCCACCAGGGCCAGAAGGGCTGCTTCGAGTTTGATGCCCTTGTGAGTGTTCGTATCCGGGTATTGCTGTTCCAGCCGCGCGGCGATGGTGTTCACTTCCGCTTGCGCCTGGTCCTGATTGACACCCGGTTTGAGGCGGGCAATCACCCTCAGAAAGTGGGCGCCTCGTTGATTTGTGATTGGTTCTTTGCCAGACGCATCACCCGCAACCGTTGTCCAAAGTTCAACAGGCTCGTTCTGAATCGGAAATTGAAATGCACGCGGCATGACACCAATAACGGTGTAGTTCGTGCCATCCAAAGTCACTGAAGTGTTCAGGACCGACTGGTCTGAGTTGAAACGTTTCTGAAACAGCTCCTGGCTCAGGACCACAACTCGTCCAGTCTCGTTGGGCTTATCATCGTCGGGAAGAAATCCTCGCCCGATCATCGGTGTCATTCCCAACAGCGGAAATAGATCCGCGCTGACTACGGCGCCCTGCAAACGAGCGGGCTCGCCCCGGCCAGTCAAGATGAAGTCGTTGTTGTGATAGGCGGCGATGTGTTCGAAGACGTGATTTTGTGCACGCAAGTCAGCAAAGTTTGGGTATGAGGATGTGCCGCGCTCCTGACCCCGTTGCGGATCCGTTTCCCAAACTGTCATTAACTGTTCAGAATTCGTAAATGGCAGCGGGCGCAAGAGCACCGCGTTAACAACGCTGAAAATGGCACTGTTCGCGCCGATGCCGAGTGCAAGCGCGATCGTTGCAACGATGCTGAAACTTGGTGCCTTCAGGAGCATTCGTATTCCGTAACGCACGTCTTGCCAGATGGTTTCCATGATCTTTCCTTTCGAAATTGTCCGACATGTTACTCGTAACGCAGTGCCACCAAGGGATCAACCTTCGTCGCACGACGCGCAGGGATGTAACACGCGAACAGCGCAACGATAATCAACAACGCGGAAACGGCGACAAAGGTTGTTGCATCCGTGGGTGTGATACCGAAAAGCAATGTGGTCATTAAGCGCGTCAACACCAGGGCGATTGCAAGCCCGATGGCAACGCCGGTTAGCGTGAGTATCAGTCCCTTGCTGAGGATCAATCCGAGTACATCCCCCTTTTGCGCACCCAACGCCATCCGAATACCCACCTCGTGCGTGCGTTGCGCAACCGAATAAGCCATCACGCCATAAATACCGAGGGCCGCAAGCATCATCGCGATGGCCGAGAACAACGTAAGCACCAACGTATTGAATTTGCGCGGCGCGACTGTATCGCGGACCACGTCAGTCATTGCTTCAATGTTCGCTACCGGCTGATTTCGATCAATTCCCGCCAGGGTCCTTCGAATCGGAGCGGCAAGGTCAGACGGATTGCCGCTAGTCCGGACCAAAAGAATTTGATTGCGCTGCGGTCCAAGAGGCCGCGACAAATACCAATCCGGTTGTGGCGACGAATCGATCGCGCGATGTGGCAAATCTTTTGCTATCCCAACAATGGTGACCCACGGATTGTCCGGTCGCGGCAAACCCAGCGTTATGCGTCTTCCGATCGGGTTTTCGTTAGGCCAATACTGACGGGCCATCGTCTCATTGACCACTGCAACGACAGGCGCGGTTTCGTCCATGTCTTGCCAGGTCAGATCGCGGCCCTGGACCAGCGGAGTGCCTAGAGTGTGGAAGTAGTTTGCGCCGGCCATCTGCCAACCGGCGAAAGTTAGATTGGCAGGATCAAGCGCGCGTCCTTCCACGGAAAAAGGATCATTGCGTGCCGTTCCGCTTAGGGGCCTCATTGTGCTCAAGCTCGCTGCTTGCACGCCGGGCAGGCCCTCGACGCGTCGGACAAGTTCCTGGAAAAAGCCGGCGGCCTGCGCAGTTTCGCGATAGCGCGTAGCAGGCAGATTTATCTCGACGGTCAGCACGCTATCGATCGCTATTGCCGGCTTCATCTGCTGCACGCGGACAAAGCTGTTGACCAACAAGCCGGCACCGACCAGCAAGACAAACGAGAGCGCAACCTCGCTTATCAGAAGCGCATTCCTCCAGTAGTGATGGCGAGAATGACCAACCGTCGCCATTTTGTTTTCTTTCAGGGTGTGTTGCAGATCGAATTTTGAAGCTTGCCAGGCTGGGACAAGTCCAAACAAGAGTGTCGTCATGATTGTCAACAAGGCGGTGAAGAGAAGCACTCGCGAGTCGACACTTATCTCTTGCAGACGCGGCAAATTCGCTGCTCGCAGCGCAGCCAATGAGGCAACTGCCCAGAACGCCATGAGCAGACCCGAGACCCCGCCCAATAAAGCGAGTAGCAAACTCTCAACGAGCAACTGACGGATAATTCGCCAACGGCTGGCGCCTAAAGCCAAACGAATGGCAAGTTCCCTTTGCCGGACCGCTGCACGCACCAGAAACAGATTCGCGACGTTCGCACAGGCAACTAGCAATACGAGCACAACGCCGCCCAACAACAGGAATAGTGCGCGTCGACTATTGCCCACCGCTTCTTCCTGTAAAGGCGACAACGTAATTCGCCAACCGCCATCTTCGTCATGCGGACCGCGATATCCCCGATACTGGCTTTCGAACTTTTCGCCAAGCGCATCCGCTTGAGCCTGTGCTTGCTGAAGCGAAACTCCAGACTTGAGGCGGCTAATAACATTCAGAAAGTAAGGGCCCTGACGCTGGGCCACCTGCTCGCCGGAGTAAACCAGTGGGATCCAGATCTCGGCTGGTTCGCCGAGATGAAGGCTTGCGAGCGGGAATTGAAAACTTGGCGGCATCACGCCAATGACTGTGTAGTCTTGATCGTTTAGCCTTAGATGCTGACCCAGGGCGCTGTCCTTGCCGCCAAAATGACGCTGCCAAAATCCGTGGCTGAGAACTACTACGTTGTCACGGCCTATTTGATTTTCATCCTGGGTCAATGCCCTGCCCTGTTCAGCTTGCGCTCCCAGCAAGGGAAACAGATTAGCCGTAACACGTCCGCCAACGAGGCGCTCGGCTTGCTCGTCTCCGGCTAGATTAAGACTTTGAGTGTCGAATGCGGCGACCTGTTCGAAGATCTGATTCTGAGCACGATAGTCCTCGTACTCAGCCGCCTTGGCGTTTAGTCGCTCGATGTTGAGCTTCGTAAAGTTGCCCCAAACCATAACCAATCGATCCGAGCCTTGATAAGGCAACGGACGCAACAGAACGCCATTCACAACACTGAAAACGGCTGAGTTGGCGCCGATTCCTACAGCAAGCACCACAACCACGATGATGCTGAAGCCCGGATGCTTACGCAGACTCGTGATGCCATAGCGAATGTCTTTGAATAGTGTTCCCATCAGCTGCAAGACCACTTCATTCGTAACGTAGTGCCACGAGGGGATCGACTTTCATCGCGCGACGTGCCGGCACGAAACATGCGACCAGCGCAACCGCAACCAGCAGTAGAGTCATCGCGCCAAGTGTCGCCTTGTCGGTCGGCTCGACGCCGAACAACAAGTCAGCCATCAGGCGCGTCAGGGCGAACGACGCAGCCAAACCCAGGCCCACTCCGACCGATACCAGCATGAATCCGTGTGTCATCAACACCTTTAACACGTCCTTTGGCTGGGCTCCCAATGCCATGCGAACTCCGATCTCACGAGTGCGTTGAGTAACCGCATATGACATCACGCCGTAAATTCCGACCGCTGCCAGCAGCGCCGCCAAGGCGGCAAAACCCGCAAGCAAAACTGTCGTGAAACGTTGCGGGGCAACTAGTTCGGAGACAGTCGCCTCAAGAGTCTTGAAGGAATGGATGGGCTGGTTCTTGTCTATAGCCGCCAGCTCGGAGCGAATCGGACCGGTGAATCTCAGCGGATCACCCGACTGACTACGCACCACTAGCGACATCGATCCCCAATTAACTTGCAAGTAGGAGAGATATATTTGCGGGGCCGCGCCTTCGGAAAGGCTCCAGTACTTTGCACCACCGACAACGCCGACGATCTCCCATGCTTTGTCCCAAAAATGAAGGTGCTTGCCAAGCGGATTCTCATTGGGGAATTGTCGGCGAGCCAAGCTTTCGTCTACAACAATAACTGACGGCGCGCCCTTCGCATCACGGTCATTAAAGGTTCGCCCCGCACGCAGCGGAATTCCCATCGCTCGGAAGTAATCGCCGCTCACTTGGTTAGTTTGTGTCTGGGGATGCTGTTCCGGGGGAACTGGCGGATGTTCATCTACGCTAATAGGAGTCGACGAATTCAAGCTGTTGATGATTCCGGCACTACTTACTCCAGGAATCGCCGAGACTCGGGCCAGCAGTTCTTGATAGAAGCCGGTGACTTGGGCGGGTTCTTTGTAATTAGCTCCTGAAGGATCAATCTTCGCGGTTAGAACGCCGGAAGGCTCAAAGCCAGGATTGACATGGGCCAGATGCCAGAAGCTCCTGATCATGAGCCCCGCTCCGACGAGTGTCACCATTGCGAGCGTGACTTCCGCAACTACTAGTGCTGAACGAAACCGGTTGCGCAGGCCGACTGTCCTGCCACCTTCTTTCAGTTCTTCGTTGAGATCGACTCGCGACAACTGCCACGCCGGAACCAGCCCGAAGAGAAGACTGGTAAGGAGCGCGAGGCCAAACGTGAATGCAAGCGCAGTCGAGTCGACCTTGAGGAGTGCAACTCTTGAGTTTGCGGCAACCAAATATTCAGGGAGGCCGCTGGCAATGAATTGGATTGCCCAGTGGGCCAGCAATAAACCAACTGCGCCCCCGGCAACTGCCAACATTGCGCTTTCGAGCAACAATTGCCGCGTCAGACGTAGCCGACCAGCACCGAGCGCCGCTCGAACTGCCAGTTCACGGCGTCTGACGGTTCCGCGGGCCAACGTGAGGTTGGCCATGTTTACGCAGGCTATGAGCAACACAAATCCAACCGCGGCAAACAACAGCAACAGCATGGGTCTCACTTCTTTGGTCATCAAAGTCTGAGGAACGCTCAGTCGCGCGTGCAGATCTGACTTGGGATTGTTTAGGAACTCCCGGGCAACGCGATCCGCCTCTGCAGTGGCTACCTCGTTTGAAATGCCAGGCCTGCGACGCACGAGCACTTCCAGGTAATTTGATTGGCGCTCATTCTCTTCGGCTACTGTGAAGGCAAGCGGAGTCCATAGATCAGTTTTGGCGTAATACCTGAACTCAGCAGGCATGACCCCGACCACGGTGTAACTTTCGCTGTTGAGAGCGAGCTGGCGTCCAAGTATGTCCTTCGCGCCACTAAAACGCCGCTGCCAAAGTTCATGGCTTAACACAACAACGTGAGGGGCTCCCGGCCGATCCTCTTCTGCGACAAATGTGCGTCCCAGTTCGGCGCTTGCTCCGAGTAGGGGGAATAGGTTTGCGGAAACCTGAAAGCCCTGAAGCCGTTCGGGCTCGCCGGCGCCAATCAAGTTTGCAGGCCAACCCTTGTTGCTCAGCGCCGCAACGTCGGTGAAAACAGTATTGTGATTCTTCAGATTCAGATAGCCTGCCGGTGAAAAAGGAAATCCCGACTCAGCAGGGTCACGATCTGTGCGAAGGTAAATAGCTGCTAGTTCGTCAGCCTTGGCGTATGGAAGTGGCTGAAGTAATACCGCATTTACAACGCTGAAGATGGCGGTATTTGCGCCTATCCCGAGCGCAAGGGTAAGAATAGCGATCAAAGTGAAGCCGGGATTCTTCCACAACATTCGCAGGCCATAACGCAGATCTTGAATCATCTCATCCTCCCCATTTGTAATTGCCGATTGCCGTATGTCCGATATGCTTTAGCTTGTCGTCGCGTTACAGAACCGGGAGCGGTAGCGACCGCACTCAACTAGCGCTTGGTCCAAGGTTAATCCCGCTAAGCCCATCCCGCCGTCCAATTTAGATCGCGCCTCGGAACCCACAGGAGACGTTTGTTAAGTTGAGTAGCGACCGCACTCAACTAGCGCTTGGTCCAAGGTTAATCCCGCATTGACAACACTGAAAATGGCTGCGTTCGCACCGATACCCAGCGCGAGTGTGATCACGGCAATTGCTGTGAAGCCGGGACGCTTCAAAAGGTTTCTAACCCCGTAGCGAATGTCTTTGAGTAAAGTTTCCATGATGCTATTCCGATTTGAGATTCTGCGATTTGCTAATTTCCTTTGTTTGATTTCCAGTTGGGAATTTCGCTGTCGACCAGGCCTTCGCGGCAATCGGCAATCGGAAATCAAAAATCCTTTCATTCGTAACGCAGCGCCACCAGCGGATCTACTTTCGTTGCACGCCGCGCCGGCAGGTAACAAGCTAACAACGCCACCCCAAACAGCGTGCCGACAACAAGCGCAAAGGTTGCTGCATCGGTGGTCTGGACTTCATAAAGCAGACTGCGCAACAACCGCATCAGAGCAAGTGCTGCCACTACGCCAACCGCTACACCCAACAAGGCGAGCGTGAGTCCTTGTTTGAGCACCAGCTTCAAGATGTCTGAAGCTTGTGCGCCCAGGGCCATTCGTATTCCGATGTAATGTGTCTGTTGGCTAACCGAGAATGAAACGACTCCATAGATGCCGATGGATGCAAGCAACAGGGCAACTGCGGCGAAGATACTAATTAGTAATGCCGGGAAGCGCCGGATGAATGCCGCGGGCGAGGTACTAACCAGCTCCTCCATCGCGCGAACGTTGAAAATTGCTACGTCCGGTTCCAGCATACGGGTTTCGTTGCGAATTGCATCGGTCAAGGCCGCGGGGTCTGCGCTCGTGCGAACGACGAGACTTGTTACGTTCGCTGGGCTTTGCCGGTAGGGGTAATAGAGAACCGGTCTGATCGCCTCATCCAGTCCGCCGATCTTCACATCACCAACCACGCCGACAATGAGGTCCGGCGGTCCCTGTATGGAGCTGTACGCTAGTTTGCGTCCTATCGGATTGCGCCCGGCAAAAACTCGATCGGCCACGCTCTTGCCGATGATGACGACGCCTTGACCGTCGGCTTTGTCACGTTCATCGAACATTCGGCCGGCTATGATCGGAACACCGAGCGTTTGAAAATAGGTCTCGTCGACAACTCGGAAGTTAGCTTCGATCTCATGTCCAGGTGACGGAATAGGATCGCCTTCAACGTAGAAGCGCGTTGTGTTTCCACTTTGCAGAGGTAAATTGTCTACGGTGCCGACGCCGGTGACACCAGGAAGTGATTGCAGACGCTCTCTCAGTTGGTCGTGAAAACTCACCTGCTGGTTGGCCTCACTGTATTTACCCGCCGGCAAAACGACAGTCATCGTGAGAATGTTTTGTGGATTGAATCCCAGGTTTGCCTGCAGTAAACGCATAAGACTTTTCATCATCAGCCCTGCGCCCACAAGCAACACAACAGCCAGCCCAATTTCTATTACCACTAAAGCGCTCCGAAGACGGTGACCCACGCCTACAGCGCTTCTTCTACCTCCTTCCTTGAGAACTTCGTTCAGATCCAGGCGCGAAGACTGCAGCGCGGGCGCCAAGCCGAATATGATCCCTGTCAGCAGTGAAAGCCCGAAAGAGAATGCGAGAATGCTCCCGTCAATGTGCAGTGATTTGAGGAATGGCATTGCGTTGAGCTGGCTTTCCGGCAACGCCGCAATCAGAGCAGCCACGCCCCAGTAAGCAACCAGCAAGCCTGCCGCACCCCCCAGTAAGGAGAGCAATACCGATTCTGTCAGGAGTTGTCTGATCACGCGCCAGCGGCTCGCGCCAAGCGCGGAGCGGATGCCAACTTCCTTCTGCCTCGACAGGGCTCTAGTAAGAAGCAGACTGGCGACGTTCGCGCAGGCAATCAGCAGAACGAATCCGACTGCAGCCAGCAAGACCAGCAATATCGGTTTGACTTGCCCAATGACTTGTTCTTGCAACGGAACAAGCTTGAGGCCAGTGCCTGCGTGCGATTCGTTGTATTCCTGCTCGATGCGGCTGGCAATGACGCTCAATTCTGTTTGGGCTTGCTGGAGGTTCACACCTTGCTTGAGTCGTCCAATGAGATTGGTGCCATGCATGAAGCGCCGCGTCAGTTGTCCGTCTGTTGGTTGATAAGTCCGCCAGAGGTCCGCGGGCCGGAGTGCAAACTGGAAACTCGCGGGCAGCACACCGACAATGGTGTAACTATCACCGTTTAGCGTGAGTGACTGGCCAATGATCCCTTTATCGCCGCCAAACGTGCGTTGCCACATACCATAAGTCAAGACGGTTACTCGTGGCGCGCCGGGCCTGTCTTCGCCGGGCTGAAAGGTGCGTCCGATCACCGGCTCGATACCGAGCAGCAAAAAGAAATTGGCCGACGCGGCTGGAGCAGAAACGCGTTCCGGTTCACCGCGACCAGTCATGATCGCGCCGCCTCCGGTGTAGGCTGCGATCCCTTCACAAACCTGATTGTTTTGATAGTCCTGATAATCGGGATAAGAGAATTCACGCTGGCCAAACTCCTTCTGCGGCCTGCTTTCCCAAAGGTGATAAAGGCGCTCAGGCGATTTGTAGGGAAGGCCGCGCAGCAAAGCCGCATCAACAACGGTAAAGATTGCAGTACTGGCACCGATGCCGAGGGCCAACGTCATGACGGCAATCAACGTGAAGCCCGGCTTCTTCATTAGCATCCGCAGGCCATAGGATATGTCTCTTAGGAGTGTTTCCATCGTGTTATTTCCGATTGCGGATTGCTTTGAGTGCCCTTCCCCGCAACA
>Ga0070698_100006683_pt1 | contig 12506 bp, 18 predicted proteins | sample KBSK1502metaG_FD_65477 | JGI IMG/M metagenome (GOLD analysis project Ga0070698, IMG submission 65477) | Corn, switchgrass and miscanthus rhizosphere microbial communities from Kellogg Biological Station, Michigan, USA - KBS K1-50-2 metaG | ecosystem: Host-associated > Plants > Roots >...
CAGACCGCCTGCTGGGAGGCCTGGATTTCGAGCGCCCTGATGGTCGGCCGGTCGAAATCGATCCGCATGCTGGTGGCGGCGCGGCCCTCGTATATCAATCCCGTGCTGCTGGCGAAGATGATCGCGACCTTCGACCAGCTCTCGGGCGGACGCATCTGCATCAACCTGATCGCCGGCCAAAGCGAGGCGGAGAACGCCTCGGAAGGCATCCGCTGGGGCAAGGAAGAGCGCTACGAGATCATGGACGAGGAAGTCTCGATCCTGAAGGCGCTATGGACCACGCGCGGCCCGGTCGATTTCGACGGCAAGTTCTATCAGCTGAAGGGCGCGCAGATCCGGCCCTATCCGCTGCAGACGCCCCATCCCCGATTCTATCTCGGCGGCGGCTCGAAACAGGCCTGGGAGATCTCGGCCAAGCATTCCGACGTCCATCTCTTCTGGGGCGACACCTACGAGCGCATCCGCGCCAACATGGCCGAGATCCGCGACATGGCGGCCAAGCACGGCCGCGACAACGACATCGGCTTCGGCATGCGCCTGCAGGTGGTCTGCCGATCGACCGAGAAGGAAGCCTGGGAGTTCGCGCACGAGCTGGTGGGCCATGCCAGCGAGGCGCAGAAGGCCTTCGTGAAGGAACGCTTCGCCAGCTCGGAGGCCAACCGCCGCGTGCGCGAGCTGGCGGCGAGCGGCGAGACCATCGAGCCGCATCTGTGGACCGGCATCACCCAGGTGCGGCCGGGCGCCGGCATCGCCGTGGTCGGCGATCCCGAGCAGTGCGCCGACACCTTGCAGAAGTTCATCGACCTCGGCTGCCACTCGTTCTGCCTGTCAGGCTACCTGCACGACGAGGAGGCCGAGCGCTTCGGCAGGTGGGTGATGCCCATCCTGCGCGAGCGCAATCGCGAGCGCATGCTGGCGGCCTGAGCGTCACGGCCTAGGCGGCTGCGGCGCCTTCCAGGCCGACAAGGCCAGCCACCAGACGCACCACAGGGGACCGCAGAAAAAAGCGCCGATGGTGACGGCGATCCAGGCGACGGCCGTCGGCTTGCCGGCGCGCCGGCAGAGGACGGCCAGGGGATAGCCCCAAAGGAGAGCCGTCCCGGCCAGCACGCCGAGCACGACGATCCAGTGCAGCAGATGAAATTCTCCCATGGCCGATCTCCCGTGATGCCTTTCGTATTGTGGACGATGGGAGGTCGCTTGCCGTTACAGCGGCCGCGCCCGGCGCTATGCTCGGCCGAGGAGGAAATCGTGCAGCTGTCGTCCCGTACCTACGAGGCCAACGACGTTGCCGCCGTCCAGGAGCTGTATCATTCCAACGGCTGGACCGACGGCTTGCCCATCGTGCCCCCCACGGCCGAGGCCGTGCAGGCCTGCCTCGACTGGGTGATGATGCCGCCGGACCAGCTCATCGGCATCGAACCGGTGCGCGGGCTCGCCGTCACCGCCGAGAAGCTCGCGGTCAACGCCGTGATGGCAGGTTGCCTGCCCATGCATTTCCCGGTCGTGGTCACGGCCTGGACGGCGATGATGCAAGAGGAATTTTTAATGCACGGCGCCAGCGCCAGCACCGGCGGCTGCGCGATTCTGGTGGTGCTGAACGGCCCGATCCGGCTCGAGCTCGGCGCGAGCGGCGGCTTCAATGCGCTGGGCAACAGCGATCGAGCCACCGCCGTGATCGGTCGCGCCATCCGGCTCGGCCTGATCAACCTGATGGACGCGCGGCCGGGCGCCATCGACCGCTCCACGCTCGGCCATCCCGGCAAGTTCAGCTACTGCCTCGCCGAAGACGAGGAGGACACGACGTGGCTGTCGCTCGCCGAGCAGCGCGGCCTGCCGAAGGAGGCGTCCGCGGTGACGGTGATGGCGGCGGGGGCGCCGCGCCAGATCATGAACGAATGGACGACCAAGCCCGAGGAGATCCTGGAAACCTTCGCCGCCGACATGCGCGCCAACCTGCGTCACTATTCGATCCATCCCGGCAACTATGCGCTGATCTTTCCCAAGCAGCTGCGCGAGCACCTGCAGGCGGCGAAGTGGAGCAAGACCGACATCGCGAACTTCATCCACGAGCGCGCGCGCATCCATCGCCGCGAATGGGCCGATGTCGGCAAAGGCGCGGTCGTGCGCGACCGCGGCGACAGGGTCTATCCGGCGCTGCCATCGCCCGATCAGCTCCTGGTCGTCGCCGCCGGCGGGCCGGCGGGCGGCTTCGGCGCGGTGATTCCGCCCTGGCTCGGCAACAAGAGCCGTGCCGTGACCTTGCCGATCGGCGCCTGTGTTGATTGCGAACCCCTGAAGAAATGACAAGAGGTGGCAGATGACGTTCCGTGTCCTCGACCCCACGCCCGAGAAGGCACCGCCGGGCGGGCAGCTTGCGCCCCGTCTCGCCTCGCTGGAAGGCAAGACCATCGGCTTCATCTCCAACGGCAAGGTAGGCACCAAGGGCTTCTTCGCCCATCTCGATCGCCTGCTGCGCGAGGAGCACGGCGTGGCCCGGGTGGTGAGCCGCACCAAGTCCAACTACAGCGCACCGGCCGACGGCCATATCGTCGCCGAGATCAGGAACTGGGACGCGGTGATCGCCGGCATCGGCGATTGAGGAAGCTGTTCATCGTGCAGTCTGCACGACTCGGTAACGGCTGAACGTCTGCTGGTTCCCGCCTTCAGCGTCATGACCTCGCGGTTCGTCAGCGCCGCCGAGATGATGAGTCGCGTGCTCGGCATGCCGGACTACCGCTTCGCGGTGATCGGCCATCCCGTCAGCAGCGCCACCGACCACGACCTCGAGGCGATGGCCCGCATCGCCATCGACCAGGGCCGCCGGCTCCTGCTGCGGGCCTGACACACTGCATTTGGTAGGAACCTTTCGCAGCAGCGCGCGTTTTGGTTGCTATGAAAGCTGCAAAAGGACAGGGAATCGCGGCAGTGAGACCGGCCGTCGTCATCGGCATCCTGCTGATCGCGCTCGGCATCGCCGGCCTGCTGATCGACAGCATCAAGTTCGCCGACAAAAGAACGGTGATCGATGCCGGTCCGATCAAGGTGACGGAGGAGCGCCAGCACACCGTTGCCATTCCGACCATCGCCGGCGTCCTCGCCATCGTTGCCGGCGCGGCGCTGGTGTTCTTCGGCCGCCAGGTGCGGAGCTAAAGCGCGTCACTCGTCGCGTCAAGCAATGGGGCGGAATCCAAGCGCAGCTTTTTTGGACGAAAGCACGACGCGGTAAGGCTCTTGTAAGCGAGCGGTAAGGCTTTTGTCAGCAAGCAGGCGTTCCATGGCAGTGCGGGGGAGAAGGAGGAACTGCCATGCGTTCACTTTCAAGCCTGACGATCATCCTGCTGACGACCGTGACCGTGGGCGCCGCTGCCAGCTACGCCCAGACGACACCGCCGTCCAATTGCGGCGTCGAAACATGGTCGACGGATAAGATGGCCTACGTCACCGTGCCGTGCGCCGGTGGCCAGGAGCAGAACAGCCAAACGGCGAAGGCTCCTGGGTCCTCGACAGAGAAGTGCGGCGTCGAAACATGGTCGACCGACAAGATGGCCTATGTCGGCACGCCGTGTCCCGCCGGGATCACCTACGAGAATCCCGGCTCGAAGTAAGCGTCCGCACGAGGGAGGTTCGGCCGCCGGACCTCCCATCGGCGGTCTGGATCAGGACCTGCTCCACAGGCGCAGCGTGGCGATGTCGGCGCCCTCGCGACAGCTCTTGAGCTTTGCCCAGACGACGTCTTCGGCGACCAGTTCCGAACCGGCAAAAGTCCCGAAGCCGCAATCGCTCGAGGCGATGACGCGGCTGCGGTCGCCGACCGCGTCGACCGCTTCGCAGATCCGGTTGGCGACGACCTCGGGATGTTCGACGAAGTTCGTCTTCGAATCGATGACGCCCGGCAGCAACAGGAACTCAGGCGGCAGCTTCGCCCTCTTCAGCGCGGCATATTCGTGCTGATGGCGCGGGTTGGCGAACTCGATGCTGAGCGCGCCGACCCTGGCCTGGGTGAGCACCGGCAGGATGTCGGCCAGCGGCACATCGTGGATGTGCGGCCCGTCGTAGTTGCCCCAGCAGCAGTGCAGGCGAATGCGCTCACGTGGGATGCCGGCCAACGCCTCGTTCAGCGCGGCAACGTGTACTTCCGCCACCTTGAGGAACTCGGCGACGGTCTTGTCCTGGAAGAGCACGGTGCGTTCCAGTGCAAGGTCGGGCGCATCGATTTGCAGTACGAACTGGCGTGCGATCAGCTCGTATTCCTTGCGCATCTGGCGCGCCAGCGCGAAGAGGTAGGCTTCGTGGCTGTCGTAGTGCGCGTTCAGCAGTGTCGTGGCGATGATGCCCGGAGAGGCCGCCGTCATGAAGGTTCCGAGCGGTGACGAAGGCAGCTTGTCGAGCGCCGCGCTGAACATGCGACACTCGTCTTCGGCCGGCGCGAGGTCCTCGTAACGGACGTCGGCGATCGCCTGGGGAGCATTCGACACCTTGCTGCGCCTGGGGTAGCGCTGGGGAAGCTGCGCCAGGAGCGAGGGGAAGTCCGTATAGTCGCGTGGCCGGGGCCGCTTGGATTCGCCGCCGAAGCCCTGCATGCGTTGCGCCACGTAGGTCTGGAAGCCGACACGCGGCTGCTCGCCGTCGTTCACGATGTCGACGCCGCTTGCCATCTGGCGCTCGACCACGTAGCGCACCGCGCTCTCGCTCTGCCGTCGCAGCTCGGCGCGGTTCACGGCTTCGCCCGCCTCGTCGCGGATCAGCAGATCGGTCAGCACCGCGTTGCGCGGCAGGCTGCCGACATGGGTGGTGAGGATGCGATCGTCGCTGCGGCGCATGGTCCGACTCCTAAATCGCCTATCCAAGCGGCCAGGTGAAGCGGATGTTGTTCTTGGCCAGCCCGTCGAGCACGACCTGCAGACCGCCCGATTTCATCATCCACTCCAGGCGATGATCGCGGTATTCACGCCGGATCGCTCCCGACGCGAGGCGCGACGCGGCATCGCCCATGCGCTCGGCCGCCGCCTCGAACTCGCGGAAGGTGGCAGCGACCGACGGCCGTGCCCGGATGCGCTCGCGCCATTTGGCCAGCGGCGAGTCCGCGGGCGTGCCGTAGCCGTAATGGAACGAACGATTGAGATAGGGCGCCACGCTGAGATCGGCCCAGCCGAAGCTCTCGCCGTTGAACCACTGGTTGGCGCCCAACCTGTCGGTCAGCCAGGCCTGCAGCTCGGCGGTCTGGCGTGCCGCGGCTTCCTTCATCTTCTCCGCTTGCGCACCCTCGGCCCGCTTGAACCAGCGGATCTCGCTCAGGCCCCAGTTGATCGCCTCGTAGAGGGTGTCGCAGACCTCCTCGATCATGCGGGCTTGGGCGCGCGCCGCGGGATCGCGCGGCAGCAGAGGCGGGACGGGGAACTTGTCCTCGAGATATTCGAGGATAATGGTCGAATCGAAGATCCGTGCCTCGCCATCGATCAGCGCCGGCACTTCGTTGCGCGGGCTGGTCGCGGCAAACTGGCCGTCGGCCCTGCCCGAGCCCAGCGCCGGTGGCGTCTCGACCTTGAAGTCGAGGCCCTTCTCGCGCAACGCGATCTTGACCTTCTGGGCATAGGACGAGAGCGGGTGTTCGTAGAGCAGCATCAGGGAAGCTCCAATCGGACGGCAACCGCCGCACTGGCGATCACCGCGATATCGTTGCCCTCGGGATCGGGCACGTCGAGTCCGCCCTTGACGGCCTTCACCGTCACGATGCCGTGCGGCAAGGAGGCCCGCACCTTCTCGATGTCGACCTTGTCGGGCTGCTGCACGCCGATCGTGACGTCGACGAACATGCCGGTCTTGGAATTGACCCCGAGCGTGCGGATCATGGCGAGCGAGCTGTGATGCAGCGCATCCTGCACGGCGCGCAGGGCGGCCTTGGTGTAGTCGCCGCCGTGCAGGTCGTTGCCGGTGCCGAGTTCGAGGATGACGCGTTTGGCGGGCATTTCGGCCTCCCTTAGAGATCGAGACGGACGACGGCGGCCGCCTGGGCGATCACCGTCTTGTCCGTGCCGGCTTCATTGGGAATTTCCAGCCCGCCCTCGATCACCGTCACCGTGCCGGTGCCGTGCGGCAGCACCGCCAGCACCTGCTTCTTGTCGACCTGGTCCGGCTTGGGCACGCCGATCAGCACCTCGACCTTCATGTCGTCGCTCGACTTGCCGACCGCATTGGCGACGGTGAGCGAGTTGTGCCACAGCGCGTCGCGCAGGGCGCGCACGGCAGCCTTGGTGTAGTCGCCGCCGCGGATGTCGGTGCCCATGCCGATCTCGAGGGCCACTCTTTTCAGCGCCATTGACGGCCTCCTCCCGCAGCAAGACGGCCGCACGTGGCGGCCGTCCCTTATCCTTACCGTCCAAACGAGAGGACGTTAAGCGCTACTTGCCGCGCTGAGCGTCGATGCTCCACGGGCCCGGGCCGGCCGCCGCGATATAGAGGAAGACGAAGCAATAGAGCGCGGCAAGCTCGCCGCCGTTCAGGCCCGGGTAAAAGCCGCGCGGTGCGTGGGCGTAGAAATAGGCGATCGCGCACATGCCGGAGAGGATGAAGGCCACCGGCCGCGTGAACAGCCCGATGACCAGCAGCACGCCGCCGATCAGTTCCAGGAATCCGGCAATGCCGGACATCGACGACAGATCCAGATTGGCGAAGTTCGGTATGACGGGAAACTTCAGGATTTTTGCCGTTCCATGCCCCAACAACAACAGCCCAGCGGCGATGCGCAGGATGCTGAGCAGGCGCGGCGCCCATCCCACGGCGATTGCCTCGACGTTAGCCATGATGCACTCCCCACAATTGAACGCACGCCAATCATGTCTGCGGCGCGAACTTCCGACAAGCGGTTGCTACGGTAATCTGGTAACGTAATCGTCAGTGAGGCGGGCGCCCTGTAGTGCGGTCTGCGCTCAAGCGACAGGCGCGGGCGGTCCGGTCGGATGCGGCGGCGGTGGCGGCATGTCTTCCGGCACTGGTCCGCCGGGCTGCGGCATCTCGGGCGGAATCGGATCGGTCTTGGGTTCCGGTGGAACCGGCGGCGGCTCGCGCGGTGGTGCTGATCGCAACATCAACTCTCGCTTTCCAAAGAAAGGGATGCCCGCCGATCGACGGGGCATCCCTCCCTCGTTGTGCGTCGCGGCGGCACGATGGTGAGCGTGCGCGTGCCCGACAACAAGGCGGACTACGTCCTGCAGATCATGAGCCGCTATGAGCCGATCGATGCGATGGCGCGCCGCACCGTGTACAGCGGCGAGGGCTGGACGCGTTTCGACCCGGCGGCCGCGCCCTACCGTCCGAGCCAGGCTGAAATCGACCGGCTGCGCCGACCTTACATTCGTTGATGGAAGAGTCGCTTCCTCCCCACGAAGTGGGGAGGTGGCCGAAGCCGGAGGGGTCAGAAGCCCCCAACTCGACCCATGACCCCTCCGTCGGCGTAAAACGCCGACACCTCCCCTTGCTGCGCAAGCGGAGGCAACGATCAGTTCTCCGGCACCTTGCCGATGCGCTCGACCGCGAGCCGCAGCCGTGCGGCGTCGCGGTCGAGAAAGACCTTGAACTCGGGCGCGTCGAGATAGGCGATCGGCGTTTCGACCTTGGCCATCGCGTCCTTGAACTCGGCATCCTCGACGGTGCGCCGGACCGCATCGCGCAGCACCGACATCACCGCGGGTGGCGTTGCCGCGGGGGCAAACAGACCCGACCAGATGTAGAAGGTGGCGTCGTAGCCCAATTCCTTCACGCTGGGCACATCGGGCATCGAGGCCAGACGCTTGTCGCCCCACACGGCGAGCGCGCGCATCTTGCCCCCCTTGATTTGGCCGATCGCCGCCGCCGGGCCCGAGGCCAGCGCATCGATCTGGCCGCCCAGCAATGCCGCGACCGCCGGTCCGCCGCCCTGATAGGGGATGTGGAAAAGCTTTATGCCGGCGGCCTCGGCGAAGATCTCCATCGCCACGTGCAAAGTGCCGTAGACGCCCGACGAGCCGTAGTTGATCGTCGCGGGCTTGGCCTTCGCGGCGTCGACCAGGTCCTTCAAGGTCCTGTACGGCCCGTCGGCGCGGACCACGAGCACGGTCGGATCGGCACTGATCAGCGCGATCGGCGCCAGCTGGTCGAGCTCGTAGGCCGGCGGGCGGCCTTGCAGGCGGTCGGCCACCGGCAGCACCGAGATCGACGACAGCGCCATCAGGATCGTGTAGCCGTCGGGCTGGGCGTGGGCGGCCTGGGCGGCGCCCACCGCGCCGCCGGCGCCGCCCTTGTTCACGACCACGACCGATTGCTTGAGCAGCCTGCCCATCACGTGCGCCACCGGCCGGCCGGTGATGTCGGCGACGCCGCCCGGTGGAAACGGCACGATCATCTGGATGGGCCGGGTCGGAAAGATCTCCTGGGCGGCCGCCGGCAGCGCCGGCAGCATCAGCGCGCCGGCGATCAGCGTGCGCCGCTTCATTTCGCTGCCGTGGCGCCCTTGGCCGCGCCGGCCCGGGTGCCGGGATAGCTGGCGGTGAAGCCGAACTCGGTCACGAGCGCATTGGGCATCATGATCTTGTCGAGATCGGAGAGGCCGGCCGTCTTGGCCGGTTTCAGTCCCAGCGTCAGTGGCCCCTTGGGCGCCTTCCAGTCGGCGATGAAGGACGAGACTGCGTCCAGCGCCTTCAAGGTTTCAGGTCCCTGTCCCTCGGCGAAGCTCGCGAGGGCCACCAGTGCCGTCTGCACCATCTCTTCCGGCTTCGTGCCTTGCTCCTTGGCCATCGCCGGCACCAGCTTGGACAGAAGCCCGCTGTCGTCGATCGTCAGCGAGGCGGTGCGCAGCTTGCCGTCATCCTTGGCGCCGGCCATGCCGGCTTTGTCGCTGATGCCGTCCATTACCAGGGAGAACACGATCTTGGCCTGACCGCGCAGGCTGACCTCCAGCGTCTTGAGGTTGAGCACCTTGGCCGCCGGATCGATGCGGTAGTCGAGCGCGATGTCGACCGGCACGTTGGGCACGCCATAAGGCTGCAGTGCGGTGAACATCTCGTCGTCGCCCGTCATGCCCTCGAGCTTGAGCTTGGCGAAGCGCGGCGGCTCGTCGTCCTTGGCGTCCTTCTTCATGCGGTCGAAATCCATCTCTTCGACCGTCACCTTCTGGATCTTGACCGTGCTCTCCTTGTCGCCCGTCGCCGGATTGGCCGGCACCACGGCCACAACGTCGTTCAGGATGAAACCGGAGCTGCCGAGCGGCTCGGCGCTCGCATAGCTGAACTTCTTCAGCTCGAACTGCGGCTTGATCTCCTTCTCGAAGCGCTCCAGCCCGTTTTGCGCCCACGATCCTGCGGCGAACCCGAGCACCAGCAGCGCAGACAAGATTCCTGACCAAATTGACCGCATTGGAAGCCCCCCGTCGATTGGCCGACGAGCGTAACACTGCCCGGTTGCAACGGCGAATCGGCAAGCGATATCGTATCGACGTTGTCATCTTGCTGCGCCGAGCTGGCGGCGAACCGCCAAAACAGGGCGCCATGATCCGCGAAGCGCGTGCCGAGTGGCGCCCGCTATCGAAGGTGCTGAACGCCGAGATCATCCTCAAGACGACATTGAAATAGCGCGCCACCCAAGTGTTGGGGTCGAGCCAAGACGGCAGACCCCATCTAGAGGGCCGGACATGGATTAAAAGGGTCGGCAACGACTCGATGCTGGCGGTGTTTAGTTCCCCGAAAAGGGGATCCAAACATGACAGCTCGGCCGTATCCGGAAAAAGACCGTGATTCCCCGTCAACCGACCTGCACCTCTCCGAGGAACTGGCGGCAGCGCTTCGGGCGGTGGTGATCGCACGCGACCGTTTGATGGCGGAGAGTCCGCAGTCTGCCGACTATCAAGCCGTGCTGGCCGATTACCTCAAGGCGGCGGTGCACCACTTGGCGATTCTCGCTGTTGCCCAAGCGCAGCAAAACGAGGTGCTTTCAGCAGAGGTCGCCGAGCTTCGCGCGCAAGTCGACGTGCTGCGGCCGGTGGTGCACTGATGGGCACCCAGCTTGCCCTGCCGGCGCATTGGGCGCGCTATTTGCCGAGCTATATCGATCCGGTCGACCGGTTGGTGGCGCTGGACAAGGATGTGCAGCAGGCCCAAGCCGATATCCGCGACATCCTCGACCGGCTTGCCGAAAAATACGGCGCCACGACACAGGACGTGGCCGTGGCCATGCGCTCGATCGACGACACGCTGGGCGATCTGCTGTACGAGCGCCGCCGGCTGCTCGAGCACGAGATCGAAGATGGCGACCCGGTCTAAGCGCATCGCGCTTGCCGGTTCTAAGGCTGCTCATCCAGCCATTGGCGTGCGGCGTGCAGTTCGCGGAAAATCTGCAGCGGCCGGCTGACCTGTGCGGCGCCGGCGAAGATCTGGGCCTGCGCATAACTTTCATCGGACGCCGCGACGATCGCCACCGGGCCGATCTGGCCGTGCTGGGCATAGAAGACGACGCGCTGGCCGAGCGCTTTCAGGTTCTCGTCGCTAAGCGCGTTGGGCGTATGGGTGATCTCGAAGATCTTGCGATAGGCCATGGCACCGTCGGCGGTGACGCCGGCGAAGTACTGCTCGAAGTCGGCCACCGTCACCTCGTCCTTGGTGACGGCGACGACGAGCCGCTGGGGATGAGAAACCGTCCAGTGCACAGGCATGGGTCCAAACTAGCATTGTGAGGCGGGCGCGACCACGCCGGATCGCCGCTGTCGGGACGTCGAGCAGTGTTGCCCGCACCGTGTGCCCCTCCTAGAGTTGCGCCGGGGATATCGAAGAGGGGACCTGCCATGGAAATCAAGGACCTGCGCCGTCGCGACGTCGTGTCTCTTTTGGCGAGTGCCGCGGCCGTCGGCGCGGCGGGACCGGCCTTCGCTCAGGCCGAGCCGGCCAAGCCCGGCCAGATCGTGGTGAACCATTCCGGCGGGTCGATGGGCACGGCCATGCGCAAGGCCTTCTTCGCCGGCTACGAGAAGAAATACGGAATCCGAGTGGTCGAGACCAGTCCGGCCGATTTCGGCAAGCTGCGCGCCATGGTCGACTCGGGCAACGTCGAATGGGACATCACCGAGATCGGCGGCCAGGACGCCATCCGGGCCACCAAGATGGGGCTGGTCGAGAAGATCGACGACAAGGTCGTCGACCGCTCGAAATATCCCGAGAAGGCGCGCAGTCCTTACGTCTTCGCCTCGTCGGTCTACACCACCATCATCGGCTATCGCACCGATGTGTTCAAAGGCGGCAGCCATCCCAAGACCTGGGCGGAATGGTGGGACGCCAAGAAGTTTCCGGGCGCGCGTTCCATGCGCAACCACCCGACCGACAATCTCGAGTTCGCGCTGCTCGCCGACGGCGTGCCGAAGGACAAGCTCTATCCCATCGACTTCGACCGCGCCTTCAAGAAGCTCGACGAGATCAAGCCGCACGTCACAGCCTGGTGGTCGACCGGCCAGCAGCCGGCCCAGCTTCTGCTCGACAAGGAGGTCGTGCTGGCGACGGGCTGGAACGGCCGCTTCTACGACATCATCAAGAAGGGCGCGCCGGTCGAAATCGAATGGGGCGAAGGCGCGCTGAAGCAGGGCAGCTTCGTCATCCCGAAGGGCGCCAAGAATGCCTACTGGGCCCAGAAGATGCTGGCCGAGATGTCGGTGCCTGAGCAGCAGGCGGTCTATGCCACCGAGCTCGGCTACCCCGGCCTCAACCTCGAATCGCTGAATTTCGTCGACGCCAAGGTGAAGCCCTATCTGCCGACGCAGTACCTCGACAAGCAGTTCTGGATCGACGATTCGTGGTACGCCGAGAACGGCAACAAGGCGCAGGAGCTGTGGAACGCCTGGATGCTGAAGAAGGCCTGACGCATTGGCGGCCAGAATCGGGGCGGCAAAATCGGGGGAACTCCGCGTCGAGGGACTGACGCGGCGCTTCGGCGACGTGGTGGCGCTCGACGGCGTGTCGCTCGACATCGCCTCGGGCGAGCTTTTGACCATCCTGGGGCCGAGCGGCTCGGGCAAGACCACGCTGTTGAAGGTCGTCGCGGGCTTCGAGAGACCGGATGGCGGCCGCGTGCGGGTCGATGGCGAGGACATCACCACGGTGCCGCCGGCCAGGCGCGACATCGGCATGGTGTTCCAGAACTACGCGCTGTTTCCGCATCTCACGGTGCAGGCCAATGTGGCGTTTCCGCTGGAGATGCGGAACGTCGGCAAGGCCGAGATCGAGCGGCGCGTGGGCGAGACCCTGGCCCTGGTCGAGCTGGCGGGCTACGAGGCGCGCCTGCCCAAACAGCTGTCCGGCGGCCAGCAGCAACGCGTGGCGCTGGCCCGCGCCATCGTCTTCAATCCGCGGCTGCTGCTGCTCGACGAACCGTTCGGCGCGCTCGACCGCAAGCTGCGCGAGACCATGCAGCTCGAGGTGCGCCGCCTGCAGCGCCGGCTCGGGCTCACCACGATCTTCATCACGCATGACCAGGAGGAGGCGCTGGTGCTG
>Ga0070698_100006684_pt1 | contig 12506 bp, 9 predicted proteins | sample KBSK1502metaG_FD_65477 | JGI IMG/M metagenome (GOLD analysis project Ga0070698, IMG submission 65477) | Corn, switchgrass and miscanthus rhizosphere microbial communities from Kellogg Biological Station, Michigan, USA - KBS K1-50-2 metaG | ecosystem: Host-associated > Plants > Roots >...
AACCCGGTCAGCTGCACGTAGGCGATGTCTCCGTTCAGCAGCTTCGGGGATACGCCAGGCGAAGGGGGGGCCTGGTTGAGCGCGGGTGTCAGGGTCACCGTCCAGGCGCGGCCGGCGGCGGGCCGCTGCAGCCGCACCGACACCCGGCCGGGCTGCGGGTAGGGACCGAACAGCAGGTTCATCACCCCTTCGGAGACGATGCCGCCGGCGAACGGCGGCGCGCCGTTGACGGAGACAATGACGTCCCCGGGCCGCAGCCCGTCGCTGGCGGCGGGCGATCCCGGCTCCACCGCGGTGACGAACAGCGGCGGCAGCGCCTCTTGCGGCGCGGTATCCGCCAGCAGGTACGACGGTGACGTCATGATCCCCAGGTCGCCTGGCACAGATCCGGGCGGCGGTGCCGGGTATTGCCATCGGGCGTGGTTGTCGTGCAGGCTGGCGATCATGCCGGTCAGGGCGGCGGCGGCAAGCGCCTGCCGCTGCTCCGGGTCGGCCGGCAGCTGGCCGGCCACTTTCTGGTACACGGCGGCGAACGCGTTCCAGTCCCTGTCGCGGTCGCCGGTCAGCGCGGGCATCGCGGCGTCCGGCTGGTCTAGCCCGAGCCGGTCAAGCTCCTGGGTGAACCCGGCGAACGCGGCGGCCAGCAGCACCCGGTCATCCAGCACCGGCCCGGCGTAGTAGTGGGCGAACACGCAGTAGTAGGCCTGCCCTATGGTGGTGACCGTGGTCGTCTTGACCGGCGGCGCTTCCGGCGGCGGGTTCGCCGAGCACTGCGGCGGCTGTCCGCTGGGCGGCGCCGCGCTGGATACGTGCTTTGCCGTCTGGGTGCAGCCAGCGGCCCCGGCCACCAAGACCGCACTCATCGCAGCAACCAGAGCCGGGCGCAATTTCCGAACCGACATCGAGATCACCCATTCCCCAGGACGGCCTGCCCCTCCCTCAAAATAACGTCCGGCAGGTCCGGGCACGCGGTGAGAAGCAAATGACCCGACGTCACCACGATCGGCTCTGCTCCTTGCGATCTTGCCGCACGAGCTTGAGGACGTCCCTGCCACTACCGGCAACGCCCCCCTCGCACCCGCACGATCACGAAGTGCCGCTGGAGTACTAGCCGGCCGGCGAGGCGCCGGTCACCACGCGGTCCAGCCAGCTCGTCAGCTCGGCGATGACCTCGTCCCGGTCGATCTCGTTCAGGATCTCGTGCCTGGCGGCCGGATAGGTGCGGATCGTCACGTCGGTCAGGCCAGCCGCCTGGTACCGCTCGGTCAGCGGGGTGAGCAGGGCCAGCCCGGCGTTGACCGGGTCGGCCTCGCCGACCGCGATGTAGACCGGCAGGCCAGGTCTGATCGCGGCGACCTGAGCCGGGTCGGCGCCGCGCCTGGCCCCGGCGAACATGGCCCGGGCCGACCCGGTGTCGATGCCGAAGCCGCAGCGCGGATCGGCGACGTAGGCGTCGACGACGGCCTCGTCCCGGGACAGCCAGTCGTAGCCGGTGCGGGCGGGCTCGAACGGCGCGTTGAACTCGGACAGGTCGATCGGCTGGTCCAGGTCGAGCGCACCCTCGAGCAGGTCGATCGCCGCGGTCCCGGTCAGCACCACGCCGTCGACGTCGGCGCTGTGGTCGAACAGGTACTGCTGGACGGCGAACGACCCCATGCTGTGCCCGAGCAGGATGAGCGGCAGGCCCGGATGCTCGGCCCGGATTCTGGCGGACAGCAGCCCGATGTCGTCGACCAGGCCGGGCCAGCCGCCCTGGCCGAGGTCTCCCAGCGCCGAAGGATCCGCGCTGGCGCCGTGGCCGCGGTGGTCCTGGGCGTAGACCACGAAGCCGGCCTCGTTCAGCGCGCGGGCGACGTACTCGTAGCGCCGCGCGTGCTCGCCCATGCCGTGCGTCAGCTGGACCGCACCCCGAAGAGCCCGCGGCTCGCCGGCCGGATCCCACCGGTAGGCGGCGATCGGCGTGCCGTCGGCTGACGTATAACTGAAGGTGCTCGACGGCATCGGGACGTCCCTTCGGAGGCGGCCTGGCGTGGGCTAATCTAGGTTAAAAAACTGCTGGTTACAAGAGTTCCGAAGGGGCCGAACGGACCGGGCTCACGCCCCGCACGACCGCGAGGGGCGCAGGTTGGCCTTCCCGGGCCGATGATATTCTAATGCCTATTAAGGAAACTTGGAGAGGGGACGCCTGATGGCCGCCGTCACCGTGCCGGTGCCCATCGCCACCTCGTACTTTCAGTACGACCAGCAGGGCGTCGTGTTCAACATGTGGTACTTCGGCTGGTTCGACGACGCCATGACCCAGTTCCTCGCCGAGGTCGGCTACCCGTACACGGCGCTGAACGCCGATGGCCTGGACGTCCAGCTGGTGCACACCGAAGCGGACTGGCGCGACGCGGTGCGCTACGGCGAGCAGGTCGTGATCGACGTGGCCACCGAACGGATCGGCTCGACCAGCTTCACCCTGTCGTTCGGCGTGCGCGTCGGCGACCAGGTGCGCTCCACCGGCTGCACCGTCTACGTGGTGGTGAGCACGGACGGCTCGGGCAAGCGGCCGGTGCCTCCCAAGCTCCGGGCCGGCCTGGAATCCGCGCTCACCAAGGGAGACCGTTGACAGCGGAGCTGACGATCACAGGCACGGCGCAGCGCGAGGCGTGGCTGCAGCGCGTCATGCCGCCCGCCGAGCAGCTCGACCAGGACCTGTGGTCCCTGCCCGTGCCCATCCCGGACAACCCGCTGCGCTACGTGTCGGTGTACGCGTTCGGCACCGGCGAGGGGCTGGTCCTGATCGACGCGGGCTGGGGCTCGGAGGAGTCCTGGCGGGCGCTGCGGGCCGGGCTTGAATCCATCGGCGCCGGGATGGCGGACGTGCGCGGTGTGCTGGTCACGCACATGCACTTCGACCACGTCGGGCTGGCCGGCCGGGTCCGGCAGGCCTCGGGCGCGTGGATCGCGATGCACCCCGCCGACCGCGAGGTCTTCGCCCGCCCCGACTACCGCAGCGCGGAGCGGGCGGTGGCCGTGGAAGCGGAGTTCCTGCGCGGTCTGGGCGCGTCGCCGGCCGAGGCCGCGGCCGCGGTCGGCACCGCCGAGCAGTGGGAGAAGTTCACCACGATCGCGCTGCCCGACCGGCTGCTCACGGACGGGGAGCTGGCCGACGTGCCGGGCTGGAAGCTGCGCGCGGTGCACACCCCCGGTCACACCCCTGGGCACCTGTGCTTCGTGGACGAGCGGTCGCGCCGGCTGTTCTCTGGTGACCACGTACTGCCGCGGATCACCCCGAACATCTCCGTCCAGCGGGGCGCCCCTCCCGACCCGCTCGGGGACTACCTGGACTCGCTGGCCAGGACGCGGGACCTCGACGTGGACGAGGTGCTGCCCGCGCACGAGTGGCGGTTCCGGGGTCTGCCCGGCCGGGCCGACGCCATCGTGGCCCACCACGAGCGGCGGCTCGCCGAACTGCTCGCCGCGATCCGCCAGCGGCCCGGCTCCACCCCCTGGCAGCTGGCCGGCGACCTGACCTGGTCCCGGTCCTGGGACCAGTACAGCGGCCAGATGCGGATCTTCGCGGTCACCGAGACCGCCGCGCACGCGCAGCTGCTGGAGCGCCGCGGCCTGGTAACCGCGAGCCGGACCCAGCCGCCCGCCTACACGGCGGACCTCACGCCCCGGCCCTGACCGGTTCCCGCGGCCGGTAGGCGGCGGCGAAGCCCTGGCGCCAGCTCGGATAGCGGAGCGTCCAGCCGAGTTCGGCCTTGGCCTTGGCGTTCGAGGCACCGCGGCCCTCGGTCATCATCACCAGGCCCTCGCCTATGATCAGCCGGGCGAGCCAGCGCGGCACGTGCCGAGGCGGCCCGGCGCCGAGCGCCTCCGCCAGCACCGGCAGCCAGTCGCGCACCGGGGCGGGTTCATCGTCGGTGATGTTGTAGACGCCGGGTCGGCCGTCTTCGAGCGCGAGCACCGTCGCCGCGGCCGCGTCGTCGAGATGGATGAACGACATCACGCCGCCGCCGTCGCCGACGATCGGGAACTGCCGCTTGCGCACGGCCGGGACCAGCCCGTCATTGGCGGCGCCGTAGAAGCCGCCGTAGCGCAGCGCGATCCCCCCCGCGGCGGTGACCGCCTCCTCCAGATGCCGCATCGCGGCGCTGCCCTGCCGCACCGTCTTCGGCGGGGCGGGGTCGAGCGGGTCGTCCTCGGTCTTGACCGGTCCGCCCTCGCGTGCGTAACGGAAGGGAGCGAAGCTCTGCGCGACGAACCGGCGCACGCCCGCCTCGCGCGCTGCGGCCAGGAGCGTGTCAGTGCCCTCGGTCCGCAGCCGGATGGTCTGGGCGAAGGTGCGGTCGAGGTTCCTGGAGAAGCCCACGTCGGCCAGCGCGGTCGCCTGGTGGATGATCGCCTCGGGCCTGGCGTCCAGGACGACCTGGCGTGCCGCCCGCGCGTCCAGCAGATCCAGCGCGACCGGTTCGGCGCCGAGCGCGCGCAACTGCCCGGCCTTGCCGGGCGAGCGGGCGGTGCCGATCACCTCGTGGCCGCGTTCGCGGAGCTGGGGAACGAGCCGGACGCCGATCGCGCCGCTGGCTCCGATGACTAGAACTCTCATGGCCTACTCCTGATCCTCGCGTGCTTTGCTATGTCACATCCGCCGTGTTCTGCGGGTCTGAACTCCAGGACACCTGGTGACCCGGGGATGTGACATATGGACGAAGAGCAGTGGCTGGCCGAACGGTTCGAGGAGCACCGGGGTCACCTGCGCGCGGTGGCCTACCGGATGCTGGGCTCGCTCACCGAGGCCGACGACGCCGTGCAGGACACCTGGCTGCGGCTGAGCCGGTCCGGCGGGGACCAGGTGCGGGACCTGCGCGGGTGGCTCACCACGGTCGTGGGCAGGGTCTGCCTGAACATGCTGCGCGCGCGGAACGTGCGGCGGGAAGAAGCCCTCGGGGTGCGCGTGCCCGACCCCCTCGTCAGCACGGACGAAGAGCTCCAGCCGGAGCTCCAGGCGCTGCTGGCCGACTCGGTCAGCCTGGCCCTGCTGGTAGTGCTCGATACCCTGAGCCCGGCCGAGCGGCTGGCGTTCGTCCTGCACGACATGTTCGACCTGCCGTTCGAGGACATCGCGGGTCTGGCGGGCCGGACCCCGGCGGCGGTCCGGCAGCTCGCCAGCCGGGCCCGGCGCCGGGTCAAGGGCGCCGGGGTGCCGGACCCGGACCCCGACGTGGCCCGCCAGCGCGAGGTGGTCGACGCCTTCTTCGCGGCCGCGCGCGGCGGCGACTTTGACGCCCTGGTCGCGGTGCTCGACCCCCGTGTCGTGCTGCGGGCCGACCCGGGAGCCAGGCACCCCGCGGCCTCCCTGCTGGTCCACGGGGCCGAGGCGGTCGCCCGGCAGGTGCTGTCCGGCCTGGCCCCGGTGATCTCCCGGCCAGCCCTGCACCTTCATCCGGCGCTGGTCAACGGGGCCGCGGGCGTCATCGTCACGATGCGCGGACGACCCGTCACCGTGGTGGGGTTCACCGTCGCCGGGGGCAGGATCGTAGAGATCGACGCGATCGCCGACGCCGAACGCGTCCGCAGGATCACCGCGGCCGCCCTCGGCGACGGGTGACCGTGGTGATCCTTGATGTAGGCCCCCTTCTGCTGGTGGCTGTCCCGGCTGCGGGAGGCACTGGGCTGATCCTGTTCCCGCGGACGGACTCCCTTCCGGCCGCGTGGGTTGGCCCAGTACCAGCCAACACTGGGCCAGCCAACACTGGGCCAGCCAACACTGGGCCAGCCAACACTGGGCCAGCCAACACTGGGCCAGCCAACACTGGGCCAGCCGGCCTCGAGCCGGACGATGCCGCGGCGCTGCTCGCCGCGGCCCGGCCGTGCCCCCTGCTGCCCCAGCACGGGGAGGGCTGGTTCGGGCGGCCGGGACTGTCCGGGCACCGGCTGGCCACCGGACCCGGCTACCCGGCGGCCGGCCGCGACTGGTCGCCGCTCTTCCAGCCGGTGCGGACCGAACACGACGGCCGCCGGGCCCGGGTCGAGGCCGCGGACAAGACCGCCGGCCTGGCGCTGGCGACCGAGATCGAGGCGGTGCCGGGCGGCGCCATCCGCGCCCGGCACACGCTGACCAACCTCGGCCAGCAGCCCTACCTGGTCGACAGCCTGGAGGTGGTCTTCCCGTTGCCGGGGCGGGTTGGCGAGATCCTCGACTTCACCGGCCGGCAGACCGCCGAGCGCGTCCCGCAGCGGCACCAGATCGGCGACGGGCTGTGGCTGCGCGAAGGGCGCCGGGGCCACACCGGGCACGACTCGGCCACCGTCCTGGTGGCGGGCGTCCCCGGCTTCACCTTCGGCAGCGGCGAGGCATACGGCCTGCACGTCGCCTGGAGCGGCAACACCGTGCACCGTCTCGAGCGAGTGCCGTCCGGCCTGGGCATGACCGAGGCGGAGGGAACACCGGGGGAGGGGATCCGGCCGGGAGCGACCACCATCGGCGGCGGCGAGCTGCTCCTGCCCGGCGAGATCGCCCTGGCCGAAGGCGAGTCGTACGCCACCCCGTGGATCTACCTCGCGGCCACCCGGGGCGGCCTGGACGACCTGTCGGCCCAGTTCCATGGCTACCTGCGCTCGCTGCCGGCGCACCCGGGCTCGCCGCGCCCGGTCAATCTCAACGTCTGGGAAGCGGTCTACTTCCGGCACGATTTCGGCAAGCTGACGGCGCTGGCCGATGCCGCGGCAGGCCTGGGCGTGGAACGGTTCGTCCTGGACGACGGCTGGTTCGCCGGACGCCGCAGCGACCGGGTCGGCCTGGGGGACTGGCGGGTCGACGAGGACGTCTGGCCGGGCGGGCTGCACCGGCTCGTGCAGTACGTACGGGGCCGCGGCATGCAGTTCGGGCTCTGGATCGAGCCCGAGATGATCAACCCGGACTCCGACCTGTACCGCGCACACCCGGACTGGATCCTGGCCGCCGGGCACCGGGTGCCGCCGCTGCAGCGGCATCAGCTGGTGCTCGACCTGACCCGGCCCGAGGTGGCCGGCTACCTGCGCGAGCGGGTCAGCGCGCTACTGGATGAGTACGAGATCTCCTACGTCAAATGGGACTGCAACCGCGACATCATCGACGCCGGCAGCGGGGCGCGGGGCGGCGCCCCGGTAGCGCACGACCAGGCCCTGGCCGTGTACGCGCTGCTCGGCGAGCTGCGGGCGCGGCATCCTGACGTGGAGTGGGAGTCGTGCGCGGCGGGCGGCGGCCGGATCGACCTGGGCATGCTGGAACTCGTCCAGCGGGTGTGGACCTCGGACATGACCGACGCCCTGGCCCGGCAGTCGATCCAGCGCTGGACCGGCCAGCTGGTGCCGCCGGAGTACCTCGGCGCGCACGTGTCGGCGCCGTTCTCGCATCAGACCGGCCGGTACATGCCGATGTCGCTGCGCGGGGCCACGGCCCTGTTCGGCCATTTCGGCATCGAAGCCGACCTCACCCAGCTCGGCGAGGACGACATGGCCGAGCTGGCCGGCTGGATCGAGCTGTACAAGCGGCACCGCGCGCTCATCCACTCCGGCCGCGTGGTCCGGATCGACACCCCGGATGACACCGCGTGGATGCACGGCGTGGTCGCGCCGGGCGGTTCGGCCGCCCTGGTCAGCTACGTGCAGCTGGACGAGCCCAGGAACGACCAGCCCGCCGCCCTGCGGGTGCCGGGTCTTGACCCGGAGCGGCGTTACCGGGTCACTGACGTAACACCGGGCGTGCGCCGTCGGCGTCGCAGCGGCCTGGAGGAGTCCGGCGTGCCGGGCATCGAGGTTTCCGGCGCCGCGCTGGGCGAGATCGGCCTGGCGATCGCGCCGCGTCGGACCCTCAGCGCGACCGTCGTCCTGGTCGAGGCGTTGGGCCGTCCGCCGGCGGGGTGCCGAGACCGTGCCTGACCAGCGACTGCGCGGTCCGCACCACGGTGTCGAGCGAGCCACGGCGCGGGTTCCACCACTCGGCGGCCCAGTTGAGCGCGCCCAGCACCATCATCCGGGCCGCCATCGGGTCCAGGTCGGGCCGCAGCAGCCCGGCGTTGTCCGCGTCCTGCAGCAGCTTGCGCCACATGTCGCCGTACTGGGACGCCTCGGCCGCGTACCGGATCGCGATGTTCTCCGGGACCTGGCCCGCGTTGCGGATCGAGGCGGTGGTGTAGTCCGAGATCTCCAGGCAGTACCGCAGGTGCGCCTCGACCGCCGCGTCGATGCGGTCCAGCGGGTCGGCGCCGGGCGGCAGCGCGGCCAGGACCCTGGTCATGTGCTCGCGTATGTGCGCGATGCCCGACCACATGACCTCCTCGATCAGGTCATCGCGGGACGGGAAGTAGTAGTAGATGGCCGGCGCCTGGATCTCCGCCTGGTCGGCGACGTCGCTCAGCCGCGTGCCCGCGTACCCTTTCCGGCTGAGCACGTGCGCGGCGGCATCGAGGATCCGCTCCCTGGTCCGCGCGGACTTGGAACCGGCGTCCTCCGGCGCCGCCACCTCCGGTTTTCTAGGCACGAGTCGAATTATAGGCTCCCGCCTCTTCCCGCCCCGCCGCCCGCCCGGCCCGCCGCTCCGCGCTCGCCCCTGACTCCCGATGCTCCGGCCCGCTCAGGCCGCCCCGCGCAGGCGCAAAACAGGCCGCGGAGGCGGCATCAGCGAAGAATGCTTTTACCCAGAAATAGAAAGCATGAGCGTGTCCCCTGCTGGCCGGAGATAAGGGACTCCGGTGCTTGCTTGCTGCCACGCGCAGGCCCCTTGACCTAGCCGGCGGGCTGCCCGGCGGCGGTCCACTGGGCGCCGGTTTCGTCGCGGAATGCGGCGATGGCGGATTCGATGGTCGGGAAGAAGTGGTGCGGGTCGATCGTGCGGGTGAGCCCGTAGCGTTCGATCTTGCGCCGTACCGGGTCCTTGAGCTCGGCGAAAACCAGGCTGATGCCCTGGGCGTTCAGCGCCTCGTCCAGGTCCTCCAGCACATCGGAGGCGGTGGTGTCCACGTCGGTCACCGGTTCCGCCGCGATCACGATCCAGATCGGTGCCGGGTCGGTCCGGGCCAGCCGCCTGACCTCGTCGCGGAACGTCTTGGCGTTGGCGAAGAACAGCGGGGCGTCGAACCGGTAGATCACCAGGCCAGGCAGGTGCCGGGCATCCGGATAGGAGTGGATGTCGTGGTAGCCCTCCAGCCCGTCCACCCGCCCGAGCACCGTGTCATAGGGCCGCCACGCCCGCCGGAAGACGTTCAGGATGGACAGGCCGACGGCGATCGCGATCCCGGGCAGCACGCCAAGCAGGGCGACGCCGAGGAAAGCCGCAATCGACAGCAGGAACTCGGCCTTGCGCTGCCGCCACAGCCGCGCTGTGGCGGGGATGTCGGCCAGGGACAGCGATGCGGTGATCACCACCGCGGCCAGGGCGGGCTGGGGCAGGTTCCGGAACAATCCCGGGACCAGCACGATCATGAGGATGATCAGGGCCGCCCCGACGACCCCGGTCAGCTGAGTCTTCGCCCCTGATCGTTCCGCCACGGCCGTCCGCGATCCGCTGGTGCTGACCGGGAACCCCTGGAACAGGCCGGCGGCCAGGTTCGCCGCGCCGATGCCGATCATCTCGCCATTGCCGCGGACCTCCTGCCCGGTACGGGCCGCGAACGCCGACGCGGTGGAGATCGTGTCAGCCAGGGAGACCAAGGCGATCCCCAATGCCCCGGCGAACAGCGGTCCGAGATCGGCCAGGCGAACAGACGGGATCGTGAGCGGCGGGAAGCCCTTGGGCAGCACCCCGACCAGGCTGACACCGTGGTCGGCCAGGTGAAAGACCGACGTCGAGGCGATGGCGAGCACCACCATGATGAGCACCGCCGGGACCTTCGGCAGCCAGCGCTGCAGCACCAGGATTAGTGCGATCCCGGCGATCCCGACCACGGCCGCCGCGGCAACCGCGTCCCCGTTAGCCAGGCCCTTGGCGAACCCGGTGACCTCACCGAGGAGGTTATCGGCCTCGACCTTGAACCCGAACAGCTTCGGCAACTGCCCGATCAATATGGTCAGAGCCAGGCCGTTCATGTAGCCGATCATCGTCGGCTTGGAGATCAAGTCGGCGATGAAGCCGAGCTTCGCCACGGCCGCCAAGATCATGATCGCCGCGACCATGATCGCCAGGATCGAGGCCAGCGCGACGGCGCGCTTGGCGTCGCCCTTGGCGGCCATGAGCGGCAAGATCGTCGCCGCGATCATCGGCCCGAGCGAGGAATCCGGGCCCAGCACCAGGATCCGCGACGGGCCGAACACCGCATAACCGAGCAGGCACAAGATGGACGTGTACAGGCCGGTGATGGGCGGCAGCCCCGCCAGTTCCGCATAGGCCATCCCCTGCGGGACCAGCAGGGTCGTGAGCACAACCCCCGCGATGACGTCCTTGAGCAGCCACCGGCGCCGGTAGGACGAAATTACCCGAAGCCCGGGCACCGCACCGAACATGGACACCCCCGGCCCTGGTCATACACGTCATTGCAAATTTCCCCGCCCGGACAAGCCAGCGCATCACCCGGGCCGGGTGAAGACCCACGTGCCGGAGCAGACGATCCTGGCGGAATGACTCCCTGCCAGGAGGCCAGGCGTCAGCCCCGGCGAAATGACATTCCGGGAGCCGTGGCCGCTTGCCCGTGACGTCTCACCCCTCGGGGATGATGTGCCATCGGCCCGTCCGACGGGATGCTGACGGGGCAGCCGGGCGGGACTGGGCCGACAGCGATCTGCAGATCGGGCACCTCGGCAACCTCTGCGAGCAGGAGGAAATCGAGCTCGGCAGCAAGATCAGCGTCGGGTGAGGCGATGAGCGAGTCAGATCTGGCGATCGTGGCGGCGCTGGTGTTCGCGTGGGGAACCCTGTCGGCGCGGCTGGAGCGGTTCGACGTGACCGCGCCGATCATCTTCGTTCTTGCTGGCTTGCTGCTGACCCACGGGCCGCTGGCGGTGCTGGGTGTCACCCCGGCACCGGAGCTGGTCAAGGCGCTGGCGGAGGTGACCCTGGTGCTGGTGCTGTTTGCCGACGCCTCCCGGGTGGGGCTGCGTGAGCTGAGAGCCGACGCGGGCCTGTACGCCAGGCTGCTCGGGATCGGGTTGCCGCTGACGATCGGCCTGGGCATGCTGCTGGCGCTGGCCCTGTTCGGCGGGATGAGCATCTGGCTCGCCCTGCTGGTGGGCGCGGCGTTGGCGCCTACCGATGCTGCCCTGGGGGCGGGCATGATGGTAAACCCGGCGGTCCCGGCCAGGATCCGCCGGCTGATCAACGTCGAGAGCGGGCTCAACGACGGGATCGCCACGCCGTTCGTGCTGGTCGCGCTGGCGGGCGCGCAGACCGCCGAGCATGCTCACGCGACCGGCCCGGGCAAGGCCGTCGCTGAGCTGGCGGTGGGCCTGCTCATCGGCGTCGCGGTCGGCGGCGCGGGGGGCTGGCTGGTCAGGCTGGCACGCCAGCGCGGCTGGGCGGCTGAAGGTTTCGCGGGATCTGCCGTACTCGGGCTGGCGATCTGCGCCTATGGGTCCGCGCTGGCGCTGCACGGCAACGGCTTTATCGCCGCGTTCAGCGGCGGGCTCGCGTACGGCGCCATCGGCGGGCGGAGCGGCACGCAGCTGGTGCCGTTCGTGGAGGAAACCGGCGCGCTGGTGTCGCTGCTGGTCTGGCTGGCGTTCGGCGCCGTCGCAGTCGCGACGGCGCTGCAGAACCTGACGTGGCAGATCGCGGTGTACGCCGTGCTCAGCTTGACGGTGATCCGGATGGCGCCGACAGCGGTCGCGCTGGCCGGGGCTCGGCTGGGCCGTGCCGCCGTCGTCCTGGTGGGCTGGTTCGGACCCCGGGGCCTGGCCTCGGTGGTGTTCGCCTTGCTGGCCCTGGAGGACCTGGGCCAGCCTGCCGCCAGCCAGGCGGTCGCCGTGATCACCGTCACCGTGCTGCTCAGCGTCGTAGCGCACGGCGCGACCGCCGATCCGCTGGCCCGGCGGTACGGCCCGCGGCTCGCCAAGGCCACCCGCGGCGCTGAACACGCCAGCCTGCCCGACGTACCCGAACGCAGGCTCATCCGCCGGGTACCCGCCAGAGCGTCAGGGACCGGCGCGGACCCGGCCCGCCAGGGCAGGTGATCAGCCGGCCTCAGGGACTGGAACACGCGTACGCGGCCATTGACGGCTGAGGCCCGGTTACGTTTAGGCTAAATTAGTCAGACCTTGAGCGGCCCCCGGCGGAGGACCATGTATCCAGGAACGTACGCGGCCGAGGCGCCGGACCGGATCGCGGCGGTCATGGCCGGCACCGGCGAGACGCTCAGCTACGGGGACCTCGAGCGGCGCTCGGTCCAGCTGGCGCACGTGCTGCACGAGGCGGGCCTGCGGCCCGGCGACGTGGTGGCCCTGCTGACCGAGAACAACCTGCGCGCCTTCGAGGTGTACTGGGCCGCGATGCGGTCCGGCCTGTACATCACCGCCGTCAACTGGCACCTCAAGCCGGACGAGGT
>Ga0070698_100006685_pt1 | contig 12505 bp, 12 predicted proteins | sample KBSK1502metaG_FD_65477 | JGI IMG/M metagenome (GOLD analysis project Ga0070698, IMG submission 65477) | Corn, switchgrass and miscanthus rhizosphere microbial communities from Kellogg Biological Station, Michigan, USA - KBS K1-50-2 metaG | ecosystem: Host-associated > Plants > Roots >...
CATCGCCGTCTATAACGTCTTCAGCAGCGTGCAGGACGTCACCAACAACAAGCCGATCTCGTACTTCGGGTACCGCGAGGCCTTCGACCGGAAGACCGCCGAGATCGTCCGCTGCTGCGGCGAGTACATCACCAACCCGGCCGGCCAGCACGTCTCGGTGCCGATGAGCGGGCTCGCGGTGACCTGGCCGCCAGGCGCGCAGAAGCAGACCTACACGATCTTCGACGTCGCGCCGGCCAAGCCCGAGCCCATCCGGTACGCGGGCACCGGCATGGTGGACGGGATCAGCGTGTACCGCTACGTGGAGAGCGTGAAATCGGTGCCGTTCGGCTCGCCGCAGCAGGTGCCGGCCTCGTTCGTCGGGCTGCCGGGCAAGGGCAGCGTGACCGTGCACGAGTACTACACCGCGACCAACACCTACTGGGTGGACCCGGAGACCGGGGCGCCGCTGGACGTCACCCAGGACCAGCAGGTAGTCCTCGGCACCTCACCCGCCAGCGTCGGCGTGACCGCCAGCAGCCTGAAACTCGCCGAGACGCCGTCCACCATCAGCAGCGTGGTCGGCACGGACATCCACTACCGCAACGAGATCAACCTGTTCAAGAACATCCTCCCGCTGATCGGGCTGATCGTCGGCCTCATCATCATCGCGGTCGGCCTGCTGTTCGTGCGTTACGGCAACGAGGGAGCCGAGGACGAGTTCCGCTGGCTGTGGCGCCGCCAGCTCGACGTCTACCCGGACAACGGGCCACGGATCGTCTACCTGGCGATCACCGTGCTGGCCACGGTCACGCTCTATTACGAGCTGTACGTCGGCGGGTCTGTGTCCACTGAGCTCCTGGTCTACTTCCACATGAGCTTTACGTTCTTCGTGGTGTCCCTGGCCTTCGGGAACCTGCTCGGGGCGTTCGGGTCGCTGTTCGCCGGCCTCGCCGACCGGGTCGGCCGCACCAACCTCGTGGTGTTCGGCCTGCTCATCACCGGGATCTTCACCGCCTACGTGCTGCCCGCAGCGACGAACAAGTGGGAGTTCGTCATCGAGAGCTTCGTGGTCGGCATCATCGAGGGCATCGCGCTCGTGGCGACCCCGGCGCTGATCCGCGACTTCTCCCCGCAGGTGGGCCGGGCCACGGCTATGGGCTTCTGGACCGCCGGCCCGGTGCTGGGCAGCCTGGTCGTCACGGTCGTAGCCAGCAACACGCTTCCTGCCGTGGTCCCCACGGCGCTGTGGCAGCACGAGTACCACATCTGCGGTGCGGTCGGCCTGGTCGTGTTCGCGATCACGCTGTTCGGGCTCCGGGAGCTGTCCCCGCAGATTCGCGACCAGCTGATGGTGACCATGCGCGACCGGATCCTGGTCGAGGCCCGGGCCAAGGGGCTCGACGTCGGCGCGATGCTGCACCGGCCGTTCCGCCAGCTATTCAAGGTTGACGTGGTGGTCTCGGCCGTTGCCGTGTCCCTGATGCTGCTCATCTACTACACCGCGGTCGCGTTCGGGCTGATCTACCTGGCGACCGTGTTCGGGTTCTCCACCAAGAACGCCAACGGCCTGCTGAACTGGAACTGGGGATTCAACGTCATCGGGGTGATCCTGGTCGGCATGCTGTCCGACCTGATCCGGGTGCGGAAGCCGTTCATGGTGATCGGCGGCGTCGGCGCCGCGGTGATGCTCGTGATCTACCTGAATCAGGCCGGCCACCACCCCGGCTACTACACGCTCGCGCTGATCTTGGCCATGCTGTCGCTGTTCGTCGGCATCGCCTACACCCCGTGGCTGGCCAGCTTCACCGAGACCGTCGAGGCCCGCAACCCGGCGCTGACCGCCACCGGGCTGGCCATCTGGGGGTGGATTATCCGGTTCGTGGTCTTCGCCGCGTTCCTCATCGTCCCGCACGTGATCACGTCGGTCTCCCCGCTGGTCGACTACGGGCAGACCGCGCAGGCCTACCAGGCCCAGTACTCGAGCCAGATCGCGTTCGCGCAGAGCCATCCCGCGATCATCGCCACCGCGCAGAAGTACAAACCCCAGCTCCTCATCGAGCAGAGCCTGGCGCCCGAATTCGCCGTGCTGCAAGCACACCAGGCCCTGTTCACCAGGCTGGCCACGTACAGCAACCCGGCCAAGATCCCGCCCAGGCTGCTTAGCCAGGCCCTCGCCGCGGCCGGAGGGGGCAACAAGGGCCTGGCCATCCTGGAGAGCATCCAGGCCCACAAGGCGGACATCCAGAAGGTGGTCGCCGTCCAGTCCCAGCTGCTGCCGCTGCAGCCGTTCGCGGCCCAGCTCACAGCGCTGTCCAAGGTGCCGCCGTCCGTCCTGTCGTTCCTGCAGGCGCACGGCCCGACCGTGCTGGCCGCCCAGGCACGCGCCCCGAACGAGTGGAAGCGCTGGTACTGGGCGTGCTTCGGCGGGATCATCTTCTTCCTGCTGTGCATCCCGCTGCTGCACGGCCGCTGGCGGCCCTCCGACGCCCGCCGCGACGAGGAGGAGCACGAGGCCGTCACCCAGGCGGAGCTGGCCAAGCTCAACGCCTAGCCCGGCGGGGCTGACCCGGGACCGGCGTCCCGGGTCAGCTCAGCCGGGCTCGGCCAGGCCCCGGGCGGGCCGGCGGATCTTCGCGGCGAACAGGTCGCGGATGCTCACGATGCCGCAGACCTCCCGGCCGTCCAGCACCGGCAGGTGGCGGAAGCCGTTGAGAAGCATGATCTGCGCGGCTTCCTCGGCGGACGTCTCCGGGCTCGCTGAGTGCGGGTCCGGGGACATCCACTTCGCCACCAGCGAGACCGACAGGTTCTCGCCGGAGGCCGCCGCCCGGAGCACGTCACGCTCGGTCAGGATGCCCGCCAGGAACGTTCCCTGCATTACCACGACCGAGCCGACCCGGGCGCGCACCATTCCGGCCGCCGCCTCCGTCACCGTGGTGTCCGGCCCGGCGATCACCACGCTGGTGTTCATCAGGTCCCTGAGCTTCGCCATCGCTTCCTCAAGCGCCGTCGGTGGGTGTCACCCGCTGTCACCGATCTCATCGAGCTCCGGGTCCCGGTGCGGGCTGGACGGCCCGGCCATCTCCTCCGAGAGCATGCGCCACAGCGAGCCGGCCCAGGCGGACACGTCCGGCCACCTCTTCCAGAACACCTGCAGCGTGGTCTCATCGAAGTGGGCATGCGCCTGCTCTGGGGTGAGGCCGCGCGTCACCTCGTCGAGGTCGTGCACCAGGTCGAGGAACCGGTCGCCGACATCTTTCATGAGATCACCTCTCAGCGAGTCTAGGCGCGCAGTGCGCCCGAGCGAAGGCCTGGTGGCCACAGCCGCGGCGTCGGAGTTAGCGGTGTCTTGCTAAAGCCCCCGGGGGCGCCACTCCGGCCCGGAAGTTGTCGATCGGTCGGCCCGGCGCCTCTAGAGTTGTCGTTCGTGGCGGGACAGCAGTGGCAGCAGAACGTCGATCCCGGGTGGGCCGAGGCACTGGAGCCGGTCGCCGGGCGCATCGAGGCCATGGGCAACTTCCTGCGGGCGGAGATCGCGGCGGGCCGGCGGTACCTGCCCGCGGGCGAAAACGTGCTGCGGGCGTTCCGGCAGCCGTTCGCCGCGGTGCGGGTGCTGATCATGGGACAGGACCCGTATCCGACGCCCGGGCATCCGGTGGGGCTGAGCTTCTCAGTGGCACCCGAGGTCCGCAGGCTACCGGGCAGCCTGGTGAACATCTTCCGCGAGTACCGCGACGACCTCGGGTACCCGATGCCCGCCACCGGCGATCTCAGCCCGTGGAGCGAGCGCGGCGTGATGCTGCTGAACCGGGTTCTGACCGTGCAGCCCGGCCGGCCAGGCTCGCATCGGGGCCAGGGCTGGGAGGAGGTCACCGAGCAGGCCATCCGGGCGCTGGCCGCCCGCGAGGCGCCGCTCGTTGCCATCCTGTGGGGCCGCGACGCCCGCGGCCTGGCGCCGATGCTGGCCGGCGTTCCGAGCATCGAGTCGGCTCACCCGAGCCCGAACTCCGCTGACCGCGGCTTCTTCGGCTCGCGGCCGTTCAGCCGCGCCAACGAGCTGCTCGAGCGCCAGGGCTCGGCGCCCGTCGACTGGAAGCTGCCGTAGCGGTCCGTGAAACCTTGGCGGACCCTCAGCCGTTACAGATGTGCGGTCTGGATAACCCCCAGCTTCATATGTTTCTGTACCATCAGGTCTACCGGCCAGGCGCCGCGCGAGCGCGCGGCGAGGGAGGGGTCATGGCGATCGGCTTCGGCCAGGCGCTCGCCGGCGACGGTGAGACGAGGGCGCGAAGAGCAGCCACCGATGCGGTCCGCGCAGCCGCCCCGATGGAGATGAGCTGCCGTTTCTCCGCGGACGGCCGTGCCGTGATCGCGCTACGCGGCGAGCTGGACCTGGCCACGGTGGACCGCGTGGTCCGCTATGTCAGCGACGTCATAGACCGCCACGACGGGCCGGTCAGCGCGGACCTGCACGGCGTGGCCTTCTGTGACGCCTGCGGCCTCGGCGCCCTGATCCGGATCGCCGCCTACGCCGAGCGGGCGGGCCGCCGGCTCGAGCTGCTCCGGCCGTCCCGGGCCCTCACCAGGATCATGCGGATCACCGGCGTCGACCAGCTGCTGCTCGCGCCCGCCCAGGCCGGCTGAGCGCCGCCGCGCCTGGTCCCAGCCCGCTCCCGCATCCGGCCGCTCGCGACACCCGGAGAGGACCATGACGTACCAGATTCCCGTGGTCGACCTTGACGCCGCCCTGGGCGACGACGCCCCGCCCGCACTGCTGGACCAGGTCCGGTCGGCGGTCGAGCAGTTCGGGGTCGTCCAGGTCGTGCGGCACGGCGTGGATCCCGGCCTGATCGAGGAGTTCAACCGGCATGCCGCCGGCCTGCTGGCCAGGCCGCGCGCGGCGAAGGCCAGGCTGGCCAGCCCGACCGGCCACCCTTACCGCGGCTGGCGGCAGTGGCCGGACGACTTCGGCCGACTGGAGCTCGAGCGCTTCAACGTGGCGCAGTTCGACACGCCCGAGGACGCCCGGGCCGCCGGGGTCCCCGAGGAGTACCTCGGCCTGTATGCCCACGCGAACGTGTGGCCGCCGGACGACCCGGGGATGCGGGAGGTGACGTTCCGCTACATCGAGGCTTCCCGGTGCCTCGCCGAGCGGGTGCTCGGGCTCTACGCCCGCGCCGCTGGCGTGCCGGCGGACACCTTCTCCCTCGGGTCGCTCCCGCACCTGAGGCTGACCGTCAACGACTATCCGACCTGGTCCTACCCGGATGCCGCGGACCCGTCGGGACCCGCGGCCGACTCCGACGAGGACAAGCTGCTGCTGCTCGAGCACGCCGACGACTCGGCGGTGACCGTGCTCGGCCAGGCCGGAGACTACGAGGGACTCCAGGTCCAGATGCCTGATGCCGCCTGGCTGCCGGTGCCGATCGTGCCCGGCGCCCTGCAGGTGTTCTCGGGCATGCTGCTCACCAGGTGGAGCAACGGGCGGCTGCGTCCGGGGCGGCACCGCGTGGTCGCGGGCGGGACGGTGACCAGGCGCTCGACCGCGGTCTTCTGCTACCCCAGCCTGGAGACGGTCGTCGAGCCGCTGGCCCCGTTCGTCAGGCCGGACGGCCCCGGCGAGCAGCCCGTCGTGGTCTGGGACCACGTCAAGGGCAGGGTCGAGAGCTATCTGGCGGAGTTCGGCCGCCCCGGCCAGGTCACGGCGTGGCGCGAGGGGAAGCCGTACGTCGCGCCGCTGGCCGACACCTCGGCGGGACGCTAGGCCCGCGGCCAGCGGTCATGGCCTTCGACCCGGAGCTCGCCGAGCGGCTGCGCGCCGTGCTCGCCACCGCCGCCCCGGCGCCGCCGACCGAGCGGAAGATGTTCGGCGGGCTGACGTTCATGGTCAGGGGCAACATGTGCTGCGGCGTCATGGGCGAGGACCTGGTCGTTCGCGTGGGCGAGGCCGAGGCCAGCCGGGCGCTGGCGGCCGACCCCGCCGCCCGGCCGTTCGACATGGGCCGCGGCCCGAGTGCCAGCATGGTGGTTGTCGCTCGGCCGGGGGTCGCCACCGATCAGGCTCTGGTCGCCTGGGTGCGCAAGGCGCTGGTCTTCGTCGCGCTGCTCCCCGCGAAGTAGCGAGCCCCGCCGGGCAACGCCACGTAGTGTCGTAGCTGTGGCGAACTCCACCAATCGCCCGCTGTTCGCGCGCTTCTGGCTGTGGGTGAGTCCCGGCATGGAACGCGGCGGCATGGGCAAGCTCCGCGACGATCTGCTGGCCGGGCTGTCGGGGCGCGTTATCGAGCTGGGAGCCGGGAACGGCCTCAATTTCGGGCACTACCCGCCCGCGGTCACTCAGGTGGTCGCCGTGGAGCCGAACCCGCACCTGCGCCGGGTCGCGGTCGGCGCGGCCGCCCGCGCGCCCGTCCCCGTCGAGGTCACCGACGGCACGGCCGACCGGCTCCCGGCGGCCGACGCCGACTTCGACGCGGGCGTGGTCTCGCTGGTGCTGTGCTCGGTCCCCGATCAGCCGGCGGCCCTCCGCGAGCTGCGCCGGGTCATCCGGCCCGGCGGGGAGCTGCGTTTCCTCGAGCACGTCCAGGCGACCACGCCGGGGCTGCGGCGGGTCCAGCGCGCCCTCGATGCCACCGTCTGGCCGATGCTCGGCGGCAGGTGTCACCTCAGCCGCGACACCGCCGCGGAGATCGAGAGGGCGGGCTTCCGGACCGAACGGCTTGACCGGCTGCGCTTCCCCGACTCGCGGCTGACGATGCCGAGCACCCCGCACATCCTCGGCCGGGCCTCCCGGCCATAACGGGCGCCTCAGGGCTGGGTCGGCCGTCGCAGCGGGACCTCCGCAGAGTCGGTCAGGCGCAGCTTGCGCCGGGCGCGTTCGTAGAACGTGGTCCGGCCCAGGCGGACGACCCGCGCGGCGGCCGGGCGGGGACGCAGGTCGACGCGGTCGCCCTCGGCGACGTTGACGGCGACCTGCCCGTCCACCTCGATGGCCAGCTGGTTGCTGCCGGGCAGGATCTCCAGCGCCAGGGTGTCGTTCACGGACAGCACGAGCCCGCGGTTGTAGGCGCCGTGCGGCGCGGCCGGCGTGACCACGAGGGCCTCGACCGAGGGACTGACGATCGGCCCGCCAGCCGAGAAGCTGTAGGCGGTGGAGCCGGTCGGGGTGGCTACCACGATCGCGTCGGCCGCGTAGCTGACGAACGGCTGATCGTCGACCAGGACCGCGACCCCGGCGCTGCCCTCTCCGGGAAACCGGACCACGGCGATGTCGTTGAACGCGGTCATGACCTTGTCGCCCAGGACCGCGTCAACCGCCAGCCGTGGCTCGATCATGTACTCGTGGGAGTCCACGAGCGAGAGCGCCTCGGGGAGATCGGGCACATCGATCTCGGCGAGGAAGCCCAGCTTGCCGAGGTTCACCCCGAGCACAGGGGCACGCTGCTGGTCGGCGAGCCGCATCGCGCGGAGCATCGTGCCGTCTCCGCCGAGGCTGACGATGAGATCGGAGCGCCGGCCTAGTTCCTCGGCACTGACCGCGGTGGCCGCGCAGCGAAGCCGCTTGATCTCCGCGTTGATGCCCAGGACGTGGATGGATCTGCTCTCCGCCCAGCCGAGTATGGCGTCCACCGCCTCGGCGGAGTCGCGTTCGGGATGCAGAACGATGCCGACGGTATGCATGTCATCCGGGCCTGGTGGCTAGCCGGAGGAAAGTGGCCATGTGGCGATCGTCTCCCATCCCGGGCGCAGGTGCCAGCCGGGGGTCACGTTACCGGGGCTCCGGCGATGGCGGCGATGACGCCGAGCGCGCCGGCGCCGACGACCGCCGCGACCACCCCGCGGCGCAGCCCCAGCAGCCACCCCGCGGCCAGCGCGAGCACCGCGATCTGCCACAGATGGGCCAGCGCGAGGCCGAGCGGGATCGCGGCGCCGGCGATCGCGCCGATGGCGGCGGGCCCCGCGCCGGTCAGGAACGCCTGCACCCGGGCGCTGCCGCGGAGCTGGCCGAACCGCGACCCGCCCGCCAGCACGAACGCGAACGACGGGGCGAACGCGACCAGCGAGGCGAGCAGCCCGCCGCCGACCCCCGCGGCGGCGTAGCCGACCACGGCCACGGTCTGCACCACCGGACCCGGGGTGACCTGCCCGAGCGCGACCGCGCTGAGGAACTGGGCGCTGGTCATCCAGTGATAGGTGTGCACCGCGTCGTGCTGCATCAGCGGGATGATGACGAAGCCGCCCCCGTAGGACAGGGCACCGACCTTGAACGCCACCCACGCCACCGACAGCAGGCCGCCGGCGGCCAGTGTCTGCAGCACGGGCGACCCGACCAGCGCCAGCAGCGCCCTGCGCCGCTCCGCGCCCGGCTGTTCTTCTCGCCCCGCCCGGCCCACCCCCGGCCCCGCCCGGCCCACCCCTGGCGCGCTACCGTGCCCGGGGCTCCCTGACGCCCCGGCGAGCTGCCGGGGCGGGGTGCGCACCAGCAGCTCGAGCAGGCCGCAGCCGACCAGGACAAGGACCAGGAACGGCCCGATCAGCGCCGCGGCCACGCCGCCGGCCAGGAGGTAGCACGTCCAGCGGACCTGGCCCGGGCGCGGCGCGCCGGCCCTGCGCCAGCTGGCCGGAACCAGGCTAAGGGCCGCGCCGAGCGCCACCGCCGGAACCGCCGCGTCCGCGCCGAGCGACGCGCCCTTGATCCACAGCGGCGGGCGGGCGGCCAGGATCACAGCGGACAGCGCGAGGATCACGATCAGGCCGGGCACGATGAAGCACGCGCCGCCGACGAGCGCCCCCCGCGGACCGCGCAGCCGCCAGGCGCAGAAGATCGCGAGCTGCGTCGAGGCCGGCCCCGGCAGCATGTTCGTGGCCGCGATGCCGTCCTCGAACTCGGCCGCGGAGATCCATGCGCGGCGCTCGACGCACAACGTCCGCAGCAGCGCGATGTGCGCCGGCGGACCGCCGAATCCGATGCAGCCGATGCGACCCCACTCCCGGGCGATCGTCAGCAGCGGCACCCGCCCCGTCCCGCCCGGGGGCGGGACGGGGTCCGCGGCCCGCATCGCCACGCTGCCTCCGGGTCGGACCAGCTTCAGAAGAACTATTCAATTGAGTTTGTCATAATGGTGGTCGTGGCCGCAGCCTCTTCCCCTCCGGTGCTCGGGATGCTCGCGCATGACCTGCGCTGGACGATCGTCAGCCTGCTCGCAGACGGTGATCTGCGGACATGCGAGCTCGTGACCCGCACCGGCCAGGCGCCCAGCCTGGTCTCGTATCACCTGGGACGGCTGCGCGACGCGGGCCTGGTCTCCGTGCGGCGCAGCACCGCCGACGGGCGTGACAGCTACCACGTCCTCGACCTGGACGCCGTCGGCCAGGCCCTCGGCGCCATGGCCGCCCAGCTGCACCCGGGGCTGCTAGCCGAGGCCCGCGACGCAGCGCGCGGGGGTCGCGGGGTTACCCCCCGGGCTAACACCGTGCTGTTCATCTGCAGTGGCAACAGCGCACGGTCTCCGATGGCCGCGGGCTGGCTGAATCATCTGGGCCGAGGCAAGGTCACGGCGCGCAGCGCGGGCGTCGCGCCCGCGCCGCTGCACCCGCTCGCCGTCGCCGCCATGGCCGAGCACGGCGTGGACATCGGCGGCCACCGGCCGGCGAGCCTGGATGCCTTCGCCGGGCACCGTTTCGCCCGCGTGATCACGCTGTGCGACCGGGCCCGGGAGGCCTGCGGTGAGCTGCCCGCCGGGTCGGCGGCCCTCCACTGGAGCGTCCCGAACCCGGCACAGGCGCACCCGCCGGACCTGGACGCGTTCCGGGCCACGGCCAGGGAGCTGCGCACCCGGATCCGCCACCTGCTCCCGGTGCTGAGCGCCGACCGCTAAGTCCGGCGGAGGCGGAAGGGCGGTTACCCGGAGACCAGCACCTCGTGCCACAGGCCGCCGTTCAGGGTGAGGTTGTTGCCGTGATTCTGACCGGGGCCGCTGTCGCCGATGTAGGTGTACAGGGGATGGCCGTCGTAAGTGGCCTGCGTGGTGCCGTCGGACCGCCTGATCGTGCCCAGCGTGCCGGTGACGCCGGGGCCGGCCTTCGGGGAGCCGAACACCGGTGGCCAGTACTGGGCGCAGGACCCGTAGCACGTCGACGTGGTGGCGCTATCGGGAACGAACCAGTACAGCGTGAGGCCCTTGGCGTTCGTGATCACGGTCACGCCGCCGATCGTGGCCGTCTTGAGGACCTGGCCCGGTCCGGCGGCGCCCGACGACGCGCCGCTGGAGGAGCCCCCCGCGCCCGCGACAGCGACGATCAGCAGCACCAGGGCGACGACCGACAGGCCGGCGATTCCCGGCCCCGCGCCCGGGACGTCGCCGCTGCGCAGCCGGGCTTCCAGGCCCGCGCGGTGCGCGTCCCCGCCGGCCCTGTGACGCTGCGCCGCCGGGGTGAGGGCCAGCTGAGCCAGCACCACGAACGCCACGACCTCGATCACCCCGGCGACGATCCCGGCCGTGGTGCGGACCTCCTTGAAGCCGAACAGGCCAGCCCAGATCGACAGCAGGTAGCCGCCGAGGGTGGCCAGCGCGAAGCCGGCGCCCGCGGCGGCCGCCAGCCGGCTGCCGAGCACGAGCACGCCCGCGCCGAGGACGAAGGCCGCGATCACCTGGAGCAGGAACAGCCAGCCGATCGTCGGGATCGTCCGGTACCCGGTCAGGTACAGATCCAGGTGGATCGCTCCCGCGGCGATGAGCAGGCCGGACCCGGCCAGCCGCAATCCAAGCCGCCACGCCCGGCCGGGCCCGCGCGATCTGTCCATGACGTCTGGAAGATACCCGAAATGGCGCCCGGGAATTCAGCCGGGCCCGCGAATTCCCGCCGCGGCCTTTACACGGTCACGGGGAGCGCCTGGACTCGCGGCGGGCGCGGTCGTTGTCCCGGCCGTGAGCGGGCGGTGAACCTCACGTGACCGCCCGCCGATCTGCGACGCCAGCGACGGTCAATACCTGGCGACGAGCGCCGCTGGCTATCGGCCGGGCTGCCTCGCGAAGTGATGGGCGGTCAGCGCGTGCGGTTCGTCGGGGCCATGACCGGACGGGTCGCTGTGGATCAGCGCCTCCCCGAGCCGCGGAACCTCGTGCAGCAACCGGTGGTGCGCCTCCTCGGAGATCGCGTGCGCGGCGCCGAGCGTAAGATCGCGATCGGAGACCACCGTGGCCTCGGCCTGCAGGACGTGACCCACCCACCGGATCCGGACCGACGTCGCCTGCAGCACGCCGTCCACGCCGCACAGCACGCGCTCCACCTGGTCGACCAGCGCAGGATCGACGCTGTCCATCAGCCGGCGGTAGATGTCGCGCGCGGCGTTCTTCAGGATGGCCAGCACGGCGATCGTGATCAGCAGGCCCGCGACCGGGTCGGCCTGCCGCCACCCCGCGGCGACGCCGATGGCCCCGCCCACCACGGCGAGCGAGGTGACGCCGTCGGCGCGGGCATGCCGGCCGTCGGCCACCAGCGCGGCCGAGCCGATCCGCCGCCCGACCCGGACCCGGTACAGCGCGACAAGCTCGTTGCCCGCGAAGCCGACGAGCCCGGCGGCGATGACCCAGCCCACCGCGCGGACGCCGCCCGGATGCAGCAGGCGGTGCACCGCCTCCCACGCCGCCAGCACCGACGACGCGGCGATCAGCGCCACGATGAACGCCCCGGCCAGGTCCTCCGCCCGCCCGTAACCGAAGGTGTACCGGCGGGTGGGGGGCTTGCGCTGGAGCCAGAACGCCACGCCGAGCGGCACCGCGGTAAGCGCGTCGGCGAAGTTGTGGATCGTGTCGCCGAGCAACGCCACGGAGCCGGAGAAGAGCACGATCACCGTCTGGATGACCGCGGTGGCGGCCAGCACGGCGAGCGAGACCGCCAGGCAGCGCATCCCGCTGTCGCTGCTCGTAAGCGCCTGGTCCACGGATACGGCGGCGTCGTGGCTGTGCGGCGCGAAGAGCGCGCGCAGGAGGCCTGCCGCGCCGCGCCCGTGCTCGTGCCCGTGGTGGTCAGGCCCGTGGTGGTCGGGCCCCTGCGGGTGACCGTGCCCGCCCGGGTAACCGTGCCCGTCGAGGCCGTGCCCGTCGAGGCCGTGCCCGCGGTGGCGGTCGGGACGGCTCATGCTGTGCCTCCCTCCGGCTCCCGGGACGCCGAGCGCCTCTCCGGCCCGGCCGCCGGGGCCGCCGGGCCGGGCCGCAGCGCGTGATGAGCGGGCGTCCCCTCACCGAGCGCGTGGTCGGCATGAAACAGGGCTTCGGTGACCAGCCGGCGGATGTGGTCGTTCTCGATCATGTAGTAGACGTGGGTGCCGTCGCGCCTGGTGCGGACCAGGCGCGCCAGCCGGAGCTTGGCCAGGTGCTGGGACACCGCGGCGGGCTGCGCCGCCACGTGCTCGGCAAGCCTGCCGACCGAATGCTCGCCATGGAGCAGAGCCCACACGATCCGCAGCCGCGTCGGATCGGCCAGCATCTTCAGCGTGTCCACCGCCCAGGACACCTCGCGGTCG
>Ga0070698_100006686_pt1 | contig 12505 bp, 10 predicted proteins | sample KBSK1502metaG_FD_65477 | JGI IMG/M metagenome (GOLD analysis project Ga0070698, IMG submission 65477) | Corn, switchgrass and miscanthus rhizosphere microbial communities from Kellogg Biological Station, Michigan, USA - KBS K1-50-2 metaG | ecosystem: Host-associated > Plants > Roots >...
GGTGCGCGGCAGGAAGGCCCGGGCCAGGGCCCTGGAGACGCTGGACCTGGTGGGGCTGGGTGAGCGGGCCGGCCACCGGCCCGACCAGCTCTCGGGTGGAGAGCAGCAGCGCGTGGCCGTGGCCCGCGCGCTGGTGCACCGCCCGGCGGTCGTGTGGGCGGACGAGCCCACCGGAAACCTCGACTCAGAGTCCACCGGCTCGGTCATGGCGCTCATCATGCGGCTCAACGGAGAGGGCCAGACCATCGTCATGGTCACCCACAACCCCCAGATCGCCGCTGCGGCCGACCGGACCGTCCGGATGCGCGACGGCCGCGTGGAGGGGGGGAGCACGGGCGCGGAGGCCGCCCTGGTCGGCGGCGGCGCGGTGGCGGCGTCCGGGCACGGGGTCGGGGCGAGGTCCCGATGATCAGCCCCCTGGTGGGGTGCCTGATCGGGCTGTTCGTCCTCACCTATGGCGCCGTGGCGGTCTTCGCGCTGCGCCACCGGCAGCTCGGGCGGCTGGCCGTGCGCGAGGCCGTTCGGCGCAAGGGCCAGACGGTGCTGGTGGTGGCGGGCCTCATGGTGGGGACCGCCACGATCACCGCGGCGCTGGTCGCCGCCGACTCGGCCGGTGATTCCTCGGTTGACATGGCTGTGCGCAACTGGGGGCTGGTGGACCTCACCGTGACGGGCGGGGACCAGTTCTTCCCCAAGGACGTGGCCGACCGGCTGGCCGCCGCACCGCCTGTCGCCAGCGTGACGGACGGCGTGTCGCCCGGAATCGATCTGGCGGGATCGGTCTCGGACCTCGATACCCGGCAGGGAGCCTCGAAGATCATGCTGGTGGGGTTCGATCCGAGCGCCCAGGGACCGTTCGGCGCCTATGTGCTGACCACGGGGCGCCAGACCTTCGGGCAGGACCTCTCGCCGGGCGACGTGCTGGTGTCGCGGGTGCTGGCCGACAAGCTGGAGGCCAGGACCGGCGACCGGATCCACGTGAGCGTGGACCTTGCCGGGTCGACCGGTGCTGCCGCGGTGGACTTGCGGGTCGCCGGGATCGCCCGGACGGAGGGACCCGGGGGCTACACGCTGAGCTCGGTGGTGTTCGCGCGGTTGGACACGGCACAGCGGATCGCGGGAACGGACCTGATCAACGTGGTGCGGATCTCCGCCCCGGGAGGGATCGGTGACAGCGTGGCCGCCGGGCATCGGGCCGCGCCGGTCCTCGAGCGGGCGGTGGGCGCGCTCGGCTCGAAGATTCCGCTGCAGGTGCGGGAGGCCAAGGCCGCCGAGATCGACAACGCCAAGGCGACCTCGCTGCTGTTTCGGGCCATGCTCATCGGGATGAGCGCACTGGTGGTGGCGGTCGGCGCAGCGTTGGTGGTCAACCTCGTCGGGATGCTCGCCGAGGAGCGCCGCTCCCGCCTTGGCGTGCTACGGGCGCTCGGCCTGAAACGGGCCCGGCTGGTGGGCCTGTCGGTGACCGAAGGGGCCGTGTACAGCCTGGCCGCCGGGGTCCTGGGGACGGCGGTCGGCGCCGCCGCCGGCCGGCTGGTGGCCGCCCGCTTCGGCCAGGTGTTCGCGGCTTACGCGGGGTCGGACTTCGACTGGAAGTTCTCGTTTTCGCTGAAGGCCTCGACGCTGGTGGCCGGCTTCGTCGCCGGCACGGTCCTCACCCTGGCCGTGATCTTCTTCGCCTCCCGCCGGACCTCCCGCATGACCATCGTCGCGGCCATCCGCGACCTGCCGGAGCCGCCCGCCGACAAGCAGCGGCGCCCCTGGGTGCGGAGAGTCCGGCTCGCGATCTCCGCGGCCGTCGGCGGTGTGGCCCTGGTCCAGCCCTACTTCCCGCGCCTGGCCGGAGGGATCGTACTCATCATGGCGCTGTCGTGGCTGGCCCGTCCGCGGCTGTCACCGCGGACCCACGCCACGCTGACCGGGCTGGCCCTGGCGGGGTGGTCGCTCGCCATGATCGGTACCTCGAACCCCGACGCCGACCCCGGCGCGTTCATTCTGGTGTTCGTGGTGGCCCTGCTCACCTCGGTCTTCGGGCTGACGATCTTGACCTCGGCCAACCTGCACATCGTCGAGACCACGGTCGGCCTGTTGGGCCGTGCGTCCGCCGGCGTGCGGGCCGTCCTACGGCCGCCGCTCGCCTACCTGTCTCGCCGGCCCGTCCGCACCGGGCTCACCACCGGCGTGTTCGCGGTGATCGTGGCGATGCTCACCCTGTTCGCGGTGCTCTTCGTGATCGACCGCCCGGACTACCAGCGGTTCGGGAACGGCTACGACGTACGGATCCAGTCGACGGGATCGGCCACCGTGCAGCTCCCGGCCGCCGTCCGAGCCGACGTCACCCGATCGGTCACCCTCCCGACCCGAGGCTACTTCGGACGGGTGACGGGCGCTGACGCGTTCTCGAGTACCGAGCGCGCGTTCGTACCCTTGTTCCAGGTGGACCAGAACGCGGCCGGCGACCCGCCGGTGCGGCTGGGCGCGCGAGACCACCGGTTCGCCAGCGACCGTGCCGTATGGCAGGCGCTGGCCCACGACCCGTCGCTGGTGGTGGCGAACCTCGGCACCCCCGGCCAGAAGCTCACCCTCCAGGGGCAGGACGGCCCCGTCACGTTCACTATCGTCGGGTCGCAGCCGTTCGGCCTGCTGGACGGGGTGTTCGGGACCGAGCAAGCCCTGGGCCCGTTCCGGGCCGCCCCGCAGGGGGCCACCATGCTGCTGGACATCCGGGACGCAGCCCAGGCTGACGCGGTGGCCCGGACCGTCGAGCGGGGGCTGTTCGCACAGGGCGTGGACGCCGACCCGGTCCAAGCGCTCAGCGACCAAGCCGAGCGGGGCAACCGGGCCTTGCTCCAGGTCATCGACGCGCTGATGCGGATGGGCCTGGTGGTGGCCATCCTCGGCCTGGGGATCGTGGCCCTGCGAACCGTGACGGAGCGCCGGCACGTGATCGGCATCCTCCGGGCCATCGGGTACAAGCGCCGGCGCGTGATCCTCGCGCTGCTGACCGAGTCCGCGGTCACCGCAACCATCGGGACAGGAGTGGGCATCGCCGCAGGAGTCACCATGGGATACCTGTTCTACCGCCAGGGCGACTCCCACCCCGGGTTCGGCATCGACCTGGCCAGCATCGGGGGTGTCCTGGGGCTGATCTACCTGGCGGTGCTCCTGGTGACCCTCGGGCCGGCATGGCGAGCCTCGCGCCTCCCCCCAGCGGACGCCGTCCGGCACACCGAATAGACGGGCAGCGGGAGGGGATCGTGCGCCAGTACGAGCGCGGGTCAGATAGCAGCTGGCGCGACGGCTGCTGATGGACCTGCTGGCCGACGAGTTCACGCCGCCGCCCGACGGGCATCAGCGATGCTGCGCCGGGGCGACATCGCTGACCGGGAGAGCCTTGGCAACAGCGGCCATGTGTCGGTAGCGCGCGGCCGGTGACATGCCCATGAAGTGCACGGCATGCGGATGGCTGACGACTGGCCGGTCAGCGTAGGACTGGGCGCTGCTGTTGAACACGTTCTCGTCGGTGCGCCCAGCGAGATAGGGCTGATTCCAGCCGGGAGGGAGCCAGCCCGTGCCGGCCAGGAACTGGTTGCCGCGACCCGGGCGTGCCCAGTAGTACCGCCCGTCGCCGCGATCCCAATCCAGCGCGGCCAATACGGCACCCTGGTCGGCCCACGGACCGGGCTGGGGTCCTGCAGTCCTGACCGCATCCAGGAAGGCGAACGCCGCGGGGCAGGACCGCATCAGCCACACACCGGTGTTGGGGTTGACCCGGTGCTCGTACGGAACGTGTTCCATGACCAACGCCTGGAAATGGTCAGGATGCAGATGCGACGCGATGTCCTCGTCATCGCGGGTCAGCAGGATGTCAGCATCCAGCCACAGCGCCAGCGGGAAGCGAGCCAGCGCCTCGCGGAGGAGCCTGATCTTCACCCACTTGGCCTGCTGGGCACCCGGATCTGCGCCGGCGCCGTCCGTGGACAGATCCTCGGCGAGGACGGCATACCCCCACCGACGTGCGAACCGGTGAAAGGTCGGCAGTGCCAGTTCGTGCAGGATGACGCGCATCTGTGGACCGGCCGCGGTGACAACCGCCCCGCGGGGTCGCGCAGACCGCGCCCGCCGCACACCGCCGGCAGAGGACATACCCAGCACCGTGGAATCCCTTCCGCTCCCCTACATTTCACGGCTGCGGGCTGACACGCAGGCGTCTTCGAAGCAACCACGAGGAGAACCGCGCGCCACCACCCGATGAAGTCGCCGCTGTACGGCTCGGCGCTCACCGTTCCCGGCGCGCAGGACACCAAATCGGAGCAGCGTGCAACACGCTCTTACCGAATCTGTTTCACAAAGCCGTGCGAACGGTCCGGGAAGCTGCCGTCGGCTACCGAGCCGCGCGAGATGCGCCCGTCCTGCTCTGGTCCTGGGACACACTGGCGGAAGGCCGCAGTCACAACGATACCCGGGTCGGCTGCATCGTCTGCTCGACCACCCCCAGCAGCTCAGTCGTCAGGGCCTCCAGGTCGACCTGCTGGCGCAGCCGGGCGCTGAACGCCTGGATCGTCCGGGCGGTGTCGTAGCGGCGCCGGTTGAAGCGCCGGTCGACCGCTCGCTGGACGCGGCGGCGAGCCGGCTGGAACACCGCGGCCACCGCCAGCGTGGCCACGGCAACGGCCAGGCTCGACCTCCTGCCAAGGAGTTGGCCGAGCCCCAGGACCACCCCGGTATAGCCGCCAGCAAGCAGCAGCGTCAGCAGTCCATAGCCCAGCGTCCGGCTGATGATGCGGTCAAGGTCGTACAGCCGGTAGCGCAGGATCGCCGCGCCGATCGCCACCGGTAGCAGCGCCACGCAGATGCTGGCCGCCCAGTCGACCAGCTCCATGGCACCCAGCGCCAAGCCGGCCAGGACGACCACGCCCGCCAGCGACACCAGCGCCGCCGCCAGCGCAACCCATCGCAACTGCAATCGCTCCACGCTGCGGGCGCGGCGAAAGCGCACCACCAGCGACCCGGCAGCGACCACCACGCCCAGGACGGTGACCGCCAGAGCCACCCGGTTGGCGACCAGCGTCACGCCGCTGAAGCCGCGGAGGTCGAACGGGCCGCCGAGGGCCTGGTAGCGCGGGTCGAACGGCCCGGGCGCCAGCGTCACCACCACTAGCAACACGACCGGCGCGGCCACCATGCCCCTGGCCCACCAGCGCCAGCGCGGCGATAGCAGCGACCCGGTGGGCGTGAGCAGCAGGACAAAGCCAATCACGGCCAGCGCCGTGAACACGGTGGCGGGGTAGTACAAAGCCGCATAGCGGGCCCCTGGCAGCGCCCCCGGACGCACCAGCAGCCCATAGACCAGATACTGCGCAGCCGCCCCGGCGGCGATCAGGGAAAAGGCGAGGGCCAGCAGCAGCCAGCCCACCGGGTGGCCGGGCCGGCGGCTGGCCAGCACCGCCCGACGATGGCCGCACTCACCATGGCGACCGCCGGGCGCGCGTCCCACTGTGTCAGGTCGGGCCGGCCGGCCTGGCGTAGCAGGTGATCCAACATGGGACGGTGGCGAGCGCGAGCATAGCCAGCGCCCACAGCGTCCACGCCAACACGCCCGACCAGCGGCGTGGCCAGGCCCCTTGGGCGGCAGGGGTTACTGCCATGATCCTTGCCGCACGCAGCGCATCACCGGCACTGTCGCCTCCCAGCCTCGCGCGTTGGGTGCAGTGTGGCCGGCCTCCGTCTCGGAAACGTTACGGACGGCGGACCGGCAGAGACCTATCCTGCCTTGTCTGACCGCGACCAGACCTTCCTGCTTCCCGGACCTGCGCGACTGGCTCCCCGCCGACCCCTCGCCTGGTCCGTGCTGGACGCTGTTGACCAGCTCGACCTCCAGTCTTTCTACCCAGGCCTACCGGGAGGAAGGAATCCCCGTCTCCAGCCCCAAGCCGATACCAGGCCAGGACCAGCTCCTCGGCGGATGAACGCTGGCCGCCGGGTGCCGGGAACCGAGGCCCAGCCGGCCCGCGCTCGGAACAAGCCGGGCCGGGGACCTGTTCCACTGGACGAAGGTTGCACTCGCAACCATGACTGCACAATCGAGAATACGGTCCCAACTTGATGACGACGTCCTGAACGACGCTCTGGAGGTTGGCGATGCCCGCGGTAACCAGTGACACGATCGCCCTTCCGCGCGTGGCGCGGCCAGGGCTCGAAGCGCCGAGCGGCGGGTGATCTCGGTCACCACCGCCCCAAGCGGCCTGGAGGGCGAAGGCTTCCCGGTCCGCCGCGCGTTCGCCGGGTCGACCTGGCGACCCTCGACCCGTTCGTGCACATGGACCAGATGGGCGAGGTCGACTACGCGCCCGGCGAGCCCAAGGGCACCCCTTAGCACCCCCACCGCGGCTTCGAAACCGTCACCTACATGATCGACGGCGTGTTCCAGCACCAGGACTCCAACGGTGGCGGAGGTCTCATCACCGACGGCGACACGCAATGGATGACAGCGGGAGCAGGATTGCCAATATGTTCGTATGGATGGCGCCGCTGAGCTGCGTAGTTCGCGTTCTCGCCCAAGATCTCACTCGATCCAGCGAACGACCTTCGAGTCGGTCCCGACGACCTCGGGCAATTCGACGATGCGGTCGATCACCGCATCCATGCCGGCAAGGTCATCACCGGTGACGATGGCGACGACATCGGGGGTGCCGAACAGCGCGTCGGCGCGAACGACGCCAGGCAGGCGTCTGATGGCCTGACACGCTTTGCGCGGGCCGGGGTTGGTCGTGGTGATGAACACGTACGCCTCGACGGACATTGCTGCGCTCCTCTGGTCTGAACCCCGACGGTCATTCCTGGAGGTCGGGCGGCTGCCCGGTGATGGTGACGACCAGGTCCTGGTGTCTCCCTGCCCGGCGGATGCGGATGGGCACCTGACCGGTCTGGCGGGCGACCGCGATGGCACGGCTCACGCTGCCGGGAGACCTGACGGGATGGCCGGCCACCGCCACGATCACGTCGCCGGGCCGCAGCCCGGCGGCAGCCGCCGGGCTGCCCGGATCCACGTTGCCGACCGGCACGCCGGCTGGCGCGCGCCGGGCTTGCGGGGCTCCGGGTGTCGCGGGCGGCGAGGGTGCGCCGATGCGGAGCCCGATCGCGCGCGCCGGGGTTCGGCTGGCGCGCGCGCCCTCGAACGACAGCAGCAGCTTGCGCAGCAGCCTGGCGAGGTCGGCCTGCTCGCCCGCGGACAGCGCGCGCAGCAGGTCCTCCTCACCGGCGAGATGGGCGGGCGCGGCGTCGTCGAAGCGCTGCTGGCCGCGGTCGGTCAGGGCCACGCGGCTCACTCGCCGGTCGCCGGGGTCGGCCTCCACCCGTACCAGGCCCTGTCGCAGCAGGTGCTTGACGCGCAGGCTGACCGTCCCGGCGGTGAGCCCGAGGGTGTCGGCGAGCTGGCGCTGCGACAGTCGGTAGGGGTGGCCGGCGCGGCGCAGGGTGGCAAGCAGCTCAAAGGACGGGTTGGACAGGTCGAACTCGGCAAACACCGCGTCCAGCTCGGCCTGGAAGTGGGCTGCCAGCCGGTTGACGCGCATCACCACGGCGACCGGCTGGACCTTGAGGTCCGGACGCTCGCGCGCCCAGGATTCCAGCGCCTCGTCGATGAGGTCCCGCTCTGCCATGCCGTGCCGCGTCATCGTGCGCCTCCACTTGACAGGGCCAGGTCGGATACTTTGAATTCAAAGAAATACCCTAGCGGCGAATGGAGTATCGAGTCATGCCCATGCACGTCGGCATCATCGGGGCGGGCAGGATCGGCGGCAACGTCGCCCGGCGGCTGACCCTCGCCGGCCACGACGTCGTTGTCAGCTTCGCCCGCGACCAGGTCAAGCTCGCGGCCTTCGCCGCCGAGATCGGCGCCACCGTCGACCAGCCCTCCGGCGCCGCCGCGGCCGAGGTCGTGGTGCTGTCGGTCCCATGGGCCGCGATCGACACCGCCCTGGCGGCAGCCGGGCCGCTGGCCGGCAGGATCGTGGTCGACACCACCAACCAGTTCGGCCCGGGTGGCGTGCTGGATCTGGGTCACACCGCCGCCCGCCACAACGCCGACCGCATGCCCGGCGCCCGCTACACCAAGTGCTTCAACACCCTCACCGCCCGATTCCAGGCCCAGGCCGCCACCCGCAGCGGCGACGCCCGGGTGGTGCAGTGGATCTGCGGCGACGACCCCCAGGCCAAGGCGATCCTGGGCCAGTTGGTGGAGGACGCCGGCTATGTCCCGGTCGACCTGGGCGGCATCGACGGGTGCGCGGTGATGGAGGCGCCACGCCGCCTAGGGGCCGTCTACGGGGAGGAGTACCGCGCCGGCGACGCCGCTGCCGTGGTGGCAGCGGTCCGGGCGGGCCAGCCGATTGCACCGACACCCAAGTACTGACGGCTGGCGGCTGGCGGCACCCGGCCACGGCAACACGGCCAAGACGAGACGCTCGGTAAGGTGGAGGAATCCCATGTTGATCGACTTCGCCCAACAGTACGTGGGGGCGCTGGCCACTGGAGACGTCGAGCGGATCGGCCGCTGGTATCACCGGGACGCGCGCAGCTACGGGCCGCTGGCCTGGCCAGCGGCCGGCGCCGGCGCGATCGCCGCCAGCCTGGCGCGGTCGGCGGCACGACTGGACGGACTCCAGACCGAACTGCACGACGTCTTCGCCAACGCGGCCGGCGACCGCGCCGCGCTGCGCCTGGTGCGGCGATGGTCGCAGGGAACGGCCCGCCGATCGGCGATCGAGACGCGCTACCTGCGCCTGGCCGACGACCTGATCGTGGAAGAATTCGTCGGACCGAACACGTTCCAGCTCGCCGACCTCGAGCTCAACCAGTGGGGGCTTGCGCCGGCAGATACCAGCATCGACCCAAGTCCCGGGATCCTGGCTGCCTCAGCAACCGAGGTGTCCGGCAAGCGGCCCGAAAGCGTCGCCGAGCGGTTCGTGGATGCCTTCGGCCGCAACGATCCCGGCTCGCTGCTGGCGCTCTACGACCAGAGGTTCACCCTCTACAGCCCGATCGCCTGGGGGCTTCCCGGCCGCGACCCCCTGGCGCCGTTCGTGCAACAGTTCCACCAGGGGTTTCCCGGGCTGCGCCTGGCCCTGCTCGACCAGTTCTCCAGCGCCGACGGCACCCGCGTGGCGTTCCGCTTCGGGATGCGCTGGCACAACACGGGGACGTTCTTCGGCCACCCGCCGACCGGCGACCACGGAACCCACGCGGAGTTTCACTCCCTCCGGCTCGCCGACGGCCTGATCGTCGAGCAGATCGTCACCGACATCTCCTATGGGATCCCCAGATACGAGCTGACTGTCTGGCATCGCGAGTACCCCGCGGACACCGAGGACCCTGCCCCCAGGTGGGTGCGGGTGGCGCCAGCTAACATCGCTTCGCCACTGCAAGCCGCTCGACCGACGCGTTCCACCGAGCGAAGTTGCACCCGCAACCATGACCGGCATAACCGGTGAGAACACCCGAACCAAGCTCTGGAGGCCCTGGCGATGCCCGCGGTGACCAGCGACACCATTGCCCTCCCCCGCATCCCCGACCCAGGGCCCGAGGCGACCGAGCGGCGGGTGACCTCGGTCACCACCGCACCCAGCGGCCTCGAAGGCGAGGGCTTCCCGGTGCGACGCGCCTTCGCCGGCGTCGACCTGGCGACCCTGGACCCGTTGTTGCCAGTACCGTGTGTCGAGCGTCAAGCCCTCAACTTCGGGCCGCAGGCCGGGTGCCCCTGCCCAGAGGCTGCGGCCTCGGACAACGCCTCGCGCTGAGCCGCGAACCATGCGCTCGGCGGAAGCGCGACCGCAGCGCTGCGCAGCCGAGCCGCCCGCCGCGCACGCTCGGCCGGGCCCATCGCCAGCGCCAGCGCGATCGCGTCGGCAAGCGCCGCGGTGTCGAATGGGTTGAGCAGCAGCGCGGCGTCCCCCAGGTCGTCGGCGGCGCCGGCGTTGCGCGACAGGATCAACACCGCGTCGCGGTCGTTCACGCAGGCGGCCTCCTTGGCGACCAGGTTCATCCCGTCCCAGACCGGGTTGACCACCACCACGTCCGCCGCGGCCAGCGCCCCCAGGGCGCGCGGGTGGTCGTCGAGGACCACCAGGCGCACCGGCGTCCAGCCAGGACGGCCGAAACGCCGGTTGACCTCCTCGACGCGCCGCTCGACCTCAGCGCGGTAGCGCTGGTACTCGGGCATGCCGCGACGCGACAAGTTGGTGACCACGAGGTGCGTAACCTTTCCCTCGTAGCCCGGGTGCGACCCCAGGAAGGCGGCGAAGCCGTCCAGGCCACGCACGATGTTCTTGGTCGGCTCCATGCGGTCGACGCGAACGATCAGGCGCTGTGCCCCGTCGGCGGCGAAGCGCTCGGGTCGCCGCTGCGAGAGCAATCGGCGGAGGTCGCGCTCGTCGACTCCGAGCGGGAAGGCGCGGACCCGCACCTCGCGCCCGTCGGCGGCCCGCACCGTGCCAAGCGCCGCGTCGACCGCGAAGCCCACCGACTGGCAGCAGTGCAGGAAATTCCCTGCCCAGCGGGCGCTCAGGAAGCCGACCACGTCGGCGCCGAGCATGCCGTGCAGCAGTTCGCCCGCGACGGCGTCCGGGAGCAGGCCGAAGTACTCTGGGTCGGTCCACGGGCAGCAGACGTGGTGCATGATGCGCAGGTCCGGCCGGCGCTCGCGCAGTAGCGCCGGAGCCAGCCCCAGGTGGTAGTCCTCGACGTGCGCCTCCGCTCCGGCATCGGCCTCCTTGTCGCACGCCTCGGCGAAGGCCCGGTTCACCGCCCGATAGCTGTTCCAGCGGTCCTGAAATCCCCGGCCGAAGGCCACCGCGCCGGCGTCCAGCAGGTGATGCTGAAGAAACCAGAGCGTCCGGTTGGAAATATCGTGGTAATAGCCTTCGTAGATTTTCTCGTCCAGGCGCAGCACCCGCGGCTCCGCCGTCCCTGACCGCGGCAGCGGCAATCCCGTCGCCGCCGCGGCGACCGCGCGATCGCCCTCCGTTATCGCTGCCGAGATCCACGTGCAGGGGATGCTCTCGAGGGCGGGAGCCAGAGCGCTCACCAGACCACCGGACCCTCTGCTGGACGACACCTCGCCATTCGCGCCGATCGTGAACTGCAGCGGCCCGCGATTTGACGCCACCACCACCGCGCTCATGCTCGCCCGAATTCCCGCTCCCGATACCAGTGCACGACCTCGCGCAGCCCCTGGTCCAGCGGCACCTTCGGCCGCCAGCCGGTGAGCCGGCAGACGGCGTCGGGATTGGCGATCAGGCGCTGCGCCTGGAGACCGCGGGGCCGCACCAGCGCCGGGTCGCTCCGCACGCGCAACTCCTTCCGCATCACCTTGCCGAGCAGGGCGGTCAGGTCGTCGACCGTGGTCCCGAGCCCGGAGCCGACGTTGAACGTGCCCCCGACCGCCGCGGGCGCCCGCGCCAGGCGCAGCAGCGCGTCCACCGTGTCGGTCACGTAGACGTAGTCGCGCACCGAGTCGAGGCGGCCGGTGAGCACCTCGTCGCCGTCGAGCGCCTGGCGGACAAGGGTGGGGACGAGGTTCCGCTCCGGCTGCCGAGGGCCGTAGACGTTGAAGCCGCGCACGGTGGTTACCGGCAGGCCGAAGGACGCGTGGTAGCTTGCGGCCAGGTGCTCCGCGGCGAGCTTGCTGGCGGCGTACGGCGAGCGCGGCTGCAGCGGGTGCAGCTCGTCAACGGGGTTGTAGTGGGGGTTGCCGTACACCTCGGACGAGGACATCAGCAGCACCCGCTCGACGCCAGCGTCGCATGCCGCCTGCAGTACGTGCGCGGTGCCGCGCACGTTGACCTCGACGTAGGTGAGAGGGTCCTCGAGAGAGTACGGCACGCAGCCGAGCCCACCGACGTGTACGACGAGGTCGACGCCGTTGGTCGCCCGCTGCACCGCCGCCAGGTCGCGCAGGTCCCCGAGCATGACCTCCAGGTCCCCGCCGTCTCCGCCGCCCGCGATGCGCGCCATGCCGGACCCGGGAGAGCTGGAGCTGTAACGGACCAGCGCGCGGACGTGTGCGCCCTGGAGCAGCAGCGCCTCGCAGAGATGACCGCCGAGAAATCCCGACGCTCCGGTCACCAGGACACGTTTTTGATCGAGCGCGATCATACCGACTCTCTTCCGATTCGGGACGCACGACTATCACGGAGATCGCCGCAGAATCGAGCACTAACGGGTTGGTTCGCGCTGTCACCGAGCTGACAAAGTTGCTGCGGTCGAAGTGGTGACCGCGCAACCTTATCCCTCGGCTTGTTGCGGCGCGGATATTAGCCCCCTGTTCGCGCATTCTGCCTTATACTCCCGATATGCGAGAATGCCCTGTCTGCAAGCAGCCTGTCGTGGCGTCGGAACGATCATGTCCCGCCTGCGGCGCGGAGTTGTTCCCTGCCTCGGGTGCCGAGGAGTTCCGCGTCATCACGGTGGTGTTCTGCGACATCGTCGACTCGATGAAGCTCAATGA
>Ga0070698_100006687_pt1 | contig 12504 bp, 11 predicted proteins | sample KBSK1502metaG_FD_65477 | JGI IMG/M metagenome (GOLD analysis project Ga0070698, IMG submission 65477) | Corn, switchgrass and miscanthus rhizosphere microbial communities from Kellogg Biological Station, Michigan, USA - KBS K1-50-2 metaG | ecosystem: Host-associated > Plants > Roots >...
TTTCCTTGGCGCGGTCGCGTGCCTGATCGGAGCGATCGGCTGGTCTGCGGGAATCATCTATTCAAGGAGATCGCATCTCTCCGGCAGCCCGTTGCTGCTGTCCGCTCTGTCTCTGCTCGCGGGATCGGCGATGCTGCTTACGACCGGAACGCTTCTCGGCGAGTATCGCGGTTTTTCTTTGCACAATGTTCCCCTGCGCTCCTGGCTTGCGCTCGCCTATCTGATCGTATTCGGTTCGGTGATCGCCTTCACGGCCTATAATTGGTTGCTCGAGCATTACTCTCCGACGCTCGTCGCAACGCACACCTACATCAATCCAATTGTGGCCGTACTGCTCGGCTGGTGGCTGGCCGCGGAGCACGTTTCCTTCAACGTGTTGCTATCTGCTGCGCTCGTGATCGCAGCAGTGTTTTTGGTGGATCGCGGAATGGCCCGACTCAAGCCTTAGATCTAGAAAGCGGCATCGAGCGGCACTCGACCTGGCGGTTTGTGCTGCAAATTCTTTTGAGATGTACCGCGACCGATTACATTGGCGTGATGTCAATCGTCGCGCGGGTATTTTCCCATTCGACCCGCAGAGTGCAGCCTGAGCCGGTCTTATCGAACGCAATCGTAAGGTTCTCGACCGGGCCTGAAGTGGCTGAAACTTTCATATCCGCGCGCACAAGATCGGAATCCGCTCCAGGGTAGGGGGTCCCCCATTCACCCGTCTTTTTGCTGACGATCAGCGTCCACTTGTCCTTATTCGGAAGGGTGAAAATCGTATATTTGCCGGCAGGAACGTGCTGCCCGCCAACCATCAAATCTGCAGTCGTGACGAAGGTGGTGGCCTCATTTGCGCCGGTGCGCCACGGTTCGCCGTAGGGAACGATATCGCCAAAAATTTTGCGTCCCTTCGCGCGCGGGCTCGAATAGTCCACGGTAATCGATTTGCCTCCCCCTAGATCGCATTTCGCGCTCGCCGGCGGGCTCGGACGTTTGGATTTGTCCTGCTGGGCGTGAAGCGCAAACGCCGCAATCGCCGCCAAAAGGATGGTCGCACTCCCGATCGTCAATGCTTTCCCCATCGTCGTACCTCCCGTTTCGAAGACTCTAACAGAAAGACTTCCAGGAAGTAATGACGCAAAGAAGTGAAGGTCGGTAGCAATCCTGCTCACGATATTCTCGAAAAAGAACGCGAATCGGTGATGGGAGTCCTGGATTCGATCCCCGGACGGAACGCGGTTAGGAAGTACCGAAGTTCCGCCGCGTCGCGATTTAGCGGCCAAGGAGCAGAGTGTTGAAGAATCCGAATTGTGTCTACAATGCTGAAGCTCGTCGAGACAGGTCAGTCGGGCGACGCGCGGCGACAAGGCATGAACTCGTTCGAAAACTTGAATTTCAATGCGGGTCCGCTCGCAGGGATCAAAGTCCTGGAGCTCGGGCAGGCGATTGCCGGGCCATTTGCGGCCGCCTTCCTCGCGTGGTTTGGAGCGGACGTCATTAAGGTCGAGCCGCCCGGCAGTGGCGATCCGCTGCGCAACTGGCGCGTCGTTCATGAGGGAACCTCGCTCTGGTGGTACTCCATGGCCCGCAATAAAAAATGCGTCACACTCAATCTTCGCGCGAAAGAGGGACAGCGCATCGCACGCGAACTCGCGAAGCGCGTGGACGTGGTGCTCGAGAATTTTCGCCCGGGCACGCTCGAAAAATGGGGTCTCGGCTATGAAGATCTAAGGAAAATGAATCCGGCGCTCATCCTCGCGCGCATTTCCGGTTACGGTCAGACGGGTCCCCATGCGCAGAAGCCTGGTTTTGCCGCCGTAGCCGAAGCGTTCGGCGGCCTCCGGTACATCACCGGCGAAGCGGACCGCCCGCCCGTTCGGCCCAACCTGAGCCTCGGCGATTCCGTCGCCGGCCTGCATGCCGCGCTGGGCATCCTGATGGCGCTCTACCATCGCGACGCGAGAGGCGGCACCGGCCAAGTCATCGACGTGGCGCTCTATGAGTCGGTCCTGAACCTCATGGAAGGTACCATCCCGGAGTTCGATCTTGCCGGAGTGAAACGCGAACGCGAAGGCATGCGGCTCACGGGCATCGTCCCGAGCGGCACATATCCCTGTGCGGATGGTGCGTACATTGTGATAGGTGCAAACGGCGACAGCATTTTTCGCCGCTTCATGTCTGCGATCGGCCGCGACGATCTCGCGCGCGATCCGCGGCTCGCGCAGAATGATGGAAGGTCGTGCCACGCTGACGAAATCGACGCCGCCATTTCCGCCTGGACCGAGCGCCATCCGGCACGCGAAGCGATCCGCCTTCTTGAAGCGGCAGACGTTCCAACCGGCCCGATCTATTCCGCCGCGGAGATGATGGAGGACCCGCACTACCGGGAACGCGGCGTTTACGAGCAGGTGGAATTGCCCGGTGGCCAGACGGTGAAGCTGCCCACCGTAGCCCCGAAACTTCTAGCGACGCCGGGCGGTTTACGCTGGATCGGGCCGTCGCTCGGAGCGCATAATAACGAAGTGTATCGGGATTGGCTGGGCCTCCCCGCGGCCGAGCTTCGACGCCTCGCGTCCGAAGGCGTCATTTAATCTGAAATCCGCAACGGAAAATTTGGGCTGCGTACGGGGGCAGCGGCATGATTCTTCTCGAGGAAAAGGGCGAACGCGATTCCCAGTTGCTGGTGATCCGTCAAACGGATCACGCTTTTCTTGCCGGATTTTTCGCGCGGGAGTGGGGCAACGAGCGCTTCAGGAAGCCGCAGCCTAATGCTTCGTTCTGTCTCGCTGTTGCCGAGCACGACAATGGCTGGAGCGAGTGGGAATTGCAGCCGCAACTCGATCCCAAGACCCGTCAGCCTTACAGCTTCATGTCCATCCCCACGGCCGCCCACATTGCGATCTATCAGCGGGGAATCGAGAGGCTCGTGAGAGTCGATCACTACGCGGGTCTGCTCGGCAGTATACATGCCTCGTGTTTATACGATCGCGCGCGCGCGACCATGCCGGGATTTTCCGCGAAGTACGTCAAGGTGGAAGAGAACCAGCTGGTTAGCGAGTTTATTCAGCAGTTGCGACTCCAACAGCTTCGTTTGAAAGTGGATCTACGCGCCAACCAGGCCACCAAGCCCTTTTTGGAGGACGGACTCGTCAATGCAAACGTGGCCCGGCTCGAAGCCCTGGATCGCCTGTCCCTGCATTTCTGCCTGAGCCCGGGGCAGGACGTGGTGATCGACGCTGTGCCGGTCGACGACCAGGGTGAAGAAGCTGACCTCGAGCTTCACGCGGAGGGAGCAAACGTGATTGCGGTCGCTCCGTATCCGTTCCGGCGTGATCCGTTGTCGTTCAGCATCATGGCGCGGCGCGTTCCCAAAAAAATCTATGGAAGCGATTTGGATTTTCAGAAGGGGCTGGCAGCTTCGCAATATTTCCCGGTGAAATTTACCATGCGCGCGCGGCGAGAAAACACGTTTTCGCGAGTTGCCGGGAGTTAATCGGGAAGAAAATTCAGGTGAGTTGACGCGCGCGAGTCTCGGGCAAAACGAGGGCAAGCGCAGCAGCAATCAGGTAGGCTCCCGCCGGCAAAAGGAACGCCGGTCCAATCCCGAAGCGCAGCGCCAAAGAACCGACCATGAAGGGCGCAGCCGCCGAGAGCCCCCGGCCGACGTTATAGCTGAGGCCCATCGCGGTTGCGCGGATTTCGCCGGGAAAAATTTCGCTGGCAATTGCCGCAAACCCCGAGAAGAAACCGATCCCAAAAAAACCAACGATGGGGCCGAGAATCAGGAGCCATAGCGGCGTGTGCACCAGACCATAGACAGGCACCAGCGCTGCAGCCACCAAAAGGTAGGCAAAATACGGGCGCCTGCGCCCGTATGCGTCTGCGAAAAAACCAAACAGCGCATAGCCGAGCCATTTGCCCCCGCATAACAACAGAAAAAACGAAGTGGTTTTTGCCAGGCTGAGTCCGCGGCCGCCTTGCGCGACGGGAAGCGAAAGGTATCCGGGAATCCAGACGAACAGTCCCCAGTAGCCGAACATGGCAAAGGAATTCATCATCGTCGCAAGAATTCCGTTGCGAAGCGTCTCGCCGCGAAAGAGCGGGCCGAGCTTTGCGCGTTCACGGCGCGAGGCGCGCTGCTTCCACAACTCGGACTCGGGCACGCGGGTGCGAATCCAGAGAACCACAATTGCCGGAAACACTCCGGCAAGAAAAACGGCGCGCCAGCCAAAGTGCGGAAGTACGACCGCCACGACCAAAGCCGCGATCGCTTCGCCGATCGCATACGCAGATTGCATCAAGCCAAGCGCTTTGCCGCGATGCTCGGCGCGCCAGGTTTCCGCGATCAGCGCAGCAGCAGTCGTCCACTCGCCGCCCATACCGAGTCCAAGCACAAATCGAAAGAACCCCAGTTGCGGAATAGTGTGCGTAAACGCGCAGGCCGCGCTCGAAAGCGAGTACACAAGAATCGAGGCCATCAGCGCTCGTGTTCTACCGATGCGGTCCGCCAGAAAGCCAAACAGAAGTCCGCCGAGGGCCGAAGCGACGAGCGTCAGCGAATTCAGGAAACCCGCCGTACGGGTGTCCATCGAGAATTCCCGCAGCAGGTAGGCGATGACGAGCGAGAACAGCATCACGTCCATCGCATCGAGCATCCAGCCGAGGCCGCCGGCGATCAACGTACGGCGCTCGGCCGCTGTGATGTCGCGCGGCAACGAGAACCCGGCAGCGTGCCCTTCTGCGACGGCGGAAGAGTTCGCTGGAGTGCGCGGCGATGAACTCGACATTTGAGGCGGATTGTACCGAACGCCGCGGAAAACAACAGACCCTTCTTCTTGAGGTGCGAACCCGCCCGAGGCGAAGAATTTTGGTTGCCTGCTCACCGGGACTTTGTTACGCTCCCGCGCAATCGAGGAACGTGGAGGGCTTCAATGGCGTTCTGTAAATCGTGTGGTCAAGAGATCGGGACCGCTTCGTTCTGTCCAAAGTGTGGCGCGAGCCAGGGAGCGGTGCCTGCGCCCGTCGCAAATCCAGCCTCGCCAACAGAGGGTCTCCAGGAAAATGTTGCCGGGCTGCTCTGCTACTCGCTCGGCTGGCTTACGGGAATCATCTTCCTGCTGATCGACAAGCGTCCGTGGGTGAAATTTCAGGCGGCGCAGTCGATTGCCGTCTTTGGCGGACTGACGATTCTCCGAATCGGACTGGCGATCGCCGGCGGGATGTTTGGCGGAGTTGTCGGATTCGGTTTGTGGGCCACGCTCGGTTTGTTGCTGGGATTCGTTGGGCTGATCTTGTGGATTTTTCTGATGGTGAAGGCTTACCAGCATCAGACTTTCCGCGTACCGATTGCGGCGGGAATTGCCGACGGGATCGCCGGCAAGTAAAAGTTTTGCGAGCTGTGACGGGGCCCGCGCGACCGGGAGGTCCGTTCTTGCAGTTGTGTTCTCCCCCTTGACTTTCGTTTCCTCTCACCGCACCCTTAAAGGCTTTGCAAGTGGCGGTGCCAGCCACCGCCTTAGAGAAAGGCCCGAATCCTCAACTCATGACCCGAGTACGCTTGTGCTTTCACGACCGTTGCTTTGATGGCACCGCTTCCGCCGCGCTTTTCTATCGTTTCTATCGCGAAACATTTGACTCGAACGCGGAATTTCATTTCACGGGAATGACTCATCGCGCGGCGCAGCCCTGGGAAGACGGTCTGTTTGACGGCAATGAAAACGTGATCGTTGATTTTAAATATTCCAACTCGCCTAAGATCACCTGGTGGTTCGACCATCATCAGAGCGCGTTCTTGACGCCCGCCGACGCGGAAAATTTCCGGCGCAATCCCGGTCCGCACATGTACTACAAACCGGACTACAAGTCCTGCACCATGCTGATTGCGGATACGGCGCGCGGGAAATTTGGATTCGATACCGAGCCGCTCGAGGAGCTGATTCACTGGGGCGACATCATCGACGGAGCGCAATTTCCCACCGCGGAATCAGCGGTAGAACTAGTCGAGCCGGCAACGCAACTTGCGCTGGTGATCGAAGCGGCTCCCGAAGATGGCGTGCCGGCAAAGATTATTCGTGAACTCGCCTACAAGCCGCTCCAGGAAATGGTTGCGTTGCCGATTGTCGCAAAACATCTCGGCCCGCTCCTTGAGCGCCACCGGCGTTCGATTGAAATTCTTAGCAAGCGCAGTGAAGCGCGCGACGGCGTGATTTTTTTCGATGTCAGTGATCTCGACCTCGAAGGCTACAATAAGTTCATTCCGTATTTGCTGCATCCGGAGTGCGTTTATTCCGTCAGCGTCAGTGCGTCAGCGGTTCGTGCGAAGGTTTCTCTTGGCACCAATCCCTGGAATCTGGCCACTGCCGACCAGAATCTGGCTTCGCTCGCCGAAAAATACGGGGGCGGGGGCCACCAGCGGGTGGCCGCCATTTCCTTCGATCCATCGGATATTGGGCGCGCGAGAGAAGTCGCGCGAGGCCTGGTGGAGTCGCTACGCAAAGCGCCGAAGTAGTCCCTGCCGTTCGCTTCAGCGGCTGCGGGTCTAACTCTTTGCTTGCGTTGCCGTCCCCTCGTGGCTTACCGGTCTGGCCGTAAAGCCCGGCGCTTCAAGCCGGGGATATAAGGCTCTCTTGCTCTTTCCTGCGGTTCTGCCATAAACTTCCTCTTGTCCAAAAAAGGACCTATGGGCGGGCAGCCCAAAAGTAAAGCCTCTTCGCAGTCCTCCGCTGGAGTCAGGCGGTTGTGGGAGGAACCCACTGAAGTCATCCCGCAAAACCAGCGGGAGACCGTAGGAATCCTCTCCCTTTTGGGGAGAGGAGGATGTCAATCTTAAAAGGTTCTTGGTAGAGGTGCGGAGCTCATAAGTAGCATGGCTGGCAGGTCCGGACAGCTCCGGAGGCCATCGCGAAAGGGAGCGGGTTCGAGGGCTTGCACTCAGAAGGCCCGAGATAAGAGTTGTGCCACTCCGCCGAAACGCCGTCTGTAGCTGAACAGCCGGGCGTTGGGGGGCAGGCCTAAGACCTGTCCACTGTCATCCTGCTCCGAGCGGGATGAAGCGCTATCGAGAGGCGGCGACCCCGAGTTTTCTTCGCGGTTCTCTCTTCTCTTTCTGCGTTCTCTTCCAATACAGCGTTCATCGACGAGGCTTCATGGATCCTTTCGCTCTTACGCGTTCGCTGATCGACATCGAGTCCGTAACGGGGCGTGAGAAAGCCGCAGGCGAATTTCTGCTTGCGACGCTTTCAAAACTCGCCGCGTCCAGCTCTGGCTCCGTCGAGCGTATGGAGGTTTCTCCCGATCGCTTCAATGTCCTGGCTAGGTGGGGAACGCCCGTTGTCACGCTGTCCACGCACATGGACACGGTGCCGCCCTTTTTTCCTTCGAGCGAAGACGATCGATTCATTCATGGCCGCGGCGCCTGCGATACCAAAGGAATCATCGCGGCGATGATTTGCGCTGCAGAGAATCTGCTCGCCGCGGGCGGGCGCAACTTTGGTTTGCTGTTCGTGGTCGGCGAAGAGAAGGACAGCCTCGGAGCTTTGTGCGCGGCAAGAAATCCTCGCGGCTCAAAATTTGTCATCAACGGCGAACCCACGGAAAACAAACTGGCGCTCGGCTCAAAGGGCGCTCTGCGCTACGTCCTCACCGCGCGCGGCCGTCTCGCTCACTCCGCCTATCCCGAACTCGGCGAATCCGCGATTGAAAAATTGCTCGATGCGCTCGCAGATGTTCGCAAGCTCCCGCTGCCGGAAGACTCCTTGTTCGGCAAATCGACGCTGAACATCGGCACGATTTCGGGCGGCCGCGCGCCGAACGTGATCGCCGATGAAGCGCACGCGGATCTGATGTTTCGTACCGTCGGCGACCCCGAGCCGATCCGCGCTTCCTTGCGGGCGGTTGTGAATGGCCGGGCCGAATTGCAAGAGATGCTGCACACGCCTGCGTTGCACCTTGAAGCCATGAACGGTTTTGAGACGACGGTCGTCGCATATACGACGGACATTCCGAACTTTGCGGGTGCCTGGGGCAAGCCCTTTCTCATCGGCCCGGGGAGCATCCGCGTGGCTCACACCGCCGAAGAACGAATCGCCAAAAAGGAAATCCACGAGGCGATTGGAATTTACACGCGTATGGCGGAGCGGTTGACCGCAGGAGTGAGCTGAAGATGAGCCTGCGCATCGCCATCGTCGGCTACGGGAAGATGGGACGCTCGGTCGAGCGCCTCGCTAGGGAGCACGACTGCGAAGTGGTTCGGATTTTTCGTTCCGCAAGCAACCCGAATGGCGAAGCGCTCCGTCTTGAGTCGCTATCCGGGGTTGACGTCGCTATCGAATTCACGACGCCACTCGCAGCACCAGAAAACATTCGCCGCCTGATCGAATCTGGGGTCCCGGTGGTTACGGGCACAACCGGATGGTTCGAGCGAATATCGCAGATTCGCGAATTCGCCGCGGCGAAAAACGGAAGCGTTGTCTGGGGGCCGAATTTTTCCGTCGGTTTGCATCATTTTCGCGCCGTGGTCAGCGAAGCGGCTCGCCGTCTTGCACGCGAAGAAGCGTACGGTGCGTGGGGCTGGGAGATTCACCACGCCGCGAAAAAGGATTCGCCCTCCGGCACGCTTCTGGCTCTCGCCGAAGATATTTCGCGCAGCGGATATCCGCGTCCCGTGGGCTTGAGCTCCAATCGCGCCGGATCCGTACCCGGCACGCACGAAATCGGCTTCGATTCCGCCGAGGACACCATCACCCTTCGCCACGCGACGCGGAGCCGCGATGGATTTGCACGCGGAGCTTTGCGCGCAGCACGTTGGCTTGCGGGCAAAAAAGGCTTTTTCGAGTTTCTGGAAATCGCGGACGAGCTCCCGTAGCTCGCCCCGAAACTATTCTGAAAAAGGAGGTCACGATGCAATTTACTGGATGCGGGACGGCACTGGTTACGCCGTTTCAGCCGGATTTTTCCCTGGACGAGGCTGCGCTGCGAAAGCTTGTGCAGCGTCAAATTCGCGCCGGCGTGGATTTTCTCGTTCCGTGCGGAACCACCGGCGAAAATCCCACGCTGACGCGCCGCGAGCACCTTCGCGTGGTGGAAATTACGCTCGAGGAGTCGAACGGAAGAATTCCGGTGCTCTCCGGCGCCGGCGGTTACAACACTCGCGAAGTCACGGAGCTGGCCCGCGAACTCGAAGCTCTTGGCTCGAGCGGCCTGCTTTCCGTCACGCCGTATTACAACAAGCCCACGCAGGAAGGGCTTTACCAGCATTATCGCGAGATCGCACGGTCCACGCGGCTCCCGATCGTGCTCTATAACGTCCCGGGACGTTGCGGCACCAACCTCGAGCCCTCCACCGTCAAGCGGCTCGCCGCAATCGAAAACATCGTGGGCATCAAGGAGGCCTCAGGAAATATCTCTCAGATGGCGGCGCTTGCCAATTGCGTGCCGGGTGAATTCACGATACTTTCCGGGGACGACTCGATCGCGCTGCCGCTCTTTGCACTCGGCGGGCGCGGTGTCGTCTCCGTTGCATCAAACGAAATTCCCGCGGAGATGGCGCAACTTTGTCGCCACGGATTGCGCGGCGAATTTGATCAGGCCCGCGCCATCCACCGCAGGTATCTGCCGCTGATGGAAATCAATTTCATCGAATCGAATCCGATTCCCGTCAAAGCCGCGCTCGCTCTCATGGGACTTCTCGAACCGGTTTGGCGCTTGCCCATGGTGCCGCCAAGAGTGGAGAATCGAATGCGCATCCACGCTGTTCTGGATTCGCTCGAACTCGTCGAGAGGTCTTCCGTTGCCGTCGCTAGCCTCCCTCATTGAGGACTTGTTCGACCATCCGACAGGAAACTATTCGGAAGAAGACTGGCGTACTTTCCAGAGATTCAAGGATGCGCTCAATGCCGGCGAAGTGCGCGCTGCGGAACCGCATCCGCCATCGCCTTCCGGCTGGCGAGTGAACGCCTGGGTAAAAAAGGGCATTCTCCTTGGATTTCGCATGGGCTCCATTGTTGAAATGGGGCCATATCCGACAGCGCAGCCGTTTCTCGATAAATCCACATATCCGGTCAAGACTCTTCACCTGAGCGACGGCGTGCGTCTCGTTCCCGGCGGCTCCAGTATCCGCGATGGCAGTTACGTTGGGCGCGGGGTCGTGTGCATGCCTCCGATGTTCATCAACGTTGGCGCGTATATCGATGAAGGCACGATGGTCGATTCGCACGCGCTGATCGGCAGTTGCGCCCAAGTCGGAAAGAAATGCCACGTCTCCGCCGGAGCGCAACTGGGTGGCGTCATCGAACCTGTCGGCGCAATGCCCGTAATCGTCGAAGATGAAGTGTTGATCGGCGGCAATTCGGGGGTCTACGAGGGAACGGTGGTTAAAAAGCGCGCCGTTCTCGGCACCGGCACGATCCTGAATGCCTCCACTCCGGTTTACGACCTGGTGCGTGATACCGTGTACGCGGCCACCGACGATGCACCACTTGTGATTCCGGAGCAGGCCATCGTCGTTCCTGGCGCACGCGAAGTGAGGCACGCGGCCGGCGCGAAGTGGGGACTATCCCTGTACGCGGCGGTGATTGTGAAGTATCGCGACTCGAAGACCGATGCGCGCGTGAGGCTCGAGGAATTTTTGCGTTAATACTCTTGCGCGACACCCGCCGGCTCTTGGTCAAACGATCCATTCGATGCCAAAACGTGCCTATCACCCCCTTACGCAAACAATCCGAATGACAAAGTCTTCGAGACATTCCGGAGCAACGCGCCATCGCAAATCCGGCCGTCAGAATAAATTCATAATCGCGTCGCACAGGAGATGGAAGCGTGCTCGGTGAAGCATCTAGGGTGAACAAGCCAAAATCCATCTGGCTCGGCGACACCGCGATCCTGGTATATGTTGCCGCTCTTACCGTTATCGTGCACTGGATTACCGGGGATCAATACGGATTCCATCGTGATGAATTGGCTACGCTTGAAGACTCGCGGCATCTCGATTGGGGATTTGTGGCGTATCCGCCGGTCACGCCGTTTTTCGGGCGATTGTCGCTGCTCTTCTTCGGAACTTCGCTCGCCGGCTTCCGATTCTTCGCGGCTGTGGCGGAAGCAGTCGCGGTGGTGCTGACCGGACTGATGGCGCGAGAGATGGGCGGCCGCCGTGGAGCGCAGCTTGCCGCCGCAGTTGCTGCGATTCCGTTTTGCCTGGCTGGCGGCGCGCTGATGCAGTACGTCTCGTTTGACTATCTGTTCTGGGTGCTGGCTGCGTATTTCGTCGTGAAGCTGCTAAAGACTGAAAATCCTAGCTGGTGGCTCGCGATCGGCGCTTCTATCGGACTCGGCCTCGAGACGAAATACACCATGGGCGTCTTCGCGATCGGCATCGTTGCGGCGGTGGTACTCACGGATGCACGCCGCTATCTCAAAAGCAGATGGCTGTGGTACGGGGCAGCGCTCTCGGTTCTGATTTTCCTGCCGAATCTGATCTGGCAGGTCAGAAATCACTTTATCTCCGTGGATTTCCTTCAGCACATTCACGCTCGCGACGTGCGCATTGGCCGCACAAAGAATTTTCTTCCCGAGCAGTTACAATTCACGGTTTTTGGATTTGCTCTGTTTCTTGCAGGATTGTATTTCACTTTATTCTCTCGTGACGGGAAACGCTTTCGCATGCTTGCGTGGATGTACCTGACACCGCTGGCGATTTTTGTGCTGGCGAAAGGTCGCGCGTACTATCTGGCCGCGGCGTATCCGATGCTCTATGCCGCCGGCAGCGTATGGGCCGAGCGGGCGCTTGCTCGCCTCGGAAGCGCCGTACGAAATTGGATTCGCGTTTTGGTCTGGGCGGTGCTGCTCGCGGACATCGTCGTTGTCGGCGCCATCACCCTTCCCGTTGCACCTGCGAACTCGCGATGGGCGGCGCGCGCCATGAGAATCAACGGAGACTTCCGTGAGGAAATCGGTTGGCCGGAACTTGTGCAAACCATCGCGCAAATTCGCGATTCGCTTTCCGCCGACGAGCGCGCGCAGCTCGGAATTCTCACCGGAAATTATGGCGAAGCAGGCGCCGTGAATCTTTACGGCCCGCAATACGATCTTCCGCGAGCCATCAGCGGTGTGAATTCGTTTTGGCAGCATGGTTATGGCGATCCTCCGCCGCAAACGCTGATCATTGTGGGAGCCGATCTCGATGATCTTCAGGGAGAGTTCGCTTCCTGCAGGCTTGTGGCACGCGTCTGGAACCGCTTCGGCGTTGAAAATGAAGAGACCCGCGAGCATCCCAATATTTTTGTTTGTCACGCGCTGCGCAAGCCGTGGCCGGAGTTCTGGAAAGGTTTCCGATATTTTGGTTGAGTACGCGAGAGCCCACTCGTTTTCAATTGCCCCGCAAAGGAGCCGCTGATGCGCTTTTTCTGATCTTGCGGCACCGGCGCGTGTTCGACAAATTTTTCTGCCCCATGTAAACTACTAAAGTTCCCGTGGACCGGTAGCTCAATGGTAGAGCAGTTGACTCTTAATCAACGGGTTGGAGGT
>Ga0070698_100006688_pt1 | contig 12503 bp, 10 predicted proteins | sample KBSK1502metaG_FD_65477 | JGI IMG/M metagenome (GOLD analysis project Ga0070698, IMG submission 65477) | Corn, switchgrass and miscanthus rhizosphere microbial communities from Kellogg Biological Station, Michigan, USA - KBS K1-50-2 metaG | ecosystem: Host-associated > Plants > Roots >...
GATGATGAACGGCTGCCCCAGGCTTTCCTGCAGCTTGGTGCCGATCTGCCGCGCCAGCAGCTCGGCGGGGCCGGCCGGGGTCCACGGATTGATCAGCCTGACCGGCTTCGCCGGATAGTTCTGCGCGTGCGCGCCCGCAGTGAAGCCGAGGGCGGCCATGCAGATTGCAGCTTTGAGGATCTTCATCATTTCCTTTCGAAAATTCGGTTAGGCCGCGAGATCGGCGAGCGTGATGTGCGGATCGCTTCCGGCCGGAAGCCCGAGCGCAGGCAGCGTGCGGCGCACTTCGGCGTCATCGGCATCGCGCGTGATGCAGACGAGGCGCGAGCGCAGGTCGGCATCGGGCCAGCCAGGCAGGCGCTCCGGCGTGTGGAACACGCGCTGCACGCCTTGCAGGAACACGACTTCGCCGGTTTCGGCGATCTGCACGATTCCCTTGCAGCGCAGCAGCCGGTCCCCCAGCGTATCGACGAGCAGCCGCGTCCAGGCCGCAACGCCGGACCAGGACACCGGCCCATCGAGCACGAAGCAATGCGCCCGCACATGCTCGTCGTGCCGGTTCACGTCATGATCGTGATCGTGCGACTGGTAGGCGGAGAGCGTCTTCGCTTGCGAGAAATCGGCGCGAAACGCATCGAGCGCCGCGCTCGCCCGCTGCGAGCGGAACAATTGCGCGCCCGGGTTCAGCTGCCGCACGATGCGCTCGACCTCGTCCACCTGCTGCGCGGCAACCACGTCGACCTTGGTGATCACGATGCGGTCGGCGACCGCGATCTGCTTGGCCGCCTCGCGATGACGCGCAAGCTGCTGCCGCAGATGCGCGGCATCCGCGGTCACGATCACGGCATCGAGCCGGTAGTTCTCGGTGACGAGCTTGTTGCCAAGGAGCGTGTTCAGGATCGGCGCGGGGTCGGCGAGACCGGTGGTCTCGATCACCACGCGCTCGAACGGCGGCACTTCGCCGCGCACGCGCCGAAAGTACAGATCCGCCAGGGTTTCGTGCAGCGAATCGGCAATCGTGCAGCACAGGCAGCCGGCGGCGAGCAGTACCACGTTGTCGGTGCTCGATTGCACCAGCGCATGATCCAGCCCGATCTCGCCGAACTCGTTGACGATCACAGCCGTGTTGGCGAATTCCGGCGCCTTCAGCAGCCCATTCAACAGCGAACTCTTGCCGCTCCCGAGAAAACCGGTGAGCAGTACCACGGGCAGCTTTCCTGTTGCGGCAGGCGGCACTCGAGACAGTCCTTGACGATTTCGGCGCAATTGTATACCGTATACAGTATTCGTCAACCCCCGAAGGGCTCCAAGTGACCACTCGGAAAAACAATGTCTTACAGCCGATGACGCGGGCTGCGTCGCTCGGTGATCGGGTCTACGAACTGCTACGCGACTACCTGCGCTCAGGGCGCGTCCGGTGGGGTGAGCAGCTGCGCGAGGCGGACCTCGCCGCGCAACTCCAGGTCTCGCGCACCCCGGTGCGTGAGGCGCTCGCGCGGCTGGCCAGCGAAGGGCTTATCGAGGCGCACGGGCGCAGTTTCGCGGTCCCCGCGCTTACGGACGAGGATCTCGACGATATCTACGACCTGCGCCTGCTGCTCGAGACCGAGGCGGTGCGCCAGGCCTCCGCACGTGCCGATACGACGGAAGGCATCAGCGAAGTCAAGCACGCGCTGGAGCAATGCAGAGCGGCGCATGAGCGCGGCGATGCCGAGGCATTCATCGCCGCAAACAGCCGCTTCCGCTCGGCCTGGCTCGGCATGGTCCGCAACCACCGTCTGGTGCGCACCGTCCTCTTCTACGCCGACCATGTGCGCGCGCTCGCGCTGCTTACGCTCGGCGACCCGCAGCGGCAGAAAGTCGTGCTGCGCGGCATGGAAGACATCCTCAATGCGCTGGAACACCACGACGAGCAGAACGCCATCGAGGCAATGCGCCGCTATCTCAGCATCTCGCGCAGCGCCATGCTGCAGGCAGCAGGACGGCTGAGCGCGGCCGCGAACGCGGCCTGACGCACCCGGAGAAATCACGATGAAGCCGTGGGACAACATCATCAGCGAGGAAGAGCAACGCGCCTACCGCGCCGCGGGCTTCGGCAACCCTTCGGGGGTCGGCGAGCGCCCCGCGCTTCTGATCATCGACGTCCAGTACCGCACCGTGGGCACCGAGCCAAAGCCGTTCTGGGAGGCGATCAAGGAGTTTCCGACCTCATGCGGCGAAATCGGCTGGAACGCCATGCGGAAGATCGTGCTGCTGCTCGCGGAGTTCCGCAGCAACGGCTGGCCCGTGCTGTATCCGCACGTCGCGCCGAAGAACAAGGCCACCGACAGCGGGCGGCTCGCGCAGAAGGTTCCGGCGATCATGGACGTGGCGGCGAAAGGCTACGAGTTCCCCGCCGAGATCGCGCCGCGCGACGGGGACGTGCTGCTGCCGAAGAAGCACCCGAGCGCGTTTTTCGCGACGCCGCTGACGAGCCACCTCATTGACCTCCGAGCCGACACGCTGGTGATCACCGGCTGCACCACGAGCGGCTGCGTGCGTGGCAGCGTGGTGGATGCCTTTGCCTACAACTGGCGCGTGCTGGTACCGCACGACGCGGTCTACGACCGCAGCGCAACGTCGCATGCGGTCAACCTGTTCGACATGGCGTCGAAATACGCCGACGTGGCGAGCACGGCGGAAATTCTTGAAATGCTTCGTCCTCTGCGGAAAGCGCAAGGACAGGTGCGCGCTTGAACATCACCGAGCCGTTCGCACACCACGCGCGCGCGGTTCCGGACCGCCCTGCGCTGGTACACGGGAATCGGACGATCCGCTTTCGCGACCTGGACCGGCTCGTCAGCCAGACGGGCGCGTACCTCTACTCGATCGGGTTGCTGCCGGGCGACGTGGTCGGCGTGGCGCTGAAGGATTCCATCGAGCACATCCTGCTGCTGTGCGGTCTCGCGCGCGCCGGCATCGTGCTGCTGCCGCTCGACTGGCGCTGGACGCCCGCGGAGCAGCAAAGAGTGCTCGCGCATTTCGGCGCCAAGCTCGTCCTCATGGAGCCAGGCAGGCCAGCGCCGGAGAACTGTTCCGTGGTCTTCGTGACGGGAGATCTCCTGTCCCAGGTAGAAAAGCACAGCGCGGACAAGAAATTCCCCGAAGGCGATCCTCCGTTGCTGATGTCGCTCTCCTCGGGCACGACGGGCCGGCCGAAAGGCCCGCGCATCCGTCACAGCCAGTTCCAGGCGCGCTACCGGGTGTTCTGGATCAATCTCGGCTTCAACAGCCAGGACCGATTCCTGTGCTGCACGCCGCTCTACTACGGCGGCGGGCGCACGTTCCCGCTGGCGATGCTCTATTCGGGCGGCACGACGTTCATGCTGCCACCGCCGTACGAGCCCGAGGCGCTGGTCGAGGCGATCGAGAAGCACCGCATCAGCAGCGTCTTCCTCGTGCCCACGCTGATCCGGCGCCTCGTCACGCTGCCCGCGAAGCAACTCGAGCCGCTGCAGCGGCTCCGGCTGCTGCTGTCGTCGGGCTCGGCGCTGCACGCCGAGGAGCGCCGCATGCTGCGCGCGCTGTGTCACGGATTCGTCGAGTACTACAGCTCGACCGAGGGCGGCGGCGTAGCCTATCTCAGCGCCGAGGACGACGAGAAGTTCAGCGACTCCGTCGGGCGGCCTGTGTTCGGCGTCAATGTGCAATGCGTGGACGAGAACCACGCGCCGCTGCCGCCGGGCGGAATCGGGCGCATCCGCTATGAGGGGCCCGCGGTGGCCGACAGCTTCTGGAACGATCCCGAAGCCAGCCGGGAATCCTTCCGCGACGGCTGGTGGTATCCCGGCGACCTCGGCATGCTGGACGAGCACGGCTACCTGTACCTGAAGGGCCGCGCGAAGGACATGATCATCCGCGGCGGCATCAACATCTATCCGGCCGAGATCGAAGCGACGCTGCTGTCGCACCCCGCGGTTTCCGACAGCGCGGTGGTCGGCTGGCCGTCGAAGGAGTTCAACGAGGAGGTCGCCGCCTTCGTCATCCTCAAGGGCGAAGCGACGGCTGCGGAGCTGCGCGAGCTTTGCAAGACGCAGCTCGCGCCGTACAAGGTTCCAAAGGAAGTGTTCGTGGTGCAGGAATTCCCGCGCAATACGCTCGGAAAGGTCATCAAGACGCAACTCAGCTCAGGACTGCCGACGCTATGAGACTCAAGCTCCTTCTTTCGATGCTGCTGCTGTCCGGAAGCGCCCTGGCGCAGACCTGGCCGGCGAAACCCGTGCGCGTCATCATTCCGTGGCCTCCCGGCGGCCCCGCCGAAGCGCTCTCGCGCGCCGTCCTGACCAAGGTGACGGAAGTCGTCGGTCAACCCTTCATTCTCGAGGCGCGCCCGGGCGCCAACGGCGAGATCGGCACCGCTCTCGTGGCCAAGGCGGCGCCCGATGGCTACACCATCCTCATGTCGCATCTCGGACCGACCGCGATCTCGCCGGGCCTGCGCAAGGACCTGCCCTACGACCCGCTCAAGGACTTCGAACCGATCACGCAGATCATCTCGGGGCCGACGCTGCTCGTGGTGCGCAGCGGCCTCGCCATCCACAGCGTGAAGGAACTCATTGCCTACGCCAAGGCGAATCCGGGCAAGCTCAGCTACGCCTCGGTCGGCATCGGGAGCACCACGCACCTCGCGGGCGAGATGCTCAACGTCGCTGCCGGCATAGACACGCTGCACGTGCCTTACAAGGGCTCGACCCCGGCGATCACCGACATGATGGGCCAGCGCGTGGACTTCGCTTTCTTCGGCATCTCGGGCTCCATTCAGCAAGCGAAGGCCGGCCAGATTCGCATGCTTGCGATCAGCACGCTCAAGCGCTCGCCGTTCTTCCCCGAAGTGCCGGCCGTCGCCGAAACGGTGCCGGGCTTCGAGCTCAATTCCTGGTACGGCTACATGGCGCCCGCGGGCACGCCGAAGGCGATCGTGAATCGCATGTACCAGGAGGTCGCCGCGGCGGTGAAGAAGCCCGACATCGTCGAGTGGATGAAGCAGAACGGTCTGGATCCGGTGGCCTCGACGCCCGAGGAGTACGGCGCGCACATCAGGACGGAGCTCGTGAAGTACGCGAAGGCGCTGAAGGACGCGAAAGTCCAGCCGAACTGACATGGTCCGAACCAGGCACATGCAAACCAAGTACGACATCCTCGCGATCGACGCGGTCGTCAACCTGTGGACACCGGAGGCGAACGCGCTGCGGCCGAAGCGCGACGCGTTCTACCAGGGCAAGATGAAAGTCGCGAAGAAGACCGCGGAAGGAATAAGCCTGGACGAGACGCTGCGTCGCATGGACGCGGCCGGAATCGAGCGCGGGTTCCTGATCGCGACGCGCGCCGGGCGGCTCGGTCATCCTGCGTGCTATCACCTGCCCTACGCGCTCGTCGCCAAGGCAGTGAAGAAGCATCCGGATCGCTTCCACGGCATGGCCGGGCTCGATCCATACGAAGGCATGAAAGGGGTCAAGGAACTGCAGCACGCGGTAGAAGGGCTCGGCTTCATCGGCGCGCATTTCTATCCGCACTGGTACGAGCTCGCGCCGGACCATGCCAAGTGGTACCCGTATTACGCCAAGTGCTGCGAGCTCGACATCCCGGTGCAGATGCAGGTCGGCCAGTCGATGGTGTACGACCCGACCTACCCGGTGCGCAGCGTCGGACGCCCGGTCACGCTCGACGCGGTGGCGTGCGACTTCCCCGAGCTGAAGCTCGTCGGCATTCACGTCGGCATCCCGTGGACCGACGAGATGATCGCGATGGCGTGGAAGCACAAGAACGTGTTCATCGGCTGCGACGCGCACAGTCCGAAATACTGGCCCGAGTCGTTCGTGCGCTACATCAACAGCTTTGGCCAGGACAAGGTGCTGTTCGGCACCGACTTCCCGATCCTCGACTTCGAGCGCACGCGCGCTGAAATCGAAAACCTGGGCCTGAAGCCCGAGGCGAAGCGCAAGCTGTTCCGCGACAACGCGCTGCGCGTCTATAAATTGAAAGGATGAAACGAGTGAAGTACCGCCCTCCCCCGAATTTCATCCGTCGCCGCCTGATTGCCGCCGGCCCCGGAATCGCGCTCGCTGCAGCGCTGCCACGGACCGCCGGCGCGCAATCAACGTGGCAACCGACCCGAGAGGTTCGGATCATGAACGGCTTCGCCGCCGGCGGCTCCGGCGAGTATGTCTGCCGCGTTCTCGCCGATGCGTTGCGCGGGCAGCTCGGCGTTCCGGTGATCGTCGACACGCAGCCGGGCGCCAACGGCTTCATTGCCGCGGGGGTCGTGGCGCGCGCAGCCCCCGATGGCCATACGATCGGCTTGGCGACGATGGGCATGCTGACGATCGCGCCGCAGCTGCCGGGACAGAAACCGCCGATCAACGTGGAGACCGATCTGACGCCGATCTCGAACGTCGCCGGCGTCTACAAGCTCCTCGTGACCTACCCGGATGCGCCGTTCAAGACGGTGCCCGAGCTGATCGCGTATGCCAGGGCGAACCCCGGCAAGATTTCCTACGGCTCGGCGGGCGTCGGCTCCAGCCCGCACATGGCGGCGGAGCTGTTCCGCACCCAGGCGGGCATCGACATCGTGCACGTCCCCTACAAGGGCGGCGCGGCAGCCATGGTCGACCTCATCGCCGGCCGCATCCAGATGATGATCGGCAACATGCCGGACTTCCTCAGCCAGGTGAAGGCCGGCAAGCTGCGCGGCATTGCGTTCGGCGGCGAGCGCGCGTCTCCGGCGCTGCCGGACTTGCCGCTCATCAAGCAGTGGCTGCCGAAGTACAGCGTCACCAACTGGTTCGGCATCGTCGGCCCCGGCCGCATGCCACCCCACGTGCTCACTGCACTGAACAGCGCGATCCAGAAGGCGCTCGCCGATCCAGCCGCGCAGGCACGCATGCTCGAGCACGGTGTCGAGATCCTCGGCGGCCCGGTCGACAAGTTCAACGCCGAAATCGCCGCCTACCGCACCAACTGGGCCGCGGTGATCAAGAGCGCGAACATCAAGGCAGAGTAGCGGCCGACTTCGTGCTCGCGGAACCCTTCGTCGTCGGTACGAAGCGCTTGCGCAACCGGCTGGTGCACGCGTCGATGAGCACGCGGATGGTGCGCGGCGGCCTGGTCACGGACGAAGTGATCCGCTTCTATGCCAACCGGGCGAAGGGCGGCGCGGCGATGGTCGTCACCGAACCCTTCGGCATGGCCGACGAGCCCACGCAGCACTCGACGTTCAAGACGCGCTGCTGGAACGATGACAACCTGGATGGACTGAAGCGCTGGGCCGACGCGGTCGAGAGTCACGATTGCCGGCTGCTTGCGCAGATCCAGCACGCGGGCCGCGCGCGCCATGACGCCGGCCGGCACCGCGCCGCGGTCGGGCCCTCCGCATTGCCTTGCGATCTGAGCTGGACCATGCCGCGCGAGATGTCGCGCGACGAGATCCGGCGCTTCATCGACGGCGTCGCTGATTCGTCGCGCCGATTGCAGCAGTGCGGCTTCAGCGGCGTAGAGATTTCCGCCGGCCATGGGCATCTCTTTCACCAGTTCCTGTCGCCGCGCGCGAATGTGCGAAGCGACGAGTACGGCGGGGACTGGCAGGGCCGCACGCGATTCGTAGCCGAGATGCTGTCGGCGATTCGCGCAAGCTGTGGTCGGGCGTTCATCGTCGGGCTGAAGCTTCCGGGCGACGATGGTGTACCGGGCGGAATCGGACCGGCGGAGGCCGCCGTCGTCGCCGAGAACCTCACCCGTTCGCGCGAAGCTGACTACATTTGCTTCGCGCAAGGCGCCCACGCACGCACACTCGAGATGCACGTCCCGGATCGGCATGGGCCGCGGCTGCCGTATCGCAAGCTGATCGCCGGCCTCCGCAGCGCGGTGGCCGAAGTGCCGCTCGTTGCGCTCGGCCGCATCACGGATCCTGCCGAAGCCGAGGCGATCCTCGTTGCGGGAGAGGCCGAGCTGATCGGCATCGGTCGCGCGCTGGTCGCCGACCCGGCCTGGTTCATCAAGGCCGAGAGCGGGCGCGCACACGACATCCGCTATTGCCTGTCCTGCAATACCTGCTGGGACACGATCGTCACGCATCAGTCGACGATCGCCTGCGTGAACAACCCGCGCGTTGGCCGGGAAGACGAAGTCGACTGGTGGCCGAAGCGCGCGGCGAGCCGCCGCCGGATCGTCGTCGTCGGGGGCGGGATCGCAGGCCTCGAGGCGGCGTGGGTCGCAGCAGCGCGCGGGCACGAAGTGGTGGTGTTCGCGCGCTCGGCGCAGCCCGGCGGCCGGGCGCGCCTGCGCTCGTACCTGCCGGGCGGCGAGGAAGTCTCCAGCATCTACGATTACCAGCTGTCCGCCGCGCAGCGCTGCGGGGTGCGCTTCGAACTGGGCGTCGATGCCGACATCGACGACGTCCTGTCGCTTTCCCCGGATGCGGTCATCCTCGCCGCCGGCGCGCGCATGACCCTGCCGGATTGGGTGCCCTCGCTGGCCGCGGAGGCCGGGTTGGTGCCGGATCTGCGTGAAGCGGTTTCGGGCGCGCTCGCGCATCGCGCGCGCGGCGCGCCGCAGGCAGGCACCGCGGTGATCTTCGACATGGATCACACCGAGGGAACGTACGCTGCGGCCGAGTTCTTCGCCAGACTGTTCGAGCGCGTGCTGATCGTCACGCCGCGCAACTCGCTCGCGGACCTCTGCTCGCTGGTGTCACGGCAGGGCATCGAGCGGCGCCTCTCGGAGATAGGCATCGAGTCGGCCTTTCTCTGCGAGCCGCGCTGGAGCGACGCGGTCGAGCAAGGCAGGCTTGCCTGCGCGAACGTGTATACCGGCCGCATGCGTTGGATCGACGACGTCGCGCTGATCACCTACTCGACGCCAAGGGCTTCGACGAACGACCTCGCTCGGCCACTGCTCGGCGCCGGGATTGCGGTCACGCTGGTCGGCGACTGCAGGTCGCCCGGCGAGATGCTGTCCGCAACGGCCGAAGGCCATGCAGCCGGCAACGCGGTCTGACCCTCGGATGCCGCTACAAGTCCTGCAAGCGCGTCTCCCACGGCGCCCGGTGATCCCAGGGGGGGCTCGCTTCGAGGTGCAGCCGGCGCGAGAGCGCCCAGGCAAGACAGAGATTCGAAGACAGCGCGGGCTTGCCGAAAGCGCGCGAGATCTCACCGATCGCGCGCAGCGTCGGCATGCCGGTACCGGAGAGAAGCAGCGCGTCGACGTCGCGGCGCTTCAGCCGCAGCGCTGCGGCGAGCGCATCGGCGCTCCCGATGTCGTAGACATTGCGGGTGTCCGAAGTGTCCGCTGCGACCCGCGTTACTTCGACGACCTCGATGCCCGCGTCACGCCAATAGTCCAGCGCCGCGGCAGTGAGCCAGTCCGGGTAGGGGGACACGAGCGCAATGCGGCCCGCCTGCAGGTGAGCGAGAGACTCAAGGATGGCCTCCGTGGCCGGCACCACGGGATAGCCCCGGCGGCGCGAAATCTCCGCGAACTGCGCGCGATCCTGCGCCACGCCCAGCAGGTAGGACGAGCCAGTGCAGGCGAAGCCGACCGCTCCGAGGGGCGCGGTGTCGAAGGTGTCCAGCGTCGCGTCGAGGCCATGGAAATAATCGAGCAACCGCGTGCGCGAATCCGAGCGGCTGCCTTGCAGCCGCGCGGTCACGATGTTCACCCCTGGCAGCGCGAGCGCGCGGAATTCCGCTTCGACGGTGGTGTTGGCCTGCGGCACCGCGATACCTACGGTGCCGGCGTGGCCGTATTCCCGCGCTGCTGCCATGCCGATCCGATTTTTGGGCCGAAGGGAAACCGATGATACGTCACCTCGCTCGCCGTTCTTTGATCGCGCTCGCCGCGCTCGGCGCGAGCGCCTTTGCCGGCAGTGCGGCTGCGCAGTCCGCACTTGAAACGCTGATTCCCGGCAAGCAGCTGCGGCTCGTGGTTCCGTACCCTCCGGGCGGGACGAACGACGTGCTCGCGCGGCTGCTCGCCGAGCATGTGCCCGGCCAGGCCGGAGTCAGCATCGTGGTCGACAACCGGCCCGGCGCCAACGGCAGCATCGGCACGGAACTGGTGGCGCGCGCCGCACCGGACGGGCGCACCGTCCTGTTGACCGGCCAGGCCACACATTCGGCCAACCCGTACCTGGTTGCGAATCTCGGCTACCGGCCGCTGCAGGATTTCGCGCCGATCGCGATGCTCGGCACCGTCACCAACGTGCTGGTGGTGCATCCGGCGCTGCCGGTGAGCAGCGTCGCGGAGTTTGTCGCGTATGCGAAGACCAATCCGGGCAAGGTGAACTTCAGCCACGCGGGAGTCGGCAGCTCGATGAGCCTGGCCGCAGAACTGTTCAAGGTGCATGCCGGGGTCGATCTCACCTCGATCCCGTACAAGGGTACCGGGCCCGCGGTGACCGCGGTCCTCGCAGGCGAAGTCCAGTGCATGTTCCCCAATACACTCGCCGTCCTCTCCCATATCAAGGCGGGCAAGCTGAAGGCGCTCGGCGTGACTTCGAGCGCCGAGGACCCGCAGTTGCCCGGCGTGCAGCCGATCGCGCGCCAGACCGGCGGCAGCTACGTGCTGAACACCTGGTTCGGCCTGTTCGCGCCGGCGAAGACGCCGAACCGCGTGGTCGAAGCGCTCAATGGCGAGGTCAACCGGATGTTTGAGCGCCCCGACATGAAAAACCGGCTGACGGCGCTCGGGATCGTGCCCGAGCCGATGACGCCCGCCGCGTTCGCGGACTACGTGCGACGCGACAACGAGGCGATCGGCTCGCTGATTCGTTCCGCCAACCTGAAAGCGGACTGAGCGGCGCCGCATGAGCTTCGCAGATCTCAAGCGCTTCTTTGCTCCACGCAGCGTCGCCTTCGTCGGCGCGACCGAGGATCTCGGCAAGTTCGGCGGGCGCTGCATGCGGCTGCTGATCGACTTCGGCTACGAAGGCGCGATCTATCCTGTGAATCCGAAGCGGGCCGAAATCTTCGGCCGCAAGTGCTACGCCTCGATCGGCGAGCTGCCCGAGACGCCGGATCACGTCGGCATCGTGCTGCCCGCAGCAGCGGTGCCCGCGGCGCTCGAGGAATGCGCGCGCCGCAGGGTGCCCTTCGCCACCGTCTTCACTTCGGGGTTCTCCGAAACCGGCTCTGCCGAGGGCATTTCCCTGCAGCAGCGACTGGTGGAGATCGCCCGCGCCGGCGGCACGCGCTTCATGGGACCGAACTGCAACGGCATGATCAGCTTCGTCGATCGCTTCGCGCTCACCTCGACCGCCGCGATCAAGGGGCCGCGGCGCGCAGCAGGCGACGTGGGGATCGTCAGCCAGTCCGGCGGCGCCGGGCAGATCAACGTCATGTGGCGCGCCCAGCAGGCCGGGCTCGGCGTGAGCTATCAGGTCAGCTGCGGCAACAACGCCGATCTCGATCTGCTCGACTACATGGCGTTCATGGTCGAGGACGAACGCACCCGCGTAGTGCTGGCGCTAGCCGAGCATCTGGACGACGGCGAGCGCCTGCGCGCGCTCGCGCGCCGCGCGGCGCAACTCGACAAGCCCATCGTGATGGTCAAGGTCGGACGCACCGAGGCCGGTAGTCGCGCGGCGGCTTCGCACACCGGCGCGGTCACCGGCTCGGACGCGGTGTTCGACGCCGCGCTGCGCCAGATCGGAATCGTGCGTGTCGAGGATACGAGCGAGCTCTACGAAGCAGCAATGCTGCTGCGGCGCACGCGCTGGCCGGCGGGACGACGCGCATCGGCTACCTCGGTGTCGGGCGGGAACCTGGTGATGCTTGCCGACCTCGGCGCATCGCTCGGCATCGAATTCCCGTCGTATGCGCCAGCAACGCAGCAGCAGCTTGCAAAGTTGCTGCCCGGATTCAGCGCTGCAGCCAACCCGGCCGATCTCACTACTGTCGCGATCGGGCGCAAGGACGCCTTCGCCTCGGTCTGCCGCGTCATCGCCGCGGACCCCGCAATCGACACCGTGATCCCGGTGCTGACGATGTCCCCCGCCGAGGAGATCCGCTCGGTGGCCGAGTTTTCCGCGGCATGCGAGAAGCCGGTCGCAATCCTGTGGACCGGCGGTGCGATCGACGATTCAGCGCTGCTCGCGTCAACCCTCGTCGCCGAAGGTCAGGCGGTCTACCGCGACACGCTGCCCTGCCTGAAAGCGGTGCGGGCATCGATGCAGTACGGCGATTTTCGCCGCAGCCTCGGGCACCCCGCGCCCACGCGGCCCGGGAATGTCGACACGACGCGCGCCCGCAACCTCGTGCGCGGGTTGAAAGGCACTCTGACCGAGGCGCAGTCGAAGGGGGTGCTCACCGCGTACGGGCTGCCGGTGACGCGCGAGTTCCTCGCGAAGAGTGCGGACGACGCGATGCGACGCGCACGAGAGATCGCCGCGCCGGTCGCTCTCAAGATCCAGTCCGCCGACATCCCGCACAAGACCGAGGCGAAGGCGATCCGCCTCGCGGTCACCGGCGATG
>Ga0070698_100006690_pt1 | contig 12502 bp, 10 predicted proteins | sample KBSK1502metaG_FD_65477 | JGI IMG/M metagenome (GOLD analysis project Ga0070698, IMG submission 65477) | Corn, switchgrass and miscanthus rhizosphere microbial communities from Kellogg Biological Station, Michigan, USA - KBS K1-50-2 metaG | ecosystem: Host-associated > Plants > Roots >...
CACGCGCCGCCGGCACGGCCAGCAGGATGGCGATTTCGCGCAACAGCCGCTGCAGCTGACTGAGCGTGATCCCGAGATGGCGCCGTTGCGAGTCGTTGAGCAGGGAGGCTTCGGACACGGTGCTCCTTCGCGCCAGGCGAGCGGAGGAGTCATCAGCTGCAGGGGCAGCGGTTTGGGGTGAACTCCATCACCCGGTCGAACGACCGGGGACAATGATAGCGTCGGCGCTCCGGACCCGTCAATCAATTCGCGGCGGTCCACCGGCCCGCATGGCATGATACCGGGATATCTTCTCCGGTCCCCACGGATCGGGTACCAGTTCCGCCGGGGTGTCCGTCGGAGCGAGGCACGGCGTCCTACAGGTGAGGCGGGATTCCTGACATGACCAGGAGAGGAAGGGTCGATATCGTGATGCTGAATCTGGCCCCGGCTACCGGCGTGACGTCCCCGTGACGGCCATGCTGAGCCCTCTACTCTCGCTGCTGCTCATGCAGGCGCCGGCGGCGCAGACCCTCACGCTGGACGATGCGATCCGTCAGGCGATGACCTCGCGCGGGCGGCCCGGATCCGCCGCCGCACAGGTGGCCGGTGCCCGGGCGGAGCGGCGGCTCGCCGGCAAGATCCCCAACCCCACCGCTTCCTACGAGCATACCGGCGACACTCCCCACCAGCATTTGCTGGTGGACCAGCCGCTCGATTGGCTGACGACTCGCGGCGCGAATCGGGGCCGGGCGGCGGCGGGCATCCGCCGCGCCGAAGCCGATTCGGCGCTGGCCATCGCGGAGCTGGTGCAGGACGTGCGGGTGGCCTTCTTCGGCGCCCTGGCGGCGTCGCAGTCCCTGCGGCTGGTCCAGGAGCAGGCCGGACTCAACGACTCACTGGCCCGGATCGCCCGGGCGCGCCTCGCGGCGGGCGACATCTCCCAGCTCGAATACGATCAAGCGGCGCAGGAGGCGCGGCGAGGCCAGCAGCTCCTGTCCGTCGCGCGGGAAGCCGCCCTTGCCGCTGGGACCGCGCTGGCCCGCGCGATCGGCTCGACCGCCGAAACCGCTCCGGTCGCGAGCGGCGAGCTCGACCTGGGGCTCGGCGTCCAGCAGCGGCTCTCCTTCGAGGCGGACAGCATTCCCGCGGTGAAGGCCGCTATCGCCGACTCCGCGGCGGCGGTGCTCGCGCTCACCAGCGCCCGGCGGGGACGGCTGCCGGTGCCCTCGCTCGTGGGCGGCACCGAATGGGACGACCCCACCGATCCCGGGCGCGGGCTCAGTGTGATCGGGTTTTCCATCCCCCTCCCGTTCTGGAATGTGGGGGGTGCAGAGGTCGCCGTGGCGCGCGCAAACGCCGCTCGCGCCGCCGCCGAGGCGCGGGAGGCCCGGCTCGAGGCCACCCGAGGTATCAGCGAAGCGCTGATCCATCTGGAGGAAAGCGCGGGCCGGGCTCAATTCGCCCGGGACTCCCTGGTGCCGGCCGCCCAGGCGCTGCGCCTGCGTGCTGTAGCCGCCTATCGTGCGGGCGAAACCGGAGTCCTCCCGGTACTGGATGCGCTCCGGGGTGAGCGGGAGATCGCGCTGGCCGGCGTGCAGGACCTTCTCGCGTTCCAGGTGGCCCTGGCCCGCTGGCGCGCCCTCCTCGGGAGACCGCAATGAGCCGCCTGGGATTGCTGGGTTCCCTCGTTCTGGTCGCGGCATCCTGTGGCGGTGCCGGAGGCGAAGAGGCGGAGGTAACGCCGCGGGTGCCGGTGGGCACGGCGATCGCCGCCACCGATACGCTCACCGAGGTCGTGAGTGTGGTCGGCCGGCTCGCCGCCGCGCCGGGCGGCAGTGCGCTGCTGACGGCACCGGCGCCCGCCCTGGTGAGGCGGATCCCGGTGCAAATCGGGGCGGTGGTGCGCAAGGGGGCGCTGCTGATCGAGCTGGACGCGCCCGAGCTCACCACCAACGCACGGACGCTGGCGGCGCAGGCGGAGATTGCGGAACGGGAGGCGGCGCGCCAGCAGGAGCTGCTGAAGCAGGGCATCACCTCGCAGCGCGCTGCCGATGAGAAGGCGGCCGAGGCCACGGGGGCGCGTTCCGCGGCGGCGGCGGCGGGACAGCTCCTGGCCCGGGCGCGGATCACCAGTCCGATCAATGGCGCGGTGCAGCGTGTGCTGGTTCAGCCGGGCGAGCGGGTCGACGCGGGCGCCTCCCTGGTCGAGGTGATCGACGGTTCCGTCCTCGATCTGGTGGCCGCGGTGCCGGCGGCCGATCTCGGCCGGCTCAAGGTGAGCGCCTTTGCTCTCGTGCTGGCCGACGGCGCGACCGAGGGCCGCCCTGGCAAGGTGCAGGCGCTGGCGCCGGCGGTGGACTCGCTCACCAATGCGGGCCAGGCGGTGATCCGGATTCCCAACACGACTCACGCGCTCCGGGCCGGCACCGGTGCCACCGCCCTGGTGGCGGTCGGCAAGCGGCGCGACGCGGTAGTGGTGCCCGATTCGGCGATCGTGGTGGTGGGCGATTCGATGAGCGTCTTCGTGGTCGAAGGCGACAGCCTGGCCAGGGTTCGGAGCGTGACCGTCGGCACCCGCCGCGCGGGGCGCGCCGAGATCAAAGCGGGACTCAAACCCGGCGAGGTGGTGGTCACTTCCGGGGCGTTCGGCCTGACCGACGGCATGCGGGTGGTCCTGTCGAAGCCGGAAACCCCATGAGCCTGACGGGGCTCTTCCAGCGGGAAAAGCCGGCGATCTACCTCGGGCTGGCTCTGCTCACGGCGGCGGGTCTCTACGCGGCGCAGTCACTTCCGGCTGGAGCGTACCCCGAGGCGGTCTTCCCGCGCATCGTCGTGCTCGCGAAGGGTTCCGCGTTCGAGCCCCGCGACATGGTGGTCGCTGTGACCCGCCCGCTCGAGCAGGCGGTGAGCGGGGTGATCGACCTGCGCCGAATCCGGAGCAACACGGTGCGGGGAGCCTCGGAGCTGAGCCTCGATTTCCGGCCGGGCGCCGACATGCAGTACGCCCTGCAGCAGGTCCAGTCCCGGGTTTCGGGCGTGAGCGGCGAGCTTCCCTCGGGACTCGACATTGCCGTCGAGCGGCTCACTCCGTCGGTCTTTCCGATGATGCAGTACGAGCTCACCGGAGGCGATCCGGTGGTGCTCAGGGACCTGGCCGAGTTCGTCGTCCGGCCCCGGCTGGCCCGGCTGCCCGACGTGGGTGAAGTCCAGGTGGAAGGCGGGCTGGTGCGGGAAGTCTCCGTGGTGCTCGATCCGACTCGGCTGATCGCCAGCCGGGTCGGCGTGCAGGAGGTGACCCAGGCCATCCTCGCCTCGAACCAGCTCACCGCGGCTGGTCGAATCGACAAGGAGTACCGCCAGTTCAGCGTGCTGGTGTCGGGACTCGCCGAGGGGCCCGAGGCGGTCAAACAGATCGTGGTGCGCCGGGAGGGAGATCGCTCGATTCGGGTCGGGGACCTGGGCTCGGTGCGCTACGGCGCCCAGGATCTCTTTCAGCTCGCGAGGGGGAACGGACTGCCCGCGGCGCTGATCAACGTCTCCCGGCAACCGGCCGGCAATTCGCTCGAGGTCGAGCGCGCGGTGGAGGTAGCGGTCGCCCAGATCCGACCCCTGCTGCCCTCGGGCGTCAAGATGGAAATGGTCTACAACCAGGGCGCCCTGGTGCGGGACTCCATCGGCAGCGTGCGCGACGCCATGCTGATCGGCGGGATCCTCGCCATCATCGTGATGTTCCTCTTCCTGGGCCGGCCCGCCGTCGCGCTGATCGCGGGCATCTCCATTCCCCTCACCATCACCGGAACTTTTGTCGGACTCGCCCTGTTCCATGACACGCTCAACCTGATGTCGCTGGGCGGACTCGCGGTGGCCATCGGATTGATCATCGATGACGCGGTCGTCGTGGTGGAGAACGTGGAGCGCAATCTAGCGCTGCACAAAGGCGAACCGGTCATCGACGTCATCCGGAGGGGCACCGACGAGATCTTCGCTCCCGTGGCGGGCTCCACGATCACCACCGTCGTGGTCTTCACGCCGCTGGGCTTCCTCGAGGGCGTCGTGGGGCAGTTCTTCCGCTCGTTCTCGCTGGCGCTCTCGGTGGCGGTCCTGCTGTCGCTGCTCATCGCGATGGCGCTGATTCCCCTCCTCGCGGGCGAGTGGCTTTCCGGTCGGGGCCATGGCTCCCTCGAGCGGCCACCCCGGTTCCGGATTTCCCTGGCGCCGCTGGAGCGAGCGCACGCACGCGCGCTCGGCTGGCTGCACCGCCGGCGGGTGGTCGCCGGCGCCATCGCCCTGGGAACCGCGCTGCTGCTCTTCTTCCTCAGCCGGACCATCGGTACCGGCTTCATGCCCGAGATGGACGAAGGCGGGTTCATCTTCGACTACTGGTCTCCGACCGGCGCCTCGCTCGCCGAAACCGACGCGCTGGTTGGCCGGGCGGAGAAGATCCTGCGGGCCGACCCCGACGTCCAGTCGTTCACCCGCCGCACCGGGAGCGAGCTCGGCTTCTTCGCGACCTCGCCGAATCGGGGCGACATGACCGTGTTGCTCAAACCCCGAAAGCGCCGGAAGTCTTCGGTCTATGAAGTGATGGACCGGGTTCGAGAACAGGTGGAGACCGAGATCCCCGCGCTCCGAGTGGAGCTGATCCAGATCCTGCAGGATCTCATTGGAGATCTTGCGGCCGGCGGGAAGCCGATCGAGCTCAAGCTCTTCCATACCGACATCCGGATTGCGGAACGCGCGGCGGAGGCCGTCGCGGCGGCGGTGGATTCGGTGCCCGGCTTGGTGGATCTCTTCAACGGGGTGCAGGGCAACCTGCCCGAGCTCAAGGTGGAGCTCGACCCGGTGCAGGTGTCCCGGCTCGGGCTCTCGATCGAAGCGGCCAGCGTCGAGGCACGGAGCGCGTTGCTGGGTGGCGACGCGGGCACGGTGCGGGAACCGGACCGGCTGGTGCCGATCCGGGTGCGGCTGCCCGACACGGTCCGCTTCGATCCCCAAGTCGCGGCCCGGCTTCCCATCATCGGTCCCGCCGGCTGGGCGACGCTGGGGTCGCTCGGGCGGGTCCACGACACCTCGGACGTGACCGAGCTCACCCGGGAAAACCTGCGGCCCTACGTCGCGGTGACCGGCGAGGTCGATCCCACCGCCTCGAGCCTGGGCGCCGTGATGAAGGACATCCGGAAACGGCTCCGCGGCGTGCTGCTGCCTCCCGGAGTCACGCTCGAAATCGGGGGCCAGGACGCCAGCCAGCGGCAATCGTTCCGGCAGCTCCTCCTGGTCTTCGCGCTCGGGGCCGGCGCGGTTCTTCTGGTGATGGTGGTGCAGTTTCGGGGGTTCCGCGGGCCGCTGGCCATCATGATGGCCGCACCCCTCGGCCTGACCGGCGCACTGCTCGCCCTGGCAGCCACCCGGGTCCCGTTCAACGTTTCGAGCTTCATGGGTCTAATTCTTTTGATCGGGCTCATCGTCAAGAACGGCATCATCCTGCTTGACGCGGCGCACCACTTTCGGGAGCAGGGACTCGAGCCGGCCGAAGCGCTGCAGCGAGCCGGGAGTCTCCGGCTCCGGCCCATTCTGATGACCACGCTCTGCACCATTGCCGGACTGCTGCCGCTGGTGCTCGGCCTGGGATCCGGCGCCGAGCTGCAGCGCCCCCTGGCGATCGCGGTGGTGGGGGGGCTTACGCTGTCGACCCTGGTTACGCTGCTGCTGCTCCCGGTCGGGCTCGAAGCTTTGGGGGCGTTGAAGCTACCGGCCGGTGAGACGAGGCCGGTGGAACCAGTAAGGAGGGAATGAAGAACGGGAATGCTGACGAGCACGCGTATCAATTCACTGCGCAGGCTGGCGCTCGTGCTGCAGATTGCCGGGTTCGCGCTGGTGGCCGGGGTGATCTGGCTGGACGAAGCGATCGATCTGCCCCACCTCTTGTTTCGCGCCGCCCCGACGCCCTTCCGGCCGGAAGAAGCAGTATTCGAAATGCTGCTGCTCGGAGTCACCGCGACGGCGACCATCCTCGTCACCAGCGCCATTCTGCGCCGGCTGGCCTACGTCGAGGCCCTGGTGCGGTTCTGCCCAGCCTGTCAGCGGGTGCTTCGACGGGGGGAGTGGACCACCGTGAGCGACCTCTTCCAGGACGAGGAGGCCGACGCCTTGCACTACGCGGTTTGCCCCGACTGCGCCGCGCGGGAAGCGCGGGCCGGTCGCTAGAAGTCCAGGCTGGCCCCGATCACGCTCTTCCCCAGCAGAATCTTGGCTTCGCGACGGTGGACGAAGCGAGCCGAGAGGATGCCCACGCCGGCGCCAAACACAACGTCCGAGAACCAGTGCCGGTCGTCGTGCATCCGGGAGTACGCGGTCAGGGTGGCCAGCGTGAAAAAGGCGGCGTCATCCCAGACGCCGTCGATTTCCCGCGCGAAGGAGGTGGCCAGGGCAAAGGCGACCGTGGTGTGACCCGAGGGGAAGGAGTTGTCCTTGAGGCTGAAGGGATGGAAGGAGAGGTTGTTGTCGGGCGAATTGGTGGGGCGCTCCCGGCCGATCAGGTACTTGAGGGCCAGGCTGCCGGCTCCGCCGACAATCACCGATTTGAGCGCGCGCGAGCTCACCCCGTAGAGTCCCTTCGACGGCAGCACCTTGCCCGCCACGGCCAGCACGGCCAGGGTGGGATAGACGAAGGGGCTGCCGATGGCGTTGCCGATATCGGACGCGGTCCGGCCGAATTGATCGGTCGGGTCGTGGATTTTGTTCCGGAGCGACTGGTCCAGCGCGAGGCCGATGCCGGTCGTCGCAAGGACTCCGATGAGCTCCCCGGGGCGGAGGATCGGCTTGTTGGCCCGGGCGATCGTCACGGAATCGATTTTCGGCTGCTGAGCCTGAGCCGACACCGCGCCAAGGCCGATGAGCGACACGAGAGCGAATCGGACGGTTGTGGTATTCATAGAGTCATGAGCCCCTCACCGCGGGCTGCTCCTCGGTCCTTTCTAGAAGGTGAAGTTCCCGGCGAACCGCACAGCACCGGCCCCGCCTGACCGATCATAGCGCCGAACGAGCCGGGCGGCCAGGATTCCGACGCCCGCCCCCACGACAATGTCGGACGCCCAGTGCTTGTGGACGTGGAGGCGGGCAAAGCCGGTGGTGGTGGCAAGGCCAAACAGGCCGATGTCGGGCAGGACGCTCTTGGTTTCCATGGCCAGCGAAGTCGCCAGGCTGAACGCCAGCGTCGTGTGCCCTGATGGCAATGAATTGTACTTGAAGCTCATCGGGCTGAACCGGAGCGGATCATCCGGTGACACATCGGGCCGCCGCCTCCCGATAAGTGACTTGAGCACGAGGGTCACTCCCCCTGCCAGCGCGGTCGACTTGAGCGCCCGCCAGCTCACTCCATAGAGGTCCTCCGAGCCGGTCACCGAGCCGGCCAAGGTGGAGAGCAGGAGGCTGGGATACACATAGGTGGGGTTGCCGAACGCGTTGCCGATCTCGGCCACGGAATTCCGTAACCTGGAATCGTGGCCCTGAAAAGTGCCGCGGATCCTCTCATCGGTGGCGAAGGTGACTCCGGCGACCGCGACGAACCCGATCGCTTCGGGCCAACGCAGTATCGGACCGGAGCCCTGGGCCTGCGCGGTCCCGGCGGGGCCGGCGAGGCAGAAGACGAGGAGGGCTCCGAGGCGCGGCACCTTACCCGCCCTGGCGCGCGGCGGCCACGAAGTCGTGGAACAGCCGCCGAGTCCGCTCGTCGCGGTCCGTGAAGATTTCCGGATGCCATTGCACGCCCACGAGAAAATGACTGGTGCCCGACTCGATGGCCTCCACCAGGCCATCGGGTGCTTGCGCCGATCCCAGGAGGCCGGGAGCCAGGGCCTTGACCGCCTGATGATGCATGCTGTTCACCCAGACCGAGTTTGAATCGAACGCGGCGTGGATCCGGGAGCCCGGCGTGATGGCCACATCGTGAGCCAGATAGTCGCGCGCGTATCCCTCGTTAGGAAAACAATCGTGCTTGATGGCGGTGGGTACCTGGGTCCCGATGTCCTGCCACAGCGTACCGCCCAGCGCGACGTTGAGCACCTGGTGACCGCGGCAGAGCCCCAGCACCGGCTTCCGATCGGCAATGGCCCAGGACGCCAGCTGCAGCTCCACCAGATCGCGCGCCCGATCGGTGCGACCCAGGTTGGGATGCGGCGCCTCACCGAAGGTGACCGGGTCCATGTCCACTCCGCCCGCGAGCAGCAGGCCGTCGAGCCGGTCGTAGACCGCGCGCAGAGTGTCCGGGTCTTCCTCAAAGAGTGGCACCATCACGGGCACGCCACCGGCCTCCGCCGCCGCCAGGTAGTAGCGGGAGTTCATCACCCAGGAATGCGGCAGCCCTTCCGGGATGCCGTCGATGGCCTGCAGCGTCTGGCCGGGGATCCCGATCAGCGGACGGGTCACGCCGGCACTCCTTCTTCGGTCTCGGCGATCAAGCTATCGACCACGGCCTTGAGATCGCCGGTGCGCTCGAAGACGGCGAGCTGGCGGTCGGCGCTGGTACCTTCGGACAGGATGCGGAAGGCGTATTCCACCTCCTTGCGGCTGCCCAGCTCATCGAGCACGTCATCGAGGAACCACTCCAGCATCTCCTTGATCAGCCCGCGCGCGGGGGACTCCTTGCCCTTGCCGAAGTCCACCATGTTGCCATCCAGCCCGTAACGGATGGCCCGCCATTTGTTCTCTTCGATGAAGGCGACCGGATACAGACGGAAGGAGAGATTGTCGCGGCGGAGCTTCCAGAGCTTGGCCACGATGGCCTGGAAGATGGCGCCGATGCAGACCGCCTCGTCCACCCGGGTGCACACGTCGCAGATCCGGAACTCCAGGGTGGGGTAGCTCCAGCTCGGCCGCAGATCCCACCAGATCTTCGAGGCGTTGGGGATCGACTTGGTCTCGACCATCACGTTCACCACGTCCTCGAATTGTCCCCAGGAGCCGAGCGACAGGGGAATGCCAGTACGGGGGAAGGAGCGGAACACCACGCTCCGATAGGATTTGAGCCCGGTGCGGCGGCCCAGCCAGAACGGCGAGCTGGTCGAGAGCGCGAGCACGTGAGGCAGGAAATAGCGCGAGACGTTCATGGTGTCGATCAGGAACTCCCGGTCTTCGATGCCGATGTGCACGTGGGTGCCGAAGATGAGCAAGGCCTGGGCCAGATCCTGGAGGTCCTCCCGCACCCCCATGTAGCGTTCCAGCGGAGTGATCTCCTGGTCCATCCAGGAGGAGAACGGGTGACTGCCCGCCGCGGCCACCTTGAGTCCCTTCTTTGCGGCCAGGTCCATCACCAGCCGCCGGAGGCGCACCAGCTCGGCGCGCACCTCGGCGGGGCTCCGGCAGACCTTGGTTCCGACCTCCACCATCGACTGGTGGAGCTCGGGCTTGATCTCGCCCATGACCAGCGACTCGTCCTTGAGAATCTCCGTGATGTACGAGCGGAGCTCCCGGGTGACCGGGTCGATGATCTGGTACTCCTCTTCGATCCCAATGGTCAGGCTGGGTGGCTTCATAGGGAGCCGGGGAGTCGGGGAGCCAGGGAGCCAGGATGCACCATCATCGCTTCTCCACCACAAAGGTCGGAACGGTGCTCCCCCCTCCGGCGGTGACGTTCACCAGCTGGGCGGTCGACACCCGCGTGAGACAGCCGTCTGCATACCCGCCGCCGAACACGAACGGGGCGGTGTCCACAATCCGGTCCGCGAAGACCAGCTCGCCGTCGGCCACGCTGGGGAAGGTCTCGCTGGGAAGCCCGATTCGCTCCTGCACGATGAACGGCTCGGCGAGGGCGCGCTTCACGGCGCTGTTCCAGGCCGCGTCGTCCGCCTCCCAGCCCAGCACGATGCCGGTGCCGCCGTAGTCGTCGTTGGGCTTCAAGACCAGCTGCTCCCGGTTGTCCGCCATCCAGGGCACCAGGTCGATCGTCTTGCCCCGGAAGGACGTGGTTCGTTCCTCGACCACCCGGGTCCAGGGCACCTGCTCACCGATCACCCAGCGCTCCCGCGGACCGAAGATCCAGGCGTTGCGCTCGTCGGAGAGCACCGCGAGGGAGGCCTTCTTGTGGAGAATCTTGCAGCGGAACGGATTGGCCATGCAGACCGCGCCGCTCCGCACCGCTTTGACGATCGGATGGTCCATCCCCTCGCGCTCGATCAGCTCGTTGATCAGCACCCGTTTGTAGATGAGGTCGATCGGCGTCCCCGCCACGACCAGCCGTCCGTTCGCGAGCTCACATTCCCGCACGTCGGCGATGACGGTGCGCACGCCCATCGACTCGAAGAATTCCCGGTACAGCACGAACTCGCTGTAGGTGGGGACTTCCTTCCAGTCCAGAATGCCGATGACGGGAAGCTCGCGGCGCCCCGACCATTCGCGGTAGCACGCCAGCAGGGCGTGCAGCACGTTGTGCCGTGCGGGCAGCGGCCGGAGCGCGTAGCTCTTGAGAAAAAACCGCGCGGCCGGCAGCGCGAGGAAGAGCTCGGTGAGCGCGTCGTTGTAGGCGGAACCCGCCGGGGTCTCCGCGTTGTATTCGGTGAAGCGGAGGCGGCCGCCCTCGGGATCGAAGAAGGCGTCCAGCCGCGACACCGGCGACGCCGGGATCCGGGGATCCTCCAGCGCGAGGGTGCGCTCCCACTCGAGCAGACCGAACTGGTCCAGCACCTTGGGATCGGCTAGCGCGGCCTGCAGGGCCCGGTCGAAGGCGCGGAGCAGCAGCGCGATCCGGTCCTTCAGAAGATCGTACTGGCCCGGCGAGAGGAACCGGGGACGCAGCACGGTGCAGAGGGGCCGGTCGCCGAAGAAGAGCCCGCGACGGCGGAGCTGCTCGGTGAGCCAGCCGCTCGACTCAGCGGCGAGCTCGGGGGTGAGCGCGCCGTGCCAGGTGTCGATCGCCGACTGCAGCTCCTCCGGCTGGGTCATGCCGGGGTCAGCTCTTTTTCCGGGCGGGGGCGCGGGTCGCCTTCACCGTGCGCCCCTTGAGAAATCCGGCCCACGACGGGGTGGGCGCCGCGGGCGATTGCTTGGCCAGGCGGATCGCCATGTCGGCCATGTGGGTGACCACCCACTCGAAGTTGTCCGGTGTGAGCGAATAGATGTCCATGTCCGGCGCGGGATTCATGAAGTCGATGGCGTAGGGAATGCCGTCGCGGATGGCCCACTCGATCGAATTCATGTCGTAGCCCAGGGCGCGCACCAGGGTCTTGGAGTCGTCCACCACCCGGCGCATCAGCGCGGGCGGAAGGAATTCCCGCTCGGTGTGATACTTCCGCGCCTTGGGATCGTATTTCATGGGCAGGATGTCCTCCTGGCCCAGGCACATGCAGCGAACGAACTCCTCCCATTCGATGAACTCCTGCACGATCATGGTGAGGAGACCGGAGTGATCGTAGTGGTGGAGCAGCTCCTCCGGCGTCCGGCAGACATAGACTTCCTTCCAGCCGCCGCCGTGCGCGTCCTTGAGGATGCACGGCATGCCGACGTATTCCACCAGCCCCTTCCAGTCGAGCGGAAAGGTGAGGTTGCGGAGCGACTCGGTGTGGACGATGCCCGGGATGTACTCCTTGTTCGGCAACACCACCGTCTTCGGACTGGCCAGGCCGAGCGACGTAGCCAGGGTGGCGCCGAAGAACTTGTCGTCCGCGCTCCACATGAACGGATTGTTGACCACCGTGGTTCCCCGGAGCACCGCGTGCTTGAGATAGGTCCGATAGAACGGCACCTCGTGGGAGATCCGGTCGATGATGACCCGGTACTCGGCTCGGCCGTCCATCCGGGGGGCGTCGAGCTTCACGAGCTCGGCGGTGACGCCGTCGTTCCGGCGGTTCACCTCCTCGATGAACGCCGGAGGGAAGGACCATTCCCGGCCAACGATGAGACCGATTTTTGGCATGCGTTGAGCTCCCTGGCGGCGCAAAGGCGCAAAGGCGGAAGGGCGCAAGAAACGACATTGCGCCGTTGCGCCTTACCGCCCTTGCGCCTAGTCGTGCCCTCCCACGTACAAGCGAATCATCTTCTCCCAATAGGGCCAATCGTGCGACCAGCCCTCCCACTCGCGGAGCGCGTTGCCGATGCCCTTATCCCACAAGATCCCGGAGAATTCCACGTTGTTCCCGTAGGACGGATCGTCCTTGCCGATGGCCAGGATGATGTCCTGCCGGCGGAACGCCGCCAGCCGGGCGGGGTCGTGCTCGTGCCGCATGAAGTCGAACGGATTACAGGCGTACACGTTCATGTCCGAGTATCCCTCGGTCATGGTCTTCACGTCGTACATGCCGCTCATCCCGATGATCCGGTGCACCTGGTCGGGATGCCGAAACCCGAAGCACGCGGCGTGGTAGGCGCCGAAGCTCGCGCCGACCGCGATCACGAAGGGACTCGGGTTGGTCGCCACGGTGAACGGCAGCACCTCGGCGAGCACGTAATGGTCGTACTGCAGATGCCGCCATGCCCGCGCGCCGGGGTGCATCCCCTTGTTGTACCAGCTCTCGTCGTGCACGTGATCGAG
>Ga0070698_100006691_pt1 | contig 12502 bp, 8 predicted proteins | sample KBSK1502metaG_FD_65477 | JGI IMG/M metagenome (GOLD analysis project Ga0070698, IMG submission 65477) | Corn, switchgrass and miscanthus rhizosphere microbial communities from Kellogg Biological Station, Michigan, USA - KBS K1-50-2 metaG | ecosystem: Host-associated > Plants > Roots >...
TACACCGGCGAGATGCAGGACACGGATACGGCGCACGTGCGCTGTGTGCGCTCGCCGAACATCGGCATCACGGGCTCGAGCGGCGCCCCGCAGGGACGCTTCGTCATCAACGTTGACACCGTGAACGACAGCGAGACGGGGCTGCGGTGGCAGCGCAGCGTGCCGGCGTCGAAGACGTCGTGGGCGGCAGCGGGGTCGTATTGCCAGGGCCTGCAGCTCGGCGGCACCGGCGGCTGGCGTCTGCCGACGATCAAAGAACTGCAGAGCCTCGTCAACGTACGCGCTTTGAACCCGGCGATCGACGTCACTGCATTTCCTTCGACGGCGTCGGACTTCTTCTTCGCGGCGACCCCGTACGCGTACGAGACGACGAAGCCGTGGGTCGTCAGCTTCAGTTCGGGCTTGTCGTACCCGAACAGCGCAGCGGGCACGGCGTACGTGCGCTGCGTGCGCTGAGCCGCAGCGCGTAGCAGTTGGAGCGACCTCGTTGCGAATGCTCGCCAGCCGTATGATGAGGTCGACCGTCGCCTTTGCTCGTATGACACAACGAGGATGAAGCTGGTTCGCGACGCGCTGGTCGTCCGGCCAATGTGCGAGCGCGCGATCGACGTCGTCGATCAAGGCGTCGAGCTCTGCTTGCGACAGCTCCGATCGGAGCACCTCCAGCGCGCCGATCAGGCGAGCGAATGTCGTTGCCGCTGGCGCGGCAAGATCGATTTCGGCGAGGTTTCCATCGTGCAACGCTCATCCGTGCTCGAGCTCCGCGAAAGCGATGTCGTACACTCGACAGCTTTCGAACGCCGCTGCGTATGCCAGGTAGCGCGCGTTACTGGACACTGCGACGTTCGCTACAGGTGGATCGACCGTGAAGCGCATGAGCTGCGTGGTGTGATCGGGTAGCGCGACCGCGATGCGGCCGCGCTCATCGATCGCGATCGCGATGCGCGCGGCGAACGCGACTTCGGCCGCGACGAAGCCCTTTGGCCACGCGATGCGAGGCGGGCGCCGCTCACCGATAACATGCAGCCCGGCAAAGCCCTTCGGATCGCGCTCGGCTATGACGACGGTATCGCCAAGCCAGCCCAGCGCGGGAAGCTTCGCGTACTGCGGCTGCGTGAGCGTGATCGCGAGGCTCCACGCTCGCGCGTTGTGCGGCGGCGGTCCATCAATCTCGCCGGTAAACCCAGCAAGCGTGAGGCGCGAGCCGTTTGCGCCGGCTCGCCAGCCCGCGTCCACGCGATACGCCGCGATGCGGCTCGCGTCGGAATGCATGGCCACCGCGGCAAACACGTTCCCCTCGGCGGTCGGCATCCCGCAGTAGCTATCGAGCTGCAGCACCGTACCGGCGATGCAGTTCTCGGCTGCGAGCGCGAGCTTTCCGTCTCGCAGAGCGATCGCGTGCGTCACGCTGCGATTGGGGATGCGGTCGATCGCGCGCGAGGCGAGCTCGATGCGGTAGCAGTCGATCGAGCGATTCGTCGCTGCAACAACGCGTTGCGAATCGATAGCGATTGCGTGCACCCAGCTGGCGATCACCCCGGGAAGGCGAAGCGGGGCAATCCTCGGCGTTTGGCCGCCACGCGCGTCGAGCAGGCGCACGGCGGAGTCACTACGCCCCAGCGCGATGATGGCCTCGTCGGAGATCGCCACGGAATAGTACTGAGCCCGTGCGTCGCGGTGCTCGAAGAATGGAGCGAGCTTCTTGCTGAGTTGCTTGGTCACGGGGGAACGGCTATCGGCATTCTACGCAACGCTATCGCACGACGAGGCAGTTGCCCTGATTTTGGGCGCCATTAGAATGTCGCCGGCGGTCGACAGTGCGTGGGGCAAACTCCCAACCGGCAGCTCGAGCTGCGCGTGCCGTGCAAGCTGCGGTCTTGATTGATGCGGCCTTTGGCATTCGCGCTGCAAAGCGCACCGGTAACAAGGACGAGTGCCATGACGAATACGTTTGAAACGATCACGACTGCGGAGCTCGAGGCGACTACCGGCGGATTCGATCGCGCTACGGCGCGAGCCACCGCTTCCGAATGGGGACGGGCTGGCAAGCTCAGCGGTGCAGTCGCCGGTGGCGGCGCGTTCGGCGCGATCGGCGTCGGCGCCGCCGTGGTGTCTGGCGGTCCCGGAGTCGTTGCCACACCGTTCTTGGCCGCCGGCGGCGCTGCGCTCGGCGCGGTAGTCGGTAACACGGTCGGCTACGGCTTGGGCTACGCGTATGGCGCGTTGAAGACGAGCGGCCAGTGATCGAACGAAGGCGACACGAGTCGCCGTGATCGTATGACCGCGTGCACGTGCGGCATCGACAACGTGCGGTCCGATGAAGCCGGTCCCGCCGAGGATTAGGATCTTCTTGGGGGCACTGCCGAGAGGTTCGAGCGGGCGCTGGCATCGCGTTTTGACGGTCCGGTTGCTCAACGGCGAGGAAACTCCTCGCACTCATGTAGACGCCGACGAACTAGTCTACAGTGCGGCCCATGCGCAAACTGAGCTGGGTGTGTGCGGCGCTGATATTTAGCGTTGCGTGTAACAAGAAGACCGAGAAAAAACAGGAACCGGCGCCGACGCCAAAAACCGTCGAGCCAAAGAAAGCGGAGCCGGCGGCTGCGACCGATGTGCCGGTGACGTCGAAGTCACCGGATGCGGTAAAGCAGTTCGAACAAGGTCGCAACCTCGTCGACAACATGCGCGGCCCAGAGGCGACCGAGAACTTCAAGAAGGCGATCGAGCTCGATCCCGACTTCGCTCAGGCGCACCTCTACCTCGGGATCGTGACGCCGGGGCCGGCCGGTAACGAAGAGATCGGTAAGGCGGGCACGCTCGCGAGCAAGCTGCCCGAACCGGAGCAACAGCTGATCAGCGGCCACCAGGCGTCGCGCACGGGCGATCGCCAGAAGGCGATCGCTGCATTCGAAAGTGTGCTGCAGAAGGCTCCGGGCGCGTGGCGCGCGGACGTCATGCTCGGCAACATGGCGACGAGTGGCGGCGATCCGGCCGGCGCGATCAAGCACTTCGAGCACGCGCTGAGCGTGAAGCCCGACCTCGCGATTGCCTATAACGGTCTCGCGTATGCCCACGCGAGGCAGCACGAATGGGATCAGGCGATCACCGCGGCGCAGAAACAGGTCGAGCTGTTGCCCAAGGAGCCGAACCCGCTCGATTCGCTCGGCGAGATTCAGCTGCGCGCGGGCAAGTTCGAAGATGCCGAGAAGTCGTTCACGGCGGCGACGCAGCTCGAGCCGAAGTTCACGATCGCGTGGCAAGGCATCGCGCTGTCGAAGGCCTATCGCGGTGACATGAAGGGTGCGATCGAGGCCGAAGACAAGCGCAAGACATCACAGGACCCGTCGGAGAAGTACGAGGCCGCTCTGGATTCGGCGTGGTTTAATTTCGCCGACAACAAGCTGCCGCAGGCGATCGCGGCATTCGACACGATCGAGAAGGACGCCGGCGCGAAGACGCTGCCCGTGTACGCGTTCGCCGCGCTCGATCGCGCGCACATGCTCGCGCAGGCCGGCAAGTACGCCGACGCCGCGAAGTGGTTTGCGACGGCGCAGCAACGTGCCGAAGCGCTCGGTGGTGGCACAAAGGACGAGCTGATGCGCGGCTACAACATCGGGTTGCTGCGCATGGCGGCGCTGTCGGGCAAAGCGGCCGCGGATCAGGACAAGCTCGTCGCCGCGCTCGAAGACATGGCGAAGGCGAACGGCACAAAGATAATGGAGTCGCTGTCGGCCGCAGCGCACGGCTACGCCGCGTGGGCCAAAAAGGACGTGAAGGCCGCTGCCGCGGAGCTCGCGAAGTGCGATGCGGATCTCGTGATGTGCCGGTTCGATCTCGCGACGGCGCAGCGCAAAGCAGGCGATAAGGCGGGCGCCGAAGCGACCGAGGATGGCATTCGCCAGGCGCCGCAGCGCGAGGCACCCGTCGTGTACGCGTGGACGCACATTCCGAAGAAAGCAGCTGCGAAGCCGGGTGAGGCAAAACCGGGTGAGGCCGCAAAACCGAGTGAAGCGCCGAAGAAGGGCGAAGCCCCGAAGAAGGGCGAAGCGCCGAAGAAGGGCGACGCGGCAAAGGTCAAAGCCGAGACGCCGGCCCCGCCAGCGCAGTGACAACGTAGCGCCGCCACGACTGTTCGATCACTGGCCGCTCGTCTTCAACGCGCCGATTGGCTGTTTCTAGGCTTACGCGCGCGTAGTCGGCTTGCTTTGTCCTAGCGCTACGCCGCTCGCGTTATTCGTGCGCGGTGATCTGGCACTCGGTCATCTGCAGCTTCTCGTGGCCCTTCATGCCGGCCATCCCGATGACGCCGGTGATGTCGAGGCGAAGCTTCCCCATGTCGAGCTTCATCGCCGCATGGCGGAAGTCGGTAACGCCCGCCTGTCCGCCCTTCATTACGCAGCTGAGCGGCATATCGCTGCCAACCGTAGCGAACGAGACCTCGTCGTTGCCTTGGCCGAGGAACGCGCAGTCCTTCAGCGCGTAGCGCTTGCCGGTCATCTCCGTCTTCATCGCGGCGCACGCGTCGGTATTCGCCTTGACCGTGAGGTCGACGTTGTAGCAGTTCGCCTTGGTGAGATCCGCGGACAGCTTGGCGATCGTGGCGGCGTCGCACGGAGCGAACGTCTCCTTCGCTCCGCCCTTTGACTTTTCACATGCCGCGATACCGAGGATGAGAAGCGAGGCGACGACTGCACGAGTGGTGTGGTCCATGCGCCGTGAGTACACCGCGCGACCGCCCGGCGTCGAGGTTCACCCGCGCGTTGCGAGAAGCGCCGCTCGTTCAAAACGCAATGTCCTCGCTCGATCGAAGCCTAAGGCTACGGGCGCAGCCCAAGCTTGTTGGTCTTAGGCCGATCAGCAGCAGAGACAACGGGAGCAGCCGATCTTCGCATCGCGAATCCGCAGGCCACGGCCGCCACAGTGCAGAGCCCGCTGCCCAGGAAGTAGAAATTGGCATGCGAGTTGGCCTCGCCCGAATGGCTGCAACCTGGGCACCCCATCCCCGAATCGGCGATCGCCATCCATAGGCCCACGATCACCAATGCGATGCTTGCAAGACCAAACACGACGACACCGAGGATCGCGACGATCCGCACGCGCTGCACGGCGCGTATCGTACTCTGCTCGTGGCACGAAGCCCAGCGATCCGCATCGACGACCCGGCGCCGGCAGCACCACGAAGTTTTTCTCGACGAGAACGCCCTGTCGTCGACGTTGAGGCGACTCCTACGCGCGCGACGACGCCGGGTCCGCCGAGAACCGCGGTGCGAGGTGCGGCAGCGCGACGATCGCCGGAACGATCACGAGCGCTGCGATCACGCAGGTGAGCTCGCCGATCAGCGACGCGAGACCGAAGCCGCGAATTGCGAGGTTGTCGCTGACGAGCAGCGAGAGGTAGCCGATCGTGGTCGTCAGTGAGCACACGAGGACCGTGCCGCCAGTGGAGCGCAGCGCGACCATCGGATCGTCACGCGTCGCGCGATCTGCGACGTTGATCGCGTAGTCGATGCCGAGGCCAAGCGTGATCGGCAGCGCGACGAAGTCGAGGAAGTTGATCTTGAGGCCGGCTAGTGCGCAGACCGCGATCATCGAGATGCTGCCGAGCGCAGAAGCCACGAGGACCGCGACCGCGCGCCGCGAGCGACCGACGATGACGAGCACCATGATCACGAGGCCGAGCGCAGCGAGGCCGGTAACGAGTGGCCCGTCTCGTTGGATCTGCAACAGGACATCCGCGAACAGCATGCCCGCACCCGACGCTGTGACCTCGTGCGACGAGATCTTGCGAAGCGCGCCGGCGAAGCGGATGAGGTGATGGCCGTCCTGCTCGTCGAACGTCGGGCCGGGTTTGACGGCGATCATGTAGCCGATGCGGCCGTCGCGCTCGGTGAGCTTCGCGCGCAACTCGGCCGGCAGATCGCGCGGCGTGATCGCGGCAAGCTCGTCGGGCGGGCGCAGTGCGAGGATTTCGTCGCGCTCTTCATCGCTGAGCGTCGGCTCGATCTGATCGATCTGTGCGCGGATCTCGGCGAGCAGCGGCAGCTTCGCGGATTGATCCGGAGGAACCACATCGAGGATCGAGCTGACCGGGCCGACGATCGGCTCGCGCGCTGCGATCTCGCGGAGCTCGGCGACGACCTCGGGAATCTGCTCCGCGCGATCGACGGCGACGTACGTCGAGCCAGCGAGGCCGGCAAGGCCGCGATCGAACTTGCCGTCCGCATACGCGAGCCAGTGGCGCGCGGCAACGGCATCGTTCGCGTGCGAGCGCACCTGCGTGAGATCGTATTCGTACGGATCGTTCTTGAGGTAGCGCCACGAGATGCCGATCGCGGCGAGCGCAACCATACCTCCGACAACGCAAACGAGCGCTGGGCGGCGGAACCCGAACGCCCACACGACGAAGCGGCCGAACAGTGGCGCCGGCGCGCGGCGCACGTTGCGCGCGAACCGCAGCAGCAGCGCCGGCAACAGCACGTACGACGTGATCCAGCAGATCAGCATGCCGATGCCGCCAATCAGCGCGAAGTCGGCGAAGCCGCGAAATTTCGTCGCGCCGAGCGCGCCGTATGCGATCGCAGCGCCGAGCGATGCGACCATGGTCGGTAGCAGCGTGCCGCGGATCGCGATGGCTAGCGCTGTGTCCACATCGCTGCGCCGACGCTCCTCGAGGTAACGCGCGACGAGCAGGATGCCGTAGTTGACGCCATTGCCCGCGATGATCGCGCCGAGAAACGCGGTCGCCGCATTGAGGTGGCCGACGGTGAGCGCCGCCGCGCCGAAGGCGATCACGGTCGCCACGACGATGTTGAGCCCGAGCAGCGCGAGCACGCGCTTGCTGCGCAGATGAAAAAACAGCACGAGCGAGACGAGCGCCGCCGTGATGAGGCTCGACCACACGATGCCGCGCGAGAGCGACGCATGCTCGGCGAGCGTCACGGTCGTCCCGCCGGCGTAGCCGATCGTGACGAATGGATGCGCGGCACGAACGTCCGTGGCGATGGCATCGAGCGCACGCATGAGGCGACGATCGCGAGCGACATCGGTCGCGACAAACGACGTGCGCACGACGATCACCTGCGAGCGACCATCGGCGCTGACGTGCGCCTCGTGCGCGAGCTTCGTATCGGCGTCGCGCTGCTTGTCGCGCAGATCGTCGAAGCGTGCATCGCGTGGCGGCGGTGCTTCGTCGAGCTCGATGTACAGCGGGTTCGCGTGCAGCTTCGCGTCGGCGATGCGCGTCGCAAGCGCGTCCCGCACGGCGCGCAGATCGGCGAGCGGCACATAGAGATGGCGATGCGCGCGGATGAACTCGCGCGTTTGCGCGTCATCCGATTCGGCGCGCTCGACGAGATCGGCATCGAGCGCGCGGATACCGCGAGCCATCTGCTGCGCGGCACTCGCGCGCGTCGCCGGATCCGGCGCGATGACGATCACGAGCATCGTGTCACGCGCCGGTGCGCGCTTCGCGAGCTCGGTCGCCGCGCGAACTGATGGCGTATCGGCCGGCAGCAGCGATGACAGATCCGTCTGGAGAGGGAGCCGAAACATCGCTAACAGCACGCTCGCGATCACGAGCACGCCTGTGACGACGAAGATGCTGCGGCTATGACGACGAACCCACCCGACGTACTGCATTCCTCGGCATATAAGGCAACCGGCGTGCCGCCGCGGTTGTGCGGCAAGACCTGGCAGAACGTGTCAAATGCGTCGAAACCTCGACGGCAAAGCGTCTAACGCCTGCCGGCGATTGGCGGGTTGTAGCGTTCGTACACCTGTTGGTCGGGCGTGCCTCCCGAGATCAGCACGGTGCCATCGCAGAGCAGCGTCGCTTGATGGCCCGCGCGCGCGACGGCGAGTCGATCGGTCGGCACGATGTCGACGGTACCGTCGAGCTGATCGAGGCTCGCGATAAACACGTTGTTCGTCGCCTGGCCGTTCACATCGATCCGCCCGCCGGTAAGCAGCACGCGAGCATCCGGCAGCACGGTTGCCGTGAAGTCGATCCGCCCTGCGTTCGGCGGCAACGTACCGACATCGGTGAAGCCGGCATCGAGCGAGAACAGCTCGAGCTTGTCGACTGGATTGCCGTTGATATCGATTCCGCCGATGAACAGCACGCTGCCGTCGGGGAGCCGCACGGCTTGATGCTGCCTGCGCGGCACGATCATCGAGCGATTGAAGCTCGCCGGATCCGAGAAGCTCTCGCTGAGCGGCTTGTAGAGCTCGACTTGCGCGATTGGATTGCCGCTCGCATCGACACCCCCGGCGACGAGCACCGACGCACCGACGTCGTCGGCGAGCCGCGTCGCCGTGTGGCCGAAGCGCGGGTGCGCGAGCGTCGCGCGCAACAGGTTCACGACGGGCGTGCCGTTGGAGACCGTCACTTCAGCGACCTTCTCGGATGGCATGTTCGTCGCGAGGTCGTAACCACCGATTACGATCACATCGCCGTTCGCGAGCGTCGTGGCGGTGAGATCCTGCCGTGCCATCTGGTTATCGTCGATGCGCTCGATCTGGTGGGTGCTGCCGCGCGCGGCGCGGATCAGCTCGACGAACGTCGCACCGCCGCCTGTCGTCTCATCGCGGCCGCCAACGATCGCGATGCGCGGCTCATCCGCGATCTCGAGCGGTGCGAGCAGCGCGACCGCTGCATTCTTGCGAGGCGCAACCTCGTCGAGCGCCCTGTATTCGCCGGTCGTCGGATCGAAGCGCTCGACCTGCCGAATCGCTTCGTTCGTGTCGGGCGTGACGCCGCCGATCACGACGCCCGAGCCGTCGCTGTACGTGATCGCAACGCCTGCATCACGCGCGATCGGCTGTGTCGACATGCTGCCGAACGTCACCATGCGCGAGAAGAAGAGGTGCGGCGCTGGAATGCGGCCGTCGGCGCGCACCTGGAACGCGCACGTGCGGCCGTACGCGGCCTCGCTGACCTTCGTGCCGACACGACCAGTCATATGAATCACGAGGTCGTCGCCGAACGGTACGCCTTCGAGTACGAGCTGCTGACCACGCGTAAACGTCTTCTGCGTGATGTCGAGCGGCGAGCCTGCGTGCGCGACGCTGAGCGTGATGAAGTCGAGGTCAGTCGCGATCGCACCTTCGTCGGCGCCGATCGGGCCCTCGATCACCGGCGACAATATGGTTGCCGAATCGGTGCACGCCGCGAGCGAGAGCAACAGCGCCCACTTCATTGCGGCATGTCCCATCCGGGCGGACCGTTCGCCTTCACCGTGATATCGGTCGAGCCGGTGTCGCGCGCGAGAATCGCGGTGAGTGGTACCAGGATCGCTGCGGCGAGCAAGCCACCGCCGACGGCCCACGCCGTCTTCGTCTGATACCAGTGCTGTTTCGGCCCCGCCTTGAGCAGCGACGCCACGGCATCGGCGAGCGGCGACAGATCGCCTGCGATCGAAACCGTGCGGCGATCGCGCTCGCGACCATCGAGCCCGACGAGCCGCGCCGTCGCGACGTTGCTCCGCACCTCGGCGACGACGAACGCATGCGCGCCTGCGGTGCGCGCCTGCACGATCAGCTCGGTATCCGTCGGCGGCGCAAACGGTGCCGGATCGACGGGGTAATCGATCTTGCCCGCGCGAATCTCGGTGCCGGTACCCTCGGGTTGGCGATCGGGACACACGACGCGATACCAGTGACGGCCGACGATGAGCTCGACCTCGCCGATCGCGCTCGAGCCATCGAGCGTCGTGCGGCAATTCGCGGGCGTCTTGAACGTGACCTTCGCGCGTTCCTTGTTCTTTACCGTCGCGCGCGCGCGCTCGAACTCCGAGCGCACGAGCGGCGGGAACCGGCCCGGATCGAGCTGACGCGTCGGATCGATCGTGTTCGCCGCGACGAGCTCCTCCCACGCAGAGCTCGTGTCGCCTTGCTGGATCTTGACCAGGCCGCGATAGAGAAACAGATCCGACAGCTGCGCGCGCGTTAGTCCCGCGCCGCCATCGCGATCGATATCCGAGCGCGCTTGCTCGAGCGTCTTCCACGCGTCGTCGAGCTCGAGCCGCTCGAACGCTTGGATCCCGCGCTGCACGGTTTGCGCGTTGTTGATCGCGCCCGGCGGCGATGGCGAACGATCGATCACGGCCGCCCCGGCCGCCTTCGCCGCCTGCTCGACGGGTGCCGTGCGCATACCGGGAGCCCACACCACGACGAGATCCGCCGCCGGCGCTGCGTCCACTGGCGCTGCCGCCAGGAGGAGCAAGAGGCCCAAATATCGCACTGGCTGCTAAGTTTCGGCCTGTTCGAAGACACCGTCAACCGCACGCTATAATCGCGGCGCATGAGCCGTGCGCTAGGTCGCTACGAGCTCCTCCGCCCCCTGGCCAGAGGCGGAATGGGCGAGGTGTACCTTGCCCGGCGGCGGGCGGCCGGCGTCGAGAAATGGTTGGTCGTCAAACGGATGCGCCCCGAGCGCGCCGGCGACGCCAGGTTTCTGGACTTATTCATGCGCGAAGCGCGGTTGTCGATGAGCCTCGCGCACCAAAACATCGTGCCGGTCTTCGACTTCGGCCGCATCGACGACCAGGTGTTCCTCGCAATGGAGCGCGTCGAGGGCCAGGACCTCGGCTCGAGCCTCGCCCGCGCGGGCAAACCGCTGGCACCGATGCTGGCCGCATTCGTCGCGGCCGAGTGTTGCAAGGCGCTCGACTACGCGCACCGGCGCAAGAGTCCCGAAGGCCAGAACCTCGGCATCGTCCATCGCGATGTGACGCCGCGCAACGTGCTGCTGTCGTGGTCCGGCGAGGTCAAGCTGACCGACTTCGGCATCGCCGCGCTCGCCGGCGACGAGTCGAGCAAGATGGCCGGCACGCCGGCGTACATGGCGCCCGAACAAGCGCGCGGCGAACCGCTCGACGTACGCGCCGATATCTACGCCGTCGGCATGGTGCTGCGCGAAGCGCTCACGGGCGTACGCCCGCGGCGCGGTGACAATCGCGAGACCGTGCTTGCTACCGCGAAGCTCGGCACGCTCGATCCGTGGCCAGAAGATTTCACGTCGCCGCTGCGCGAGGTCGTCGATCGCGCGACCGCGATCGAAAAGTCCGATCGGTATCTAGATGCGCGCTCGATGCTCGAGGAGCTCGACGCGTTCATCGTCACGGAGCGCTCGGGCAAAAAGAGCGACGCGCCGGAGCGCCAGCTCGCAGCGTGGCTCGCCGACGTGTGGAAGGACGCTCCACAAGAAGACCCCATCGACGGCGACATCGAGGCAAACCAGCTGCTCAGCTTCCTCGACGATGGTCCGTTCGACGTCGTCGGCACCGGGACGCAACGCTCGATGGCAGCGACCGCCGCCGAGGAGGCGCCTGCCGAACCGAAGGTCGAGGTCGCGCCCGAGCCCGTCGTCAAGAAGCGCTCGAAGCTTCCGCTCGTGCTGATCGCAGGTGTCGGCATCGCCGCGATCGCGGCGCTCGCGTTCGCGCTCGGTCGCAGCGACGAGCCGACAGCGAAGCAGCCTGTCGCGATCACGCCGACGCCCGATGCACCAGCCGTCGTGACACCACCACCGCCGCCCGAGCCGGTTGCCGTCGTCGACGCGGCGCTTGCCGATGCGTCGATCGATGCACCGCCGACGCCGCGACCGCAACGGCCGCGGCCTCACGTCAAAGACGATCGGACGCCAGCCATCGCGGCGACGAAGTACAAGGCGATGATCAACATCAACCTGCCGGGTAAGTGGTCGAACTTCACCGTCGATAACGATCCGACGGTCTACGCGACGCCGGCGAGCCTCCAGCTCACGCCCGGCGCGCACAAGCTTCATTTCACCGGCAACGAGTTCATGCCGCTCGATCAGACAAAGACGATCACCGTGCCCGAGAAAGATGGCTCTAGGCACGTGGTCGAGGTGCAGCCTCCGTAGGAGGCGTGACCAAGATCTGCTCTGCGGCCGGCGGCAACGCGGTGCTGCCGTCGGGTGCGACGGTCTTTACCGGAGGCAGCGCGCCGATGTCTCCCGTGATGAGCCGCGAGCCGCGCTGATACGTCAGCCACGACCACGCCCAGTGGAACATCATGAACAGGCGATTGCGGAAACCGACGAGGAAGAAGATGTGGATGACCCACCACAGCATCCACGCGAAGAAGCCCGACCGCGCGAATCGCTTCGTCGCGATCACCGCTTCGGCGCGACCGATCGTCGCCATGTTGCCCTTGTCGTGATAGCGAAACGGCTTGCGCTCGGGTGCGCCACGCGCCTCGGCTGCGATGATCCGCGCGACGTGCCGGCCGCCCTGCAGCGCGCCTTGTGCGACGCCTGGCACTTCCGCACCGTCGGAAATCATCTTCGCGAGATCGCCGATCACGAAGATCTCGGGATGACCGGGGACGGAGAGATCGGGCTCGACGATCACGCGTCCCGTGCGATCGAGCGGCGCGCCGAGGCTCTTCGCGAGCGGCGATGCTTGCACGCCGGCGGCCCACAGCACGGTGCGCGTGCCGATGCGCTCTTCGCCGCTCGGGCCCTTTACTGTGACGCTGC
>Ga0070698_100006693_pt1 | contig 12498 bp, 9 predicted proteins | sample KBSK1502metaG_FD_65477 | JGI IMG/M metagenome (GOLD analysis project Ga0070698, IMG submission 65477) | Corn, switchgrass and miscanthus rhizosphere microbial communities from Kellogg Biological Station, Michigan, USA - KBS K1-50-2 metaG | ecosystem: Host-associated > Plants > Roots >...
ATGAGGCGTTTTATTTGTCAATCAACATGTGGCACAGTGTTTCTATCAAGAAAACTCGTCCTCTTGTGTGGAGAGCACTCGTCCTGTATACTAGAGTCAGAGCAAATCAGTGGACAGAATAGCCCTTCTGTCAAGTGAATACCATAAAAACTCATGGAAAACATCCGTAGAAATACCGGACATCTTGACAAATTCACTGTACGAAAGGTGCAGAGGCGTTTTCATCAGCCAAGTGGGGGTTCCAGTAGCAGTCAGACAAAAAACGACGTTTAGGACTGACTGTGTATTATCAGCAATGAATGGTGCTCGAGGCGCTTGCACAAAAATGTAGAGTATGAGCGGTTTAGGATACTTGATCAAGACCTGGGGTACGTATTGTTGCACTCGTTGGTTGCGGGTAAAACTCGCATGTGCATAGAAGAAGAACAAAAAGTGAGATGAGGACAGTAGCCTAAAATGGCTATTTCTCGGCGGATTATCGAGGTAGGCGTTACTCTTGTCTGGACAAACCGACCTATCAGTCGGGGAGGAAAAACTGAAGCCGAAAAGGTGATCACCATGCCTGCGCGCAAGCGTCAGCGCCGAGAACGTACCCACGACTGGCAAGAGATCCAGCAATATACCCTCTGGCCGGAGCAAGAGGTCTATGAAAAAATTCGCCCGGTGATCCTCTACGGTGAGACGGCGGCTGAACGTGCCAAAGAAACGGGCACGAGCGAACGCACGATCTCCTACCAGGCCAAGCGGTTTGAGCGAGAGGGGATGCGTTCCTTCTTTCCATCTGAGCGTGCCCTTTCCCCTGAGACCGGGCGCAGTCTCCCGCAAGAGATGCGTCAACTGATTGTCGATCTGAAAGCCGAGCACCCAGGCTTTCGCCCCCATGAAATTGCTACCATCTGTTTTTTGCGCTTTGAGCGCAGGCCATCTGACCATACTGTCAAACGTGTCCTGGCGGATGGACCGAAACCCACAGTGACAGGACGGCGCTATCCTCCCTATGCCCAGATCGCCGATGGCTATCAGAGACGCCGAGCCATTGTCGATCTGCACGCGGAGGGCTGGTCAAACACCGCCATCAGCGCCTACCTGCAAACGCCTCGACATCGCGTGTACGAAGTGCTCAAACGCTGGGCCGAGGAGGGCCATGCAGGACTGGATGATAGACCGACGAGCGCTCCACAGTCTCCGGCTCGCAAAGTCACAATGGATGCGATCACCGAAGTCAGAAAGCTCGTGGGGGAGAGTCCTGAACTGGGCGCGTATCGCGTGCACGCTGCCCTGGAGCAGATCGGTATTCATCTCTCCCAGGCCACCTGTGGGCGGCTGCTCGCCCTCAATCGCAAGCTCTACGGATTGCCTGCCCCAAAGGCGGGAGCCGAGCGCAAGCGCAAAGAGATGCCATTCAAGGCCCATTTCAGGCAGGAGATTTGGTCCGTCGATATCAGATATATTGAAGAGCATAACTTAGGGTTCCCAGAACCCGTCTATCTGATTAGTGTGCTAGACAACTACTCGCGTGCCTGCCTGGCGAGCAAAATTTCTGCGACCCAGAACGGCTGGGATTATCTCGAAGTGCTCTTTGCGGCGCTCTCGGCCTTTGGCGCTCCATCGATCATCGTCAGTGATGGAGGTGGGCAATTTTACAGCAATCAAGCGATGGACGTGTATGCGGCTTTAGGGATCAGAAAAGAGCGGATCGAGCCGGGGCAAGCCTGGCAAAACTATGTGGAGGCGCACTTCAATATCGTCAGAAAAATGGCGGACGCGAAATTTGCGCGAGCACGCTCTTGGGAAGAGATGATCACCATTCATCGACGATGGATGCATGACTACAATGTGCAACGCCACTTCGCGCATGAAAGCCGTGAGGATGGCTGTCATAGCCCCGCCGCCGTCCTGGGAGGGCAGAAAGGGAAGGTGTACCCAGAATCGGTGCTCAGCCGCATTCTGTTCGCGACCCGGTACCTCAGGCATCTGGACAAACACGGATTTCTGCGCTTTGCCGACTGGAAGTTTTATGGGGAGCGCGGCCTCCCTCGGGCGAAGGTGATGATCTGGATCTATGAGGGCTCACTCAAAGTCGAACACCAAGCTGTCACGCTCTCTGAGTACGAGGTCTCGATGCTCGACGATCACAAGCATGTGCAGGCGGTCAGATCCGCGCGAACGCACCAGACGCCGTTTCGCTCCCCTCAGTTAACCCTATTTGATCTGGATCAGGGTGGCTGGCTGCTCTACTGGAAAACCCCAGCACAATCTCGGCCCCGCCGCAAACACCACGTGGAAGGCATCGTTCAACTGCCACTGTTTGAGGTTTCGCCACGAAAGTTGGCTGTTGGCGCAGATTTTGGTCACGGCGTAGCACGCCCACACACCTTCCTCCATCTCGCCCGTGAGCCACGGATCGATCAACAGACAGAAGAATAATCCTGTGCGGAAGGTCGGGCTGAGGCTCGGCCGTTAGGAAAGCGACGCCGCAACTCTCGTGTGCCAGCTTAGGCTCGTTCAATCGCACGTTCAACCGCACTGGGCAGGCGCGTCTCAAAGTCCAGGAGTCCAACCCAGTCTGGATGGATGAAAATGCGCGTCATACGAGGATAGAGGCGAGCTGCTTCCTTGAGCAAAGCCTCTGCGTCTTCCTGGCTCATTGCCCGGCGAATCATGGCGGCGTACTCTGGTGCGATGCCCTCAACCGTGTCGGCACGTACCGTCCCGCGAATGAGGAGCGTCTTGGAGGCCGAATAGTCGAGGTCGATGCTCACAGCCACCTTTGAGCCATTCGTGAGCACCTTCGTTTTGGGGGAAAAGCTACGTAAGGTGTCATCAGCCGCAAAGTAACTGATAAGTTAAACTGAGGCTCGTCTACGCCAGCCTAAGCTAGACGCTGGATTACGACCGCTTGATGTCTTGAGCGAGCAGAGGTAACCCTTCTATGAAAGAATGTTCCTTTCCATCGAGCACTCGGGCTGTTGCCTGAGGCAGTTTTTCTTGATAGCGCCTAAGAGAAGAAAACGGGACTGCTTCATCAGAACGACTATGATACAGGAAGAGTTGCCGAATCGAGGGGAGGTGTGAAGCAAAATCATCTGGCACAGCGTACTCAAGCTCCCAATCCTGCTTCCCCCAGTAGGGCACAGATACCAGAAACAGCCCAGCAATCGGTCTCTGGTAGGTTCCTTCCGCCAGGTATTTAAGCAACATTGAACCACCTAAAGAGTGCCCGATGAGCAAGGCATCAGCATCGAGCTTGCCTAGTTCTTGCTCAATCTGGTCCCTCCAAGCCTGGTAAGCAGGATGGTCAGGATCAGGCATATCTGGAGCCAGGACTTCGTAATCGCTCCCGAGCTGCTTTTGTAGGTATGCAATCAGCTTCCCGCTGCCTAAAGGCTTGTATTTATTGCCAGCACCCTGAATGAAAAGTATTTGTCTTCTCATTGCTTTCCTCCTTTTCACATGATTTCTTTCTCTGGATGCACTGCTGAGATTTAGTACATCTTCCACACATGGCTGCTCTCACAGAACGGACCGATTCGACACGGGCGAGATTGCTTGCAAAATGCAAGAAGACATAGTTGCTTTTTCCAAAACAAGAAGGCAAAATCGGAAACGCTAGAAGAATTTGCGGCTGGTGACATCTTACGTAGCTCTTCCCCCATCAGGAAAAACTTCTCCTATCTTGCTCTTCTACGAAATGTACAGCAGGATGCGTTACACTCTCGAAGACAAAGCAATTGCTCAAATCACCTCTTCGAGGTCGCACGCGCCGGTTGGACAAACGAGCGCCCTTTCAATGGTCACAACTTCCACAGGATGCCAGCGTCCTCGTCCTCGAAGCTGGACCAGCAATTGCCCACGGCTTTTTCTCACCGCCATGACTTGTGCTACTCCCCATTTCACCTGTGTACAAGGATGATAGGCTTGTTCCCACAGCGCGGCCTTGATCTCTTCTAGGTCGGTTGACTGCATAGATCCTCCTGTAAGCGCGCTCCTTGGGTCACATCGAGGACAAACAACTGGCGGTACGGGGCAGGTGGATTGAAAAATGTATACAGGTCTACTTGAATCTCAATAGCGAGCGCGGCAGCGCAGGCGGCATGATAGACAGCAAACCCGGCATCATCCGAAAGAATGAGGGGATAGGCGCGAAGCGCTTTGCGACAGTATGGGCAGCGTTTTGAAAGACGCGGAATTCCAGCCCGAAGGCGTTGTTCATCGTTGAAGATGAGCATGAGTGGTTCCTCCTTCTCGCAATCGGTCTGTCCCCTACACAATCGTAGGAGAACTGCGAGAAAAGTATACCAGCCCTGCTCGCTCTGATGGCTCGCTCAGGCGACTAGTTTTTCGGCAACCAACGAGTGCAACAATACGTACCCCAGGTCTTGATCAAGTATCCGGTTTAGCCCATCAAACACTGTGAATAATGACTCTTATCAGCAGCGACATGCATCCGCTTTACAGGCTAATCTAGAGCCTTAACGTTGGAAAATGTCCATCTGCTACCGGAACCCCAGCCGGACGGTGGACAGCATATGTGGGTTCTTAGACACATTAAGTGTGCCTGCTTGCTTTCTCCAACCTCGACAACGTGGTATACTTGAGACAGTAGAGAAGATGTTCGAGTGCAGTCTGGAGGTGCGGTGATGGATCTTTCATCTTTTCTTGGGTTTCCTCCAACGCTCGCCGTTGCTACTGTTGAGCGGAGTGCTGAGGGACTGGTTGTCTCCTTTCATGCGACCACATCGGCTGTCTCCTGTCCCCGATGTGGAACGGCAGGTTCGCGCGTTCACAGCCGATACGTGCGTACGGTTGCAGATCTCACCTGTGTCGGACAACGTCTCATCCTCAAACTGCTGGTCCGCAAATGGGTGTGCCCATTGGACTCCTGCCCCCAACGCATCTTTGCCGAACCGTTTCCAGGGCTGGTGCATCGCTATGCACGCATGACGGATCGATTGATCAAAGCCTTTCAATCCGTGGGAGTCACCACGAATGGAGCCGATGGAGCGTGCTTGTCGTCATCCGTAGCTCAGCCCATCACGGCAAAAACGCTCATACGTCGCGTGCTTGAGCTTCCGCTTCCGCAAGAGGGCTCGGTTCGTATAGCTGGAATCGACGAGTGGGCCTGGAAGAAGGGTTCACGCTATGGGACCATTTTGGTGGACCTCGAACAGCAACGGGTGGCTGCCCTCCTGCCGGAGCGTTCGGTGGAGTCAAGTACCGCCTGGTTCAAAAAGCATGCCGAAGTCAAGATCGTCTCGCGTGATCGCGGCAAGATCTTCCGTGCAGCCATATCGGCAGGCGCTCCCCAAGCCAAGCAGATTGTGGATCGCTTCCATCTGCAAAAAAATTTTGCAGAAGCGCTGGAGAAGTTCTTTCGTCACCACAAGCGTCTACTCAAAAAAGTAGCACACCAGCTTGGAGGAAAAACACCTTTGCCTCCCGATACGCCTGCTCTCAAGGCTACCGAACAGGAGCGCGAGCGTCGCCATGCCCAACGCGTGACCCGCCATAAGAAGATATGGGAGCTGTTTCGGGCCGGTTACTCAAAAGGGGACATGGCACGTATCGTCGGAGTGAGCCTCCATAGCATCTATCGAGCGTTAGAACAGGAACAGCCTCCCTGCCGCCCACAGTGGCGCAGCGCTCATCATGTGGTAGATCCGTACGTGTCGTATTTGGCCAAGAGATGGAACGATGGGTGCCATACAGCTCTTCAACTCTATAAAGAGGTCGTAGCGGCATCGGATATACAGGATCAGTACGCACGATTAGACGCACCGTGGCCCAGTTTCGCCCCAATGGGGGAAAACCCGTCACGAAACACATGATCACGTTGCAAAAAGCACCTTCGCCCCGAAATGTCGCTCTCATGATCGTTCGTCCCGCCCAGAAGCGCACAGAAGCCCAAACGACATTCATTGACCAGCTCTGTAAAAGTGATCCAACAGCCGCCACCGTCTCCAGCCTCGCTCAAGCATTTGGTTCCCTGCTCCGCAACCGGGAAGGCAAACCTGGATTGGAGCAATGGAAAGCCTCTGTACGAGCTTCGGGCGAGGCTCCACTGATCGACTTTATGGAGGGACTGGCTGACGATGCAGAAGCCGTCGTGAATGGATGTACCGAGTCGTGGAGCAATGGCATGGTCGAGGGCTTCGTGAATAAAGTGAAATGGATCAAACGCAGTTCCTACGGACAGGCGGGCTTTCCGCTGCTCCAACGCCGCGTGCTGCTGCATCCGGCTGCTCGGGAACCGTTAAGCAAAGATCAGAGACGACGCTCCTCTCGGAAGTCTGCAGTTCCTCCCTCTCATGATACAAGCGTTGCCGGGTCTACACCAATGGCCGTTGCAGCAGCATAGTCTGTGCCTGACAAACGTGTAAATCTTGACATTAAGCTGTTGATTTTTGGTAATTACTCTGCTGATCGGAGGGGTCTTTTCTTTGGCCAGTTTCTGAGCAATCGCGCTTCCGAGGCCAAAGGAGGAGAAATGCCAGAGCTTTGATAATTACCCGAAAATCAGCAGCTTAATCTCAAAGTTTACAGATAATTGAGGGCATTTCCTAACGCGACCAAGTAAGGGGAAGCTGATCTAAAAAGGGGCTGACTCCCGCGTGCTGGAGAGGCGAGGGTCGCCTAACACTTGCCCCCATCGCACCACCACTCCTCAATGTTGATCTCGCCGTTAAAGGGGCTGATCTGATAGTTGTGCGTCCCTTTGCGCACCATTGCTATATCTGTTGTACTGTAGAGCACGATGAAAGGGAACTCCCTTACGTAGATGTCGTGAATCTGAGAGAAGATCGACCCCCGCAGTCCCGGATCGACTGTCGCCAATTCCTGTTTGTAGAGGGCATCCAGAGCCGGGTTGCAGTAGAAAGTCACGTTGTATCCCTTGGGCGGGATCTGGTCGCACGAGAGCAGTGAGGAATCGTCGGGGTCATAGCCCCAACTGTTATTAAACTCGGCGATGTCATACCTGCCCCCCACGGCTCCCGTGGGCGGAGACGCCTTCCCTTGAGGCAAGAAGGAGTCAAAGAACGTGGCGATAGGATAGTTATGGATGTCGAGCTTGATGCCGATCGCCTGCAAGTTGCGTTGCAGGATCGTTTCACTAGCTCTGCGCCAGTCGACACCGGTAGTTGTCGAGTACTCGAACTCTAGGCGCTGCCCGCCCTTGGTACGCACTCCATCGGGGCCTTTCACCCATCCATGGTCCTCCAGCAGTTGATTGGCCGCTGCCGGATTCAGCTCCGAACAGTTGTAGTTCGGACCAAAGCCCAGATGGTAGGCCGATGGATGGTCGTCACACAGCGGAGCAGCGATCCCGTGGCGTGCCAGCTGGATCAAGGCCTGCTGATCGATGGCCATCGCCATCGCCTGGCGCACTTCGGGGTGGCTGGCCAGCACTGTGTTGTGGAAGTTGAAGTACAGCGCCTCGAAGTTGGCACTGGTGGGATCCGTGACGAGTGTATAGTTCTTGATGCGCTGGTATGCCTGCCACTGGTCCAGGCCCAGAAACCAGGCCGAAGTGATGGTCCCCGCCTGCAGATCCTTGAGGATGGCGTCCTCATCAGTGACGATGCGGAACACCACCTTGTCCAGGTAGGGCAGTCCTTCGTGGGCACGGTAGTAGTGGGGGTTACGCACCAGCGTGTAGTGATCGGTGGGCTTGCTCTCAGCCATCAGAAAGGGACCGCTGGTGACCTTCGGGTTCAGGTTCTCGGGTGACTTCCTGATAGCCTGGGGCGCCATCGTGCTGAAATGGTGCGCGGGCAGCGGAGCTTGGATGCCATCCATCCACAGGGTGAGGAAGGGAGCATAAGATTGCTTGAGGTGGTAGGTGATCGAGAGGGAGTCCACCGAGACGTCTGCCGAGCTGATCAGGCTGAGCCCTTGGGTACCATTGGCAGCACCGAACTTGGGATTCTTCCATAGCCTCCAGGTGAAGTCGACGTCGCGCGCATCGTAGGGCTGCCCATCTGACCACAGCAGGTGCGGTCGCAGATGGAATGTCCAGGTTCTGGCGTCGGCGCTGATGCCCCCATTCTGCAAGCTGGGCACCTCGGTCGCTGCGCCAGGGTGGATCACACCTTGCGCGTCGCCGTAGAAGAGCGGCAGGTAGAGCGCCTGGTCAACCAGAGCCGAGTAATTTTCCGACGTGCTATTTGCGATGAGGGAATCCAGGTCGTACCAGAAGTCATCTCTCCAGGTGCCACCGCTTACCGGGGTGGTGGCAGCGCTTTGTGCGCCGATCACTCCAAAGTGAACGAGCAGGCTGAGGCTGCCCAGGATGGTTCCTGCAATGATCACGACCACCAATCCAATCAGCAGTGCTGCACTGGTTCTCGATAGACGCCTGACCTTCTGCTGTACTGGCATGGTCGGTTCCAGGGGAGGTGACACAGCAGCAGCTATGGGTGCAATCACTTGCCCCCGCCGCGGCGTCTCAGCTACAGTTCCGCTCTGGGGTGTATCTCGGCCGTTTGGCGCAGAGGAGTCTGGGTACACGGTTGGCTCGAAAGCTCCTACTGGCAGATCTGCAGATGGGGTTGTCTCCGCTGGGGGAATGGGTTGACCCTGCGCAACCGCCAGCGTGTCGTAGCCTGTGGCAGTAGCCTGACTGGGGGAAAGCTGCTCGCTGGCAAGTTGCGCGGTAGGGGTGAGAGCGCGCTGGCTGGCCTGCTCCAATGCCCCGGTAAAGTCGCTCACCGAGGTAAAGCGCGCTTTCGGGTCTTTGGCCAGGGCACGCAATACGACCTGCTCGACCTCGGGTGGGATTGATGGTACACGCTCATGCAGAGGGAGGGGAGGCATGCTCAACTGTTGAGCGATCAGCTCGCTCACCGACCCCTCAAAGGGGCGCTCGCCGCATAGCCACTCGTAGACCAGCACTCCCAGTGCATACTGATCGCTTGCTGGACGTGGGTGCCCCTCGATCTGCTCAGGAGCCATATAGGCTAGCGTACCAGAGGTTCCCTCTGCACTGGTGCTGAGCGAGGAGGTGCTATGGGCGATGGTGGCGATGCCAAAGTCGGAGAGCAGTACCTCTTGTCGTCGCCCCACGAGCATATTCTCCGGCTTGACATCGCGATGGATGAACTTCTGCTCATGGGCGTACTGCAAGGCATCGGCAACCTGCTTGACCACCGAGACGATCACCGGCAGCGGCACGAGGCTGCCTTTGGGGTAGCGTTGTCGTAAGGAGCCGTTAGGGGCATAGTCCATCACCAGGAAAGGCACGCCCTCCTGCACATCGAAGTCGAGGACGCGGATAATGCCAGGATGAGCGAGCGTGGCGATGGTCTCGGCTTCCTGCTGGAAATGCACCGCTTCCTGCTCACTGAGATGGGCATGCAGCACCTTGATAGCCGCCTGCTGCTTGAAGCGGACATGCTGCCCCAGGTAGACTTCGGCATATCCACCCTGTCCCAACAGACTGACCAGCCGGTAGTTGCCAAGCTGTTGACCGACACGGTCGACCATAGCAAGACCTCCCATTGAGTGCTCTTTTCGAGTGACCTCTAAGATGCAAACGAATGAGTTGGAGACCTAGAGGAATGTTCTCGTCGAGCATGAAATCAAGAAGATGTACTCAGACATTGCTGTACTCACTATACTCTACTGTGGACGAAACAGTAAGACATATGTGCGTTTTCCAACGGGCTGCGTGTGTTTTACAACGTGAAGCTTTTCTGAGGATCGAGAGAGCTTCACCATGAGCTAGCAGGCATTGTTCAAGCACTGTAATAATTCGACTAATTGCTACTCGAGAACCTATCTAGATTTCTAACAACGTTTCTCCACCCATCATGCATGAAAGCATAGCATAGTTGTCTGAATTGATCCTGAGAGGAAGCTGAGAGGAAGGAAGCAGTTTTTTTGTAGGAGATACCTCCTTTGGCTTCCGGGGAGAAGAGGCTCCCCCGACTGATGTTGAGTGATATCGGCACTTTTTGTTGGATTTGACTTTCACTGCATTGGTAACAATTGCCAATCTGATTGTATAAATTTTGCCATTAAGCTGTTGATTTTTTGGTAATTACTCTGTTGATCAGAGGATCTTTTCCTTGACCAGCTTCTGAGAAATTGCCTTGAGAAGCCAAAGGGGGAAATACGCTCGCCAGGATAATTGCCTGAAAATCAACAGCTTAATGGCAAAATTTACAGTCAACCCAGCCGCTGACCACCACCCCTGGAAAAAGCACAAGAGACCGCGGAGGAGCACCTGCTCTGGCGCGAGCATCGTCACGAGGCCGAAGGCCCAGGCCGCGTACAGCAGAGCCCCGTGGGTCAGAGGTGCCAAACGGGATGCCCCAGTCGTGTCTGTGGTGGGGAAGTAGATCGCGATGTCATCGGAAGCAATCTCGCGCCCGGTGAGGAGGCTGGACGCCTGGTAATCCGCCAGCAGGGCATCGAAAGCGTAGATGGCATCCCGCTCGTTGCCTGCTCCCTGGACTTGGAGAACCACGGTGATGCTCTCCACCTCCTTTCGGAGCAGTTCCGCCTTGCGCCACAGGTCTTGACTCACTTCCGGCCCCGCTGCAACGAGGACCTTTGCCCCCACCATGCGCACCAGTGCCATGGCCTGATCAAGGGGGGTGGCGGGATGGATCGGACAGACGATCCCAGCGGCTTGCCCGCCCCAGAGAAGCAGATGGGTCTCGAGCAGATCGGGCAGCAGCAAGGCGATCACATCCTGAGCGCCGATCAAGAGGTCAGCCAGGAGATTGGCGGTCTGGCGCAGCTTGCCCAGCAAGACACGGTAGGTGAGTCAGACGGGCTGGTGGAATGGTCTGGCTGGTGGAACGCAGCAGAGGGCTAGCTGTTCTGGAGCCGTCTCTGCTGCTGCCCGTAGCAGTTCATACGTACTGCGTGCAGCAAGCCGCGCGGCGAGCGGGATCTGCTCGCTCTGTTCAATGTCTATCAGGACACGTCCCGGTCTCATCAGTAGCTCCTTCCCTCAGGCTTTCGAATGGGAGCTGGTGTCACGCCACATCCATGGCTGAGGTATCTTCTAGCTCTCTAACCATGCCGAACGCTGCTCAGGCCGTCTGGATGTTCGCCGCCGCCTCCAGACCGAGCTCCTTGATCGCTTGCTCGCGCAGGACAAACTTCTGCACCTTGCCGCTGGCCGTCAGGGGATAGGACTCCACGAACTGGAAGTAGCGCGGAATCTTCTGATGGCTGATCTGCCCCTTGCAATAGTCGCGCAACTCCTGTGCGGTGAGGGGTTCACCTGCCTTGGGAATCACCACCGCTAGCAGTTCCTCGCCAAAGAAGGCATCCGGCACTCCCACGACCTGCACGTCGGCCACCTTGGGGTGGCGAATGAGGAACTCCTCAATCTCACGGGGAAACAGGTTCTCCCCGCCACGAATGACCATGTCTTTGAGCCGACCGACGATGTTGACATAGCCCTGCGCATCCATCGTGGCCAGGTCCCCCGTATGGAGCCACCCTTCGGCGTCAATGGCCTCGGCCGTCGCGTCTTCCATCTGGTAATAGCCAGCCATCACGAGATAGCCTCGACAGCACAATTCCCCGCGCTCTCCGCAGGGAACAACCTCTCCTGTTGCAGGGTGAATAATTTTCACCTCCGTATGGGGCAGGGGCACCCCAACGGTCGCTGCCTTCCGTTCAAACGAATCCTCTGCCGGCGTCGCAGTAATGGCGGCGGAGGCCTCGGTCTGCCCAAAGGCAATGACCACATCGGCCCCCATCCGCTCGTTGACCTGCTCCATGAGCGCAACGGGAACAGGAGCCCCCCCTGCAGCGACACGCCTGAGGGAAGAGAGGTCAAACGTGCGAAAATCGGGGTGCGAGAGCAGCGCCATCAGCATGGTTGGTGGGCCTCCAGAAAAGGTGCAGCGTTCGCGGCTGATGATCTGCAGGGCTTTGAGCGGATCAAAGGCCACGACAGGATGGAGTGCGCCGCCAAGACAGAGAGCGACGAGCGTGCCTCCGACACATCCGATGGCATGAAAGAAGGGCGCCAGGGTACAATGGCGGTCTGTCTGATCCAGTCCCCAACGCCTGCTCAAGAGCAGGGCATTATTGAGCAGGCCATGATGGGAGAGCCTCGCTCCTTTGGGGAAGCCGGTGGTGCCGGAAGTATACAGGATCATGGCCGAGTCATGTGGCATGACCGACGCCTGTCGCTTGACCAGCGCCGCATCACTGAGCTGCGCGCCAGCCGCGACCATTTCGCGGAAGAGCATGGGACGCCAGCCCCCAGGCTCCAGTCCATCAGCAGGAGCGGCACCGAACAAGCAGATATGCCGTAGCAGAGGGAGGCGCTCGCTCGTCACTGCACCCTGCTGCTCAAGAGGAGCGCTCAGCGAGCGAATGGTCGCCAAACAATCATGCTCGCGGATCCGCGCCATGAAGAACAAGGCACGCACATCGCCCTGCTTGAGGAGGTACTCGACCTCGGCTGCACGCAGGACGGGATTGATCGTGACCAGGACCAGACCGGCTTTCGCCGCGGCCATCTGCAAA
>Ga0070698_100006694_pt1 | contig 12497 bp, 7 predicted proteins | sample KBSK1502metaG_FD_65477 | JGI IMG/M metagenome (GOLD analysis project Ga0070698, IMG submission 65477) | Corn, switchgrass and miscanthus rhizosphere microbial communities from Kellogg Biological Station, Michigan, USA - KBS K1-50-2 metaG | ecosystem: Host-associated > Plants > Roots >...
GTATACAGACTCGCCTTCGACTTAAATCCTGCCACCCGACGAATATCATCGATTGACGTGGCATCATAGCCTCGCCTACTGAAGAGTTGAAGGGCCGCCTGCAAGATCCCGTCACGACCGTGTGACGTACGTTGCTCACGCGCTGTTGAGATCATAGAAGACGTCCTCTTTTCTTTGAATATGTCCGATCGTTCGTACTTTTTTAGTATACACTGAACGAGAGCGTTTGTCAAGTGCTGAGACCTGAAATTCCAAGGGAATCTCCGTATGAACGATACAAGGCGTTCGCGCTTTTGGTTGCATCTCTTGTCTCTTCATGCAGCTTCTTCATTCCCAAGAAAGGCTTAACGTTGTAGATTTCGGCGTCGGGCCTAATAGGCCTTGAGGAAAGTTAGCTTTTTGCCCCATGCGACGAAAATGTCATCCTAAATGGGCACTGTCGACGCCGCAGGTCTAGTGAACAGCCACTTTTGGTTGCTAACTAGCCAGCTAACTGCCGGCCAATTTGTGAACCAAATTGCATGCCACATACGGACTCTTGCTTAGTAAAAGCGGAAGTGGCCTGTTGGATTTTTGACACATATCTCCCCCTTTCGGCGGATTTATGAGTCAAACGACAGCGGGCCATGCAAATGGAACAGTGTATTTTTTCACCGAGGACTGGCTGGCAGAACACCCGAATGACCTCCTCAACCCGGCGTAAGCAAGGGTGTATGCGCAATTGGAACGTCACCAGGTCGGAGCCTGGTGACGTTCCAATTGCATACACACGCACACCAACACTTTACCAGCTTCTTTCGGAGCCATCGAGCGCTCGGACATCAGCTTCGATGAAACAATACCGCGCCTCTGCGGTCATGCTCGCCTCTTGCAAAATATCCCGCTCAATGATGCGCTCCAGTTCCTCCTCGGTCTCATAGGGAATACTGAGGATATACTCCACTCCGTTCGGCTGCTTTTCCATCCCCCACTGGCTCAGGATATAGCGCTCGATCTCGTCGCGAACTTTCCCCTTGCCGCGCACGAACTTGGAATTATTCTCTACGCGCAGGTAGAGCTCGACCTTGAGCACCTTGATCTTCTCGGCCAGGCGGGCCAGCTCCGCGAAGACTCGATCCAGATCTGTCGCCGGGTCCATCAGCTTGTGTCTCCAACTAGACTCATCGGCGTTCAGGTCCAGGGCATCACAGGCCGGATATCCCAGGCTCTCAGCCAGCTTCCGCGCCTTGATAGCTCGACTCATGCGCATGGCCTCAGCTTTCTGATGGTTGGTCAGCGCCAGGTCGCGCTCCCTGGCCAGCGCCTGACCCACCACCTCCACCAGTTCAGCGTCGCGCCCTTTGAGCTGGATAAGCAGGGCGAGCGATTCTGGCGTGAGGAGTCCAAATTTCTTTGTCAGCCGCGCCCGTTCTTTCTCTGTGCGGACATCAACCTGGATCGGCTCTGGCTTCTCTCTGCCGCCGATACGCTGCCGACGAGCTGCTACTCGGCAGCGATCACTACAATATTTGCGCGCCCGGTGCCCGCCGGGAAGTTGCTCAATCTCGTTGGTACAGCCTGGTTGTCATTTATCGGTAATCCTGCGCTGGTTTCTCATTTAACTTGCCACGCTCCCAAGCTCGTTTAGAGGATGAGCTTTCTCACGTAATCTGGCGCTGCATCAGAAAGAACCTTTTTTCCTTTTTCCCTTCTCTTTTTCATCAAGCCCCTTGATTCTTTCGCCAGGATATGTGGAGAATGCGCCAAGAAATGCCTGAAAATAGTCGCATTTCTGGTGAATCTCAGGTATACTTGCTCTTGAGAGAGAAAAAGACACGCGATTCCAGTACGACTCAAGGGAAGACGGTTATAAAAATGACGCCCGAAGCATTTCATATCTGGAGCCAGCGCCTTCAGTTGAGTACCGAAACCGAGGCGCTCATCGCGTCTATTCGCTCGTCGCCTCCAGTTCGCCGGGTGAGTGGGCGTGCTGGTAACATTACCGGACGCTACCCGAGTCCCAAAATGGAGGTCTCCATCCAGTTTGAAAGCGACCGTGTGGAGTTCTGGGCGATTTACGGAATGGAACGAGATGAAGATGTCCTAGAATATTACGACCAATCCTCTCGTATCCCGCTCAGCTACCGCGCAAAATCGGGCTATCGAACCACCCAATGGCACACCCCAGATTTCTTTGTGTTACGCCGCGAGTCGGCGGGTTGGGAGGAGTGGAAGCAGGCCTCCTCACTCGAAGTCCTGGCCGCTGAGAAGCCTGCTCGCTATCAGCAAGCAGGAACTGGACAGTGGCACTGTCCTCCGGGAGAGACCTATGCAGAGCAATTGGGCTTGACCTATCGATTGCGTTCTTCCTCAGAGTTCCATCCCCTAGAGATTCAAAATCTGAAGTTTTTGCAGGACTTCTGGGCACACGAGGTTCCTCCACAGCCGGAGCAAGAAGCATTGGCGCTGACTCATATCCAGGCCCATCCTGGCATTTCTCTCAACGAGTTGCTTGTGCTCTATCCCAGTTTGGCCGTCGATGTCATCTGGATATTACTTTCCACCTGCCGTGTTTTCACGGACCTTTCCGCGACCCTGCTCATGCGTCATGAGCAGGTCACCCTTTATGCAGAGAAAAGGCAGGTTCCGAAGGTTCATCAGGGGGAGCTTGCTCGTCTTTCGACTCCCTTACCCGATGCACCTGTCGCCTGGGATGGACGGCTCTGGCGGATCGAAGGGTGGGGAGAGTTGGTCCATTTGCGCCCAGAAGTTGGCGAACTCCTCGCCATATCGCAGGCCGAGTTCGAACACCTGAAGCAGGAAGGCTCTCTCTGGGTGGTAGGGGCAGCATCCCCCTCACCCATGACTCCAGAGGTGCGAGAGCTTCTCACCCAGGCAGGTTCTAAAGCACAGCAGGCGGCCAACCAGCGCATGATTCATATGCTGGCTTACGCACGCGGGGAACCAACTACTGCCCCAAGACGTTCTGTCCAACGCTGGTGGAAAGCGTACCAGCAGGCCGTTGACCAGTATGGATGTGGCTATCTGGGATTGCTTGATCGCGTTGCTGCGCGAGGAAACCGAAACCAGCGCATCGAACCCGCCTCCTTACAACTGCTGGAAGCAGTATTGCAAACCCACTACGCTGCCCCTCAACGCAAAAACGCAGCAGCCGTCTATCGGCTGTACCGCGAACAGTGCCTCAAACTCGGGCTCCCTCCCGTGAGCCAGCAAACGTTTTACCGGGTTCGCGCTCGCTTTACCACCAACGAGGTGGTGGCCCGCCGCCGTGGTACGCGTGCAGCCTACGCATCTCAACCCTTTGCGTGGCTCGACCAGACGACTCCTCGCCACGGAGACCGCCCCTTTGCCCTTGCCCACCTGGATCATACAGAGCTGGATATCGTCCTGGTTTCCTCGCTCACCGGCAAACCGTTGGGCAAGCCCTGGGCAACCTTTCTGACTGATGCCTACAGCCGACGTATTCTGGCCTGCTACCTGACGTACGATCCTCCCAGTTATCGCTCAGTAATGATGGCGCTGCGGATCTGCGTGCAGCGCCATCAGCGCTTACCACAAGAGTGCTTTGTCGATCGCGGCCCCGAGTTCGGGAGCGTCTACTTTGAGACGTTGCTCACGCGGTATTTTGTGACCAAAAAAGACCGCCCGACGGCGCAACCACGCATGGGTTCAGTGATTGAGCGACTCTTCGGGACGGCCACAACACAACTCTTGCACCAATTGTCTGGGAATACCCAGGCGACAAAGCACCCACGTCAGATGACGCGAGAGGTTGATCCCAGGCGTCTGGCGGTCTGGACCCTGGAACGGTTTTCCGCACGCCTGTGCCAATATGTCTACGACGTGTATGATCAGACGGATCATCCGGCTTTAGGGCAGAGTCCCCGCGAAGCGTTTGTTCAGGGCATACAACTGGCGGGCATGCGCACCCATCGTCTGATCCCCTATTCAGAAGAATTTCTCATTCTCACCTGCCCCACGACACGCACGAAATACGCGAAGCTCGATGCTGCGCGTGGGGTAGTGGTCAATGGGTTGCGCTACTATCACCCCCTGATGCGTTCCTCAAGAGAAGCAGGCCAACGCGTCGAGGTGCGGTACGATCCATTCAACATTGGCCTGGCCTATGCCTTTGTGGATGGGCAATGGTTGACCTGTACGGCTGATGCCTTTCTGGTAGTGCAGGGACGCTCGGAGCGGGAATGGGAACTCATCCTCTCTGAATGGCGCGAACAGCAACGGGCCCATCACCGCAAGCGGGTGACCATTGACAGTTCGAGGCTGGCGGCGTTTCTGGAAGAGGTTCTGACCGAAGAAGCGCTGCTCTCCCAACAACAGCGCGATCTGGAGGGCGTGTCCATTCGCGAAGCAATTGTTGGCCAATCGAAGACGACTCGGCTCGAACTGGGCAACGCCGAGAGCGAGATGGACGATGAGCTTGATTTGACCACCCTTCCAGTGTTAGAGGAGTATCGCTAACATGGCAAAGCTCGAACCCGAGGACAGAGCACGACTGGATGCCTTTAAGGACGTTATCGTAAAGCATGCCCACCTCCAAGAGGTTGATGACCAACTGTCCTTATGGGTCGAAGAGCATACCGATGCGACACATGTGTTGCTCTGTGGACCAGGTGGCGTTGGGAAGTCCAAAGCCTTGAGCGTTGTGGCTGACCGATTCGCCAGAGAGGAGGCCGACCGCTTTGTCGTTCCCATCCTCCTGTTGGAGCCGATTCCGCCAGATCAGGGACCCTACCTTCGGCTCGATTACTACTGGCAAATCATCGATGCCCTCAAAGAGCACCTGCTGGTCAAAGAACTTCTGGGAAGTGTGGCCCACATCATGGCCGCACCCAAAGCGACCCGCTCCAAACTGGGCGCCATCGATTGGCTCAAGATGCGCCAGGTGGCAGAGCAAGCTCTGATCCGGGCGCGTGTCAAGGCGGTATTCGCCGATGAAGGACATCGCCTGATGCAAGGAGATGGGAGTCACAGTGTGGATGAGCAACTGGAATGGTTGAAGTCGTTAAGTAATCGCACGAAGGCGTTACATGTTCTGGCAGGTCCCTGTGCCTTATTCGGGTTTCGCAATACCAGTGGACAACTCGCCCGTCGTGGTCGAGATATTCATTTTGCCCGCTATCACGTTGAGAACAAAGACGAACGCACCGACTTTGTGGCGGCCTTGAAATATTTGCTGGAACGGGTTCCGCTTGATGTCGATCTGAACGCGAATCTCGCGCGCTGGCGGTGGTGGGCCTCCGGTTGTGTTGGGTCTATTGGAGTCTTGAAAGACTGGCTGGTTGATGCAATAGCGGCAACCCTGGTTCAAAAAGGGACCAGCTTGACAGAGGCGATCCTCACGCGAACCATGCCGCATCCGGCCAGACGACTCAGCCTGGAGATGGAAGCACGCGCAGGCGAATACAAAGTGGCGCTCCACGATAGCGAGAGCGCGAAGCAGTTTCAGGCGCTGTTGAAAAAGCCTACAAAGACGACAAACGGGAAGACAGCACCGACGCCTGGAAGCATGCCTGGTTCGCCTACAGCGCTCCAGGCAGACGAGAGAGCTTCATCCGTCTCTGCATCTTTCCCCATGCCACAAGTGTCTCCCAAACCCACGCCACCTCGTGTGGGTCAGCGTGCGATAGCCCGTGATCCTGTTGGAGAAACAACGGTTTCCCCAATGCGCAAAGCCATTGGATGTTCTTTTACCGAGGTCATTCTGGTGTCGCTCGCTCAGGTGGAAGAAGCCGGAGTTTCACACTTTGAGTGTCCAACCTGTCTGGCAGTGAGAGATATTCCACCGAAAGGGGGGCGTGTCAAATTTCCCTGGCACCCGAAACGCACAACCACTACTCCTAATCAGGGGCGACGCTGGGTGAAACGCGAAATGGCTTGGGGACTTTCGGAATGAAGAGGGAACGTGAGAAAACAGGATCGAGAACGCGTTGTTCTCGGCACAACACCCCATGGAGGTGGGTATGACATTTGAACGTTCCACCGGCAAGCACAACTTGCCTGCTCCCGTGTCGAGCTTCATTGGGCGCGAGCAGGAGTTACGCGAGATTGGGCAGCGCTTGACTGAACACCGCCTGCTCCCGCTGACAGGAGCGGGGGGCACTGGCAAGACCCGCCTGGCGCTCCAGGTGGCGACCGCCGAACGAGAGCGCTTCGCCGATGGGGTCTGGCTGGTGGAACTGGCCGAGCTTCGCCGACCAGAGCTGGTAGGGGAAACCCTCGCCACCGTGCTGGCCGTGCCTGAGACCGCTGAACCGCCACTGGAGGAGCGGCTGTGCGCCGCGCTCTCAGCCAAACACTCGCTCCTGGTGCTCGACAATTGCGAACACCTCCTGGACGCCTGTGCCCGGCTCGTGGCCCGGCTCCTGGCGCGCTGTCCGGGTCTTCCAAGCCTCCCTCCTGATACTGTCTTCCTGTTCCCATCTGGCAAAACGAAAAATGCTCTAGCTGAACGTGCCCTGGGCTATATCGTCAAAACATATGCCAGCGAGGCCTCGCTCCCTGATGTCAGTCCGCACGATTTGCGGCACCGTTTCGGTTATCGGATGGCGGAGTCCGTGCCACTGCACCGATTAGCTCAAATCATGGGGCATGACTCGCTGGACACGACCAAATTATCCATTCAAGGCACCAAGCACGATTTGCAACAGGCCGTCGAGACGATCGCCTGGACATGAGGGAGGAGAGACAGCCTATGCAGCACAACATCATCGTCTTTCCGGAGCCACCTCCAGGGAACCGAGAGCATCGCGCCATCCACAATCTGCCTCCCTCACTTACTCCGCTCATTGGTCGTGAGCAAGAGGTAGAGGCGGCCTGCGCGCTACTGCGACGTCCAGACGTGCGTCTGCTGACCCTCGTCGGAACGGGAGGAGTGGGCAAAACCCGTCTGGGGCTGGCGGTGGCGCAGGTGCTGCTAGACGACTTTGCCGATGGAGTCAGCTTCGTGCCGCTCGCCACGGTCAGCGATCCCGCCCGGGTCCTGGCGGCGATCGCCCAGGCGCTCGGCCTGTGGGAAGTTGGAGATCTCCCCCTGGAGGAACAGGTGCGGGCTGTGCTGAGCGACCGGCACCTGCTGCTGCTGCTGGACAACTTCGAGCACCTGCTCGAGGCGGCACCCCAGCTCCTTGTGTTGCTCGCCTCCTGTCCTCGTCTCAGCATGCTCGTCACCAGCCGAGCTGCCCTCCATCTCTCGGGAGAGCAGGAGTTCCCGGTTCCCCCGCTCGCGCTCCCCGATCTCGCACAGCTGCCAGAGCCACAAGCCCTCGCGCAACTAGCGGCGGTACGTCTCTTTGTCCTACGCGCGCAAGCCGTCCAGCCTGCCTTTGAGCTGACAGAGGCCAATGCGCACACCATCGCAGATATCTGCGTGCGCCTGGATGGCCTGCCGCTGGCGATCGAACTGGCCGCTGCCCGCAGCAAGCTGCTGCCACCGCAGGCGCTGCTCAAACGACTAAAGCATCGGCTCTCCGTGTTGACAGGTGGCGCACGCGATCTGCCCGCCCGTCAGCAGGCGCTGCGCAACACCCTCCAGTGGTCGTATTCCCTGCTGAGCCAGGAAGAGCAGCACCTCTTCCGCTGGCTCGCCATCTTCGCGGGTGGCTGCACGCTCGAGGCCGCCGAAGTCGTGTGCCAGCAGGACAGCAACCAGGCCTTCCGTGTACTTGAGGGGGTCGCGTCCCTGCTCGATAAGAGCCTGCTGCAGCAAACGGTGCACGATGGGGAAGAACCGCGCCTCGTCATGCTGGAGACCATCCGCGAGTTCGGGCTGGAACAACTGCACCGGCAGGGCGAACTCGAAGCAGCCCGCAGGACGCACGCAGGCTACTACCTGCGGCTTTCCGAGACAGCCGAGCCGCACCTGCTGGGTCCCGACCAGCTGCTGTGGCTCGCTCGGCTCGAACAGGACCTGGACAACCTGCGAGCCATCCTGCAGGCAGGAATGTCTGGGGGAGCGGAGGAGGTGGAGCTGGCCCTGGGTCTTGCGGGTGCCTTGCGACTGTTCTGGGTCGGACAGGGATATCTGCGCGAAGGGCGCGATGCGCTGGAGCGACTCCTGGCAGACACGCGAGCGAACGCGGCCCCCATCCGCCTCAAGGCGCTCAACACGCTCGGAGTGATCCTGTGGACACAGAGCCACGCGCACAGGTTAGCGCAGGTCGCCGACGAAGCCCTGGCCCTGGCCCGGGAGCAAGGGGACCACGTGGCTCTGACCATCGCCATGATCCAGCGTGGAACGGCCATGATGCTGGGCAGAGGCGACTATACCGCAGCACAGGCATGCCTGGAGGAGGCTCTGACCGAGGCTCGTGCTCTCGGGGATCACTTTATCCTCGTCTCTGCGCTCATGAGCCTGGGGCGCCTGGCGGAGTACCAGCACGCTGCTCAGCGGGCGGTTCCCTGGTTCGAGGAGGGCGTGGCACTGTGCAGAGCTGGGGGTGAGAGGGGGCTGATGGCTACCGTCCAGATTCTGTTTGCTCAAACCGAACTGAGTCTAGGCCATGCAGTACGCGCCCAGACGCTACTGGAAGAGGCCCGGAGCATCTATCAAGAGTTTGGCAATATTCCGGCGATCGCCCTGATCTTCAACATGCTGGGACGGGTGGCTCTTCAGCAAGGGGAGCTGGACAAGGCGGAGGAGTTCCTGACAGACAGTGATCGGCTGGCTTGTGAGGTCGGAGATCAACACAACCTTGCGTTGCGGTCGCGCTTGCTGCTGGCAGGGCTGGCCGCGCTCCAGGGGGACTATGCGACGGCCCGCTTGCGGTATGAAGAAGGTCTCGCCACCGCCCTGAAGCTCGGTCACATGAGCTTGGTTGCATCCGGCCTGAAAGGGCTGGGCTGTGTGGCCGCCGCGCAGGGGTTGCATACCTGGGCCGCCGTGCTCTGGGGAACGGCGGAGCCCCTGCGCGAGTCCCGCAGTGTGGCCATTGCGCCGGTGTTCTATGACCGTATGATGGCCGTAGCCCGCAGCCAACTGGGCGAGCCAGCCTTCGAAGAGGCGAAGGCCCAGGGGCGTGCTTTGACGGCAGCACAGGCGCTCGCTTCGCATGAGACCCTCACTCCACGGGTCCCGCAGTCACCACAGCCGGCCCAGGCAGCGCCAGGTTCCTTTCCGGTCGCTCCTACACCCGCTGCGACACCGGCAGGGCTGACCACACGCGAGAACGAGGTGCTTCGTCTGCTGGCAACAGGTCTCACGAGCGCCCAGATCGCTGAGCAACTGATCATCAGTGTGCTCACGGTCAATGGCCACATCCGCTCAATCTACAGCAAATTGGGTGTTACCTCGCGCAGTGCCGCCACCCGCTACGCGATCGAGCACAAGCTCGTTTGACACGCGAGGTGCTCTTTGGGTATCTTGCCAGGCGCGCGTAGCTCATCCAGGCAACGTTGATGCGTCGTCATCGCCTGCTCTGGGTACCTCCCCATCTCCTTGTGAAGAACAGGTGCTCTAGTTAGTTCTAGGGGGATGACCCTCACACACACCTCTCCGACACTTACAAGAAACACTTTGTTCTGGGGATGTGCTTTCCATCTTTACATGTTAAGCTGTGAGTAGGAGTGAAGCAACAGCATTGTCTCGCTTCGACGCTGAGATAGAGGGATTAAGCCAAATCTGCTATTCCACTCACTCAGGAGCAGAAATTCTTGTCAGGGAGGAAGAACCACCTTTCAGGAGGAAGATTATGGGTATGACCACTGATGGCCTGTCCTACTGGCAGGCCGAAAGCGAGGGGATCGCTCTCCTCGAGATGACGATTGGTGACCTCTTAGATCGTCGAGCCGATGAACTTCCGGCACAAGAAGCGATTGTCTATTCCTGTTACCCGGAATTCGGCGACACGCTCACTATCCGGTGGACCTACCAGGAGTATCGAGAACGGGCCAATGCGGTTGCCAAGGGGCTGCTCGCCCTGGGGCTGCACAAGGGCGACCACATCGCCATCTGGGCGGCCAATCTCCCTGAATGGCCCTTGCTCCTGCTGGGTGCTGCCAAAGTGGGGCTCGTCCTGGTGACCATCAATCCGCTGCTGCAAGCTGCCGAGGTGGAGTACATCCTCAAGCAAGGGGATGTGCGTGCACTGTTCTTCATGGCGCGGGTACGCGATTACGATCACCTGACGACTCTCCGCGCACTCACCACGCCCGGTCCACACAACGGCGAGGTGACGAGCGAGCGACTTCCGAGGCTTAGCTATGTCAGTCTGATGGGCATGCCTCCGTCAGGCTTGCTCGAGCAGGAGGGCTGGAGACCCACGCTTCTGCGTGAGGTGAGCGCGGCTGGCACACCGGTAAGCAATGCTGTGTTAGCCGAGCGGCAAGCTTCGGTCACGCCATCAGATCCGGCCATTCTGATGTATACCTCTGGCACGACAGGCTTTCCGAAAGGGGCAGTGCTGACACATGAGAGCCTGGTGAACAGCGCTGTGGTCTATGGAAAGCGTTTGGAACCTTTCGCACAGCGTGAAGGATTGGAAATGAAGGACTTTCACAGCAATGTGACGTTTCCGTTCTTTCATGTGGCAGGCATCGGGGTCGGGCTTCTCACCCCGCTCTACTTCGGCTATACGATCTATCCTCTGCTGACCTTTGATCCCGTCAAAGCCCTGCAGGTGATTAGCCGCGAACGCTGTCATCTCTCTGGTGGTGCTCCGACCATGGTACTGGCGATGCTCCAGCATCCTGACTTTGAGCAATATGATCTCTCGTCGCTCAAGGTTGTAGGAGCTGCTGGCGCCCCGGTTCCCGTCGTTCTGATGGAGCAGGTGAAAGCACGCATGGCAGCGGATGTCTTCATCATCTTCGGTCAAACCGAAGGTGGTGGTGGGATTACAGCGACGTTAGCGGATGATTCGTTCGAGCTGAAAGCGGCGACCGTGGGCAAACCGCTACCCCATATCACGGCCAAAATCATCGATCCGGCGACGGGCCAGGTGGTTCCAGTCGGAGAGCGCGGCGAGCTGTGCTATCGTAGCTTCATGGTCATGGCAGGCTACTACAAGATGGAAGACGCGACTGCCGAGACGATTGATGCAGACGGCTGGTTGCATTCGGGTGACCTGGCCACCATGAACGCGCAGGGCTATATCAACATCGTGGGTCGGCTCAAGGACATGGTGATTCGCGGCGGCGAAAACCTCTTCCCGGCTGAGATCGAGGCGTTCCTGATCCGCCATCCCAAAGTCGCCGACGTGCAGGTCGTCGGGGTACCCGATGCCTTCTTCGGTGAGGAGTTGCTGGCGGTGGTCATCCCCAAAGCGGGTGAGCCGCCCAGCGAGCAAGAACTGCGCGACTTTTGCCGTGGCCAGATCAGCCACCAAAAGACTCCGCGCTACTTCCAGTTCGTGGATGCCTACCCCATAACGGCCAGCGGTAAGGTGCAGAAGTTCGTGCTGCGCGAGCAGGCCATCAGCATGCTGGGTCTGGAAGAGGGAGCACAAACGAAAACAGCCTGAGGTTCACAACTGCGTCAGCAGGCAAGCCCATCGGGGAATCCAGTTGCTTTCTCGCTCGCCTATCTCATCTATCACTGTGGACTGGACCCTGCGGCAATGGTCTGATGCGCGAAGAAGCGCATCAAAGCCAAGGAGTGATGACTATGTCAACAACCAAGGGTTCTCCCACTGGCACGGGACCGACCACGCCCCGGAGCGTCCGCTCCGTCCTGGATGGGGTGATGCTGGTGGGACTCTTCCTCGTCGTGGTGGCCGATGGAGTGGCCCAGGGCCTCGAAGGCGCGATCATCCCGCCCGTGCTGGTCTTCCAGGCCCTCTATCTGCTCTGCGGGATCGTCGTGGCGACCGGTTGGCGCTGGGCCATGCTCCTGCCGCTGGTGGTCTGCCCGCTGGGTATCGTGGCGGACTTCGCCTCGGGGTTTCCCGAGTATACCCTGACCCATCCAAGCAGCAATGCGGTCGCGTTCGGCCTCTTCGTGCTGGAGTACCCGCTGCTGGCGCTGGTCATCGGCGCCAGCGCCAGCAAGCTCGTGCAAACGCTGCGGCGTGAGCCGTTCCACGCGCCGCGTGGGCTCTCGCCCGCGGTGGGCGCCGTGGCTGGGCTCATCCTCGGCGCGTTCCTGATCGGAACTATCGCGCAGGCGCCGGCTGCGGGTGGCTCGGCCACAGGCCAGGCGGGCAGCGCCACCGTCCACCTGACGGCCAACCAGTTTGCTCCGGATATCGTGGCCCTCCACAAGGGCGACCGGCTGACCATCGTGGACGACGGCCCGGTTCCCCATACCCTCACCAATGGGTCCTGGAGCGCCGACCATCGGCCCGTGTCAGGCGTGGAGCCGGGAGCGCCCCTGGTCAACAACGTCGCGCTCAACAACAACACGGTCACGCTTGGCCCGTTCACCACGCCGGGCACCTACCACCTCTATTGCACGATCCATCCCGGCATGAACCTGACCATTGTGGTGCAATGAAGGAAGCTCTCCTCTGGTCTCAGGGAGCTTAACTATCCCCCCACAACAG
>Ga0070698_100006699_pt1 | contig 12493 bp, 8 predicted proteins | sample KBSK1502metaG_FD_65477 | JGI IMG/M metagenome (GOLD analysis project Ga0070698, IMG submission 65477) | Corn, switchgrass and miscanthus rhizosphere microbial communities from Kellogg Biological Station, Michigan, USA - KBS K1-50-2 metaG | ecosystem: Host-associated > Plants > Roots >...
AGCGTGTGGCGGAGTTGCTGCCGCGGGCTTCAGTCACTGCGACGAGATTCTCCGGTGACTCTTTGCAGTCGCCAATCATTGAACGCGTCAAGTTAACCGGTAACATGCTTACGCTTTACGAAGGACTCACGAGCTTTTTGCGACGATACTGCGATCTGTCAGAAGTGCGGCCAAAAGGTTTTTCAGAAGAGTCACCCGTGCAGGCGCGTGCGAGTTATCACCGTGGCGTCGTGGCGGAAGCGATCACGAACATGCTGGCGCACAGAGATCTGGCGCTCAGGGATCTTCCGAGCCGGATGAACGTCTTCGATCACTCGCTCGAGTTTGTGAATTCACGTCGCAGTGTTGGGTTTTCGCCGGTTGCGCAAAAGGCGATCCGGTATGGGATGCCGGAGCGTTTGAATCCGCGTCTGGCGTCGGTGTTAACCAACTCTGCGTATGGGCTGAAACTCAGTCTAAAGGGATTACCGGCGCTGTTGCGTGAGGCGAAGCGATTCTCAAATCGGAAAGCGGAGATCGTTTCGTTTAATGATGAGTTTCGACTCAGGATTTACGGAATATTTTAGCCGCGGATTTATCGGATAGATCCGCGGCTAAGTTTTACTGCTTTGCGGCGTCGGGTTTCGGTGAGTTGTAGAACTGTCGCGCCTGGATCACGTACTCCTTGTCGTCGTAAGTGCCATCACCATCGACATCCACACTCACTTTCAGCTTGTGCTGTTTGCCGTCGCGCGCGTCACCCGGATTGAAAGCGAGACTGTATTGACTACGCAATAGCGCGTTGATGCTGCCGAGCACTTTCGGCAATTCGCCTTCGAACGTCACCGGAAAATACGCCCCACCCGTTTCCTTCGCAAACGTGGTCAGCGTGTTGTCAGCCTGGAGCCAAGTCATCCGGCCGGGCATTCCACCCAGCGAGTCTGTCGCCGGCAGTGAATCGCCGTACATCTTCTTGAAGAGGTTTGCGGTGCCGATAATGTAAACCGGAACGCCTGCGTTCTGAAGCACCTTGCGCGCGTCGCCGTAATTGATCTTGCTGAACGTATCGATGCCGGAGGCGACGAGGATCACTGCACGCCGTCGACCCTGAACAGAAGCCAAACCCGCATACTCTGATTTATCAGACTTCGAGTCTTCCAACACCACCGAGTCGCCACGTCCGCCAACAAGCACAAACTTCAACGCGTCAAACAAATTCGTCTCGCGAAACGCCGGTGTGTTTCGCAGCAGGAGGGTAACCACCTGTTGCAGACGGGCCGGATCGTTCGTGAAGTCAGTTAAAGGAGTCGGACGGATATCAAAGGCAACCACGGAAGCGTAATCGTCAGGCGGCTTTATGTACTGTGAGAGAAACATCGCGGTAGGACGAATTACTTCGTAAGTGCCGGGCTCGTAACCTCTGTTTCCATACAGTCCGAAGAGCTCCGACCACTTGCTGTATTCAACCACCATCGCGACTGTGATCGGCGCTTCCGGAGTTGAGAAGTTAGTGATTGTCTGCTGTGTACCATCCGCAAAGAGGGCAAAGTTTGCCTTCTTCAAATCCGTAATAGGCTGGCCGTTCTTCTTGTGATAGACAGCGACGTCGACGTTGACGATCTGCGTCGAGATGCTGACCTTTTCGATGTCCTGAGGCTTCGCCGGCTCGATGTCTTTAGGAAGAGGCTCCTGATCCTTTTCGCCCGGTTTGGTGGTTTCGCCGGGTCGCTTGTTCTTTTTTTCGTTGGAAGTGGGTGGCTGACGTCTGGACTGCGACCACCCGGAGTTAACACTGGCGCCGAGCAGCAATAACGAGAGCGCAACAGCAAAAATGCGATATGAACGTTTAAATCTCATAAATATTCGACTCCCGAAGGACATAAGCGAGGAAGGATGGTGCCTTACCTTTGGGCAGGCTTCCAGTTCACAATTCCGGCTCCGATACGTTTCAGTGGTCTGATGCGCGGGTGTTGACCCGAGTTTACCAACCCTACCGGCCGCTGGCTTCTGCCTCGATTACGATATCGTAACTTCCGGTATTATCCGTCAAATCGCCCTCATTGACACCCAAAAACAGTACGCCATCGCGCTGCGCGACAAATTCACGCCGCGGGCCGACGAGGATGAAGTCGTCATTATCGTCGCCAATAACGGCGATCAATGCTCCGGTAGCCTCGTTGCGCATCAACTTGTCGTTGTCCAAAATAGTCGCTAAACCACCCGGCGTCGAAAAGCGTCCTTTGCCGATTGAAACACGTCCGGACGCGCTGATCCGCAACCGTTGACCCTTCCGGACGACGAGGCCGCTGTTTGTCCAGCCATTGTTGGCGTTATCGGCTCGAACGCCAACCTTGATCGTGAAAAAGGTTGGGGTTGATGACGACGCCGGCACGGTCGCGACCGTTCGGTCGTTCGTGCTGTTATCCGGCTGCGTTACCGGACTCGAAGGGCGTGACGGAGGGACGTTGTTCCGTGCGCTGCTCCCAGTACCATCGTCAGTGGGGTTTGCAGTGCCTGTGTTTGCGTCAAACTCGATCGATTCAACGTCCTCGACATAGACGGTGGTCTGCCCGCGTCTGCCTCTAGCGTTTCCGCCGATCAAAATAGTGAATTGCTGGTCCTTAAACCCGATCACCTGACCTCGAATCACACTGCCGTCTTTGAGACGAATCGTGTCGGCCAGTAATGGAGTTGAGATTGAAACCAGCAGCAAAGTGGAGAGCAGAAGTCGGAATGTTTTCTTCATGACACTTCTCCTAGAAACGGGGCATCCGTTGACGAGGTTTAGCAAGACTCTGATGCTTTTGCAAGCGGGAAGAGGACAGGAAATTGCCGGGTCTCGGATGCGTGAGGAGTGAGAAAAGGTTGCGGGTAGACTTCAGGCAGAAGATGAAATAGGTCCCATAGCATCTACAGGACCTATTTCACGACTGATTGCCTCAATAAATAATGCTTTCGAGGCTGGTGATGGGTACCGCTTCTGTGTCAGCTTCGAAGAGGCTTTCATTGACATTGTTTTCGAGCGGATCGAAGTTTCGCAAATTGCCGAAGTTCAACTTCGTCTTCGCCTCGAGCTCGGTAATCTTGACCTGGAACGGTTCGTATGGACCGACCTCAAATTCTTCCTGCGGCAGATCCTTAATCAACGACGCCTGGCTCAAGATAAATGCGAGCGCGCGTGGCTTGCTCTGGTCGTTCTCAAATACAACAACTTTGTAGAACTCGCGTGGGAGCAGCAGGCCTCTGTGTTTTTGATCGTTCGAGCGCAGGATTGGACCATTGAACACCGAGACCTTCTTATTGTTGTTGCGCGCCTGCGAGGCAATGTGATCTTCCAGGTTTCCCCAGAGCAGCAGACCATGTGACGTGGCCTGACTGGACTGGTTGAAGATGGCATGTTGCGGTGAGCAGTTGGTGAAATGGAACGTGTCGTCGTTGGCGAGCTTCGCTTCCTTCTTCGTGTTGCCCCAACCGGCGTCAGCGCGACGTGTGAGGTGTCCTCGATCCACTTTCGGATCGGCGTAGTTGCTTTCTCGTGACTGCGCATCGGTTGAAATGCGCGGATCCTGTTGCCAAACCTCCGCCCCATCCTCGCGTTTGTGCTTGAACTTCGCATTGGCATCGAGGTTGACAGCCGAGACGAATGCAATGCGTCGCTTGCCGTTCATGATCACACTGTAGTGGTAATACTTGAGCTCAGTGTTGTTTCCTCCATTCAGTGTCGCGGCCTGAGATTTTATGGCGGGTGTCAGTTTCGGCAGTGGCACTGAGAAACCGAGAAAGTGCGGATCGTACCCAGGCCGGTTACTGTAATTTTTATCGATCTGGATCTTCTCGTCGAAGTCATCCGCGTCCGTCGTTGCTACTTGCGCTGACGCTGTGGCAGCACCACCAAGACTGACTGTGATCTGCAACGGGATCGTCAAGCTCACTGCGCCGCCGGCGGCATTCACCTGTGGCCCACCACCATTCGCGGGTGGTTGAGTCGTCGATCTTGTAGTTGGGTCTTCTGTCTCATCGCGTTCTGATGGCGTTGGAGTCGCTCCCTCGACCAGAACCTGTTGCAGCAGAGCCCGTTCATGTGCTTTCACGTTGGCGGTGCTGAGATGGTCAACGAGCAGAGAAATGCGAATGCCTTCGTTTGCTACGTAACGTACTTGTGCCGGGTCATCTCCATCGCGCCAGATCCCGCCGTCGATCTTGAGAAGATTGCCGGCTTGATCTGTTGCCGGAACGCCCGAGTGGTGAAGCGCTACGAGTTCCCACTGATCGTTGAAAACCGGCGAACCTGAAGATCCGGGTTCCGTGTCGCCCGCGTAGTGCGCGGCCCAGTTAGGATTGTCGGGCAAGTCGACCAGCTTATTCTCACGAATGACAATCTGTTTCATCTCACCGCGCGGATGCTGGATGATGTTCAGATAATCAAGACCCTGAGTCGCTTTTCCTTCTTGCTTGATCAACCGGCTAAAGCCGCGATTGAGTTGTTTGCCACTCTTCGATTGTTGACTGACTGCGACGAGAGCAAAATCCAGCTCCTGGAAGTTGTAGAAGAACGAATTCGGATCGAGATTGTAACGATCGATGGTGAGAGGATTTCCGAATCGATCGAGCTGGAAGTCAAATTCAACCATGCTTTTGGCCGCGACTGAGGCGGAACGAAGAACGTGATGGTTGGTGAGCAGCAGTCGCGGCGAAACCATGAAGCCGGTCCCGAACGAGAATCTGCCACCACCCAGATTGGTCACGATACGACCGACTGAGCGATTGGACTGAGTACCCATTTCCAGAAACGCGACGCCGAGAAAATCGCGCGTGGCGCCGATGATTCTTTCAAAAAGCAGGTTGTTGACTTCATTTTCCGAAACAGCGCCGCGTTCAACGATCTCCTGAACCTCGGTAGGCAGTGCGTTGGGCGCGTTGAGTGACGTTTCACGCAGGTGTGAAATGAGGCGGTTTACGCGTTTCGTGAGCCGAGCTTTGCCGTCGACCTCATCGTAGCGTCGTTCCTTGATGAGGTGTTCTTTGTGCTCGCGTTCGGGCGTGCGCCGGCGGTAATTCGCCGCCGCGCGCTTCATAACCTCGGGATCAAATGCATATTCATTAAGTGGGGCAACCATGTTTGAGAACCTCCTATGCTGTTATGCAAAAAGGAGGAAAAACATGTCGGAAAAGTTTTTAGCGCCAACAGGCGCGAAATATGACGAAGCGCGTCGCCCGGTAATGGGTCAGCTTGAAGTATGTCTCACGCAAAGGCGCAAAGTTGCCACGAAAGACGCGAAGAAAATCAGGGGTTCTCTTTGCTGTCTTTGCGTCTTTGCGTGAAACATAATCTAAACTGACCCACTACCCGTGGCCTCCGGCTGTTATATTTCGCGCCGTTGGCGCTGTCACGCGTAGCCCGTCGGTTCTAGACTCGGACCGCGCTGCCGTAGATGACGTTGGCCTCGAGCTGGCGGAGGGATGAACGGCGAATGAAATCGAGGTTCGCACTGCGTACACGCTCGCAATCGTCCGGCGCGAGTTGCTCGACGGTGCCGCGATAGCCTGAACCCATGATCATGGCCCACCAGTCTTCCGGTGCGTTGACCGGTTGCGTGTCAGCTTCAGCAACGGCCTCCATCTCACTCAAACCCGCCGCCGCAAGCAGTCCTAGTACGGCCACGACTTCGGAAATACGATCCCATGGATTGAAACTCTTGTAGAGATCCGGTCTGATATCACGAATCGAGTTCCAGAATGCAGTGCTTGCTGGTTCGAAGAACCTCGGCCCCCACGTTGTAATCGCCACTCGACCTCCGCGGCGCACGACACGTTTGAGCTCACGCAGCGCAGCTTCCATGTCAGGCACGAAAAATATTCCAAACACACACACGACAGTGTCGAAGCTTTCCTCGTCGAACGGCAGTCGCATCAAGTCTCCGGACTGGAAACTAATATTCGTAAGTCCGCGCTGTTTCGCTTTTGCGCTAGCGAGCTCGAGTAAGTTATCGGCGAGATCGACACCCACAACAGAACCCGTTGCTCCAACAATCTCCGCCGCCGGGATCGCCGACGCGCCGCTTCCACAACACACATCCAGCACACGTTCTCCAGGTGCGAGTCTCAACCACTCGACCGAACGTCGCCCGTATCGTCCCCAAAAGGTGTTGGCGGGATGATCGTAGAAATCAGAGGCAGCGTTGTAAGTCGTGGTAGCTTTCTTCCTGGCGTCTTCGAGTTCGCTCATGATTAGACCTGCAAAATGTTCATTCTTTCGTATGAATGCCTACAACTATGATCTCTCGTAACTCCGCTGTAAGAACCTAATAAAATTCATCTACTTGTAAATAATCCGAATTTCACAACCTCCCGTCCACCTGAAGAATGGAAATTCCAAAAGCATGGAGTGCTCTACCGCCGGGCACAATCTTTGCACCCTGGGACTTCAGTCGCGTCCAGCCCTAACTGAACCGACGAAGAGGAAGCCTGAGGTTGATCCGAAAAAATAGATCCTCGTAAGGGCAAACGTCCTCACTCGGTCTTATGTATCTACTTAAGCACCTGGCTTTCAAAATGAATTTTGACCTAACGACCCGACCCGCTTTCCAAAGTTGTGCGGCGTCGTTTCCACTGACAGGTAACGCCATCAACTGGTTTGCAGACTTCACAGTCTACAGACCAAAACAGAACTAGGAGACTTACAGACATGACGAAATTAACATCGTCACTGATCGTCGGCGTTTTCTTACTCCTTTTGCCAGTCGTATGTTTCGCCCAGGCGACCTCGTCGTCCTCGGCAGTCACGGGCACCGTATCAGATGCTCAGGGCGCCGTGGTTGCAGGAGCGACTGTGAAACTGGTCGACCAAAAGACTTCGCAAGAGAGAACAACGACCACGAACGATCGGGGCGTATATTTATTTGCACAAGTTCCACCAGGGCAGGGCTACACGCTTAAATTTACTGCCGCTGGTTTCGAGAGCTTGGATCTGACCGGCATCGTGCTCGGTGTAGGAAACACCGAAACTCACAATGTGCAATTGACAGTTGGTCAGGTCACGTCGAATGTTGTGGTGACGGCGGAAGCCGGCGCCACCTTGAATACCACCGATGCGAGCATCGGTAACGTAATTGACGAACGGCGGTTGAAAGAGCTGCCGATCCAAATCCGCAGCTCGCCAGCTTCGCTGATCGGCTTGCAGCCCGGCGTGGTCGGAAACAACGTCGGCACTGGCGCAACCAATCGCGTCGGCTCGGTGACTGGTTCGCGCGCGGACCAGGGCAACATCACCGTTGACGGAATTGACGCGAACGACCAGGCCACCGGTCAGGCGTTTGCAACTACAGGCAACGCACCGATCGATGCCATTCAGGAATTTCGCACCGTGACCGCGAATCCCGCCGCCTCCGAAGGTCGCAGCAGCGGTGGTCAGATCGAGCTCGTCACCAAGAGCGGTACAAACGAGTTTCACGGTTCACTCCGCGAGTTCAACCGCACTGCAGCCACCACTGCCAACAGCTTCTTCAATAATCGCAGTGGCGTGGCGCGACCACAGCTTACTCGTAACCAATATGGCGGCAGCATCGGCGGCCCGCTTTATCTGCCACACTTTGGTGAAGGTGGTCCAACCTACACCAGTGGTAAGGACAGAGTATTTTTCTTCTTCGATTACGAAGCGCGACGCGATGCACAGGGTATTTCTTATACCCGCACTGTACCGCTGGCGCATTTTCGTAATGGCGGTCTCGCTTACGTGAATAACAACGCGGGATGCAACGCCAGTTCACGTCTCAACACTTCACCGAACTGCATTACGATCCTGACGCCCGCGCAAGTAGCGGCGCTCGATCCACAGGGCATCGGTGATAACCAGGCGCTCTTGAACTTCGTTAACCAGCGCTATCCACTTCCAAACGACCTTACGCTCGGCAACGGCGTTAACACCGGAGGCTTTCGCTTTAATGCGCCTTCACACCGTGCCGACAACACCTACACCGGTCGTGTGGACGTGAATCTAACCAACGTGCAGCGCTTGTTTGTTCGTGCGAACAGGATCAGCGCCAAGCAAACGGACACGGTTAATTCGGTAGCAGCGCAGTTCCCGGGCGATCCGGAAACAGCTCAAATCACTACCGGCGACTGGGCCTTAGCCGTTGGTCACAATTGGACAGTCACTCCTAACTTTGTGAACTCGGCAACAGTAGGTGTTACGAAATCCGTTTTAGGATTTCCAAACCTGTTCCATCCCTCGTCACCTCAGTCGTACGCGTTCACGCCATTGACGGCTCCTTTTGCCGGTTTCTCCACTCAGGCTCGCGAAGTTCCCGTTTGGACTTATCGCGATGACGTGACCTGGAACAAGGGTTCTCATGGTTTTTCGTTTGGTGCTTCTTTCAAGACCATCAATCAGAAAACGAACCTGACGAGCGACTTCAATTTCCCGACTGTCGGACTGGGTGGTAACTTCGCCTCCAGTTTGGGAACTTCGGCCACAGTCAATTCGCTTCGTCCAGCAAACATCCTGAATGTCGCTGCAAATCGTAATGCGTACGATTCGGCATTCGTTTTCCTGCTCGGCACGATTCCGTCCGTGGCAACCAGATTCAATTACAACGCCTCCGCCACGGCCCTTCCGCTAACAACCGGAAGAAACCGCGACTGGCGTTATGTTGAGTATGAATCCTATGCTCAGGACAACTGGAAGGTGCGTAACGATCTGACCGTGACCTACGGCGTTCGTTGGCACGTTTACCCAGCGCCGTACGAGACCCAGGGAATCCAATCGATTCAAAATGTGGATTTCGAGAGTCTGTTCAATCTGCGCGTCAGCAACGGCGCTGCGGGAATCGCAAGCGCGACTTCCGAACCGTTTCTGACCTACAGCCTGGGCGGTAAAGGTAACAATGCGCGACCGTTCTATGAGACGGAAAAGAACAACTTCGGACCGCGTCTGGCATTTGCCTGGAATCCTTCAATAAGAAGCGGAATCCTGGGCAAATTGTTCGGCGATCGGAAGACTGTTATCCGCGGTGGCGGAACCGTCACTTATGATCGGCCAGGTGGTGCAATCACGTTCCTTCAGGATCAGAGCACCTATATCTTTGACACTGTCGTGACAACCAATCTCACCGCTGCAAACGGTCGCATTGCCCTTCAGAACTTCCCGCGGTTCCAGAGCATCTCGGCGGTGCCATTCAACAATTTGGCTCCTGCCGTAACCGTACCTTTCACTCCGAGAGTTACGGGTGGCCAGGGAGTCGGAAGTATTGCCGGAAACACCAACTACGCGGTGGATCCCAACTTCAAGATCCCCTACTCGATTCAGTACACGTTTGGCTTCCAGCGTGAATTGCCAGGCAACTTCATTTTTGAAGCTTCGTATGTGGGCCGTCAGGCGCGACAACTGTTCGTGCTGGCAGACGCCGCCCAGATCGTCGACTTCAAGGATAATGCGTCAGGTCAGTTCATGATCAATTCCTTGAATCGTTTGCAGGATCAGATCAACGCCGGCGGCGCGATCACACCGATCGCATGGTTCGAAAACCAGATGAACGCTAATTCGATTGCTACTTTCGGTGTACCTTGCTCCGGCCTCGGCCTTGGACCAAGCTGCACTGACGTAGTGGCGAATTTCACTGGCTTCGAAGTTTCCATCGGCGACACGGCTGACACCATTCAAGCTCTTCGTGCAAATCGTCTGCTCGGTCCGAACGTTGGTCTGAGCTCGCAATTTGCTACGAATGCTTTTGTTACCAACAAAGGCTCTTCAAGCTACGACGGCATGTTGCTGAGTTTGCGGAAACGCTTCTCGAAGGGTTTCCAGTTTGACGTGAATTACTCGTGGTCACACTCGATCGACAATCAGTCAACCGTTGCCAACGTCACGACGTCGGGCGGTCTCATCTGCGATGCGACCAACCTGCGCGTGTGCCGCGGTAACTCGGATTTCGACATTCGTCACCTGGCGAACGTCAACGGAATCTGGGAACTGCCTATCGGTCGTGGACGCATGCTTGCGGGTGACGCACCGGGTTGGGTGAATTCAATCATCGGCGGCTGGGAACTTTCGGGTATCTTCACCGCTCGCAGTGGATTGCCATTCAGCCTGGCCACGTCTTCATGGCCACGAACCTTCATCTTCGACGGCGCCAACGGTGTTCCCGCGGTGCTCACCGGAGACCTGAGTGTTCTCAAGGCCTCGATTCATAACACGGCAAATGGCCAGATTCAGTTCTTCGCGGATCCAAACGCAGTGCACAATCCGACCACCGGAACGGGCGTTGCGCAGTATCCGCGTCACGGTCAGGCCGGTAATCGAAATGTTCTTCGCTCAACGCCGTACTGGAACGTTGATACCAACCTGATGAAGAAATTCAGATTGCCGTGGTCGGAGACTCAAACCTTACAGATCCGTTGGGAGTCGTACAATTTGTTCAACCATAATGTCTTTGCTCCACCGACGACCATCGACATTGGTTCAACAACTCTTGGCAACGTCACGACGGTGCAGAGCACTGCGCGTGTAATGCAATTCGGAGTGCGTTGGGACTTCTAACTTCAACTTTACTCGTCTGAGTTTATGGGGCTCCCGGAATATGGGAGCCCTTTTTGTTCGCTATCCACAGATTGCGCAGATTTTTTAGATTAAAATCGGTGTAATCTGTGGATAGAGGTTCAAGCCAATGATGCGTATAAGTATCTTCCTGGCCGCGCTGCTGATGATGAGTCAGAGCGGTTACACGCTTTGGGGCGATGTGAAACTCGACGACAGCAAGGCGGCCAGCCCTGGCCCTTCAAGCCTGACAATCGTCTTGTATGACCAATCACTCAAGATTATCGGTCGTCAAACAATCGGGAGTCGAGGTCGCTATCGCTTCACCGGTTTACGCGGTGGTGAGTATGACCTGGTCATCGAAGCAAACAGTAACGAGATCACGCGTTTGCGTCTAACGATCACAGGCAGCACCACCTCGGATGTTCGCCAGGACTTTGAGTTTGAATGGAAAGATAAACCTGCCGCGCGGACAAACAACACCGGCATTATTTCGGCGGCGGATTTCTACGAACGTTCGCCGGCAAACAAGTCGTTGTTTGATAAAGCACACGCCGCGGTCGAGAAGAAAGATTTTGCAAACGCGATCAAGTTGCTCAATCAGATTGTTGAAAAAGACAGGAACGATTTTCAGTCGTGGGCGCTGCTGGGCACTCTCTACCTGGCCCAGGAAAAACCAGAGGACGCTGAAAAAGCTTACCTCACAGCGATCGAGGTCAAGCCTGCTTATGTTCCGCCATTAATCAATCTCGGCAGGCTGCGAATCACACAAAAGAAATTCGAAGAGGCGGTCGATGTATTAACTAAGGCTGTCGAACAGCAACCGGAGTCGCCGGACGCAAATTTACTTTTAGGCGAGGCTTACCTTCGTTTGAAGAAAGGATCGAGGGCGATTCCATATCTGAACGAAGCAGGGAAGCTCGGCAAGATCGAAGCCCATCTCGATCTGGGCTGGCTCTACAACGCAGCCGGAATGAAAGACAAGGCCGTGGTTGAATACGAAGAGGTGCTCAAGAAAAAACCTGATTATCCCGATCGAAAAAAGCTGGAGCAGTACATCAGCGAGAATAAAAAGAATTAGTTTTTCAGTACGAAAGGATTACCAAACCTCATGCCCAGATTTCTGTCTATATGCTTTCTGTTCATTGTTAGTGGAGCGTTGTTCGCCGTTCACTCGATCACACCTGATAAACTTTCAACCGAAGAACTGGTCTCCAAACACCTGGCTTCGATTGGTTCGGCTGAAGAGCTAGCCGCCGCCCGCACACGCGTGGCAACTGGCGCGACTCAGGCGCGTTTGCGTTTGACGAACACTGCCGTTGAGTTGTCCGGACCGGCACAAATCGCGTCAGACGGAGATAAGTTTCTATTGGCGATGATATTTCAGTCGAATAATTATCCACATGAAAAGGCCTCGTTCGACGGTCAGAATCAAATTATAGGCGTCCTGACTCAAGGTGGCCGCACGCCGCTCGGAAATTTTCTCGCTTCGCAGCCATCGTTGATGAAGCATGGATTAATCGGTGGCGTTTTGTCGTCTGCCTGGCCGCTGCTCAATCTCGAGCACAGAGACGCGAAGCTCAGCTATGCGGGAACCGACAAAATCAACGGCAAGCCTGTTCACAAGTTGAAATACATTCCGCGCAACACGGGCGATCTGAATATCACTCTGTATTTCGACGCCACTACATTTCAGCACGTTCGCAGCCAGTATGACTTTGTCATCTCCGCTCGTCAGGGTGCCACCGCGGAATCGTCCGTGAGTCAGCGTGATAGTCGTTACAAACTGATCGAAGACTTTTCCGACTTTCAACAAACCGGGAAGCTAATGCTCCCACACACCTACACAATCGACTTGACCGTCGAACTTCCCAACCGGACACAAACAATGCAATGGACCATCAACCTCCAGCAATTCACCTTTAACGAACCCATCGACGCCAAAGCCTTTCAAAATGAATAAGCCACAGATTTACGCAGATA
>Ga0070698_100006700_pt1 | contig 12493 bp, 14 predicted proteins | sample KBSK1502metaG_FD_65477 | JGI IMG/M metagenome (GOLD analysis project Ga0070698, IMG submission 65477) | Corn, switchgrass and miscanthus rhizosphere microbial communities from Kellogg Biological Station, Michigan, USA - KBS K1-50-2 metaG | ecosystem: Host-associated > Plants > Roots >...
TCCGGTCGGAAGCTTGAAATCACCTTCAGCGATGGCGAAACCCTGGTGGGGACAACGGACGCATACAATCCTCAGAAGTTCGGCTTTTTCATCTTTCCCACAGATCCCAAGAGCAACAACCTTCGCATCTTCGTCGTCAACAAAAACGTTAGCCGGGCGAAGTTTCTCTGATCCATTTGTTGCCCCGGCCGGCAGGCGTTGGAAAGCGGCCACTAAGCCAAGGCGATCAGTTCGATTTCGACGCGGACGCCATTCGGCATCCGGGCGGACTCGACAAGAACTAGGAAGATGACGACTGTTCGGTGCATCTAGTGACGAATTGTACGGCCCAGGTGAGGCCCAGAACTCTTTACTTCAGTTCGACCGTAATCAAGTACATTGGCGTCTGGCCCGTGTTCACCCCTGAATGCGTTGCGGGGCCTCGAAATGTCGCGGCGTCTTTCTTGAAATTCGTTGTTTGCTTCTTGCCTTGCTCATCGGTGGTCTCCGCTGTTGCATCGGTCAGCGAGACGGTTACGTAATCGCCGTGCGTATGCTTCGCTATTTTCCCGCCGGGCTCCACCCTGAGTTCAAATACGCTCGAGTGCGGATTCTCCGCCACTTTCTTGTAAGGTGCGGGCAGCGATGGATTACGGCCCGGAGTCGGCGCTGGCTTCTTAAATTCGACTAGGATAACGTGCGCCGAAGTCGTGCCAATATTCTCCGAGATGTGAGTCTCGCCCGCCATGTATCGCGAGCTGCCTCGGGTAAACCCGGCTCCCGATTGCTCGGACTGGCCATCAGGCCGAGTCCATCTGATCGTGCTCGGCTCAAGTACGACAGCCACCAAATCTGGATGTGAGTGCATCGCAGTCTTTGCCCCCGCCGCAATATTCACGTCCAAGACGCGAACGCTGTCGTTCTCGACAATCACCTTGTAAATGTCCCCCGCTACTTTCACGGGATCTTGGGCTTTAGGAGTGAAGACCGCCAGACTTACTATCGCCACCAAGAATAATGCTCGGCGCATCTCAGTCTCCTTTCGCTTTCGGAATGGGAGGGTAGATGGGACGCAACTTAGTGCCGTGGCTGGCAGGTTGTCAAGCCTCGCCATGGTCCGGCAGAAATCAGCTTCTAGGCTTGGAATCATGGACTAGAGCTATTGAACTGGATTATCCTAATTCGTGCCAGCCGAACAGGAAAATGAAAGGACACGGGAGATGATCAAGCTCTTCCCTCATGCGCTCGCAATGAAATTAGTGCTCCTGGTCACGCTTGCCGGCGTCAGCTTCCCCGTGACGGCCGGGGTCGCAGACCCGATGGTGACTCTCACGCCCACGACCATTAACTTCGGCAACCAGGCCCTGGGCACGAGCAGCGTCCCGCGCAGGATCGCGCTGATGAACATCGGCACCGCCGAATTGACGATCACGCGCATCACCGTAACCGAGGTCAACAGCGCTGATTTTTCGCAGACCCATAACTGTCCGGTCGCGCCAGCGACTCTGCCGGCGGGCGCCAGTTGCTCGATTGACGTGATCTTCAAACCGTCCGTTACCGGCACAGAAACCGCGACACTCAACGTCGCGGACAATGCCTCTGGTAGCCCGCACAGCGTGGAGCTCAGCGGCAACGGCACGCCGGCTGCTCCTGGCGTGCACCTCGCACCGGTGAGCCTGAATTTCGGCAATCAACCCTTGGAATCAACCAGCCAGGCACAAACGGTCATACTGGCCAACACCGGCAGCCTCACGCTGAGCATCACCGGCAACATCGTGATCACGGGGGAGAACAGCGGCGAGTTCACTCTGGTGACCGCGAAGACGACCTGCCCCGCCAACGCGGGACAACTGCCGGCGGGCGCCAGTTGTGCGATCACAGTCAGCTTTGCGCCCACATCGGCCGGAGCCAAGACCGCGCAGATCACCGTCACGGATAACGCCGAGGGCAGCCCACACGTTGTGCCGCTCAGCGGGACTGGCACTCCGAAGTGACTGAGGGGCATGCAGCTTTCAACGCCTCCCGAATCCGCCAGCGCGTCCCCCCGGGCTCTTACCCGCAGGCTCTAGTACCCCGAATTTACTCGACACTTGGAGTCCTTGCCATGTCAGCCGATGCCTGAGATGCAAAACTTCTCATTCTTGAATAACTTAGCGGGACAACTTTTGGTAGCTGGCCTGCCCCAACTCGACAGGGAGGTGTTTATGCATCTGAGCAGACGAAATTATGTCCTGATCGGCAGCGCGCTGCTGGTCACGGTGGCGCTCGGACTGGCCGGCGCCACTTATGCGGTCCGCTCAGACCGAGTGACACTACCTGCGGCGACGCCGATTCATGTGACCCTGGATCAGGCCTTGGCGAGTAACCAGAGCAGATCGGGGGATCACTTTGAAGCGACAGTGTCGGAGCCAGTCATTGTCGAAGGCAAGACAGTTATCCCGCAGGGCGCCCAAGCTAAGGGGCTCGTGGTGGAATCACACAAGTCAGGAAGGCTGAAGGGTGTGGCCCGGCTGCACCTGGAGCTTGTGTCGGTTGAAGTGAGCGGCGAAAACTATCCGCTCCGGACCACTTCAGCCTTTCGTAGGGGCGGCGACCACAAGAAACGGAACATCGCTCTGATCGGTGGCGGCGCCGGCGCAGGAACGGTTGTCGGTGTCATCGCCGCCGGCGGCAAAGGCGCGCTGATCGGGGGGCCCGTGGGAGCGGGCGCCGGAACCGCGGTGGCCTTTCTAACTGGCAAGAAAGACATCCGACTACCGCCTGAGACGTCCCTAACATTCAAACTGGCCGAGCCTGTAACAATTCGGCCCAAAGGCTAACCGAGGAGGTGAATCCTAGCGGGCGAGGCGAATGCGAATGTCGACGAACTGGGCGTCGCCTCGCCTGCTTTCTTGATTACGGCGGACCGGCGGAGAGGAGGCGCACATGACTGCTCTTTGGGAGGTTCTGATTGCTGCCGCAGGCCTAGAAACTTGCCGAAGACTGGCAAGCATTCTCAGCCAATGGGGGTTTGAGCCCATCTGTTCCTCCACCGTTGGCAAAGCAAACGCGATCCTCGCTCGTCGGGCTGTTCCCATGGTTTTTTGCGAAGACCGGTTGGCGGATGGCAGCTTTCGCGACGTGCTCGGCGCAGTGGGCCTTCTCCAATCGAAAGCCCGCGTGGTGGTGACTTCTCCCGCGGAGGACGGGAACGGATACCTCGATGCGATCCAGCACGGCGCATTTGATGTTATCCCTTGCGCGTGCCGTCCCTCGGATGTTCATCGAGTCATCTTGCGCGCAATGCGCGAGGACGGGGAAAAGCTACAGAGTCCTACCTTCAGCGAGGCCCATGAAGTCAAAGCCTTCTACGACCGTTGGAATGCATCCGTGTTCAGGTTTTGCTACCTTTTTCTGGGGAACAAAGATCTCGCAAGCGAGTGTACTCGCGAAGCCTTTTTGAACTATTTACGAGAAAAGCCGGCGTTTCCGACAAGCGCACTACCACCGCGGCTGATGAGTTTCGCACTAGCCGCTGTTCGGCGGGGGTCCACGCTTGATTCGCGGGCAAGCCGGCCCAACCAAAGCTGCCCAGAAAACGTGCTTTGTATCCCCAGTGACCAGCGTGCCGTGTTCATCATGCGGAGCATGCTCGAGATGAGTGACTTATCTGTAGCATCGGCGACAGGATTGCCAATGGACCGACTGCGGGGTCTCTGGCGGAGGAGCCTGTTCAATCTCCGTGAAATATTGCCGCGGGAGTTCTTCGAGAGAGCGATTTCCGGTCGCCATGTCGGCTTGGCAACGCTTCCGGATGAACTCTTATTTGGAGGAGAAAAACCCAGCAACGAATGTCGCTGACCTCACGAACGCCCGCCCGGTTTCGAGCTCGGCGACTCCCAGAGGTAGCCGATTCAATTCACGCAGGTCCGAGACGGACTCCAGTCTGCGAATCGAGAATGTGGACTTGATCACTGCTCACTCCCACCCAGATCTCGTCCCTAGGATGGTAGCCAGACTCAGGGTCGGCGACGGCCGCTAGAGAAATCCCATCCAGCTCCAGTTCCAGATGGCTTTGACCGCCGTGCAATTCAATCATGGTGATTCTTGCCCGCCAACTCTCCGCCAAGCGGTCGCGGCTTAATCGGAGGTGCTCCGGGCGAACGCCCAAAATTACCGAGTGCATTCCGGCCGGGGGCACGTTCAGGCCTTGCAAACGGAGGCGCCTCCCCGCAAGGGAAGCCCAGGCGGCGCCTTCCACAATCTGCACTTCGCACTCGAGGAGATTCATCGGTGGCGCGCCGAAGAATGAGGCGACGAACCTGTTTATGGGCTTGTCGTAGATTTCGCCGGGTGTCCCGCACTGCTGGATTGTTCCACCCTGCATCACCGCGATGCGGTCGGAAAGGGACAGGGCCTCTTCCTGATCGTGCGTGACATAGATAAACGTGGTGCCAAGCTGCCAGTGCAATCGTTTCAGCTCTTTCCGCATTTGCACCCGCAGAGGCGCGTCGAGGTTGGATAACGGCTCATCGAATAAGAAGAGTCTTGGCTGCCGCACAATCGCTCGGCCTACCGCGACCCTCTGCCGCTCACCGCCTGAAAGTTGCCGCGGGCGTTTGTCGAGCAACGAAGTCAATCCGAGCAGGGAGGCCGTTTCTTGAACTCGGCGGCCGATTGTTTCTCGAGGGAGACCAGCCAGCTCAAGCGGGAACGCCAGGTTCTGGAAAACGGTGCGGTGTGGGTAGAGAGCGTAACTCTGGAAAACGAAAGCCACATCACGCTTTTGGGGTGGGAGGTCGTTGAGTAAGCGATCGCCCAGCCAGAGGGCTCCTGCACTGGGTTGCTCCAATCCGGCGATCAGGTTCAGCGTGGTGGATTTTCCGCAACCGCTCGGCCCGACAAATGTAAAGAACTCCCCGTCGTCGATCGTCAGCGAGGGAATTTCCACCGCCAACTGGTCTCCGAAGCGCTTGGTGAGCTTCTCCAACCGTAGATCCATGTGTCAACCTTTAACGGCGCCGGTAGTGAGACCGCTGACGATACGCCTCTGGAAAACAAGCATCAGCAAGATTGTGGGGACGGTGGCAAGAACAGACGCGGCGGCAATCTCGCCCCAGGGAATCTCGTGCAACCCGGGGAAAAGGGCGATCGCTACCGGCAGAGTGCGCGAACGTTCGCTTGCCGTCAGAGTCAGCGCGTAGAGGAATTCATTCCAGGAGAAGATGAATACGAGCAACGCTACGCTCAGCAGCCCCGGTGAAGCAAGCGGTAACACAACGTGTCGCAGAACGCCCAAGTGCGAGCAGCCGTCCACTCGTGCGGCCCGGTAGAGATCGTCGGGAATCTCTTTGAAGAAACTTGTCAAGGTCCAGATGGCGAATGGGATGGCAAACACCGAGTGAGCAATGACCACCGCAAGCGCGCTGTCTCGGATACCCAGGCGGATGAACAACAGGTACAGCGGAGCCACGTTGGCAATAGCCGGGAACATGGAAAAGCAAAGCAACGTGGCGAGAACAAGCTGGGCTCCGCGCAGCCGCAGTTTGGCCAGCGCATAGGCGGCCGGAACCCCTAGCGCAAAGGCCAGGAACACCGTGAGAGACGCGACGATCGCGCTGTTCAAGCACGCGCGCCAGAAGCCCGGCGCCCCGAGGACGGTCCCGAGATTCTGCCAAGTGGGGTGCGCCGGCAGCAGCGGTGGAAGCTCAGCCAACTGGGCCGTAGGCTTCAGCGCGGTGATGACCTGCCAGGCAAAAGGGGCCAAGACAAAGCTGAGTATCAAACCCAGCGCGGCAAACAATAGAAGACGCCGAAGGATCAGAGCGTTCTGCATTGGGCCTTACTCGCGCATCTGCCACGTCCGGCGTAGCTCGCGCAGGTAGGCCAGGCTTAGCAGTACGATGAAGAAAAACGTGGCGACTGCGACTGATGAACCGTAGCCGAACTGCAGGGTGCGGTAGAGCAGGTTGTAAGCATAGATCACGAGCGTTTCTGTTTGATTCCCGGGACCTCCGCCAGTGAGCACGTAAATCAGGTCAAAGACACGCGCGGCATCCATCGTGCGGAAAAGCAGTGCGAGTAGGATGATCGGCTTGAGCAGCGGCAAGGTTATATGTCGAAATGCTTGCCAGGAATTGGCGCCGTCGATGCGCGCGGCGCGATAAAGGTGTTCAGGAATCACCTGGAGACCCGCGAGTAGCAACAGCACCATGAACGGCGTAGTCTTCCAAACATCGGCCAGGATAGCGGCATGCATCGCCCAGAACGGGTCGCCTAGCCAGTTGATTCTCGTTCTCAATAGGAAATTGAGCACCCCAAAGTCGGCATTCAGGGTCCATTCCCAAAAGCGTGCCGCAACCACGCTAGGTACAGCCCAGGGGATGAGCACGAGCGCCCGTGCCAGACCTCGCCCGGGGAATTTCTGGTGCAGCAATAGCGCGATGGCCAGCCCCAAGGTCAACTCGAGTGTCACGGCAACGAGAACAAAGTACCCGGTGTGGCCAACAGCCCCCCGGAAGCGCGCGTCTCTCATCAGAAAAAGATAGTTTTGCAAGCCCACGAATTGCGAGATGCCGAAGATCGGCATTTGCTTCCGAAGGCTCAGCCAGAGTGTAAAGACCACCGGCATCACCGCAACGCTTGCCACATAGGCCACGGCAGGCCCGAGGAGTCCAAACCGTCCGAGACGCTCGCGGAAAGATGCCCTCATAGCAGTCCCAGAAGATGCTCGATCTGCAGTTCGGCAGAGCGCATGGCCTGTTTTGGCGGACGAATCCCGGCAACCACGGCGCTCAGTTCCGGCTGCAGGATATGCGAGATCATCATATAGTACGGCGTCGCCGGGCGGGGCTCAACCTGCTGCAATGAATGTAAAAGCTCTGAGATTTGTGGAAGCTTCTGACGCACCTCGGCATCATCGTAAACCTGGCTGTGCGCAGGCAAAACACCCACCTGTAAGAGAATCTGTTTCTGCACGTCGTAGCGAAGCAGGAATCTGACAAAAGCAAGAGCCTCTTTTTTGTGGGGGGAGCGGGCGTTGACCCCCACATGAAAGCCCCCGAGCGTAGGCGTACTGGTGTGACCCGGGAAGTGCGGAACAAGGGTCATCCCGATGCGTCCCGCAACCCTGGAACCGGGCTGCTGCAAGAGAGGCCACGCGTATGGCCAGTTCCGCATGAAGATCGCTCGTCCCGACTGAAAGATGTGGCGGCTGGCCTCTTCATTCAGAGTTGTCACCAGCGGGGGCGTCACGTCATAGCGACGCACCATATCGCTCATGAAGTGCAGAGCTTCGAGTGTGGGTGGCTCGGTGAGCGCCGGCCGACCGCCTTCGCGGAGCAGGTCGCCGCCGTTACCGCGAATAAATTCAAGTGCCGAACAGACCAAGCCTTCATATTGCTTGCCCTGCCAGATAAATCCCGTGAGCTTTGGGTCGCGCTCCGCTGTCAATACGCTTCGCGCCGTTTCGAGAAGCTCTGGGTAAGTCTGGGGAGGTAGGAAGCCGTGCTTGTCAAGCAGGTCCTTGCGATAATAGAGCACGCCCGCATCCACGAACCACGGCACGGCATAGAGTTTTTCCTCGAGCCAGTCAGCTCGCAGGGCAGCCGGAAACAGCGGCGCCCGCTCGATTTCGGTGACGCCCGGAGTCAGCTCCATCAACCAGCCAGCGCGCGCAAACTCCGGCACCCAGATCACGTCCATGTCCAAGACGTCGAAATCAGCGGCGCGGGCAGCAAGGTTGATGACGTAGAACTGATGTTGCTCGTCCGTACTCGCAGGAAGAATCTCCTCCCGGACACGAATCCCGGGGTTCTCCGCTTCAAAGCGCTGGATAAGCTCCGTGAGGAAGGCATACCTAGGATGCTGGGCATGCTTGAAGACGAGCGTTACGCGCTGGTCAGGTTGGGAGACTTCGCGCCGGGGGCAGCCACTCAATGAGATGGCCGCCAGCACCAGGCTCCCAACGACTAGTCCAGCTCTGTGTCGCGGACCGTGTGATGCTCTCGAACCCATACCTCACGTTCGCTCAGATACGGAAGTGTGGTGTCTGGCTTTCCGGCTCGATGACACGGAAATCGACCCTGCGCTTTGGTTTATCTCGCAACCTCTCCCACGCCTGCCTCAAACGCTTCGCCTAAGCGAGAAACTTAGGCCAAACTCTAACACAGCATCACCCAGGCATGGGCGCTTGACGTCGGCGTACATGGGGACTTACCATGCGCCAAACTGTAAGGAAGGGAGCTAACGAGTGCGCCGTCTTCTTCTCTCCCGGCGTTTTCTGGTATTGACCTCGGGTTTTCTGCTGATTGGAATAAGCATCGTCCTGGCAGCGGGGTCGGGCTACCACCTGGTCAAAAAGATTCCGGTCGGCGGTGAAGGCGGCTGGGACTACCTGTCATTCGATGACGCTTCGCGGAGACTCTATATTGCCCGGGCTACCCGCGTCATTGTCATCGATGTGGACCGAGGCACCATCGTGGGCCAGATCCAGAACACGCCGGGGGTGCATGGCATCGCTCTGGCCCGGGAACTGAGCCGGGGTTTTACGAGCAACGGCACCGCGGGGAGTGTCACCATCTTCGATTTGAAGACCCTGAAGGAGCTGGGACAGACGAAAACGACCGGCGCCAACCCCGACGCAATTCTTTACGACCCCGCCAGTCGGCGTGTCTTCACCATGAATGGCCGCGGCAACAATTGCACCGCGATTGACGCCTCCGCGGGCACGGTTGCCGGCACGATCGCTTTGGGTGGACGGCCCGAGTTTGCTGTGGCAGATGGACGAGGGCGGCTCTACGTGAATCTAGAAGACAAGGCAGAAGAACTGGTAATCGATTCGCGAAAGATGGAGATCGTGGCCCGCTGGAAGATGGCTCCGTGTGAGGAGCCGAGTGGTTTGGCCATTGACCTGGATCACCGACGGCTTTTCGCCGGCTGCCACAATCAGATCATGGTGATCATGGACGCGGACACCGGTAAGGTGGTCACTACAGTGCCGATTGGGCGCGGCGTGGACGCAAACTCCTTTGATCCTGTAACGCAATTTGCTTTCAGCTCGAACGGTGACGGCACCCTTACCGTGGTTCATGAGGATTCACCGGACAAATTCAGCGTTTTGGAAAACGTAGGAACGCAGCGCGGCGCCCGAACGATGGCTCTCGACTCAAGAACACACAACGTCTTTCTGATAACCGCAGAGTTTGGGCCGCCTTCTCCGCCAACTCCCGAGCAACCACGCCCCCGCCCCACGGTCCTGCCGAATACCTTTGTCGTCCTGGTGTTCGGCCGCTAGACCTTTAGATTTTTCTCCCCGCGGGCGGTACGGATCCTCCTCGAACGACAACGGGCAAGTCTAGGAGTAACCGCTGACTGCGTCGGTGCTCAGGATTGATCACGGGAGACTTCGCTACCCTTGGACAGGCATGCCGGGTCCTCCGGCGCGGCTGCTATCCAGTTTCCCGGTACATCAACGGACGCTCCAAACTCTGGTATGCACGATCAACAGCCCGGTAAAATTCGGCAATTCCTTTGGTTCCGAAGGACACTTCACTGGCTTCCAATTCGGAGGCCAGTTCATTACAGAGATAGGTGGCGCAGCGGATGCGCTCGGCAGTGAGAAACGAGAGGATCGTCTCGGGGCTCTGGCGCTGAAGGGGACGTTCCTCCCATTCCTCGACGGCCCAGGCGATCTTGCGGATTTGGTCCACCGCGTCGCGGAATTCTCTGAGCACCCGCAGGTCTATGCCGCCTGCCTGCAAGGCTTGTCCGAGTTTGAGAAGTTCAGTTGTGTTTCTCTTTAGTTGGAAATTCACACCCCAAAACGTCTCACTCGGAACAAAAAGCTCGACTGCGACCCCCGGTGCTGCGCTCTCTGTGGAACGACGTATCCCGAGTACACGTGCCTGCGCTGCTTCGGCGGAAAGAAGGTTCGTCAATTCGACCACCTCTCCGACATTCGGGAATGTTTCCATGCGAAGCAACCCTCCCTGTGCGTTGACTTCCTCAGCTTGGGCAGTCTCTTTGACGCTCACCCCTCCAGGGCTATGCCACTTCACTTCTGTGGGAACAACGATGGGGAAGCGCTTGCTTCTTCGGTGTTCAATCCTTGCGGGCTGGTGATTAGCCGTTGGCCTTTCTATTGTCATGACCCCACCTCCAGTCGAGGAGAGTTCTTTACTCTCCTTTACTACACTTTTGTGGGGTGTACGCAATTTCGCAATTGCAGGATTCCAAAAAGATAATGGCAGAGGTTGTCCGATTGTGTGGTCTACAGCCTAGGGGCTGACGGTCCCTGTTCTCTTACCAGCTTGTCCCCGTTCGCCACAGGCATGGCGGCACGCTCGCGCTCACTTCCCGGGTGTCGAATGCGAGGGGCGTAAGTGTCCCAGCGTGATATAGAGAAGCGTGCGGGTCTGCTTCGCTTCTGTGCTGATCTCATCTAGCATAACCACAGAATCCCGTCGATTGAAGCCGCTGGAAAGCCAGCCTCCGCCGGTGTCTTCCTTTCCAGTTGTCTCTTGAGCGAGAGGCCTTGGAGGATGCAGGGCGTTTGGTTGGCTGTCTCTAATCGGAGACTCATTCCATATCTTCATCCAGGGCTGTGACGAGGTGAATTCCTACAAGCCTTTATTTTTCAGCAAGATAACCCAGGCTGATAGACGGCCACTGTTTTGCATTGGAGCCTCTGGGAGATTCCCGCTTAACCCGAACGAGAAGATTGAGATCAAGGACGGTTCCTGTGTTATACGCCTATGAGCCCCGTGCCCAAAGCAATCCCCGCCGTGACCGCGAATTTGAAAACCTACTTCGCCGGGCGACTAGGTTTTTTCAAAGTCATGAGAACCGGGGCCTCAAGAAGGCTACCAGAAAGAAGTCTCGCGCCAACTAAGTGAGGTAAAGGGGAAGAAGGTCTCTATGATCGGCAACCGTCGTAGCCACGCTCGGCAAATAATCAACTCGCCGATATATGTCGTGCTGGGTTCGAACAGCGGCGGTCTCCTTTACGACATCAGTGAAGGCGGATTGGCAGTGGATATAGTAGGGCCTATGCTGACCGGCGAGCTGATCGCCCTTGGGTTCGAAATGCGCGAAACCGAGCGACACTTCGAAGCTAGCGGCCAAGTAGCTTGGAAAAAAGATCCGGGGAACAGAGCGGGGCTGAGATTCGTGAATTTGCCGGATGCATCCCACCAGCAGATCAAGGAGTGGCTCTCGGTGAAGGAAATTCCCGGCGGATTTAGGGACATCCGATCTCCTGGCGATGCCGCGAAAACAGAGTGGTGCGATCCCCCATCCACGCAGCGAGAGACTCTGAGTGAGACCCCTGCTCCAGGGTCAGCTGCAGCAGTGTTGCAACCATTGGCGAACGATGTCGCTGCTCCGGGGTACACAGATGCTCGCCCGACCGCGTTTACAACGCTGGGCTCCTCCTCCGCCGGCGAAGGCACGGTTTCTCCCTACGAAGGGAACTACGAACTGACCGATTTACGCCATTCCCTGTTCCCCCGTGCCACAGTCGGTGAAAGCAGGGGGGGCGATCGAGCCACGCCGGAGCAAGCCAGGCGCAACTGGCAGCGTCGGCGCAAGTTGATTCTTGCGGGCCTTTCGATTTGCCTCGCAACACTAGCGCTCATCGCTGGAATAGCATTCTTCCGATTCCCGCGTGAGCCTATAAGTGCCGCAATCGGGGAGATTAGGGAGACTGTTTCCAGGGTCCTTGTACCGGGAACCGTACCGTCATCGAAACCGATTATGGACATGAATGTGACGAGGCCCGAGCCGCGTGGCCGTGGCAAGTCAAAGGGTCATCCAGATGCAAAAGGCGGACCCCCAGCTTCCAGTGTTGCCCGCTTGCTTGAAAGGAAGAGTCAGCGGACTAAGCAGGCGAGGGCGTACCAAGTCGAAGTGGTAGAAGCGGATAATCTGCGGCGTCTCGTGACACCTCGCGGGGGCGCCAACCTCAGGCTCGGATTCCAGGGACCGGCGAATAATCCTGCGGGAGACTCCAAGACAGCGGCTGGCGGATCCTGGGGTCCGGCTTCAGTTTCTGCCGCGAATGTACCGAGTTCGGAGCAAAATCGGGTCACCATAGGCGAATGTGAGTCGAGCTTCGTGTTCTGCACACTCCGCTCACAGGAAGCCCCCGTTGGCCCGGCTTCAGCTTCTGACTCGAATCCCTTGAATTCAAAGCAAAGCCGGGTCACGGAAGGTGAATGCGAGTCAGGTTTCGTCATCTGCACGCTCCGCGCACAGCAAGTTTCCGCTGAATCTCCGATGCAGCAGGTTATGCCTGCCTATCCGCCGCTGGCGCTTGCAAGAAATATACAAGGCAGGGTCGTGCTGCAAGTTGTGATTGCCAAGAATGGAAGTATTCAAAATATCCGCCTGGTTAGTGGCCCACCTATCTTGGCCTCCGTAGCGGTAGATGCCGTCAAACAGTGGCGCTACAAACCGCACTATCGAAATGGCGAGCCAGTCGAAGTCGAGAGACAGATTAGTATAGATTTTACTATTTCACCGAACTGATCGATAA
>Ga0070698_100006701_pt1 | contig 12491 bp, 9 predicted proteins | sample KBSK1502metaG_FD_65477 | JGI IMG/M metagenome (GOLD analysis project Ga0070698, IMG submission 65477) | Corn, switchgrass and miscanthus rhizosphere microbial communities from Kellogg Biological Station, Michigan, USA - KBS K1-50-2 metaG | ecosystem: Host-associated > Plants > Roots >...
CAGCAATCTTTACAATCGGGTATGGGCGCATCTCCTCCATGGCAATTTCCAAGACGGGTTCAAACAATCCGATCGCAGGATTGCGAATGGCAAACTGCGAGGTGTGCACTCCAACAGCAACTCCGCCGGCACCGGCCGCCAAATAGTAACGCGTCAGGGCGCGCTGCCGACGCTCATCCAATTTGCGTTCGCGATTGAGTGCGAGAGGATGCGCCGGTATCACTAACCCGGCAATAAGCTGGCTGCGCAGAGACATTAAAATTTCCCATCGCGAACCTCAAAATGCGTTGGCTTATTGAGGCGCACCCCTCCCGAAGAAATCCAGGCGGCAGTCCAGTCGATCATTTCTGAAATCGTTACCGTGGGATACCCGAACATTTGATGCGCCTTTGCCGCGTTACTCAATAAAGCGGTGGCCATTTCCTGTGAACTGAACGTCGGCTGGACACAAAGTCGGCGGCCGAACTCTTCAGCGATGTACCGTACACTCACAGTTTCGGGGCCTGTGAGATTCAAAAACAAGGGCGGCGACTGGCAGTGCGCGAAGGACCGCAGGCAAACTGAATTCGCGTCGCCCTGCCAGATAACATTCACGAGCGCCATGCGGAGATCAATCGGCCGCCGCTCAAACACCGCTGTACCGATATCCAGCAACACGCCGTACCGCAGGTCAATCGCGTAATTCAATCGAAGAATGGCGACGGGAGTGCCCCAGTAACGTGACCCGTACTCGAACATTCGTTCTCTTCCCAAAGCAGACTGCGCGTATTCACTTTCCGGGGCCACCGGAGTCGATTCGACGGCTCCGCCCTGCATGGCGTTGCGCAACGGATAGACATTGCCGGTCGAAAAGGTAACGATACGCGACGCGCGATAGCGCTCAGCAACCAGTCCTGCTAAATATGCATTTATCGCCCAAGTTAAGTCCTCCGAGCCGGTGGTACCAAATTTTCGGGCGGCCATGAAAATGACATTCGGAATGTCCGGTAGTTGTGACAGTGCGCCTGGATGGAGCAAATCGGCTTGTAGAATCTCGATGCCGTCGGACGCCAAGCGATCACGCAAGCGATTGTCGGAAAATCTCGCGACCGCCACGATTCTTTTCGGAACTCCGGCTTTTTCGGCGGCTCGGCGGGCACGCCGCGCCAAACTGGGTCCCATCTTTCCGCCCGCCCCGAGAATGAGCAAGTCGCCAGCGAGCTGTGCGATCGCAGCGACATCGGCATCGGACGGGCGGGAAAGAATTTCCTCGAGTTCAGCTTCTGTCTCTATTCGCATGCTTAACCCAGCTCGAATCCGGCGATTGCGTAAACCATATGGTCGTTTTTGCTGAAGCTATTTCCAAAGACCATTCGTTCTAAGCGTCTCTGCGGAACAAATCTGAATTCCTTTGCGATCTCAAAAGCATTCATGTTTTTGCTCAGCAGATCCCAATACCAGCCTGATTCCGGCGAACCTCGCAAGCATTGTTCTATCACAAGACGAGCGGCTTTCTGCTCTTGAGCGACACACGGGCCTAAATAGCTAGAGCGTGCGCCATTGCGCGAGAAACAATAAGCGCCGGCGACAGTATTTGGAGGATTGCGCAATGCCAGCTCGCGCAGAAGCACCGCGCGATCCGCGCCGAATGCTTCAAGGTCAGTTTCGGGCGAATATTGAGCGGACAGCGAGTTAGGTTTGTCCGGCGACTGAGTCCGGCGACCCTCGTGATACCAGCGCTCCACAATTTGCTCGGTTTTGAAGCCTAGCCTTTCGTAGAGCGGCTGACCTTCGGGCGTAGCATCCAACCCTACACTTTCAATTTTCAGAGCGGCCGAACGTTCAAGAGCAGCTTGAACCAGCCGTTGCGCAAAACCCATACGCCTGTATTCCGGCATGGTCAGCACCATTCCAATCCACGCCAGCCGCCTCCCGTAGCAGAGCAATGTTGTCGTCGCTACGATGCGGTCATCGACCTCAATGCCGAAACAACCCTGCGGATCGAGCCGCAACAGGGTCTGCCAATCATCGATGGTTTGATTCCACCCAGCCAAACGTGAAAGCTCCATGGCACTGGCCAGATCGGCAGCGTGCAAGAGTCGGAGCTTTCCTCGGGTCATCTGCGTGCGATTCCCAAATTCGTCGATCCTGTTTTCGCTCGTGCAAGGCGAGCTACGCCGATGATCCGCCAAAATTGGGCGATACTGCAAATATCGCAGCGCCTCCAAGCAATCCTGCAACGGCGATGATGTTCCATGCCAACTCGTAGCTGTGACGAGCGTCAAAGATTCTTCCAGCGATCCAGGGCGCCCCCCACTGTCCGAGCGAATAGCCCATAATAATAAGCGCCAGCAGTTTCCCGAGCGAGACAGTCCCAAAACATTCCGCGGCAACCAACGGAATCAGCATGTAGTCCGCCCCCATCGAGAAACCAAAAACCGCCACGAAGGCCCAGATCACAGCGGGATGTTGCGCAAAATTGAGCAAGAGGACTGAGACGCTCAGGGTGCCGTAGAATAACGCCATGACGTCTTTTTTTCGAAAGTGATCCGCCAAGTAGCCCACCAGTACGCGGCCGCCAAGGCTGGCCACCAAAAGAGCTGTAAAGAATCGCGACGCCATGCTGGCGGAATAGCCCTGATCCTTCAGAAACAAGATGAAATGTTGGATCACCGCGCCGATGGCGCCAATGACCATGGTTGATCCCATGAGGATAAGCCAAAAGTTCGTCGTGCGAATCGCAGACTGAATGCGGACTGGCGGTAAGGAAGAGTCTCGGTATTCCGCGATCGCAGGAGAGCTCTGTCCATTAGTGGCCCCGTCCGGTGAAAGGCCCACATCGGCCGGGACAGAGCGCGTAACGAAAATGCCCACTGGAATCAGCACGGTCATGACCAGCAAGCCGACAAATTCCAGCGCATGGCGCCACCCGAAATTTCGAATCAGAGAATTGCTCAGCAGCGGAGAGACAACGCCTCCTAGACCTAGCCCTAGATAGACATAGCCCATAGCGCGCCCCCGCCGAGCCTCGAACCATCTGGCCACCAGCACTTGGTTACCGATCGGTCCGGCCAACACGTAGCCCAGCACTTCAGTGATGCACAGTAGTTCGTAATGCCAGAGCTTGGTCATGGATCCCATGAGCATCAGGGACATGCCGATTAATCCGACACCCGCAAGAATTACCCATCTTGCGCCAACGCGGTCGATTACTGTGCCGGCCACCAGCCCAAAAGGCAGTCCAGCGATCAGGAATCCCAGCAGAAAGCCTTGCGTCAGCTGAGCGCGACTGAATCCCAACGAATCGGCAAGCGCGGGATAAAAAACGGGAAATCCATAGAAAATTATGCCGACCGCGAAAAATAGATTGAGAAACGCCGCAACGACAATCCACCAGCCATAGAAGATTCGGGTTGATTGAGTCGTGGACACGAAGCGCCGTTAGCCCCCCGGCTGACAAATGGAAACATATTCGATGCCCGCACTTTTGTCCAAGCTCTTTTCCAAAAGTGATAGATTCGATGCAAGGAAAAACCACGATGAATTTGCCTATCTTGCGGCTGGGGACGGTCAAGGACGTGTCGCACTTCCAGCAGCATTTGCGTACGCTCGGTTTGAATGTTCCGTGTGATTCTGAGGTTATTTCCGGTCCGCAGTCTCCGCTCCGCCAGCCGCTTTCGCGCGGGAAAATTAATCTAGCCAACCGAATCGCGGTGCATCCCATGGAGGGATGGGATTCGACACCTGACGGCAACATCAGCGAAAGCATGTTGCGCCGCTGGCGTCGGCTGGGCACTAGCGGCGCAAAATTGGTTTGGGGCGGCGAAGCGGCAGCCGTGTCTCATGCTGGCCGTGCCAATCCGAACCAGCTTGTGGTCGCAGCGCATACTTTAAAGGGCCTCGAACAATTGCGCGTAGCTCTCCTCGATGGACATCGTCAAACGACGGGCTCAAGCGACGGCCTGCTGATCGGTCTCCAGTTGACGCACTCTGGGCGATACTGCCGGCCAAACGAGCACGGGAAACCGGAACCCCGGATTCTTTATCATCATCCGATCTTGGACCGACGCCTGGGACTTGGAGCTGATTATCCCCTGCTCACGGACGGGGAAATCGAGGCGATCATCGAAGATTTCCACTACGCCGCGCGTGCTGCGAGAGAAGCCGGTTTTGACTTTGTCGATATCAAGCATTGCCACGGATATCTGGGACACGAATTTCTTAGCGCATATACTCGCGAAGGTAAGTTCGGCGGAAGTCTGGAAAATCGGACAAGATTCCTGCGTGAAATAGTGGAAGGCATACGCTGCGAGGTGCCGGGGCTCCAAATTGGCGTGCGGATCTCAGTCTTCGATACCGTTCCATTTCTCGCGGACCCGGCGCGATCTTCCAAGGGAAAACTAGGACCCGGAATTCCGGAAACCCATTCCGACTTGATCCCATACCGCTGGGGCTTCGGTGTAAATTCTCTTGATCCCACGGAGCCGGACCTTGGGGAAGCGGAACGCTTCCTGTCGATGCTTGAGAAAATGAAAATTCAATTAGTGAATGTCACTGCTGGAAGCCCCTATTATAATCCGCACATTCAGCGGCCCGCTCTTTACCCACCGTCGGATGGATATTACCCACCTGAAGATCCGTTGAAAGGCGTGGCGCGGCAAATGGACGCGACAAGAGAACTCAAACAGCAATTTCCGACACTGATTTTCGTCGGCACCGCTTACACTTATTTGCAGAACTATCTGCCTCATGTTGCGCAAGCAGCCCTGAGAGAGGGATGGGTCGACCTGATTGGCTTAGGGCGAATGGCTTTGTCCTATCCGGAGCTGTTATGGGATTCCTCCGCAGGAAATCCCGTGCAGCACAAGCGGATCTGCCGAACTTTTAGCGATTGCACAACCGCGCCGCGAAAGGGGCTGCCATCCGGATGCTACCCATTGGACAGCTACTACAAAAGTTCGGTACAAGCGGCACAATTAAATGCGCTGAAAGCAAAATCCTGAGAGCCCGTGCCGTCCGCGCATGCAACAAACCACCAGTTCAAGACCAGCATCACTGTATGACTAACGCGGTAGATCAACAGATGAACGCCAATTCGCTAACGGAACGTCGAATTTTCCGCCGCAAGGTACAAGGTATCGCGGCCACTCTCCTACCATACGAGCCAGATGGGCAAGTCTCGGTCGGAGCGTTTCAGCGACACCTGGCGGACACCCACAGAGTTGGATTGATGAACGCAGTAAATATGGATACCGGTTATGTGAACTATCTCGATGAGGCGGAAAGGCAAGACGTCTTGCGATGGACAAGAGATGCGCTGGGGAAAGATGTGCCTTTTGTTGCAGGTGCGTATATCGAAGGCCAAAGCGGGGATATTGTGTCCCTCTATCGCCGGCAGATGGACGCCATCGTAGGCTACGGCGCGACACCGATCTTGTTTCAGACCAGCCGATTGCACGGAAAAAATCCCCGGGAGAAAGTTGCTGTATATAAAGAAGCCGCTCGCGATTATTCCCACGTGTTGGCTTTCGAGCTGGGCAGCATGTTTGCGCCCAATGGCGAAATTTTTGACAAGGAAACTTTCTTAGGTTTGCTGGACATTCCAGAGATTAAGGGGCTGAAGCATTCTTCACTCGATCGGCTGGTCGAACTCGATCGTTTGTCGCTGCGAGATGCGCACCGTCCGGACTTCCGCATCTATACCGGCAACGATCTCGGCATCAACATGATTGAATATGGTTCGGACTATTTGCTCGGTCTTGCTACTTTTGCTCCAGAGAAATTTGCGGAGAGAGACAGGCTTTGGGAACAAGGAGACGCTGGATACTATTCGCTTTCCGATGCCTTGCAGCATCTCGGAAATATAGCCTTTCGCCAGCCGGTTCCGGCCTACAAGCATTCCGCTGCGGTATTTCTGCACCTGCTAGGGCGGATACCTTCCCCTCTGTCGCATCCGAAAAACGCGCAGCGTCCATTCTGGGAGCTGGAAATATTGCGAGATTGTGCGTCGCGTCTCGGATATGAACTCACGAAGGTATAATAGGCGGCGGCTCAGAACGCTCAACATTTCAATCCACCACTGCTTTTTTAGTTAGGCCGCCTTACTGCGATGAGCGACACCTGCTCGAGCGTAGGGTAGTGCCCTTCTTCGTCGAGTTTCCTGTCTCCGCGCTTTAGCTGTTGAACTGTGGTCTCCGCCGGGAGCATGCCCTTGAAATATTTCTTGTAGACGTTGGCGAACAGAGAAGTCTCCCCTAGATCGTCCAAGTAAATTGTGGTCGAAACTACGTGATCAAAGTTCATGTCCGCTTCTTCCAGATTGTCCAGCAGATTGCGCATGGTCTGACGAGTCTGGTCCTCGGTCGAGGCGGCGTAAATGCCACCGTTGGGTCCTGGGATGAAGCCACTCTTCGCCGAACAGTAAAGGGTGTCGCCCGCGAAGACACACGGGCTGGCGGTCGGGCTCGGCGGCATGTTCTTCGGGCGGATTGCTTTTCGGAGGCTTAGGTCGCGCACGGCTACTCCCGTGAATGCGATGTGAGTACCTTCGGGAAGACTGGAGACTTCGATGGTCGCGCGAGCCGGCGTGTTTCCGAACTCAAAGCGCCGGGCATATTGTTCGTTCATGACGCGCGTCGAGAGTTCGGGCGTGAGATAGGGATTCACGAAAACCATGTTGGCCATCGTGAGGCCCGCTGCTTCGAGGAGAACCTTCATACGGTCCAGAGCAAAGTTGACCTGAGCTGCCGGATCTGGCGGGATTACGCCGCTTGCGGGATCGCTTCCCGGCAGCGTGGAGACGAACAACCGGTCGTGGGTAAGCATTCCTGGCGAGAAGGCTCTGCTCGCCCCCCATTGGGGAACGTGGACCGAGTGCTTGCCCTGCAGGTCGCGAACGGCGACGGCGGTGATTTCGACCGAGGGCCGCGGTAGGCGAGCAACACCCAGAACTCCGCGAGCGGGTGGATCTTTTGGAAAATAGGCCGAGAAAACTTCGTTCAGCTCGCCGTAGTGGCCGGTGTCTTCGAGATAGACCTGTACATAGACCACGTGGTCCAGGCTCAGTCCCACCGTCTCGACCTGGCGCTTTACGTTATCGAGAGACTGGCGAACCTGATCGGCGAACTTTGTGGGAGTGGTCCCGTCCGCGCGACGGGGTCCCAGACCGGAAATGTATACGTAGCCCCCTGCATCGACGCTGGGCGAGCCGAGTACCACGCCGGAAGACGGTGCCGATTGCGAGAGTGCGGCCCGTGGCTGAGCGTTCATGGACACCACGGAAAGCAGCAGTCCGACGAAGAGCAGCAAATGCCTCATGAAGGCTTCCCCTGGCGCGCAGCGTTTAAAATGGTTCGAAGACGCTGTCCTACGATCACTTCTTCTCCCGGCTGGATGGTCATGGAAACCAACTCAAGGTGATTCTGCTCTTTGAGTTCCTTTGGATTCGGCTTTGGTTTATCGGTCCCTTCCTGCACGGCGGAAACCATACTGGGATTGTCAATGCTGAGCACTTCGATCACAGGATCGCCGTCGTGCAATTTCTGTACGCATTCGGCCACGCTGAAGCCCCAGGCCTGTTGGTCCCACGAAATGCGCAGGGTTGGATAGCGATTGCCGTCGTCGGGAACGTAAATCTCGGTCTTGACGCCGGGAATAGTTTCCACGAGCTTTCGAATGCGGTCGACGCGTGTGTTCCATTCCTCGTAGAGCTTCTTGGAATCGATTCTTAGCCAGGTCTCTATGGCCGTCAGGCACCCGATGACCTCTTCTTTCCCGACTTTCATGGGCCGGCAAACCGCACCTTCATAGGGGCAGGAGTTGCGCAAAGCGGCCTCGATCAGGTCCCTGCGACCCAGAAGTACGCCGCTGCACTGCGGTCCGCGCAGACCCTTCCCTCCTGAAAACGTGTAGAGATCGATTTTCATCCTGGCGTAGAGCTTGATGTTGTCAATCGGCGGAATGCCTGCGGCATCGTCGAGAAGGAGCGGCACATTGTGCTCCTTCGCAATCGACGATTCGCTCGCGAGCTTATCGCCCAGATCGGTGGTATAGATCATCGCCGTCCGGGCGTTGATGGCATTTAGAATGTCGCCGGGCTTTTCGACCAACACAAGCTTTGCGCCGGTGAGCCGGATGGCGTTGTCAAAGGCACTTCGCCCGCCGACCATAATGACTTCGTGCTTTAGGCCGGTGGTATCAGGAAGCTGCCAGATCTTTTGCGGATCGTTGCCGGCCATGCAGGCCGCGGTCGCGGCAGCCATGGCGCCTGCGGCGCCGGAGGTGATCAATCCTGATTCGGCGCCTGTCAAGTCCGCCAGGCGGCGCCCTACGGCGCGGTGCAACTCGACCATGTTCACAAAATGGCGGCCTGCTTCGGCCTGAGCCTCTTGCACTTCCGGAAATTCGAGCGATCCGCTCAGATAGGTCCAGGTCCCACGACAATTAATCACGGTCTTAACGCCCAGGCGACTGTAGACGTTTCCGCGCGGGTCGAGTCCGATGGCGGCAGCTGATTTTTCATAAAGACCTTGAGCGGCAATCTGGGCCAACAGCGGCGAAGCTGCCAGCATCTTCATAAATCCGCGGCGGTTTGATTGCTGTTTTGAAGGCATATGATCCTTTCGAAAACGCGCGTTACTGGGTAAAAATCAACGTTCCAAAATGTTCCGGTACGTGGTTGGGGTCGCGCTTCGCGACACAGGTCGGTTGCCAACACATGAATCGCCGTTCCGAGTCAGGGCCGAGCCCGTCGATGCGATAGAGGTTGGCGCGCCATTTGGTTCCAGCGCGCACCTGCTTTTCACTCACGGAGCCGAGCGGCACGCGCGCCGCGGCGTACCATAGGTGATTCTTTTCATCGATTCTTCCCAGCCGCTGCCAACCCGAATTCCATTCGGCGCCATAGGACTCCTTGTCAAGGTCAATCGCCAGATCGACCCAGTCACCGGTGGGAGCGATCTCAAACTCGCGGTACTGCTTGATGTGCGTCCAATCATCGCCGAGGAAAAACTCGACCACGTCGCGGTCCCAGAGCTTGAGGCGGTCCTTGGTGTTGTCCGCAGGCAGCCAGAGATTCAGTTCGGTGTACGGAGAGATGAAGAGCAGATACAAATCGGAGTCGGTCCAAAATCCACGGACCTCGGTTTTGATCTTGGGATAGTCGATTTGATGAGTGCAGTCTCTCTCGATCCAGGTGGACGAGGAATGGGCCCAGGTCGGCGAATGGGGATCGGTGTTCAACTCGCGAGTTTCAGAGACGTGCGGGATCGAAAAGGAGGCCGTCGGCGATCTCACCTCGCAGGCCCTGGCGGCAGTGCTCTCCCCAGTCGTTTGTGCCGCCTGCCGCGGCGAGTGGCTGGCCAGGATAGGGGCAACTCCGGAAGCCTTCCAGACAATGACCACCATCGATGCAAGGAGAAATAATAGGAGATTCTTTGCAGATAACATTCTTTAAGGCCGAGGCGCGTTTCTGAGCTCCGGCGAAATTTCGTAGGCTTTCTCAAACTCCGCGCGTGCCTCTGCCTCCTTTCCTTGTTGATGAAGTGCTAATGCGAGGTTGTAATGCGCTTCGGCATAAAGCGGCTTGAGGCGCACGGCCTCGCGAAATTCCGAATGGGCGGTCCCGAGGTCACCGGCCTCCAATAGAACGAGTCCGAGATTGTTATGGGCCTCGGCAAAACTCGGATCGCGGCGCACGAGTTCTCTGAAAACACTGGCCGCTCCCGCGGTATCGTTGATCTGGCCCAGCACCAAGCCCAATTGGACGCGGGCATCGGTGTATTTCGGATCCAGGCTGACAGCTTCGTTCAATTCGCGAACAGCTTCCTCTCCTCGCCCGGACTGAGCCAGCGCAAGGCCAAAGTTGTAATGCCCTTCCGGAAGATCCGGATCGCTCATCACCGCCTGATGGAACTCTTCGAGGGCTCGTGCGCGATCGTCCTGTCGCCAGTAAAGAAGGCCCAACCTCGAGTGGACTTGCGAATAATCGGGTTTCAGCTCGAGGGCTTTCTGATAAGCCGCAATCGCACGTGCGGGATCACCCTCGCGTTCCTGGGTGACGCCGAGATAGTAGTAACCGGTCGGCAGTGCTGGGCTCTGTTCGACCGCCTTCTCAAACAGAGCCGAGGCATGGTCCAATTTCTGATTCTTAAGCGCTTCCACACCCTCGAGGATCAGCAGTTTTGACTGCGCCAGGCGAGCACGGAAGTCATGCAAACGATCGAGCTGATCCAATTCCTTCTTCCCCGCGTCGTCCTGGCCCTGGGCGCGCAGCGCGACGCCCAAACTGTAATGGGCTCTTTCGAAATCAGGCTTCAGCGCAATCGCTCGCTCGAACGCCTGAATCGCACTGGCCGTATCGCCGCCCGTTTTCAACTCCATGCCCAAGTCGCATTGGGCTTCGGGATCCTTTGGATCGATTCGAACGGCCCGGCGGAATTGCGCGAGCGCGCCCGAATGGTTGCCCTGGCGGCGCAACGTGACACCGAGGAGCCTGTGGGCCGAGGCCAACCGCGGATTGAGACGGAGGGCTTGACGGAATAGAGCCGCAGCTTCGGCCAGGTTGCCGATCTGTCCCTGAATCAGCCCCCGTTCGAAATAAATGTCGGCCGAGGGCTTCTCTTCAAGAGCCCGGCGCAGTTCAAAATCTGCAGATAACGGGTTGCTCTGGTCCAAGTAAACGCGCGCTACGAGACGGTGCGCTGCGGCGTTCTTGGGATCGAGTTCGGTTGCGGCACGGAGCTCCTTCAGGGCATTGGCCAAGTCGTGCACGTCATACCACGCGGCACCCAGGCCGTAGTGCGCTTCCGCCCACTTTGGTTTGAGCTGCAGAGCGGTCTCGAATTCGTCAATCGCCTGCCGCGCCTCGCCCTTATATTTCAAAGCGAGCGCCAGGTTGTAGTGCGTCAGGGCGTCGTTGGGCTCGAGTTCCAACGCCTTGTGGTAACTCGCAACGGCCTCATCCCAAGACTTTGCGCGAGATGACTCGATGGCCCGCTGGCGGTATTGCTGGGCGGTCTGCGCCAAACATGGTTCTGCGAACATCAGGCTGAGAACTGGTGCCAGCAAGATTGTCCAGGGCCTAGCAAAATAGATTAACGATCGATCCAGGGGAATTCTCATCGTGGTTGTGTACGTTAAGGCCAAGCCACGAAAGATGCCAGCGGCCTTTATTCGCCGTCCAACTTACCAGAAGAACTTGGCGCTGACCTGTCCGATGCGGGCATCGCGAGCGCTCGTCACCTGGCCGAATTGACCGCTGTTGACATCACCGCTCGGGTTTTTGAACTGGGCGTGGTTGAAAACGTTAAAGAACTCGGCGCGAATCTCGATCCCCATCGCCTCTTTGATGCTGGTCCTCTTTGAAAGGCCGAAATCCGTGTTGTTGAGTCCTGGGCCATGGAAGAATTGGCGATTGGCATTGCCGAATTGGCCGAGCGGACCAGATCCAAACGCTCCCGGCAGAAAGAAGCACCCGGTGTTTGTTGGCGTGGGACAATTGGGATTCGCCTTACGCGGATCCACGGTCACGACTTTCCCCACCACATCAGGCACATCGGTGTTTGCGCTGCCCGTTAAGGACTGATCGTCACCCTCGCTGAGCGCCACGGGCAACCCTCCCGCAAAGCGGGTAATGCCGTTGAGAGTCCATCCCTGCGTCAGTCGCTTCGGTGCTCTTTTGAACGCCCGGTCGAAAGGAACTGCCCAGATGTAACTCGCGACAAAATTGTGGGTGATGTCGTAGGCAGAAAGCGAGCGGCTGAGCCGGTGGTTGGCGAAATTCACCCACTGCCCGAAGCCGGACGAGTCGTCTATGCCTTTTGAGAAGGTGTAGGCTAACAGAAAGGTTACGTCGCCGGCCTTACGCTCGATCGTGATCTCTCCCGCGTTATAGTTCGCATTGGCGAAATTGGCCGTGAAGCTGTTGTTCTGGCTGAAATTCGGCCCGAGCTTGTCCCGCGTGCCGTTGATGCATCCGAACAGGCAGGTGCCAGTGGCGGGGTCATAACTGCCAGAAGGTAGCGTGTATGTCTGTTGCTCGCCGTTCGGCCCACACGTTGGGCTGCCTGGAAATACGTTTTGCGGCTGACTCAAGCTGAGACAGAGTGCCTGGTTGCCAGGATTGGCGTCGTATTGCGCGATGAGTTTGTGGCCTTGCGTACCGACGTAGGCCAAGGTCAAAACGGTAGATTTGGAAAGTTGCCGTTGAATCGAGAGATTGTAGTGCTCGGCATACGGCATTCTGTTGTGAATGTCGTAGCCGGGGGAAAACGAGATCGGTAGATAAATCGAGTAATCGAGCGTCTTATTCGCCGGGCTTCCGGGAACCGGGAAGGTAAACGGGAAGCGCTGCGTCTGCGAACTCCCGTCCGAACGGGTCTGGAAAGGCTGGTCAAACAGGACTGGATTCGGCGACACCCAATACAACCCAAAGGGAGCGTCACCAACCTCGTAGAACAGGTTCAGGTCCTCGATCGACGTGTAGTAGATGCCGTAGGACGCCCGGATGCTGG
>Ga0070698_100006702_pt1 | contig 12490 bp, 10 predicted proteins | sample KBSK1502metaG_FD_65477 | JGI IMG/M metagenome (GOLD analysis project Ga0070698, IMG submission 65477) | Corn, switchgrass and miscanthus rhizosphere microbial communities from Kellogg Biological Station, Michigan, USA - KBS K1-50-2 metaG | ecosystem: Host-associated > Plants > Roots >...
GGAGCCGACTACGCCCGGGACCAGATTGTCGGAGCCGACCTGGTGGAACGCCGGGGCGGCCGGGTGGTCAGGGTTCAACTGGTCAGCGGATATTCCACCACTAACCTCGTGGAGCGTTTGCGTGCTTCGTCCTGATGGCAGAGCGCCGGACCAGTTGCGGCCGGTGGTGCTGGAGCGAAATGCCAATCCCTACGCCGAAGGGTCCTGCCTCATCCGGATGGGTGGCACCCTGGTGCACTGTACGGCCAGCGTGGAACCGGGAGTGCCCGGCTGGCGGAAAGGGAGCGGAGAAGGCTGGGTAACGGCCGAATACGCCATGCTGCCCCGCGCCACCCTGCAGCGCACCACCCGGGAGCGGAACGGCGCGGGGGGCCGTACCCAGGAGATCCAGCGCCTGGTCGGCCGCTCGCTGCGCGCGGCGATGGCCACGATGGCGTTCGGCGAATTCACCATCCGCATCGATTGCGACGTGCTCCAGGCCGACGGCGGCACCCGGACGGCCAGCATCACCGGTGGCTGCGTGGCCCTCGCCGATGCCTGTTCCTGGCTGGCGGAACGCACCGGCATCAAGTCTCCCTTTGGCCAGCTGGTGGCCGCGGTATCCGTAGGCATCGTGGAAGGGGAGCGGGTGCTGGACCTGTCGTATGTCGAAGACAAGGACGCGATGGTCGACTCCAACGTGGTCAAGGTGGATCCGGACCAGTATGTCGAGGTGCAGGGAACCGGCGAGGGCGGGCTCTTCGTGCGCGCGGATTTGGATGCCTTGCTGGTATTGGCGGATGACGGGATCCGGCAACTCTTCGATCTTCAGCGGAAAACGTTAGGCATCGGTTAATTGACTTGAGCATCACTGAGGTCACCAAGCTTTGCAAAAACTCCTCGCGGAACTCGCGGAAGCAAGCGCGGAACGTTCCGGTTGAGTATTCAATTCATTGCCTCTCCGCAAACGACTTCTTGTCGATTGGCACTGAGCGTTCCGCGGGATTCCGCGTGTTCCGCGAGGAGCTTTTGCCGGACTCAACAATTCGATGAAACTCCTATTCGCAACCCGAAACCCGGGCAAACAGAAGGAAGTCAAACGCGTCCTCGAAGCTGCGGGGTTCGAGGTGGTATTCCCCGAAGACATGAACGTCTTCGACAGCGGCGAAGAGGCCCTGCTGGAATCCCACGACAGCTTCCAGACTAACGCGCGCATGAAAGCCGAGTATTTCGCCAAGCGGATCGGGCTGCCGACGCTGGCGGACGATTCCGGACTCGAGGTGTTTTCTCTGGGTGGCGCGCCGGGGGTGCGCTCCAGGCGCTGGGCCGGGGCGACCGGGTCGCCGGCCCAGGTGGATGCCGCCAATAATGCCGAGCTGTTGCGCCGGCTCCGGGGCGCACCCGAAACCAAGCGGCGAGCCCGCTACCGCTGCGTGCTGGTCTACCTGGCCGCTCCGAACAGCCTTCCCCAGGTGTTTGACGGCATCTGCGCCGGCTCCATCCTGGAGGAGCCCCGCGGAGACGGCGGCTTTGGCTATGACCCGCTCTTCCTGAGCGATGACCTCGAGAAGACCTTTGCCGAGGCGACCCCGGAAGAGAAGGACAAGGTCAGCCACCGCGGCCGCGCCCTCGCCCAGTTCGTGGAATCCGTCAAGCCAGCTAACGCAGATTAACGCAGATTGGCGCAGATTGAAGGGATTGATCTATCTGGGGAGACCTGTGCTGGTTTTCGTAATCTGCCTTCCTGCTTTTCTGCGTAATCTGTGTTACTGCCTGAACGTCAGCTGGATCTCCCACCCGGTTCGGCTGAACAACTCATCGTCGCTTTGCGGATTCAACACCAGCCCGGTCCGAATCCGGATCGAGTTCGCCAGGTTACCGAGAATGCCGGCCTTGCGTCCCAGCGACGCGAGGATCGAGAGGCCGACCCCAAGGTTCAGGTCCCGGGCCGCGGGGTCATGCAGGATCTCCCGGCGATGCTGGACGAACTCCCCTTTGAAGTACCAGGACAGCCGGGAGTTGTAGTGCCCGGTCCAGACCGCCGCGTAGGAAATCCGGTGGTCGCCCTTGATCAGCTGGCGGCCGTAACGGCCGAACTGGATCTCCAGGAAACCGGGTAGCCGGGCCGGCAGCCGGATCGAGGGGAAAACGAAGCCCACGTGGATCTGGGACGCGCGGGGCGGCTGATTGGAGATGCCATAGGTCAGCAGGTCGAACCAGTCCCACTTGCTCACCGTGAACTCGCCCACCGTGGGCCGGTACAGGTGCTTCTTCAGGATCTGGGTGGGCGAGCCCTTGAACATCTCGTGTTCCCAGATCCGGTGCCGCCGGCGCTCCAGAGTTGGCCATACGTCGCTGGTGAGGTAGACCAGTTGCTTGCCCCGCTGCCGCCGGTGCAGAGCGTAGTAATGCTGCTTCCCCTCCCACCATGGCGCCTTGTTCCAGTCCCGCATCCGCCGGATGGCCGCGGCGGTGTCCCGGACCTGATCGAACCCGCTGTACTGCCAGTCCTTGAGCATGGGTTGGATCAGATCGACCGCGGCAACCGTGGCGGGGACTCCGGTCGCTGCCGTGGTGTCTTCCAGGGTCTTGGACAACGCCTCGAAGGCGGTGACCGGGAGCAGCAGGTAGGAGCAGGTGAGACTGAGCGTCTCGGTCGGACTGTCCCCGTCACAGGGACCGCCGGCCTGGATCGCGGGGAGCGCGGGTTCGGCCGGCTTGAATGACTGGGTCTGCTGGACCCGCATCTGCTTCAGCGAATCCGCCGCCGCGTTGCTCAGGGTCGAGGGGAACAGCGTCACTGCGTCCGCGGTGTCGCGGGGGAAGGTCATGCTGGTCTGGTACCGCCCGTCGAAACCGACTCCAGCGACGGCCTGGATGTCCCGGGTACCCCAGATATCGTAGACGTGCCAGTTGACGTCGAGCCCGGGAACGAAGGAACCATGGGGTGGCGCGTCGGGCGCGCTGGAATGCCCACCCAGTTCCACCAGGACATTGAGCGTAGGGTCGCTGAGGGCGGCTTCGCCCCCCAGCACGAGGATGTTGTTCGGGGTCCGATAGGTATGACCGCCACCAACTACGATCCGGAACCGCCTGCCGGACTGGTCGTCGGTGGGGTCTTCCTTCCGCCAGGGGAGGAAGAGGTACACGAATTCGATGTCCTGCGGATGGCCTTCGAGCCCGGCGTCTACGACGTAGTAGAAATAGTATTCCACCACGCGGAACCGGAGCGACTTCGCCAGCGAGTCGAGGAAGCCGTGGTCGAACCGGTGCCAGGCTTGCTCGTCGCTCTTGAGGAACCGGCGCAGCTCGTTGGACTCCCCTCGGCACAGGTCGCGAACCCGGAAGAACACGGCGGTGCGCTCGATGGCGCGCTGGAAGCGGCGCAGCGTGTCGGCCCGGACGGTGTCGGTGGGGAACAGCCGCCGTTCGTACATCGCGTTGAGGCGGTTCCAGTTCACGCTGTCGCGCGAATCGTGCGGCGCGATCTCGGTGGGATCGCCCAGGTCCACCTTGCCGTCCCTGGTGTTGTCCCGGCCGTCCCAGGCCGTGAAGTAGGGTACGGTTGGGAAGTAGTGCTCACCCGGTGCGAAACGGAGCACCGGGGCATAACGGCGGGCGAGCAGGAGTTGTTGCTGGGAAGTGAGCGCCGTCGCGCGGGAAGGGCAGATGTTCCTGGGGTCCTGCTGGGCTCGGGAAATGGTCGGGAGAACAACGAGCCCCAGAGAGAGGCAGGCAAGCCGGAGGGAGCGGACCATGCGACACCTGTTTGGGTTGGGAAAGCCTCCATTCTAGAGGTACCTGAGAACGGGAACTCCGCAAGGCGCAAACGGACCGGGGCTGTCATCCCGAGTGCAACGAGGGATCTTCTCAGCCTCAAGAAGATCCCTCGCGCCGCTCGGGATGACAGCCCCCAAGAACATACCGCCTTACCGTCTTACCGCCCTACCGCCAATCGGGGCGCCCGGATTTGAACCGGGGACCTCCTGCTCCCAAAGCAGGCGCTCTACCGGACTAAGCTACGCCCCGCCAAAAGCCGATGGAAGGACGGAAAGACGGAAAGACGGAAAGACGGAAAGACGGGAAACCGCCCGGTGATGCTATCCATCCTTCCCACTTTCCGACCTTCCGTCCTTCCGTCCTTCCGACCTTCCGTCCTTCCGACCTTCCGACCTTCCGTCCTTCCGTCCTTCCGTCCTTCCGCCGAGGAACCTAGTCCCGTCCGCGATGGGTGGGTAGGTGCAAACTGCCAACGACTTTATGCGATCTGCGGCTGGCAAATCCGTGTACCTCAGCTACTTTTCGTTCTGCCCACCCGTAACCCCCCGCCTGGTCTGGGCACAAAAAGTGAACATCGAATTGCCGACCTCCCCTCGGTACCCACTCGGATCGCGCTATGAATCGACCTTCGTCCCGTAACCGCCTCTGGATTCTGGGCATTGCCCTGGGCACCGTCGTCGTGGCGGCCTCCGTGGCGTACTCGACCCTTTCGACCCCACGCCTGAGCCAGCCCCGCACCCTCGCCTACAGCGACCTGGTCGGGGCCATGCAGGCCGGGAAGGTCGATTCAGTGCGGATCCGGCCGGCCGAGGAGATCCGGGCTTGGCTCAAGGGCGGTCCCGGCGAGGCCTCAGACCAGGTTCGGGTCATCTATTCGTCCCGGGAGGTGAGCGGTTTTCTTGTCGCGGCCCAGGCCTCCGGGGTGGCGCTCAGTTTCGAACCGGAACCGCGGGACCTGGGCGCCCTTGTAGGTCTCGGGGTCTCCATCGTTCTGATCGCGGCGGCGGTGATCATCCTTCGCCGCCAGTTGACCATCGGCTCGGGCGGCAGCGTGGGGACCTCGCGCAAGTCGTCCAACCTGACCTTTCAGAACGTCGCGGGGAACTCCGACGCCCTCGGCGATCTTCAGGAAATCGTCGGCTTTCTCAAGGAGCCGGAGCGGTTTGCCGTCCTGGGCGCCCGAATCCCCAAGGGGGTCCTGCTGGAAGGCCCCCCGGGAACCGGCAAGACCCTGATGGCTCGCGCGCTGGCCGGTGAGGCGGGGGTGGCGTTCTTCGCCGCGAGCGGAAGCGAGTTCACCGGGACCTTCGTGGGGCAGGGGGTCACCCGGGTCAAGGGCCTGTTCAAGAAGGCGAGAAAGGCCGGCAAGGCGGTCATCTTCATCGATGAGATCGATACCATCGGGGGGCGCCGGGGCCGGCAACAGGGGCACAACGAGGATGATCGGACCCTGAATCAGCTGCTGGTCGAGCTGGACGGTTTCGACCCTTCGTCCGGTATCGTGGTGCTGGGCGCCACCAATCGGGCCGGCGACCTGGATCCGGCGCTGCTTCGAAAGGGGCGGTTCGATCGCGCGGTCTCCGTCGCTCTCCCGACCGTGACCGAGCGCGAAGCGATTCTGTTGCTCCACATCAAGGAGCGGGAAGTGCCGCTCGCGGCCGATGTCGACCTATTACGGCTTTCCCGACTCATGACCGGTACCAGCGGCGCGGAGCTGGCGGGACTCATCAACGAGGCGGCGATTCTGGCGGTTCGGGGGCGGGAGCCCAAGGTCACCTGGGCCCACCTCGAGGAAGCCAGGGACCGGGTACTCCTGGGCCGGGCCCGCGGAGGCCTGGTCGTGAGCGACACCGAGCGCCGCCTGGTGGCGCTGCATGAGGCCGGCCATGCGATCGCCGGGGTGGCGTTCTGTTCGGCGGATCCGCTGCACAAAGTGACCATCCAGCCCCGCGGCCAGGCGATGGGAGTCGCCTTCTTCCAGCCCGATCATGAGAATCACATCGCGTCGCGCGACTATCTCGAGGGTCAGATCCTGAAAGGCCTGGGCGGTCGAGCGGCGGAAGAAGTCATCTTCGGCGCCTCCAAGGTGACCAGTGGTGCAGCGAGCGATTTGCAGCACACCACCCGTATCGCCAAGCACATGGTCTATCGCCTCGGCATGGGCGAATCCGCCGGTCTCATCGCCTATGATCCCGATTCAGGCCCGGTGAGCGCCGAGACTCATGCCAGGATGGATGCGGACGTCCGGGCACTGCTCGAATCCTCCTACGCGACCATCACCGCGTTCCTGCGCCAGCATCGGCCGGCGCTGGAAGCATTGGCCGATGCGCTGCTGGAGTTGGAGACCCTGACCGGCGAGGAGGCCATTGCCATCATGGAAGCGGCGGGGTGCCGGCGGATCACGCTGGTCGCCTGAGGCTCGAGAGCGGTCTCGCAGTCCAGTAACAGGTTGAGTCAAGCAACAGCTCCTCGCGGTGGACGCGGTGTACACGCGGTGCACGCGGTGGAAAACCCAATGAACCACCCTGGCTATCAGACCAGAGTGGTTCACTTGTTTAGTAATCGTAAGCTGTTCACCGCGGCCGCCGCGCTTCGCCGCGTCCACCGCGAGGAGCCGTTGCCGGATTGAAATCCAATACGAGCTTGCCGCCCCAAGTACACGAAAAAGCCCTCCAGCTCGGAGGGCTTTTGCTTTAGTGGGCGGTCGGTTCCTTCAAGACTCAGGCTCCGTAGGGCTTGCCGCACTCCGGACAGAACTTGGGTGTGCCGTCCGCTTCCGCGCCACAACTCCCGCACTTTCGCCTGGCCGCGATGGATGCGCCGCACTCGGGGCAGAACTTCCCGCCCTGGGTCTTGGCGTTGCATTTGGGGCACACGGCGGCCGCCACCTGGGCAATGTCTCGCTGGCCGAGGAAGTCGGCCTTCCGCGCCTGGTCAATCGCCTGGTCCCTGGCCGCCTGGGCCTGGGCTGAGGCGATTTCCTCGTCGAGGTCCGGGGCGCAGTTCTCGCACAGCCCCGCTTTCTGGTTCCAGCAGACCGGCTCGCACACCCAGTTGCCGCAGCGAGTACACTGCTTGAAGATCGGACTGATCTCCCGGACCGCTGCGTCGAGTGCGGCATCCTTTTGAGGACCGGCCGCGATATTCTGGAGGGAATCCGCCGTCTGCGCGGCCCGCCCGAAGAACCCGCCGAGCAGCGAAGCGGCGGCGCTCGCGACGGAAGAGGCGGCACCGAGTTTGTTGGTCTGGAAGGTGGACATGTAGCCGTTGCCACACTTCTCACAGACGAACTTGAACTGGAAGCCCCGCTGGGTGGAAAGGTCCTGGTAGTTGTTGGTGAACGGGATCTTGGCCATGGCGGGCTCCTTTGAGGCCTAAGTTGCCGTCCATGGGGTGGGTCGTCAAGGATGCCGGGGGGCCAGATCCAGGTTAGTGGGTTCTGGTGGCATGTGTTAGTGCCTTGAGCCCTGCAACAACCCCTCGCGGTGGACGCGGTGCAGCGCGGTGACCGCGGTGAAAAGCAAAACCATTGCCTACTTGTTCATGCCTGTTTTGCGATTGAGTTCACCGCGTTTTCCGCGTGTCCACCGCGGCCACCGCGAGGAGCAGTTACAAGGCTAGACTCGTTCTAGGGTCGCCGCAGTTGCGGGGTCACCACCCACCCCGGCGCCGCGTAGGCGGCCGCTTCCCAGAGCTCGGCCGGTAGCGGCGCGTCGGCCCGAATGTCGGTGTACTCCTCCTTGGTCAACAGCTTTCCTCCCCGATAAAACTCCATCTCCGGGGCGATCCAGCCGCTCCCCAGCCGCTGGTATTGGTTGAACTGGCTCTCGGTCACCCCGTTAGGGCCGTTCTCCAGCAGCCGCACCGTCACCAGCCGTTCCTTGTCCACCCAGAACTGGGTGGTGGTGGAGTCCCCCTTGTCCGCGCCGACCACGTACACGGCCCGGTCCTGCCAGCGATCTTCGTGCAGCTTGCTCAGGTCCACCTTCAGGCCGCGCAGCTTCTCGATGGTGGTCTCCGGCGGGTCGCGATAGACATCGAAGCCCAGGACCATCAGCGGATGCACAAAAGCCCGGGTGGCGGCCACTTGACCACCGCGGAAGACCACCACGGTATCGTGCCGGAAGATGATGGCCCTGCCGCTGTCCAGCGGCGCGATATCGATGCGGAGGTAACCGGGAATCCGGGCGGCTTCGTACCAGGTCTCCACCGAGCCGTCTTCGTGGGTTGTCTTCTGGGTGAAAGTGAGGGTCTCATACCACTTGCCGGCGTAGCGCTCGTGCATCTCACGAATCAACTCCTCGCCGTTTCTGGGCGGAGTCAGCAGGAGGGGAAGCGCTACCGCGGTAGCCAACAGGTATTTGATCACGAATCCTCCAGGGGAGCGAAGAGGCAGGGAAACTAACAGCAGGAACCGGTCGCAAGGAGCGGGGGATGGCCGCGGATGAACGTACGGGGCGTGGGGCTGCCGGGTTTCCGGCGGTTGGTTAGCCGTCACAGCGTCCGCTGGCCCGCCGGACCACCCTTGGGCAGGCTCAACAAGGAGAGATCCGTGACTGCAACGACTCCAGCCCAGGAGAATCGCTCCAACGGCGTTATGGCGCTCGTGGTCGCCGTCCTGGTGGCGGCCCTCGTCTTTGCCCTGTCCTTCTCGCAGGGCTGGGTCATATGGCTTCTGATCCTGGGCGAAATCACTGCCATCGCCCTCGGCATCATGGCCTGGCATAGCGGCGCCGGCAAGCTGGCAGTCGTGCTCGCCGTGCTGCTCACGGTCGGCCTGATTGTCTGGGTGCAGTCGCCCAAGAAGAGCGGGGCGGGCAACCCACCACCCGCTGCAGCTGAATAGCCGTGTGGCGCGATGGCGATGCGGACTCAGCTATATTTGGGCTTCGCTAGATCATCGCGCCCGTAGCTCAGTTGGATAGAGCATCGGCCTTCTAAGCCGAGGGTCGCAGGTTCGAATCCTGCCGGGCGCACTCTGAAATGTGGGAACATTAGAATGTGGGAATAGGGGAATAGCTCACAGCCGAATCTTCCCCTGTTCCCACATTCCCGTATTCCCACATTCCGCATTCCACTGGGTCGCAGGTTCGAATCCTGCCGGGCGCACTCTGAAATGTGGGAACATTAGAATGTGGAATAGGGGAACAGCTCACAGCCGAATCTTCCCCTGTTCCCACATTCCCGTATTCCCACATTCCCATATTCCTTTGGTTCCCACATTCCCGTATTCCCACATTCCCTCATTTAGCTTGGGGAATAGACAAAACGTAACACCCACGATAGAATACATCCCAACATGATGACTTCGCCCACGCGCAGCTACTCCTACGTCTCCTATCGCTATCCGACCCGCTCCACGGGCCGAGGCCGAAGGCGTATGCGCTGAGCGCACGCTCTCCAGGTTTCCGCGGCCCGTTCCTACGGGCCGCTTTTTTTGTCCCTGCAAGTCGAGGAGGAGGTATGAACACCGACACGGTCGTCGCCGATCCATTCGCTGTGACTCAGCGGTGGGAGCGGTACACCCAGGAACAGCACGAAGTCTGGTCGCTGCTCTATCAGCGGCGCATGCGGAGCCTGGCTGCCACCGCCAGCCGGCGGTTCCTCGCCGGAATGGACATCATCGGGCTTCGGCCCGATCGAGTTCCGGACCTCGACGAGGTGAATCGGCGACTGGAGCCGCTCACCGGTTGGCAGGCGGTTCCGGTGTCGGGGTTCATCCCGGCCCGCCGATTCTTCGAGGCGCTCGCGGAGCGCCGATTCCCGACCACGGTCACCGTGCGTCCCCGGGAGCAGCTGGACTACCTCCCCGAACCGGACATCTTCCACGATGTCTTCGGCCACGTACCGCTCCACTCGGATCCGGTCTTCGCCGCGTATCTCCAGCGCTTCGGGGCGCGGGCCGCGGCGAGCTCATCCGACGCCGAGGTCACCCGGATGGCTCGGCTGTTCTGGTTCACGGTGGAATTCGGCCTGATTCGCGAAGAAGGCGAGGTCCGGATCTATGGCAGCGGCCTCATTTCATCCCATGCGGATGCCCTGAACGCGTTGAGTCCGGAGTGCGACCGGCGCCCCTTCAGCGTGGACGCCGTCTTTGCCCAGCCGTTCGAGATCGATCATGTCCAGGATGTTCTGTTCGTGGCGGAGTCCTTCGATCAGCTGTTCGAAGCGCTGGATTCCGCGTGATTGGACATCACGGTAGAGGCCATATCCGAAGATCCGGCCCCTCCCAAATGTGGGAGCATCAGAATGTGGGAATGAGGGAACAATTGCCATCCAGAAACTCTCTCCTGTTCCCACATTCGCTATTCCCACATTCCTGTATTTCATGAGGGCCGTGTGGGGGAGCGGCCGGCTGCCACGTCCTGAACCACATGCCACACCGCGCCCGCATTCTTCTCTGGCTGGTTGCCCTCGCCAGCTCGAATTGCAACGCCACCTACGATCCCGCACCTGGCGGAAAGCCGCTCCACGTTCTCTTCGTCGGCAACTCGCTGACCTACACCGAGAGTATTCCGGAAATCGTCCAGCGGCTGGCCACGGCCGGCGGGCAACGGATGTTCTACGACGCCTGGCTCCAGCCCAACTATTCGCTCGAGGATCACTGGAACGATGGGCTGGCGCGAGAAATCGAACGGCAGAAGCCGGACATTGTGGTTCTCCAGCAAGGCCCCACCTCCCAGCCCGACAGCCGGGTGGACCTCATCTACTGGACCCAGAAGATCGACTCAGTCGTCCAGGGTATTGGCAGCCGTTCGGCGCTGTACATGGTCTGGCCTCCGCTTTCCAGCTCCCAGCTTTTCTTCGCGGTTCGCGACAACTACGCAGCAGCGGCCGAGGCGGTGCACGGGATGCTGATGCCGGCCGGGGTGACCTGGCTCGAGATCTGGAACCGGGATCCCAATATCGAGCTATACGGCCCGGATGGGTTCCACCCTGCCTACCTGGGCGCCCTGGCCGCGGCCGAGACCATCTATGTCATGCTTTTCAATGTCCCGGCCGACGGGATTCCTTCACTGGATGACGGTGTGCCGCCGGGAATCCGGACCATAATCAAGGAGGCCGTGGCAGCCAGCGTGGCCCAGTGGGGCCGGCACTGATTCCACCGGGAATCAACCGGACTGATTAGCATTCGGGGGTGTTAGCCGGGTATTCCCCAACCTCGATTCTCTCCTGGAGGCCCCATGAGCAGTGTTGCGAAGGTCATCGAACTGATCGCCGAGTCGGAGAAGAGCTGGGATGACGCCGCGAAGAACGCGATCAAGGAAGCTTCGAAGACCATCAAGAACATCAAGTCGGTCTGGATGGACAACATGTCTGCCGAGGTGGTCGACAACAAGATCGTCACCTACCGGGCGAACGTGAAGGTGACCTTCGTGTTGAAGGGCGACCGCTAGCAGCCGATCGAGTCCCCGCTTATGCATCCGGGATCCGAGGCTGTCCGGCTGAGAGAGGATGCGGCCCGGACCAGGAACTGGAAACGTTGGGGTCCGTACCTCGCCGAGCGGCAGTGGGGAACGGTGCGGGAAGACTATTCGGCAGCCGGCGAAACCTGGGAGTATTTTCCCCACGACCAGGCCCGGAGCCGTACTTATCGCTGGGGAGAGGACGGCCTGCTCGGTCTCTGCGACCGGGAAGGCCGTCTCTGTTTCGCCCTGGCGCTGTGGAACGGGCGCGATCCAATCATCAAGGAGCGGCTCTTCGGCCTGTCGGGCCCCGAAGGTAACCACCGGGAGGATGTGAAGGAGCAATACTACTATCTCGATTCTACCCCCACCCATTCCTATCTGAAGGCGCTCTACAAATATCCCCAGGCTGAGTATCCCTACGGCCGGTTGCTCGCAGAGGGCCGGCGACGGGGACTGGGGGATCCCGAGTTTGAGCTGCTCGATACCGGGATCTTCGACGGCGATCGCTATTTCGATGTCTTCGTGGAATACGCCAAGGCCTCACCCGATGACATCCTGATCCAGATCCGGGTCATCAACCGGGGTCCCGACGCCGCCCCGATCCACCTCATGCCGTCGCTCTGGTTCCGCAATACCTGGAGTTGGGGCCGGAGCGGGGAAGGCTATTGGCCCAAGCCCAGGCTCTGGGCCGAGGCGGCCTCGATCCGGACCGACCATGCCAGCCTGGGGGCGTTCCGCCTCGATATCGAGCCCACGGGCTCGGGTCTCGAGCCGGAATTGCTCTTCACCGAAAACGAGACCAACCAGCAGCTCCTGTTCGGGTCAGCGAACGCATCCCCGTTCGTGAAGGATGCGTTTCACGAATATCTCGTCCACGGCCGCGCCGACGCAGTGAATCCCGCTCGCGAGGGGACCAAGGCGGCCCTGCTGTATCGCCGCCAGGTTCCTGCCGGAGGAGAACTCACCGTCCGGCTGCGTCTCACGGCCGAATCGGAACGCTCGGCGACTCCGTTCGCCGGGTTCGACGCGATCCTGCACGACCGGATCGTGGACGCGGACACCTTCTATGCCGCGCGCATGCCGGTGGGCGCCGGCGTGGAGCAGCAACGCGTGATGCGCCAGGCCTATGCCGGGCTGCTCTGGTGCAAGCAGTTCTACTACTACGTCGTGTCCGACTGGCTGGAGGGCGATCCCGCCTTTCCGCCTCCACCGCGGGAGCGGCTCAACGGACCCAACCGGGACTGGGGCCACCTGTTCAACCGCGACGTCATCTCGATGCCGGATTCCTGGGAATACCCCTGGTACGCGGCGTGGGACCTCGC
>Ga0070698_100006704_pt1 | contig 12490 bp, 12 predicted proteins | sample KBSK1502metaG_FD_65477 | JGI IMG/M metagenome (GOLD analysis project Ga0070698, IMG submission 65477) | Corn, switchgrass and miscanthus rhizosphere microbial communities from Kellogg Biological Station, Michigan, USA - KBS K1-50-2 metaG | ecosystem: Host-associated > Plants > Roots >...
GATTGCGCATCGCAGATGCGAAATTCGATGGTGTCGAAAAATGGATGGAGCCGAATGTCCCACCAGATCTTTTTGGCGTTGTCGATGCAGTTCGTGGAGACGAGGAGTTTTAGATAATCTTCGTATTCAGAGAGACTTTCGAAGGCATCAGGAATCCCGGTGCGCGGAAATCGTTCAAAGATCATCTGACGATACGCCTTTAGGCCGGTGTTTTGTCCGAGCCAGAACGGTGAGTTGACCGAAAGCGCATAAATGTGCGGCAGGAAGTAGCGCGCCTGATTCATCACGTCGATGGCTTCTTCGCGATCTGGAATTCCAACGTGGACGTGCAGCCCGAAGATGAGATTCGCACGCGCGATTTGCTGCATGTCTTTCACAATCGCTTCGTAGCGCTCGTTATCCGTAATCAACTGGTCCATCCAGTGTGAAAACGGGTGCGTGCCAGCCGAAGCAATCTTGAGTCCTTCGAGCTCGGCAATCCTGGCCAGCTCGCTCCGAAGCTCAATCACTTGGCGCCGCGCCGCCGCCGGGTCAGTACAGATTTCGGTTCCGAGCTCGACCACGGATTGATGCATCTCAGCTTTCACGTGTTCTTTTAAGAGCATTTTCCCGTCAGCAAGGATCTGTTGAATGTGTGACCGCAGCTCGCGCGTATTCGGATCGACGATTTGGAATTCCTCCTCGATCCCGAGAGTGAAAATATGATCGCGTATTCGTGTTTGTTTCTGCATTGCCGTGGATTGAGTTCGGAACTTCTTTCGTGAGGGCGCGCCGTTCCCAGCGAACTTGTTGAGGCCGTTTTTCACGACGCAATCATCTTCGAAAATGCGGCAGACGCACAGCCGCATTTGCCATTTGCCGACTATTTCTTGCGGCAAGCGAGATCACCTACCGCAAGAAACGCACAAGATTTGGCAAGGGTAGAGGAGCGGAGATTGCAACCCAAATGCACAATGACCACATGAAAACACAAGACATGCTGCCGCAGTCAAGCGCGGCTGCCATTGCATTGAAACGGATTTTGGTGCCAGTGGATTTCTCACCGTTATCCAAAAAAGCGCTGCAATATGCTGTCAGACTTGCGCAACAGTTTGACGCTGAGGTGAGCTTGTTTCACGTCCTCGACCCCGAGATACCGCCTGCTTTGGACGGACTCATGATCGCGCCGCCACCAATTTCCAACGGTGCGACCGCAGGCTCGGCCAATCGACTCAAGCATCTCGTGAGCTCCGTCCGGAGATCAGGAATCAATCGCGTGCAATCAACCATGCGCACCGGCTTGGCCGCGTATGAAATCGTGGAAGCTGCCAAAGAACTAGATGTCGATCTTATCGTGATCGCGACCCACGGTTACACCGGCTGGAAACATTTCGCGATCGGCAGCACCGCCGAGCGGGTCGTCCGCGCTGCGCCATGTCCGGTGCTCGTCGTTCGCGAGAAAGAACACGAGTTCGTTTGAAACTGAAAATAACCAGGAAAATCCAATGGACACACTACTTGAACTACCGACAAAAACCCAAAAACCATTGGTGGAACCGATGGCAACGCGCGTTGCGCTCCATCCGTTTTTGGCCGGAATGAACCCGGCGCATCTGGCGCTGTTGACGGACTGCGCGATCCCAGTCCACTACAAGAAAGGTCAAACCATCTTGCGCGAAGAGGAAATGGCGAATCGCTTTTACTTGATTGAAAGCGGCAAGGTCGTTCTAGAGTCGGGCGAAGGCTTTGGCGATCTGGTAATCGTCGAAACGATCGGCGCGGGAGATTTGCTCGGTTGGTCGTGGATGTTTCCGCCCTACGTCTGGCATTTCACCGCTCGAGCAGTCGAGCCGACCCGGGCAATCTTTTTTTACGGAACAATCCTGCGCGAATATTGCGAACGCGATCACTCGCTCGGCTACGAATTGTTAAAGCGGATCACCCCGGTAATGATGAAAAGGTTACAAGCGGCGCGCAGAAAAATGCTCGTACTCAACGCTCGTGACGCGGCGCTTGAGCCGGCGGTTGTTCTCGAGTCCTCATTTTTCGACCAAGAACAAGATGCGGATTGACGCTAAAATCTGGCTGGAAGACCCTTACCGAGTCTCCATGCCCCAAACTACGGCTGCCCGCACCGATTCGAACAAGCAACTGATCGACATGTTGCGGCGGTCGCGCTTGTTTCGTGATTACGAAAACGTCTTTACGAAAGCGACGGGTTTGGCTCTGACCTTGCGCCCACTGGAATTTTGGCAACTGGCGCATCACGGCAAAAAACACGAAAACCCGTTCTGCGCTTTGCTTGCCGAACAGCCAAAAACCCTGGCGGTTTGCCTCCAGGCGCACCAGGACATGATCGATCACACGGGCGAACTTCCGCGCACCGTAACTTGTCCCTTTGGGCTAACCGAAACCGCTGTGCCGGTGAAACTGGGCACGGAAACAATCGGATATTTGCGAATCGGCCAGGTTTTGCGCCACACGCCAGCAAAGTCGGATGCAGCCAAGGTCAGCCGAGAACTCGAGCGATGTGGACTCCGCTTTAGTGGCGAATTTCGCCGAACGTGGGAAAGAAATCCGTTCATCGCGCCCGACAGATATAATGCTGTGGTACGGCTTCTGACTTTCTTTGCCGATCAACTCTCCGCCTTGAGCAATCAATTGGTAACAGAGAAGAACAACTGCGAACCACCGCTCGTGCTCAAAGCGCGCGATTATATCGACAAACATAAGGCCGAAGAATTGTCGCTCGCGGACGTCGCCAAGGCGGCGGGAGCCAGCATCTTTCATTTCTGCAAGGTTTTCCACAAGGCCACCGGCCTGAAGTTCACCGATTACGTCGCGCGAGTGCGGGTGGAAGATGCGCGCACCCGGTTGCTCAACCCAAATCGGCGCATTAGCGAGATAGCCTACGACGTCGGATTTCAATCGCTCACTCAATTCAATCGCACCTTTAAACGTGTGTTCGGCCAATCGCCGAGCGATTTCCGCGCGCATCTTTCTTCCAACAAGCGCACCGGCAAAACCGCTTAAACGCAGCCCATGCTGGTTTTATGCTGGGGCGACATTAACGCTAGACGAGGTGGCTGGCGTGCTGCTTCTTCGTTTGTCCCAGAATGCGTCGATGCTCCAGCGGCCGCTGCCATAGAACACCATGAAAAAGAAAAGCCAGCAGAGAACCAACGGCAGTTCACCGCCGTTCATGATCGGGAAAAACTTTGCCGATGCGCTTTCAACGGCTCCGACATAGAACACGAAATAGGCCACCGCCATTTCCCCGCTCGCGAGAAAGGCGGCCAGTCGCGTCAATAATCCAAACGCGATCAGGAGCCCACAAACAAGTTCAATGATCCCCGCGATGAATGCCATTCCCGAGACACCGTGACCGCCGCCAGGGAAACCCATTAGCTTTTGGCCGCCGTGAGATGCGTATAGTAATCCAACAATTACACGCATGATGCAGTAGACTGGATCTGCAAATTTAGAGTTCATAGCTTCGAGGCTGATGACGTCGATCCTTGCTGTCAAGCCAATGGCGCGGTTATCGCCATTCCGGCTCGTTCAAGCATCGCGCAATAATGACGACATACAACGCCATCATCGCTACCACACCAATTACAATTAGGTATTCCATTTTTGTTTACCTCATTTTTTCACTAGCAGAAAAATTCCGGCGCGTAGTTCGCGTCTTCGGTTTGGATTCAACACAACCCGGACACGGATGACCCCAGCGATCGCAAGTGCAGCCAGGTACGGCGGCGTCTTCGTGTCTGGTCAGCGGCCGCGACTTGAAGGAGATCGAGTCGGTCGGTTCTATATTTTCTTTCAACAACAGAATCGTGTTCATAATTGCTTCTTTGTTACGCGGATGAGGGTAAAGCTGCCGCGTGCACATGACTCCGCGCCGATTGGCATTTCCTTTGCAAAAATTGCTTAAGGCAAGAGCAAGATTCGGCGACCAATCCGCAACGCGCGGAGAGCGTTTAATGCGCAGCGGCCTTTCCATGCAGTGTGATGATGCCGCTGCGCACAGATCGAACTCAGCTAAGTCGTGCTGAGCCAGTAGAGATTTGGAAAGCGCGAAAGTTCATCAAGCAACATTCGGCCGAGCAGGTTTCGCTAACCAAGGTGGCCAAGGCAGTCAATATCAGTGCGAATTATCTAAGCGAGAAGTTCAAAAAGGTAACAGGTGTAAATTTTGTCGATTACGTCGCTCGCGAGCGATTTGAAAACGCGAGCCGTCTTCTGGGAGATGCCGGTGTTCGCATCAGCGAAATCGCTTTCGCGGTCGGCTTTCAATCATTGTCGCAGTTCAATCGAGTTTTCAAAAAGCTTTCAGGAAAATCTCCGACAGAATTTCGTGCAAGCTTGTTCAAGCACTCAAAAGCACGGCGCATCAGGAAATCGGATCGTTTATAAGGTGAAATGATTTTCCGTAAAAATGCGTAGTCGATGATTGGATGTCCTGGCAAGACTTCGACTCGTGCCGCATTCGCGCTTAGGTCGTCGGCCATCCTTTTCTATTCCTACTCGTGTCGGTGACGCATTTGCGATGGCGATTGTGTCCACGGGCGCACAAATAATGAAGAGTAAATCACAACTAGTGCGCAGCCGCGGAGGCGTCGCCACTGCACAGTTCGCAGAAACAAATATGAAAACAAAAGCGGCCGTTGCCTTAACCATGCTAATCGCCGGTGCTGCTGTTGCCACAGCCGGCAGTTGCGATTGGAAAGCTCCACCAACCGCCGTCAATCGGCCGAATCCGGTCCCGTCGAACGCAAATACAATTGCGCTCGGACAAAAACTCTTCGCCGCAAATTGTCAGACCTGTCACGGCGAAAGCGGAAAGGGCGACGGACCGGGCGGGGCCGCGTTGGAAAAAAAACCTGCCGACTTGGGCGCGTGCATCAAATCAAACAATGAAACCGACGGCTCACTCTTTTGGAAAATCTCAGAGGGCCGCTCGCCCATGGTTTCTTGGAAGGGCGCCCTCTCGGAAACGCAGCGATGGGAACTCGTTAATTACATCAAGACGTTTGCCGGAAAATAATGAATCGAACAATCCTGCCGATCTTGGCCGCAATCGCGTTGCTCGTTCCGTGCAGACTTGACGCGCAGGACGCCGCTGCTTCGCCGGCACAAGATACCGTAACTCCTCCTCCATCCGATTACGTGTCGCGCGCTGAGTACGACAAACTCAAGGCGGAACACGAAACAATGAAAAAAGAGCTAGACGCACTTAAGGATGCGGTCAGGCAAATGGCGAATGGCACCGCTCCAGCCGTTCCGAGTGGGACTCCGCCGGCAGCAGAGGCACCAAGTGCAGCCAAACAAGTCGTCAGCACTACCACATCACAACCCGCCGCGACTTCTGGCGAGGCCGAAACGTCCTCTACTGAGTTGTCGGGTCCGTTGGCAACCCACGACTTCAGTATTGTTGGAGACGCCGAAGTTCAGTTTGGCAAAATTTCCCGCCAACACGGAGCTTTTATGTTGGCCGATTTTGCGCCGATCTTCCTATTTCGCGGCGGTGATAAAATTCTCTTCGAAGCCGGATTTGATTTCATCCTGCAAAACAATGCGCCAGGCGGTTCGGGCTACACAACCACGGTAAATCTAAGTTTCGCGACGCTGGATTATATCATTAATGATTATGTTACTTTTGTCGGAGGCAACATGCTGCTGCCGCTCGGGACTTATAGTGAACGAAGCGCCGGTTGGTTGAACAAATTCCCCGACGCTCCTCTGCCGCGAGCAGTGCTTCCGGGTAACGGGGTCGGTGTGCAATTGCGTGGTGCAATTCCGATTGGCGAAAGAGGAGCCAGCGTGACCTACTCCGCATTTGTAGACAACGGTGTTAGCTCGGTCGACGGCACAGCTAACGCCGATCAACTCGATCTTGGTGGCAACGTCGGCCTTACGAGCGACGGTAGGTTTGCCAATTTGCATGGTGGCGCAGGCTGGGGCGGACGCGTTGCCGCTTTTCTGCCGTGGAAGCCTACTTACGATGTGGAAATCGGAGTCTCGGGTATGTCGAGTCCCTGGGATAACCGTGCTAGGCGACAATATAGCGCCCTGATCGCGGATTGGGCAGTCCACGTCGGGCCTTACATCGAAGTCAAAGGCGAATACATGAATACCTGGGTCGGAACCGACAACGCAGGCGCCATCGATCCAGACGGTTGGTGGATACAAGCGGGATATAAGTTGGGTGGCCTCAAACTAAATGTGCCGTATCTCGATAAACTTGAACTTGTCGGCCGCTATGACACGGTTGATGACGGCTTGGGCTCGCGGACAGAACGTGGCACGTTCGGCGCCGTTTACTACGTCACGAACACTCTGTGGCTCGAAGGAGACTACGAGTTTACCAACAATCACGGGCCGAACCGTCTGCCAGACGATTCGCTCCTATTCCAAGTCTCCTATGGGTTTTAGCTATCTCGTCATGCGCACATCCAAACAGAACAATTCTTTTTTCCCTCGGTCGGCTCAATTGATTCATCTCCCTGTCGTTGCGGCTGTCAGTGCGGTAGTCGCTCTGATCGCTCTATCCGTCAGCGCACAAACCCCAAAGGCTACGTCGAAATTGAAGGAAGAAACAACGACAACCACAGCAGCCAAGGCAGAGCCCCTGTCAGGCGCTCAGCTCTGGACTATGAACTGCAGTCGTTGCCACATGGCCCGAAACCCCGGTGAGTTCACAGCCGCCCAATGGCGAACGATCATCAGGCATATGCGGATCCGGGCGAATCTGCCGGCCTCTCAAGTCAAGGAGCTCCAAAAATATCTCGAGGCGGGCGCCGGAAAATAGGAGTGCAAATTCACTCGAGTTTCTTATGCTTCGAAGATTGCAGGCAGCGCGTCAGAGATTATTAAACGTGCGCAATTAGGAAAGCGATAAGCCTTTTCCTTACGCTGTTCACCAGCAAAGAGCTACGCAACATTCGCCGGCGTCGCGTTCAACCCCTCATAGGTTTCGGCGACGATTTGGTCGACGACAGATTTCATATCTTGCGTGCGCGCGAAGGCGGCGAGTTGTCGATCCGCGCCGGTGCCTTCGCGCATGATCCGTTCGATGTGCGCCATCTCGCGCTCACTGCCGAGTTCTTTCACTTCACTCGAAACGAATTCGAGCAATTCGTTGAGCAAACTGCGCGCATCTACTTCGGCTTCGCGCCCGAAATCGATCAGCTTTCCGTCGATGCCGTAACGCGTCGCGCGCCAGCGATTTTCATCGAGCAAGCGCCGTCGATAAACCCGAAAGGTCGTGTTCTTGCGAAGGAGTTTGAACAACTTGGAAATGACCGCCTGGATCAACGCCGCGATCGCGAGCGTGTCGTCCACGCGCGATTGGGCATCGCACACGCGCACTTCGAGCGTGTCGAAAAACGGATGGAGCCGAATGTCCCACCAAATTTTTTTCGGATTGTCGATGCAACCGGTCTTGACCAGGAGTTTGCAGTAATCTTCGTACTCGGAAAGCGATTCGAACGCGTCCGGAATTCCGGTGCGGGGAAAACGTTCGAACACTTTGAGTCGATAACCTTTCAGTCCGGTATCCTGGCCGACCCAAAACGGCGAATTGACCGAGAGCGCGTAAATGTGCGGCAAAAAATAGCGGGTCTGATTCATGACGTTGATCGCGGCCTCGCGATTTGGAATTCCGACGTGAACATGCAATCCGAAAATGAGGTTCGCGCGAGCGAGCGATTGCATGTCGCGTAAAATTTCCTGATAACGCTCCCCTTCGGTGATGAGTTGATCGCGCCAATGCGAAAATGGATGCGTCCCGACCGACGCGATTTTTAATCCGCTGCGGCCGGCCAGCTGCGCGAGTTTACTGCGCAGTTCGATCACGTGCGCGCGCGCCTGATCAATCGAATCGCAAATCTCGGTGCCGAGCTCCACCACCGATTGATGCATCTCGGGCTTGATCTGCTCCTTGAGCAGGACCTTGCCGCCCTCGAGGATTTCCTGAATGTGCGACCGCAGCTCGCGCGTCTCCGGATCGACAATCGCAAATTCCTCTTCGATACCGAGAGTGTAAGTGTGGGGCTCGATGGCCATTGGAGTCACAAACCTCTCTCAAAAAGCGCGGCGTGTCATCAGGTGGATCGAGCAGTCCCTTGCTCGATGTTAAGAATCATGGCGGCGAAGTCGCACTCTTCTAGCATCGCCCGCGGAGCGGCCGATCCACCTTCCGCTCTTAACCGAGTTCGGCTAGCGAACGCCTGGTCACGGCCGCCTGCAGATATTTTCCCCAGCTCAGATTGTCGCGACCGGGAACGTGTTCGCGACCTTTGCGAATCGCCATTTCAGAGACAGCTTCCACCACCCATTCGAAATTTGCCTGGCCGACCGAGGCCGCTTCCGCGTCCGGCGCCGGGTTGCAAAAATCAATTGCCACCGGAACGCCGTCCCGGATCGCGAATTCAACCGTGTTCAAATCGTAGCCGAGAAATTCGTTCAACGTCCGAACCCCCCGTTCGACTTTCTCGATAATTTCACGCGGCGCATTCCATTCCGTTTGGTAACGCAAGTGATATGGATGCCGAGGCTCGTAGGGCATGACGCGAACATGGCACTGGTCGATCGAGTAGCAGCGGAAGTACATGTCGAACTTAACTTCTTCCTGCAACATCATGACGAGCTGGCCGGTCTCGTTGTAGGCCCGGTAAAACTCTTCCGGGTTGTGCAATCGATAAACGTTTTTCCAACCGCCGCCGGCGAACGGTTTAAAAAACGCTGGCCAACCGACGTAGCTGAAAATCGCTTCCCAATTCAGCGGATATTCCAGATTGCGAAAAGATTTTTCGTTCGTGTCCGGCGGAGGTTGATTTGATGGAAGTAAAACCGTTCGCGGAACGGCCACGCCAATTTTCGTCGCCAGCGCGTTGTTGAAGAATTTTTCGTCCGCGCTCCACCAAAACGGATTGTTCACGACTGCGGTTCCGGTCAGGGCCGCATTCTTCAGCCAGGCGCGATAGAACGGAACGTCCTGCGAAATTCGATCGATCACCACATCGTAACCGCATGGCTCGCCCTGAATCACTTTGTCGATCTTGACGAACTCCGCCACGATATCGCGCCCACCGGTCTTCTGATTCACCCGCTCGACAAAGGCCGGCGGGAAACTGTGTTCCTGACCAAAAAGGATTCCTATTTTTTTCATGCTAACAAAAGCCGCGGATTACGCGGATTTAACGGATAGCAGCAAAGCAGAATTTCTAAAACCTTTTCGGATGCCAATCGGGATTTTTCAGACTGCCTTCGCCCTTGTATTCGAACAATTTGTAAACTGGGGCGAGCAAGACGCCCGGTCCTTTCGGACCGATCCGAACATCGAAGTCGAGTTTGTCGTCCACAAAATAGATGTCGCCGCTGCCGAGCATGGAGAAAAGCCGTCCGGCAACTTCGAAATTCTCCGTATGAATGATTCCTTTCTGGACGGTGAAATCGGCGCTCGCATTCCGCGCGATGCTGTAGCCGGCGCCCGGAACGACCAGATTCAAGATTCCGGAGAGCGGCCCGAACACGGGAATGGCGAAAACATCGCCGTTGGCCACATTCATTTTGCCGCTGCCTTGCATTGTTCGCGAGTTGTCGCCGAGACCGGTGAAATCGTAACTGCCGCTCAGTTGGCCGTGCGCGGTTTTGTAGTTGTAATAAAGATCGGTCAGGCGCGGGAAATCCACGCCATCGACTGCAAGCTTGGCGTGATAACGAGGATCGCCATGCGCCAACGAAATGTCGGCATTGCCGCGCACGTTCCCAGCAAAGAGTCCGCCGCGAAGATCGATAATCTGCAGACGATCGTTGGTGAAAAGGAGTTGTCCCGCGATTCGGAGGAATGGCAAAGTCTTGCCCAGAAAAACGTAATCCATCCCTCCCGGCGCATCGACACTGATCTCAAGTCGCGTTCCTTTGCCTCCGCGAAATTGATAGACGCCGTTGGCCGTGACTGCCGGCGGCTGATGAAATTTGTAAGGCGCGACATTTTTGGGCAGATCCGGATCGATCCAAAAGGCGACTTCCGTCGGGCGAACATTCGCTTTGATGTTCGAGATGCGCACTTCGTGTTTGGCGAAGTCGTAAGTAAAATTGCCGGTGCCAACGCCTTCGTCGCGCACGATCCGGAAATTTTCATAACTGACCGCGCCGTCAGCGAAATGCACTTTAGCGGTCGCGCTGTTCATCCATTGACCACGAAACCGGGTGCGATCGAGCACGATGTTTCCGTCGCCTTGCCAGCTTTCCGGGTGTCGATCCTTCCCGCGAATGGCGAGTTGAATCACGGGCGGGCGCGAGCACTCCCATTCTCCCAAAAATTCCTGTATCTCCGGAGAGACGAACGGCCGCAATTCACCCGGCGCCAGCGGTCCATCGATGTTTAAACGAAACTCGTTAGGCGCTTCGAACACTTCCGCATGCAAGTCGCCGGTAGGGTGTCGAATTCGGATATCGCGCAGCCAGGTCCGTTCGCCGTCCCAGGAAAACTCGGCGCGGCACTCTGAAAGCGGCAAATTTTTGTAAGCGAGATTCGCGACGGCGACGTGGCCGATCAGTTTTAACTGCGGCTTTTCGCCGGCGAAATTCGCTGAACCCGAAACGTCGATCACCGCCGGCGACGTAAACGTCGCGTCGGCCAAGGCGCCGGCGGCGTCGGCAGCATCGAGCAATGTTTTGAGATCGAGGCTGCTGCGGGCCTGAAAATTTGCGGCGTTGGTCTGTCGGCTCCAGTTTGCGGTGGCGGCAAAGCCGCCCAAGCGATCATTCCATTCGCATCGCGACAGATTCAGCGTCTGATTGCTCCACTCCGCCGCTGCGACGAAGTCGCGCATTTCGTAATCTTTTCGTTTGAGCAGATTTGCTTGAATCGTCGCTTCTGCGCGCGCGTCTTCGAGTTGAGCGAGGTCGCCGCTGAACTTCACCTGCAATGAAGGCGGACCGTTCGGAAAATTAAACCGCTCCAGCTCCGCCACGATCCGGCGCAAGATCGACAATCGCTTTTGCCGCTCCTCTTCCGACAACGGCGGCGACGGCTGATAATCCGCCCGTTTGATCAACTGACCGGTGGCCGAGATGCGCACGCCGCAAAAAATTCCCTCTGCCTGACTGACGTAAATCTGTTCCGGCGGAAAATAAATGTGCGCGTGAAATTTTTGCAGCTGTGGCTGCTCGATTTTACCTTGGGGACCTTTCAGCGGGAGCGTGACCTCGGCATTCCGAATATCGAGGGCATTGAGGAACGGCTGGTGATGAAAAAAAGCGGCGTAATTGATGTCGAGCACGATTTCACTGATGAAAGCGAGCGTGTTCCTGCGGTCTCGATAACTAAAGACGCGGACGTTCCGCGCGACCAGGCCGCGAAATGGATTAAGCGTGAGATGGCCGATCGACGCTTCGACACCGCGGCGGTGCAATTCTTCCACAATCCGCGCCCGCGTGCGTCCGCCGAAACCTTTGCGCGCCATATACCACCCGCCGCCGATGGCGGCCGCGATCAGGAGAACGATCGCAAAGCGCAAAATGGAAATCGCCAGCCGACTTGCGAAGGTCGATGGTCGATCTTGCGCGCCCATTTCGGTTTGCGGCTCTTCGATCAACTGCGGCATATTTTCACCGCTACGACCTGCTTCGCGGATTTCAAGCTGCGGCCGGACGCTGGGTGCGGCGAAATCATAAATGCGACGTTCATAGACCGCCGCTACAGTAGAAGCCGATGAAAATTGCCGACCTTCCCGCGATCAACGCGTCTCTCAACGCGGTCAGCACCATTTTCATTTCGGCGGGCTGGTTTTGGATCCGTCGCAACATCTGGCAGCGCCACGTCCCGTGCATGATCATCGCCCTGATCGCGTCGACTGGTTTCCTCGTCGGTTACATTGTCTATCACGTTCATGCCGGCGAAAAATCTTCCGGCTACACCGGATTGATCGCCTGGATTTATTTCCCCCTTCTCATCACCCACGTGTTGCTCGCATTCGTCACCTTGCCACTGGTCATACTGACACTCGTGCCGACTTTTCAACGCCGCTGGGATCGACATCGCCGGGTCGGCCGTTGGACGATGCCGATCTGGCTTTATGTTTCGGTCACCGGCGTGCTCGTTTATTTCATGCTCTACCATTGGTTCCCGCCGCCGAATCTTGCACTTGGCCGGTAGTTGATGTTTGCTCAAGGACGCAGCGGCACTGCAAAATAAGGCCATGGTGACGATCGCGACATTTAACGAGCCGGATAAAGCGAAACGTTTGAAGCACCGCTTTCAAGAGGCCGGCATCAGGGCCGATATTCATAATGAGGGCCACCTTCAGGCGGTCGCGTTCATGTCGCGCCCGAAGGCCAATGCAAAAATCATGGTGGATGACGCCGAGTTCGAGCGCGCGCAGAATTTAATGATCGAATGGGAGACGACCGATCCCGACGTTGCCGCCGCCATTATTCGTTGCCCGCAATGCGGATCTTCGAACATCGAGTATCCGCAAATGACGCGGAAGTTCCTGAC
>Ga0070698_100006706_pt1 | contig 12489 bp, 12 predicted proteins | sample KBSK1502metaG_FD_65477 | JGI IMG/M metagenome (GOLD analysis project Ga0070698, IMG submission 65477) | Corn, switchgrass and miscanthus rhizosphere microbial communities from Kellogg Biological Station, Michigan, USA - KBS K1-50-2 metaG | ecosystem: Host-associated > Plants > Roots >...
CGGCAGAAGGGGCCTGAGGGCTACGGTTGTCCCATGGCGCGACACAAGGACCAAGCCGCTCGCCGCGAGCACCTGATCGAGGCGACGCTGACGGTCATCGCCGGCCACGGGCTGAGCAGCCTGACGATGAAGAACATCGCCGAGCAGGCCGGCATCTCGCCGCGCCTGGTCGCCTACTACTACCCCGATCTCGACGATCTCGTGGAGGCGGCGCACCAGGCCGCGACCGAGCGCTACTACTGGACGCGGCAGCACGTCGTCGAGGGAGACTTCACCCCGTCGGAGAAGCTCGGTCGCCTGATGTACTCAGGCCTTCCACGCGGCAGAGACCAGCTGTTGAGCCAGGCTCTCGACGAGATCTCCGTCAACGCCAGCCGCAGCCCGATGCACGCAACGCTGATGACCCTGCTCTTCGACCGGGAAACCACTCTCTACGCGACGGTGCTCGAGGTCGGGCGCGCCACCGGGGTCTTCCACCTCACCGACCCGGCCGACCTGATCGCCCGCAACTTCGTGGCCCTCGAGGACGCCCTCGGCCTGCACCTGCTCGCGCGCAACTCGTCGCTCAGCCTGGAGCGCGCCGAGCAGCAGCTGGCGAGCCTCGCCTACGCCACGACCGGGGTCCGGGTGACCCCGATTTCGCCGTCCGACACGCACGTTGCGCCGACCGCGCGCTGACCGCGCGCTGACCGCGCGCTGACCGCCCACGCTGACCAACTTTGCTGCTCCAGGCAAATTAAGCGCCCGTTGAGGAGTCAGGCGCGCGTTACGAGGTTCGCCGCCACCTCGGACTGCCACACGGTGTTGGCATGGGTGGTGTCGACCTCGAACTCGCATCGGTCGGCTAGGTCCATCAGTTGAAGATATTTTCAAGTGGTGTACTCTTCATGTCGACATGGGAACAGCGCTGACGCGGACGAGACAGCTGCTGCCACGTCGTACCGACTGGACACCCGCCCGGCCACTGCGTGACCTGACCGCGGGGCTGTTGGTCGGTCTCGTCGCACTGCCCCTGGCGCTGGGGTTCGGGGTCAGCTCGGGGATGGGCGCGACCGCTGGACTGGTGACCGCGATCGTGGCGGGTGCCCTCGCGGCGATCTTCGGCGGGAGCCGGGTCCAGGTCAGCGGTCCGACCGGCGCGATGACCGTGGTCCTGGTGCCCATCATCGCGACCTACGGACCTGACGGCGTGCTCGTCGTGGGCCTGCTGGCCGGGATCATCCTGATCGGCCTCGGGTACGCCGGAGCCGGCCGCTTCATCCGCTACGTGCCGGTGCCCGTCGTGGAGGGCTTCACGGTCGGCATCGCCGTCATCATCGCGTTGCAACAGGTGCCTGCCGCCCTCGGTGTTGACGTACACGCGGAGAAGGTCCTGGCCCTGGCCATCCGCGCCGCTCAGGCCTGGGTGGCGCATCCACACTGGGTTCCCCTCGCGATCGCTGTGGCCGTGACCGCACTGGTGCTGATGCTGTCCCGGATCGTGCCCCTGCTGCCCGGCTCCCTGATGGCGGTGGTCGCAGCGACGGTCGCGAACTCGGCGTTCGGTTGGGATGCGGCCTCGATCGGCCACATCCCGGGTCGCCTGCCGAGCCCCTCGCTCCCCACCGTCCCCTGGGGCGAGCTCGACTCACTGCTCCTGCCGGCCGTGGCCGTCGCCGCGCTGGCGGCACTCGAGAGCCTGTTGTCGGCGACCGTCGCCGACGGCATGAGCGTCGGGCAACGCCACGACTCCGACCGCGAGCTGGCCGGCCAGGGCCTGGCCAACCTGGTCGTCCCGCTGTTCGGCGGTATCCCGGCCACTGCGGCCATCGCCCGCACCGCCGTCAACGTCCGGTCGGGCGCGAGATCGCGCCTGGCTGCCCTCAGCCATGCGGTCGTGCTATTGGTCGTCGTCCTGGTCGCGGCCCGGTGGGTCGGCGAGATCCCGCGTGCAGCGCTGGCCGGGGTCCTGATCGCCACCGCCGTGCAGATGGTGCGGGTCTCCAGTCTGGCCGCGCTGCTGCGTTCGACTCGGGGCGACGCCGTGGTGCTGGCGGTCACCGCAGCTGCCACGATCGCCTTCGACCTGGTCACGGCTGTCCTCATCGGACTGGTCGTCGCCGGGTTCTTCGCTCTCCGGCAGACGGCCCAGTCGGCCCGCCTCGAGGAGATGCCCCTCGACGAGGGCGACCACGGCGACGAGGAGCGGTCACTCCTGGACGAGCACATCGTGGCCTACCGCCTGGACGGGCCACTGTTCTTCGCAGCCGCCCACGACTTCCTGCTCGAGCTCACCGAGGTCGCCCGGGTGCGCGTCGTCATCCTGCGCATGTCGCGGGTCACCGCGATCGACGCCACCGGTGCACACGTCCTTGCGGACACCATCAGCCGACTCGAGCACCGGCACGTCACCGTGCTGCTCTCGGGTGTCCAGCCCCATCACGAGAAGGTCCTGCGCGAGCTCGGCGTCTACGCCCGACTCGCCCACGAGCGCCACCTCTTCGCCACGACACCCGAGGCCATCGGCCACGCCCGCGTGCACGCCTCACGCATCGCCCACGACGCCGTGAGCGACACCGGCGGCATGTGAGGATCATCAGCGACGAGCCCGGATGAACCGGGTCTGCCGAGCAGGAAGTCGTGTCGATGAACGCCGTGAACCGCCCTCTCGTCGTGAGCGTGCCCACCGATGAGCTGCGGGCAGCGCTCGAAGGCACGAGCGAGCTCGACCTGCTCGTCTGGGACCTGCGCTCGGCCCCTCCTCGCGAGGTGATCGACCTGGTGGTGGTGCCCTACATGTCATCGCCACGGTTGCTCCGCCAGCTGGAGGGCGTGCGCACCCTGCTCGTCCAGAGCCAGAGCATCGGCTATGACGGCGTGCTCGACGAGCTGCCGGCCGACGTCCGGTTCAGCAACGGCGCCGGCATCCACGAGGCCTCCACCGCCGAGCTGGCCATCGGCCTGATGATCGCCAGCCAGCGACTGTTCCCCACCTATGTTCGTGCGCAGGTGACCGGCGCCTGGGCACATGAGCGCTCCCGTGCGCTGACGGGCAGCCGGGTGGTGGTGATCGGTCAGGGCGGCGTGGGCATCGCGATCAACGAGCGGCTACGGCCGTTCGAGGTCGACCTCGTGCGGGTGGCCACGAGCCGGCGCACCGACGGGGCCGGCATCATCCACGGCATCGTGGAGCTGCCCGAGCTCCTCGCCACCGCCGACATCGTCGTGCTCGCCGTACCGCTGACCGAGACCACCAGCGGCCTGGTCGATGCGGCCTTCCTGGCGCGGATGCCACCCGGATCGCTGCTCGTGAACGTCTCACGCGGACCAGTCGTCGTCACCGACGATCTGGTCGCGGCGGTCAGGAGCGGACACGTCCGGGCGGCGGTCGACGTCGTGGACCCCGAGCCCCTGCCACCCGACCATCCCCTGTGGACGGTGGACGGCGTGCTGATCACGCCTCACATCGGCGGAGACAGCAGCGCCATGCATCCCCGCGTGGTGCGGCTCCTCCTCGAGCAGATCGCGGCACTGCGTGACGGTGCTGAGCCGCTGAACGTCGTCAGGGATCCGAAGGTGCCGGGTTCCACCGGTCCGTGAGTGATGTCGCGTCTGGTGGCTGCCTGCCCGCTCGGAGGTGAGAGCCTAGGTGCCATGGCGGAGACCGAGAGCGAAGCGAGCCCGGCGCGACGTGGGCGTCCCGGCTATGACCAGGAGACCGTGCTCCGTCGCGCCATCGACCTGTTCAATGAGCACGGGTACGACGGCGCCAGCATGGGCGACCTGGCCAAGGCGCTCGGTTTCACCAAGTCCGCGATCTATCACCATGTGCCGAGCAAGTCGCATCTGCTTGAGCAGGCCCTCGACGAGGCTCTCGATGAGTTGACGGCCATGATCGACGCCGCGGTCAGCGCCTCGGGTGGCACGGCGTACGACCGGCTCCGCTCCGCCGTCCGCGGCAGCGTGGAGATCCTGGTGTCGCACCTGCCGGCCGTCACGCTGCTGCTGCGAGTGCGCGGCAACAGCGAGGTCGAGCTCGCTGCCCTCCGCCGACGCCGCGAACTCGACGACAAGCTGGCCGAGCTGGTCACAGCAGCTATTGCCGAGGGTGCGATCCGCGACGACATCCCGCCCGACCTCGCCAGCAAGCTGCTCTTCGGCATGGTCAACTCGCTGATCGAGTGGGTCCGCCCCGACGGCCACTACGAGCCGGGAGTGGTCGCGGACGCGATCACGACGATCGCCTTCGACGGGCTCAACCGATAGCGCGGCTGCGACCCCGGAACTCCGCGATCACCCGGTCGCCCACCCGCACCGTGACGTCGTAGATCCCGGACCGGCCGCGCAGCGCGCGCTCGTCGGCCGTGGCGACCAGGAGGTCGCCGGACCTCGCCGGTTCGAGGAAGTCGACCTCGAAGCCGGCCGCAACCGTCTTCACACCACGTGAGTTGCAGGCGACCGCGAAGGCGCTGTCGGCCAGCGAGGCGATCAGCCCTCCGTGGCACAGGTCGTGACCGTTGGTCATGTCGGCACGGACGACCATGGAGACCCGGGCTCGGCCGGGAGCGACGTCCTCGAGCGTCATGCCGAGCGCACTGCTCGCAGCGTCATCGGACCACATCGCGTCGACGAAGCTCTGGTCCACCATGCGATCAGGCGTCGAAGTCGACGGTGACGTGGTCGCTGACCGGGAACGACTGGCAGGTGAGGATGAAGCCCTGCTCCACCTCGGCGGCCTCGAGGGCGTAGTTGCGGACCATGTCGACCTCGCCGTGGCAGACCTTGGCGCGACACGTGCCGCAGACGCCGCCTTTGCAGGCGAACGGCAGATCGGTCCGGGTCTCCTGGGCGGAGTCGAGGATCGTCTGGCTCTGCGGCATCGGGGTGGTCGTGCTGCGCCCGTCGAGTACGACGGTGACCTCGCTGGTCACGCCGTCCACGACCTTGTCCGCGTGGCGGAGCTGCGGCGGCGGCTCGTCGACGTAGAAGAGCTCGAAGTGCACCTTGTCGGGGGCGACGCCGAGCTCGGCCAGCAGCTCCCGCGCCTCGGCGATCATCGCGAACGGTCCGCAGAGCCAGACATGGTCGACCGAGCCGATCGGCACCAGCGCTGTGAGGATGATCCGGAGTCGGTCAGCGTCGAGTCGTCCCGAGAAGAGCTCCACGTCGCGCGGCTCGCGGGAGAGCACGTGCATCAGGTCGAACTGCGCGCCGTACCTGTTCTTCAGGTCGGCCAGCTCCTCGGCGAACATCACCGAGCTGGTGGTGCGGTTGCCGTAGAGGAGCGTGAGCTGGGTCTCCGGGTTGGCGAGCACCGACGCGGCGATCGAGAGCATCGGCGTGATGCCCGAACCGGCGGCGATGCACAGGTGCCGGCCGCCCTCCTTTGGGTCGGCCCGGAAGCTGCCGGTCGGGGTCTGCACGTCGACGACATCGCCCGGCCGCAGGTCGCGCACCAGCCAGGAGGAGAAGAGCCCGTCGGGGATCTCGCGCACGCCGATGCGGGGAGCCGCACCCACGGCGGAGCAGATCGAATAGGTGCGACGGTGCTCGACCCCGTCGATCATCCGCCGGAGCGTGAGCGACTGGCCGGCCTCGAAGTCGTAGGCCGCGCGGAGCGACTCGGGCACGTCGAAGGTGACCGCCGCAGCGTCGTCGGTGAGTGGCTCGATCGCGGCCACGGTGAGCGGATGGAAGACCAACGTCCGGCTCGGCGACTGCGTCGTCGTCATGGTCATCAGATTTCCTTGACGTGGTCGAAGGGCTCCAGGCAGGCCCGGCAGCGGTACATCGCCTTGCAGGCGGTGCTCCCGAACTCCGACGTCAACGACACGTCGTCCGAGCCGCACTGCGGGCAGGACACGGCACGACGTACGGGCAGGAGCGAGAGCGTGACGGGACCCTGGGGCGCGGCGCCCGGAGGCGAGATCCCGTGCTGGGCAAGGGCATTGCGGCCGCGCTCGGAGATCCAGTCCGACGTCCAGGCCGGGTGCAGCGAGACCTTCACCGATACGTCGCCGAATCCGGACTGCTGGAGCCGGTGCACCAGGTCGTCGCGCATGGTGGCCATCGCGGGGCAGCCGGAGTAGGTCGGGGTGATCGAGACGACCAGGTGACCACGCTCGTCGAGATCCACCTCGCGCAGCACGCCGAGGTCCTCGAGCGTGAGCATCGGGAGCTCAGGGTCGGTCACGGTGGCCGCGACCGCGCGCGCCTTCTCGAGGATGTTCACCACTGCCCCATCGGATGGGCCCGGGCCACGACCTGGAGCTCGGCCAGCAACAAGCTGTGCGCCTCGGTGTGCAGGCCATCGCGGCCCTTGCGGTGCTGGACGCCGGCGAGCGGCGACGCGGTCGGGCGGGTGACCTCACTCATCGCGAAGACCTGCTCGAGGATCACGTTGACCTCGTCGGCCACCACGGCCGGGTCGACGCCGACGCTCGCCTCGACCGGGTGGGTGTCGAAGAGCTCGGAGGTGAGCGGCCACAGCCGCTCGAGCGCCGTCAGCAGCCGGCGGCGCGACTCTTCGGTGCCCCGGGCGAGGGTGAGGAACCACCGCCCGGCGAAGTCCCGGTGGTAGGTCAGCTCCTTGACGCCCTTCGCTGCAACGGCGGCCAGGACGGCATCACGATGGGACGAGAGCCGTTCGAGGACGGCCAGCCGGAAGCTCGAGAAGATCAGCAACCGTGCGATGGTCTCGGCGAAGTCGCCGTTCTCCACCTCGACCAGCCGGACGTTTCGGAACTCCTGGTCACCACGGAAGAACGCGAGCGCGTCCTCGGGCGGGACCGGCGAACCCTCGGGCAGGGCAGGTACGACGGACGGGTCCGCCGCCGCGGCTCGCGCCAGGAGCAGGCGCGCCTGACCGAGGAGGTCGAGCGCGATGTTGGACAGCGCGATGTCCTCCTCCAGATCCGGTGCGCAGCTGATCCACTGCGAGAGCCGCTGGGAGTAGATCAGGGCGTCGTCGGCGAGCATCAGGCAGTACGTCGCCAGCTCGGCCGGGTCCACCCCGTCGGGCACGGTCGTGTCGACCCCGGCCAGCGGGTCCTCGAAGTCGGTGCCGAAGGCCCAGTGCGCGTCGTTGACGAGCAGGCCGTCGTACACCGACTCGTGCACGTCGTGGTGGACCGGGTTCGCGTCTGAGTTCAGGGAATGGGGCATCGGGCGCTCACATGTGGGGGACGTCGTCGGGGATGTCGTAGAACGTCGGGTGCCGGTAGACCTTGTCGCCGCTGGGGGCGAACAGGGGGTCCTTCTCGTCCGGGCTCGACGCGGTGATGTCACTCGAGCGCACCACCCAGATGCTCACGCCCTCGTTGCGGCGGGTGTAGACGTCGCGCGCATGGTGCAGCGCCATGTGGTCGTCCGCAGCATGGAGCGACCCGACGTGCACATGGTTGAGGCCCCGCTTTCCGCGGACGAAGACCTCATAGAGCGGCCATTCGGGCTGGATCATCGGTTCTCCTCGGTGTCGCTGGTTGAGGTGCGAGCGGAGCGAGCCTCGAAGCCATCGGCGAAGGCCATCGCGGCCTCGCGCACCCACGCGCCGTCGTCGTAGGCCTGCTTGCGATGCGCGATGCGCTGGGTGTTGCAGGGGCCGTTGCCCTTGACCACCTGCCAGAACTCCTCCCAGTCGGGCTGGCCGAAGTCGTGGGACTGGCGCTCCTCGTTCCACGCGATCTCGGGGTCGGGCAGGGTCACGCCGAGGGCCGCGGCCTGCGGGACGGTCATGTCGACCATCCGCTGCCGCAGCTCGTCGTTGGTGTTGCGCTTGATCCCCCACGCCATGGACTGGGCGGAGTTGGGCGAGTCGTCGTCGGGCGGGCCGAACATCATCAGCGCCGGCCACCAGAAGCGGTTCACCGACTCCTGGACCATCGCGCGCTGCTCCTCGGTGCCGCGCATCATCGTCGCGAGCAGTTCGAAGCCCTGCCGCTGGTGGAAGGACTCCTCCTTGCAGATCCGGATCATCGCCCGCCCATAAGGACCGTACGACGTGCGGCACAGCGGCACCTGGTTGCAGATCGCGGCGCCGTCGACGAGCCAGCCGATGGTGCCGACGTCGGCGTACGACAGCGCCGGGTAGTTGAAGATCGAGGAGTACTTCTGGGTGCCCTCGATCAGCCGGCGGGTCAGGTCGTCGCGGGAGACGCCCAGGGTCTCGCAGGCGGAGTAGAGGTAGAGCCCGTGCCCTGCCTCGTCCTGCACCTTCGCGAGCAGGATCGCCTTGCGCCGCAGCGACGGCGCCCGGGTGACCCAGGTGCCCTCGGGCTGCATGCCGATGATCTCCGAGTGCGCGTGCTGGGCGATCTGGCGGACCAGCGTGTTGCGGTAGCCCTCGGGCATCCAGTCGCGGGGCTCGATGCGGTCGTTGTGGCTGACCGTGGCCTCGAACTGCGCGAGCAACGCAGCCCCGAGCTCGCCGTCCACCGCTGCCTCGTCGACAGGCATCTTTCCTCCTGGGCACTATTTACTGACCGAACGGTCTGTAATAGTCTTGCACGGGATCATCGACCGTGGCAATGAGAGGGACGGGCAAACGTGAGTGCACTTCTGGAGAGCTACGCGGCAGGAAAGTGGTTCCGGGCCGACGATGAGGGGGAGCCACTGCTCGACGCCAGCACGGGCGAGGAGGTGGCCCGGATCTCCAGCAGGGGCGTCGATCTCGGCGCGATGGTCGCCCACGCGCGCAACGTCGGCGGCCCGTCCGTCCGCGCTCTGACGTTCCACGAGCGGGCCGGGCTGCTCAAGGAGCTGGCCAGGCACCTGTCGGCCGACAAGGACCAGCTCTACGCCCTCTCCACCCGCACCGGCGCCACCCGCAACGACTCGATGGTCGACATCGACGGCGGGTTCGGCACGGTCTTCAGCTATGCCAGCAAGGGCGCCCGCGAGCTGCCCAACGACACGATCGTGCTCGATGGCGGTCTCGAGCGGCTGGGCAAAGCCGGCCAGTTCCTCGGCCAGCACGTCTACACCTCGCGGCCCGGGGTCGCCGTGCAGATCAACGCCTTCAACTTCCCGGTCTGGGGCATGCTCGAGAAGCTCGCGCCGGCCTTCCTCGCCGGACTGCCGACCATCGTCAAGCCGGCATCGCAGACGGCCTACCTCACCGAGGCCGTCGTACGCCGCATCATCGAGTCCGGCATCCTGCCCGAGGGGTCCCTCCAGCTGCTCTCCGGCAGCGCCGGCGCCCTCCTCGACGAGCTCGGCGTCCAGGACTCCGTCGCCTTCACCGGCTCCGCCCACACCGCCGGCATCCTGCGCACCCACCCGTCGGTCCTGCACGGCGGCGTCGCCCTCGGCGTCGAGGCCGACTCGCTCAACTGCTCGATCCTCGGCCCCGACGTCAGCGTCGATGACCCGGAGTTCGACCTGTACGTCAAGGGCGTCGTCGCCGAGATGACGTCCAAGGCCGGCCAGAAATGTACGGCGATCCGTCGCGCGATCGTGCCCGCGGCCAACGCCGACCAGGTCGCGGACGCGATCAGCGCCCGGCTGGCCAGGGTCGTCGTGGGCGACCCCCGCGACGAGTCGGTGCGGATGGGAGCCCTGGCCTCCCTCGCCCAGCGCGAGGAGGTGCGCAAGGCCGTCGAGGCCCTGCGCAGCCATGCCGAGGTCGTCCACGAAGGTGACACCCCCGACCTGCCGGGTGCCTTCATGGCTCCTGTGCTCCTCCGCGCAGCCGCGGGCGCGACCGAGCCGCATGACGTCGAACCCTTCGGCCCGGTCAGCACGTTGATCACCTACGACACCGTCGAGGAGGCCATCGCCCTCGCCGCCCGTGGCAAGGGCAGCCTGGTCGGCTCGCTGGTCACCAACGACCCGACGATCGCTCGCGACGTCACCCTGGGCCTCGCGCCGTGGCACGGCCGGATCCTGGTGCTCAACCGGGACGACGCTCCCGAGTCCACCGGGCACGGCTCTCCCCTGCCGGTGCTCGTGCACGGCGGTCCGGGCCGGGCCGGCGGTGGCGAGGAGCTCGGCGGCATCCGCGGCGTCCTGCACCACATGCAGCGCAGCGCCATCCAGGCCTCCCCCGACATGCTCACCGCCATCACCGGTCGCTGGACGACCGGCTCCAAGCGAGGCGTCGACGACACCCACCCGTTCCGCAAGAGCCTCGCCGAGCTGAGGATCGGCGACTCGATCGAGACCGCGACGCGCAAGGTCACCCTCGAGGACATCGACCACTTCGCGGAGTTCACCGGCGACACGTTCTATGCCCACACCGACCCGGAGGCGGCCGCCGCCAACCCGTTGTTCGGCGGCATCGTCGCCCACGGCTACCTCGTGGTGTCGCTCGCGGCCGGGCTCTTCGTCGAGCCCAACCCGGGCCCGGTGCTCGCCAACTTCGGCGTGGACAACCTGCGCTTCCTCACGCCCGTCAAGGCCGGCGACACGATCGGCGTCCAGCTGACCGTCAAGCAGATCACCCCCCGCAGCACCGCCGACTACGGCGAGGTCCGCTGGGATGCTGTGGTCACCAACCAGGAGGGCCAGCCCGTCGCGACGTACGACGTCCTGACCCTCGTCGCCAAGGAGTGGCCGCAGTCATGACCCACCGCCTGACCATCCAGTACGACGCTCCGGCTGACCCGGAGGCCTTCGACAAGCACTACTTCGAGCAGCACGTGCCGCTCTGCCGACCGCTGCCCGGGCTGCGCGCGGCGACGTTCTCCAAGCCGCGGGGGCTGGGCGGCCCGGCGCCCTATCTCGTGGCCCAGCTGGACTTCGACGATGCCGAGGCCCTGAAGGCCGCGCTGCGATCGGCGGAGATGGCTGCCGTCGGAGCCGACGCCGAGACGCTCGATGCCACCCGGGTGATGTTCACCGGCGAGGTCGTCACCGACTGACGAAGATTCAGCGAGCGGGCCGCTCGTCGACGATGCGCCGCATCTTGCCCAGGGAGCGTTCGATCGTGTCCGGCTCCAGGACCTCGACGCCCACGGTGACCCCGATGGTGCGCTTGACCAGCTGGGCCACGTGGACGCCGGCGGCGCGGGCCTCGTCGATCCGGGCGTGCTCGGCGCGCTCGATCCGGACGACCATCGAGTCGAGGTTCCCGGATCGCTGCAGCACGCACTGGAAGTGCGGTGCGAGCTCGGGCACGGTGAGCACGAGCTCCTCGATCTGGGTGGGGAACAGGTTCACCCCGCGCAGGATGATCATGTCGTCGGTGCGGCCGGTGATCTTCTCGATCCGCCGCATGGTTCTCGCCGTACCCGGGAGCAGGCGGGTCAGGTCGCGGGTGCGGTAGCGCAGGACGGGCATCGCCTGCTTGGTCAGCGACGTGAACACCAGCTCGCCCTTCTCGCCGTCGGGCAGCACCTCCCCTGTCAGCGGGTCGATGATCTCCGGGTAGAAGTGGTCCTCCCAGACGTGCAGGCCGTCCTTGGTCTCCACGCACTCCTGCGCGACACCGGGGCCGATCACCTCCGAGAGTCCGTAGATGTCGACCGCATGCATGTCGAGACGCTCCTCCATCGTGCGGCGCATCTCGTTGGTCCACGGCTCCGCGCCGAAGATGCCGACGCGCAGCGACGTGGACCGCGGGTCGATGCCCTGGCGCTGCATCTCGTCGATGACGTTGAGCATGTACGACGGCGTGACCATGATGATGTCGGGCTTGAAGTCGGTGATCAGCTGGACCTGACGCTCGGTCATCCCGCCGGAGACCGGCACCACCGTGCAGCCCAGCTTCTCGGCTCCCCCGTGCGCCCCCAGGCCGCCGGTGAAGAGGCCGTAGCCGTAGGCGTTGTGCAGGATGTCGCCGGGACGTCCGCCGGCGGCGCGGATGCTGCGGGCCATCACTGTCGCCCACATGTCGAGGTCGTCGCGGGTGTAGCCCACGACGGTCGGCTTGCCCGTCGTACCGGACGAGGCATGGATGCGTACGACGTCGGTCCGCGGCACGGCGAACATCCCGAACGGGTAGTTGTCGCGCAGATCTCCCTTGCTGGTCAAGGGAATCCGCCCGAGATCCTCGAGCGTCCGGATGTCGTCAGGGTGCACGTCGGCGGCCTCGAACGCCTTCCGGTAGTGCTCGACGTTGTCGAAGGCGTGCCGCACCGACCACTGCAGCCGCTCGAGCTGCAGACCTCGCAGCTCGTCGATCGAGGCGCGCTCGATCGGCTCCAGGTTGTCGTCCACGGGGATGGGCTTGGGCATCGGGGAACCTCCGACATGATTACTGACCTGTCGGTCAGTAAAGCACGAGGTGCGGTCGGAGGGAACCCGCGTCTGGCGAGCGCGGTGCACACTGAGCTTCATGGAGGCCATCGACGAGCACGGCTTGCACGCTCTCGAATGCGCCATGGACGGCTCCGCCATGGAGCTTGCAGGTGACGGGGTGTTCGCCTGTACGACGTGCGGCCACCGCACCGACGAGCCCGGCGCCGGCGTGCTCGGCGACGCGTTCGACGTACGACACCGCCAGTGGGGGCTTCGCGGCGACCCGCACGTCTGGGAGGCGCTGCGCGAGGACATCGCCGCCGTACCCACCCC
>Ga0070698_100006707_pt1 | contig 12489 bp, 9 predicted proteins | sample KBSK1502metaG_FD_65477 | JGI IMG/M metagenome (GOLD analysis project Ga0070698, IMG submission 65477) | Corn, switchgrass and miscanthus rhizosphere microbial communities from Kellogg Biological Station, Michigan, USA - KBS K1-50-2 metaG | ecosystem: Host-associated > Plants > Roots >...
CGTAGTCCTGATCGGTGCGCCCCGGAGGCAGCGTGACCATCGGCATCGCGTAAAACGCGGCACGAGGCTCCACGCACCGGATTCCCGGGATGGCATTGAGTGAGTCGGTCGTCAGTCGCGCACGTTCGGCAAGCGCGTGTCGAAAGGCGATCTGATGCGATCGGTCGCCGGTGAGCGCCGCGGCAACTGCGTACTGCATCGGTCCCGGGCTGCACAGACGGCCGTCTGCCAGTTTCTTGATGGCGGCAAGCGCGTCATTGAGGCGGGGCGTCGCGCCGACCACCAGCCACCCCGCGCGCCATCCGGGGGCCAGGTACGCCTTCGAGAGACTGGACAGTGAAATGATGGCGGCATCGCGATCGAGCGTGCTGAGGAGCGGCACGGGGCCGTCGAAACCGAGATCCCCGTACACTTCGTCCGCGAGAATCGTGAGGCCGTGCTCGTCTGCAATCTCGAGCATCGCCCGACGGACGGCCGGCGAATACACCGCGCCGGTCGGGTTGTTCGGATCGATGGTGACGAGCACACGCGTGCGCGGAGTCACCAGGCTCCGCAGGTGCTCGACGTCGGGCTGCCAGTCGCGCTGCGGATCGGTGCGGTAATACCGCGCCTGCGCGCCAATCTTCGCGATGACTGCCGTGTAGAGCGGATAGGTCGGCAGAGGGACCAGCACCTCGTCGCCTTCGTCGACGAGCGCGTTGAGCACCAGCTCGATCCCTTCCGACGTGCCGGTCGTGATGAGCACGCGATCGGGCGACGTCGGCACGCCATGGGCGGCATAATCCGCGGCCACCGCTTCCCGCGCAGGTGCGATTCCCGGCGACGGGAGGTAGCCGTTATGGCCCTCGCGCATTGCCCGCTGGGCCGCCTCGATCAGGTGGGCCGGCGTCTTGAACCCGAATGCAACGGGATCCCCGATATTGAGGTATCTGACCCGTATGCCACGCGCCTCAACAGCGCGGGCTTCGGCGACGATGTTGCGTATCGCATAGGAGAAGCGGGTGACCCGCGATGCCACGGGAATCGATTTCGCGGTGCGGGAGATCGGCATTCGCCCCCATCTTAGCGCTGTTGCCCCGGGTAACCGGTTCCACGAGCTTGTCGGCATGACAAGGCTCCGTCCAAAGGTCCCAACCTGTATGTGGTGTAATATTTACATCTTGCCAGCCCTCGTGTCGGACCGTCAGTCTCGATTTGCCATTATTTACGCCAATTTCTGGTCGATTGCGAGTGGCAAGACCATTGAAGTCACTGGGCGCGTGATGCGGTTCCCTCTCGCCCTCCTGATGCTGACAGCGACTCTAACGCTCCAGCCCGGAGACCTCCGAGCCCAGGGCGCGACGATTGTGCCGGCGGCCCAGCTGCCCGTGGCGACCTTCAGGTCGGGCGTCGAGTTCGTCACCGTCACTGCGGCCGTTCGCGACGGACGCGGCAAGGTCGTCCGGAATCTCAAGAAAACCGATTTTCAGGTCATGGACGAAGGGTTCGCGAGACCGATCCAGGACTTCTATTCCGGCGATTCGGCGGTGAGCGTTGCGATCCTGCTCGATATCAGCGGAAGCATGGGCGTGGGTGGAAACATGGACCGCGCGCGCAGTGCGGTGCAAACCGTCCTCGCACGCTTGCAGAGCAAAGGCGACGAGGCGGCGCTCTTCACGTTCGACTCGACGCTGCGGGAGGTGGTGTCTTTCACCACCGACCTTAACAAGATCCGGGCGCTGAGCCTTGCTGGCCGCCCGTGGGGCATGACGTCGCTCTATGACGCCATCGCGGCGACGGCGAAATCGGTCGCAGACCGCGCGAACCGCCATCGCGCGGTGCTCGTGATCACCGACGGCGTCGACACCGGCAGCCGGATGAAGGCGCCTGAGGTTTCAGGGATCGCGAGCTCGATCGACGTGCCCGTGTACCTGCTGGCCGTCGTGAACCCGCTGGATCATCCCGGCGGTGAGTTTTCGGTAATCGAGGCCGCGGGCGAGACCTCGAACGTCGGCACACTTGCCGACCTTGCCCGGTGGACCGGCGGCGACATACGCGTGTGCAGCCTGCCGGAGCACACAGCCGTCGCTGTCGACGATCTTTTCGGGGAGCTGCGGTACCAGTACTTGATCACCTTCGAGCCGGGCAAGCGTCCTGGTTGGCACCCGCTCGAAATTCGCACAGGCAAAAAGGACCTTGTCGTTCATGCGCGCAGCGGGTACATCGCCGCGGCGAAGTAGAAAGTAAGAAAGTAAGTTGGTCATTTGAGGAGGAGAGTCACAATGAGTAAGAGTCTTATCGCAACATCGTTGTTGGCGGTGACCGTGGCCATGGCCCCTGCATGCGCCACCAAGAAGTTCGTTCGAACAGAAGTTGGCAGCGTCAACTCGAAGGTCGACACTCTGAGCGGAACCCTCGAGCAGACGCAGAGTCGCATTCAGCAGGATGAGGCCAAGATCGGCGAGGTCGACAAGAAGGCTGAAGCGGCCGGAACGTCGGCACAGGCCGCGAACACCGCCGCCGCGGCAGCGGCAGCGGCCGCCGCCAAGGTAGACACACGCGTCAATCAGGTCGCCGCCGGCTTTACCGCCGACATCGCCTCGATGCGGAAGCTGGTCTATGAGGTCACCCTGAGCGAAGACCAGGGCAATTTCAAGTTCGGCAAGACAGAACTGCCTGACGAAGCCAAGGCGCGCCTCGACGCCGTGGTCGGCCAGCTGAAGGGAACCCAGGACAAGGACCTGTACATTGAGGTCGAGGGCCACACCGACAACGTGGGTACGCAGGAAGGTAACTACGAGCTGGGTCTCGAGCGCGCCGAAGCGGTGAAGCGGTACCTCTACATGCAGCACCAGATTCCGCTGCACAAGATCAACGTGATCAGCTACGGCGAAGAGAAGCCGGTTTCTCCGAACAACACCAAGGATGGCCGCGCGCAGAATCGCCGCGTCGTCGTCCGCGTGCTTTCGTAATCACGAGTCCGCGAAGGTATCAACCACGAAGTCGGACACGAAGATGAAAACTCTTCGTGCCCTTCGTGGTTGAATTCCCTAGCGCAGTTCCGCGAAGTCCACGCGCGCCCGCGCGAGTTCCTTACCTGAGTCACTGATCACCGCGACGTACGAGCCTTGCGCATCGAGCGCAAGGCCGTCGAACATCGCCACGATGGTTCCGCCAAGGAGCGGCTGGCTTCCCTTCTGAGGGGGAGTGCCGACCGAATACGGGTATGGCCGCGCCGTGGACAGCCGTGGGCCGAACCGCGGGATGTGGCTGATCTGCCGGGGCAGGAGCGGTGGTGCATCGACCGCAGCCTGCAGGGTCACTCCGTAGGCAGGAACGCCAACAAACGTGTTCAACGGATGGAAGGTCATTTCGATCACGATGTCGACGCGGGAGGGGTCCGTGCCGAGCGTCGCAAGCGCCTGGCGCTGGCCGAAGAGCCGTTCGCCGGCGCGTGTCCGCGCCTCGGCCTCGAGCGCGACGCGTCTGAATGGCGTGACGACCTCGATGTAATCGACGGGAGCGCGGGCAACCTCGACGTGGTAGAGCGCGTGCAAACGCGAACGTTGATCGTCAACGCGGCTCTGGCCCATGTCGATCGCGTCAGACAGGCTTCGCGGGTCGAGCGTCTGCTCGAACGACATGAGACCGGTCGTCGCGACGACGAGGGCGACGACAAGAAGGCCCGTGCGCGCCATCGGAGCATCGTAGCGCACACGGGCCGGTGGCCTCGGCTCGTCGGGGCCAGCTGGGCCGCCCGGCCTGACTAGGGGAACTGCGGATCGTTGGGATCTGCCACTGACAGCTGTCCCCGGATCTCACCGCCCCCGAACACAGACGTGTGCACGTTGACATACGCGTTGCCGCCTGCAATTGCCTGTAGTGCGTCCGCGAAGGTCGCGATGCCAATCTCTGGACGCGCGTGGAACGCGGCGCCATCGTGGACCCGGAACGTCAGCGTGAAGTCTCCGGTTCGACCGGTACCGATCGGGAAATCGATCACAACCGGGCCCGAGAGGCCCTTCGGTCCCACGTGAATGTGAGACGCGGTGGAGCCGTTCGGCAGGTTGAACACGCGCAGGCGCACCGCGATTTCCTGGTTGACCGTGTCGACGGCGACTTCGGCCGTACCGACCGCGCCGCTGAGGACCGGGGCCGGCGTTTCCTCGCCGCCGGTTAGCGTCGTTCGCATTACCACCGCCGTCTGCGCGGACGCCTGTGCGCCGGGAGACAACGTCACGCCGGCTGTCAGCGCACAGATCCACAGAATCTTTTGCATCGCGATCATCTCCTTCATGTCTTTGGTGAAGAGTCGAGGGCAGGGGCAGAGCAGAAAGCAGACCATCCGCCGAGCTACACGGGTCAACAAGATAGCGATGGTCGCGTCGCGAATGCTTACGGCGTGCGAAATTGGTTTCGAGACGCGGCGGCTCCGCCCGCCCGCAGCAGGCGGTAGACTGTGGCGCCGTGGACCTCATCGACAAAGTCGCTTTGATCACGGGGGGGCGCCGTATCGGCTCGGTCGTCGCCACCGAGCTTGCGCGGCGGGGTGCCCATGTGGCGATCGTCTATCGCGCGTCGCGCACCGAAGCCGAGGGCACTGCGGAGGCGTTACGCGCGCTGACCAGACGCGCGTTCGTGGTCCAGGCTGACTTGCAGCAGCCGGACGCGTGCCGCCGCGTCGTGGAGGAGACGGTCGCCGAACTTGGGCGGCTGGATGTTCTCGTGAATATGGCGTCGATCTATCGATCGAAGGCGATCGACGATCTCACGGTGGAGGACTGGGACGTCCAGATGGCGGTCGACCTCCGCGCTGCCTGGCTCTGCTCGCAGGCGGCAATTCCGCACCTGCGTCGCTCGGGTGGAGGCCGAATTGTCAATTTCTCGGATTGGGTGGCGCGAAGCGGCCGCCCCCGGTATCCAGGCTACCTGCCGTACTACGTCGCGAAGGCGGGAGTGATTGCACTGACAGAGGCGCTCGCCTTGGAGCTGGCCGCTGATCAAATCCTCGTCAATGCGATTGCGCCAGGCCCGATCGTCGCCCCCGAGGGAACTTCCGACTCCGAGTCGGCGGCCGTCGAACGGGCGACCCCTGTTGGCCGCTGGGGCGGCGAAATCGAGATCGCGAAGGCTGTCGTGGCGCTTGTCGAAAGCGACTTCATCACCGGCGAAACGATCCGCGTCGATGGCGGCCGTCACGTGAAGTAAGGGCCCCGCCCTACGCGTTGACGCCTAGCTTGTCGAGGATCGCGGTCAGCGTCGAGGCGGCGTCGAAGAGCGGCAGGTTGCTGATATAGAAGTGCCGGGCGCCGACATCCATCATTGCGCGCATGGTCCGCGCGCTGATGTCCGCCGGCGTAGCGCCGCCCGCGAACTCGCGCGCGAGGGCATCGATCGGCACCGGCAGGAACTGGCTCAGCGCCGACAGCGTCTTCCGGTTGGCGCTTCGATAGTAGAAGACGCCGAAGACGCCCGGCTTGTCGACGCCCCGCCGCCGGGCCTCGGTGATGAAGCGCTCGACCGGCGCGACGTTCAGATGGCTGACGATCTGTGTGAGGTAGTACTCCGCGTTGAAGGAGTCGTCGGTCATGTACTCGACCTGCTGTGCGACATCGGCGTACGGATTCGCCCACCCGCCGAGCGTCAGCCTCGGCTCGCGCTCGCGAATGCGCTCGCGCAGCTGCCACGCGTGCGCGACGCATCGCTGACGGCCCACGGTCTTGTCGCCGCCAAGTACCACGAGCGAGGGGAATCCGTGCTGCCACGCCTGCTCCGCGTACGACAGGCAGAATTCCACCGAATGCTTCGTTGTGAGGAACGGCACCACGTGATCGTGCGCAACGTCGCGACCGAGGTTCGTGACCAGGTGCCGCAGGTTGTTTTCTTCCTGCGTGCCGACGGCGCTGTCAGTCAGAAACAGGCGTACATCCCTGCGCGCGAGGCTGCGCACGGCGTGGTACATGTCGATCCACGCGTCCATTCCTTCACGCGAGCCGAGCTCGGCGCGCGGCGGTCGCAGCTCCGCCGCGATCACCGTCGTCCCGAGATTGAGCGCATCAACCAGTGACATCAGCACTCAATGCGTCACGCCCAGCGTCCGCAGCGAAAAATCGTAGATGTTCTGCTGGACATGCTTGATGAGCAGCGGATCTTCGAAACCGTGACGCGATTTCGCGTACACCATCATTTCGAACGCCTTGCCCGCGTGCTGCAGCTCGTAGGCGAGCTGAATCGAGTTCTGCATGTGAACGTTATCGTCCATCTCGCCATGCATCAGCAGCAGCCGCCCGTGCAGGCTCGCCGCCGCGTTGCGGGGAGCCGTCTTTCGGTACCCCTCGGGATTGTGTTGCGGCATCTTCATCAGCCGCTCGGTGTACACCGTGTCGTAGTCGCGCCAGTCCGACACGGGCGCGCCAACGATTCCGCCGACCCAGCTCGTGCTGTGCGTCAGCGCGTACGACGTCATGAACCCGCCATAGCTCCATCCATAGAGAACGATTCGCGACGCGTCGATGTAGGGCTGCTGCTTGAGCCACGTAATCCCGTCCTCGAGATCGCGAAGCTCCATTTCGCCAAGATTGCCGTAGACGGGCCACTGTGCTTCGGCGCTGCGCGCGCCCGCGCTGCGGTTGTCGAGAATCCAGACGATGACCCCCCTCTCAGCCAGGAGCTGGTGGAACATGTAGTCGCTGCCCGCCCAGCGATTGCGCGCCAGCGCAGCCGTCGGTCCGGCGTACGTAAACTGATACACCGGATATTTCCGGGTTGGGTTGAAGTCAGGCGGCTTGATCATCAATGCGTCCATCGGGAACCCGTCGCGTGCCTTGACCTCGACGAACTCGGCCTGCCCGAGCCGGTAATCCGCAAGCGCCGTGACCTGGTTGGCCTCGATGACGCGAACCTCGTGGCCGTCCGCGCGGAACAGCCGGACCTGCGTCGGCGTCGTGACGTCACTCCAATAGTCGACGTACTGCGTGTAGGTTGGATTGAAGCTCGCGCGATGCGTGCCGGGCGTCTGCGACAGGCGCGTCAGGGCCGTTCCATCGAGCTTCACGCTGTAGATGTCGGTGTCGATATGCCTGTGCTCGCCCGCCGAGAAGTACGCGAGTCCCTTGCTCTGGTCGACGCCGTAGAGGGTTCGAAAATCCCAACGTCCCGTCGTGACCTGCCCGAGCTGTGTCCCGTCGGTCTTGTAGTGATAGAGGTGCTTGAACCCGTTGCGCGCGCTGAACCAGAGGAACGACCCGTCCTTCAACCAGACTGGGCTCCCGTAGTTGTCCACCCACGCCTTCGTTGTTTCGCGAAGGACCTTCCGCAACTTTCCCGACCCGGCATCGGCGAGGTTGAGATCCAGCCACGTCTGTTCGCGATCCTGCACCTGAACGACAATGTCGTGCGCGTCCGGCGCCCAGTCGACGTCGACGATCAGGAAGTCGATCGCGGAGTATGCGCCGAGATCCACCCACGACGGATCGCCTCCGGCGATGCGCGATACCGCGAGCTTGACGAGTGGATTGGGATCGCCCGCCTTCGGGTACGGCGTCACTTCGGTCGCGGGCCTATACGGAATGTGATCGACGACGGTGTACTTCGGAACCGGATGCTCGTCGAGCTGCAGGAACGCAATGCGCGATGAATCAGGGCTCCACCAGTACCCGCGGAACCGCCCGCGGCCGTAGATTTCCTCCTGGTACAGCCAGTCGAGCTTTCCGTTCAGCAGCTCCGAGTTGCCATCAGTGGTCAACGCGACTTCGCGACGGGCCGCGACGTCGACCATGAACAGGTTATTGCCCCGGACAAACGCCACCGAATGACCATCGGGGCTGAAGGTGGCCACTTCTTCCTCGCCTGGTGTCGCAGTCAGCCGCGCCGCCTGGCCGTTCCCGAAATCGTAGAAGTACAGGTCGTCGGCAATCGTGATGAGCGCACCCGTTCGGGCGGGATTGAACGTCAGACCATTGGAGCGGGAGAGCGTGGCAGCGTCCTCGCGTGTGACACCCGGCAGCGAGGCCAGCGCCGTCTCCATTCGTGCCGCATCGAAGAGCGCGGACTCGCGGCCGGACGCCGCATCGACCTTGACCCACTCAAATCGCCCCGCCGCGCGTTTCCCGAACATGTAGGTGTCGGTGTCGATCCAGGTAACGGCCGGTGGCGGAGTCCCGCTGAAATTCGTGCGCGTGGCCGGATCATAAATCGTGTCGATCGACAGCATCCGCTGTCCCTGCGCGGACAGCGTCGCCGCGAGCGCCGCGACGGCGACAGACAGACACCCGCTTACGCGAAGTCGTGCAGTCATACGCGTTATTGTATTGGGAGTGAGTGACGCTCGGCAGTACCTTCTCGAACGGGTGGATGACGCTGCGGTCGTCCAGGTGTATGCGGACGGTTTCGGCACCCTGGCGCTGCGCGACAAGATTCTGGTCTGGCATCTCTATCAGGCGGCGCTTGCGGGGCGCGACATTTACTACGACCAGCGGCACGCGCTGAATCTCGAGATCCGCGGCGTCCTCGAAGAGATTCTTCGCCACGGGCACCAGATCGAGCCGGACGTCCTCGCCGAGATCCGCCGCTACACGAAGCTGTTCTGGATCAACACCGGACCATTCAATAACCTGACGGCGCGCAAGTTCGTGCTGGGACTGACGCGCGATCAGCTTGCCGCGGCGATGGCTGCCGCCGGACGTGCAGGAGCGCAATTCGCCGCCTCCGTCGATAGTCTGCTCGACCGGCTCGGGCCGATGCTGTTCGATCCCTCCTATGATGCGGTGGCGACGAACAAGACGCCGGCGGGCGGCCGCGACATCCTCGAAGCGAGCGCCAACAATCTGTACGTCGGGGTGCGGATGTCCGACCTTGACGGATTCACCGAGCAGTACGGGCTCAACTCGCGTCTCGTGAAACGTGACGGTCGGCTCATCGAAGAGGTCTACAAAGCGGGAGGCAAGTACGACCCTGAGATCCGTGCCATCGTCGCCCACCTCGAGGACGCGCTGCCGTACGCGCCGGCGCCGATGGCCGACGCCCTTCGGGCGCTCATTCGCTTCTATCGGACCGGCGAAGAGGCAGATCGGGTTGCGTACGACATCGCATGGGTCAGCGAACAGTCCTCCGCCGTCGACACGATCAACGGTTTCGTCGAGGTCTACATGGACTCGCGCGGCACAAAGGGCGCGTGGGAGGCGCTCGTGTATTACGTGAACGACGAGAAAACACGCAAGATCCAGACGCTGGCTGCGCACGCCCAATGGTTCGAAGATCACATGCCGTGGGAGCCGCGCTTCCGCAAGCCGGAAGTCCTCGGCATCACCGCCAGGGCGATCGAGGTCGTCGTGGAAACCGGCGACTCCGGCCCCATCACGCCAGTCGGCATCAACCTCCCGAACGACCAGGCCATCCGCGAGCAGTACGGCAGCAAATCGGTGTCGCTGTTCAATGTGAACGAAGCCTTCGAGGAATCGACGCCTGAAGGGATGCGCACCGAGTTCTCGTGGACGCCGGAAGAGGCCGATCGCGCGAAGAGATGGGGCGCCTTCTCGCAGGAGCTGACGACAGAGATGCACGAGGTGATCGGTCACGGCTCGGGCCGGATGTCGGAAGGGGTGACGTCGCCGCATCTGCTGCTGAAGGAGCAGTATTCGGCGATCGAGGAATCACGGGCGGATCTGGTCGCGTTGTATTTCCTGCCGGATCCGAAGCTCGTCGCTCTCGGCCTCGTCGCCGCCGCCGATCATGAGGCGATCGTCAGCACCGCGTTCGAGTACTACGCACGCAACGCCCTCGTGCAGCTGCGGCGGATTCGCGAAGGCACCACCATCGAAGAAGATCACATGCGCAATCGCCAGATGATCACCGGATGGCTGATCGCACACACGTCTGCGATCGATGTCAGGAAGCGCGACGGCAAGACGTACTACGTGATGGTTGACGCCGCTGCATTCCGGGACGGAGCCGGGCGTCTGCTCGCCGAGGTGCAGCGGATCAAGGCCGAGGGCGATTACGCGGCAGCGAAAAGGCTGTTCGACACCTACGGTGTCCATTTCGATGCGACGCTGCGCGACGAAGTGGTATCGCGGGTGGATGCGCTCAACCTGCCGTCGTACACCGGCGTCGTCATGCCGAGGTTGACGCCGCGCGTCGACGGCGGCGAGATCGTCGACATCGAAATCTCCTATCCGCTCGATCTCGAGACGCAGATGCTCGAGTATTCCGCCTTCGCGCGCGACGCCGATGTTCTCGCGACGCCTTCCGCCTCACGCTGATCTCAACGCGCTGACCGAGGCGCTCGCGCGGCGCGCCGGACGCCGGCCGGTGGTCGACCTGACCGAGTCAAACCCGACGCGGGCGCGCATCGCGTATCCAGCCGATCTGTTGCGCGGCCTGTCCGCCCCGGGCGCCTTGCGCTACGAGCCGCACGCGTTCGGGCTGCCCTCTGCGCGCGAGGCGGTCGCTCGCGATCATCGGCGCCGCGGTATCACGATCGATCCCGCACACGTCGTTCTGACGGCAAGCACGAGCGAAGCCTATACGTGGCTGTTCAAGCTGCTCTGCAATCCGGGCGAGGCGGTGCTGGTGCCGCGGCCGAGTTATCCGCTGTTCGAACATCTCACGCGTCTCGAAGGCGTCTGCTCGATACCCTTCGACCTGGAGTACCACGGTCGATGGGAGATCGATCCGGCGGCGCTCGACGCGGCTCCGGCGAGCACGCGCGCGGTCGTCATCGTCTCGCCCAACAACCCGACGGGATCGTACGTGTCGAGGCAGGACATTCATCAGGTGTCGTCCCTGTGCCGCGATCGCGGGTGGGCGCTGATCGTCGACGAGGTGTTTGCGGACTATCCCCTCGAGGTCGACGCGCCGCTCACCGACATCGCCGCGCGCAGCGACGTGCTCGCGTTCACGCTGGGCGGACTGTCAAAATCAGCCGGTCTCCCGCAGTTGAAACTTGGATGGATCGTCGCCGGCGGTCCACCGGCGGCGCGCGACGTGGCCCTTGCCGGCCTGGAGCTGATTGCCGACAGCTTTCTATCCGTCGCCACGCCGGTGCAGCTTGCGGCCGCCGACTTGCTGGAGCAGGGCGCATCGGTCAGGTCCGCGATCCAGGAGCGCATTGGCGCCAACCTCGCGACGCTTCGCGAGGGCGCACGATCGTTTACCGCATGCGAGGTGTTGAAGACCGAGGGCGGATGGTCCGCGGTGATCCGCGTCCCGGCCACGAGAAGCGAGGAGCAGCTGGTGCTCGATCTGCTGGAGCGGGAGGCCATTCTCGCGTACCCGGGATATTTTTTCGACTTTCAACGCGACGCGTTCGTGGTGGTCAGCCTTCTGCCCGAGACGGACGTCTTCCGCGACGCGTCGACGCGATTGCTTCGATTCGCGAGTTCGTAATGGCAGTCTCTGAGGTTGCGCGGCATTACGCGTGCACCGCGCTCGAGTCGGCCGTATGACGCCGCAGCGCACCGGATCACGCCGCGCGGGGGTGCTGATCCCGCTGTTTTCGATGCCGTCGTCGCGGAGCTGGGGCGTCGGCGAAATCGGCGACATCGAGGCTATCGCCCGCTGGCTCGACGCAGGCGGCCAGCGGCTCCTGCAACTCCTGCCGATTAACGAGATGCCGCCGGGCGAATCGTCACCCTATGCCGCGCTGAGTGCGATGGCGATCGATCCGCAGTTCATCACGCTCGATCACGTCGAGGACTTCGCGGAGATCGGGGGTGAGGCGGCGCTCGAGCCCGCCCTGCGCGCCCGGCTCGATGCCGCGCGAATCGCGCCGAGGATTCAGTACGCCGAGGTCAGGCGGCTGAAACACACCGCGCTGCGGCGCTGTTTCGCGCGGTTTCGGGACACCGAGTGGAGCGGTGGCACGCACCGGGCGTCCGCCTTCCGTTCGTACCTCGCGGATCAGCGATGGTGGATCGATGAATACGCGCTGTTTCGTGCATTGCATGCACGCCACGATGAGCGCGGCTGGATGGACTGGCCCGAACCGCTCCGCACGCGCCAGCCCGCGGCGCTCGACGCGGCCCGCGCGGAAATGGGGGATGAAATCCTGTTTCGTCAGTACGTCCAGTGGCTTGCAGGCGACCAGTGGGGCACGGCCCGCGATCGCGCGGCTGATGTCGCGTTGTTCGGCGATCTGCCGTTCATGGTGAGCGGCGACAGCGCCGACATCTGGGCTCGGCAGGACGAATTCCGTATGGACGCCTCCGTCGGCGTACCGCCTGATGCCTTCAGCGAGACCGGGCAGGACTGGGGATTGCCGGTGTACCGATGGGACGTCCTCGCGGAGCGCGACTTCGATTGGCTTCGCGACCGTGCGCGCCGCAACGCCGATCTCGTCGACGGCTACCGCGTGGATCATCTTGTCGGGTTTTATCGCACGTACTTCCGGCCGCACGACGGCGGGCCGCCGCAGTTCACGCCACCGGAGGAGGAAGAGCAGCTGGCGCTTGGCGAGCGGGTGCTGGAGGTGTTTCGCGAGCCGGGGACGGAGATCATCGCCGAAGATCTCGG
>Ga0070698_100006708_pt1 | contig 12488 bp, 11 predicted proteins | sample KBSK1502metaG_FD_65477 | JGI IMG/M metagenome (GOLD analysis project Ga0070698, IMG submission 65477) | Corn, switchgrass and miscanthus rhizosphere microbial communities from Kellogg Biological Station, Michigan, USA - KBS K1-50-2 metaG | ecosystem: Host-associated > Plants > Roots >...
ATGTACTGCTCGCTCCGTTAGCGAAAAATCGCTTCGAATTGCTGCGGTTGCGTCTCTCCGGAAAAGATGAAACTCTTCGCGCAGACAAAGTGTTCTCATCTCATACCCATGAAATTCATGAAAATTTCGCTGTTCGTCTGGTTTGGCTTAATCGGGTCGCAATGGGCGTTTGCAGTATCTCCCAAGTTGGAACCGGCTCCGGAGGCAAAGAAGCAGCCGGTGAAAGACAGTTACTACGGTGTCACCGTGCAAGATGATTATCGCTGGCTGGAAGACCTGAAGAGCCCGGAGGTGAAAGCCTGGGCGGAGAAGCAGACTCAGCGTGCCGAAAAATTTTTAGCGGCGTTACCCGGGCGTAGCGCGATTGCCGACGAGGTGAGAAAACTCATTTCCGTACAACCAATCTCTTACGGTAACGTTCAGCTCGTCGCTGGAAAAATTTTTGCTCTCAAATTCGATCCAAAAAAACAGCAACCATCGTTGGTGGTTCTTGACGCGGCGGACCGTCCGGAATCGGAGTGGGCGATTTGCGATCCGAATCTGATCGACTCGGCCGGTGCCACGGCGATCGATTGGTTTGTACCCTCGCCGGACGGTAAGTTGGTTGCAGTTTCGCTTTCCAAGAGTGGCAGCGAAGATGGCGATCTTTATTTCTTCTCCGTGGCTGACGGGAAACAGAGTCCCGAGGTGCTTAAGCACGTGCAATACCCGACGGCGGGTGGCAGCGCAGCCTGGACAAAAGACAGTACCGGAATTTTCTACACCCGTTTCCCGCGAGAGGGCGAACGGCCAGCGGGTGATCTACACTTTTATCAGCAAGTCTATTTTCATCGGCTCGGTGCAAACGAGTCAGAGGACACTTATTCGATCGGCAAAGAATTTCCGAAAATTGCTGAGGTGGAGTTAGAATCAATTCCGGATTCAGACCTGATCGTCGCCACCGTTGCGAACGGCGACGGAGGCGACTTTGAACACTTCGTTTTTAGCGCAGACAAAACCTGGAAACAGCTGACCCGGTTCGAAGATAAAATCAAAAAAGGCAGACTGGCTGCTGGCGGTTTCTTCTATGCTATTTCTTTGGCCGACGCTCCTCGAGGAAAGATAGTCAAATTTGATTTGAGTAGCGCCAACGGAGCGGAACCGGCCGTGGTAGTGCCGCAGGGTGACGGGGTGGTCGAAGATCTGGCACTTACTTCCGAGCGTCTGCTGGTACACACGTTGATCGGCGGACCATCCGGGCTGCTGGTTTATGGCTTGAACGGCGGAGAACCAACAACTGCTCCCATTGCACCTGTTTCGAGCGTCATCGAAGTGGCGACCACGACCGAAGGGTCGAGCCCAGTTCTGGTGGAGACGCAGAGTTACACGGAAACTCCGCGTTGGCTGCAACTGAACCTGCAAAGCAATCAATTCACTCCAACCGCTCTTAGTTCACCGGCTCCGGTAAGTTTCTCTGATATTGAGGTGACCAGGGATTTTGCCGTGTCCAAGGATGGTACCAAAGTGCCCCTCAACATTCTGCGCAAGAAGGGCACACCGTTAAATGGAAATAATCCAACGATTCTATATGGCTACGGAGGATACGCGATAAACGAAGTGCCGCGCGTCAGGGTTGGGCTCCGGGCTTGGTTCGATCGAGGCGGCGTTTATATCGACACCAACCTGCGTGGTGGCGGAGAATTTGGAGAAGAATGGCACAAAGCTGGTAACCTCACCCGGAAACAGAATGTGTTCGATGATTTCGCGGCCTGTGCGGATTATCTCATTCAGCACAAGTACACGTCTACTCCGAAGCTGGGAATGCTGGGAGGAAGCAATGGTGGACTATTAATGGGTGCGATGATCACCCAACATCCAACTTTAATGAAGGCGGTGGTATCGGAAGTAGGAATTTATGATTCGCTGCGCAGCGAGCTCGAACCCAATGGCTTGTTCAACACCACGGAATTCGGGACGGTTAAAGATCCAGAACAATTCAAGGCCTTGTTTGCTTACTCGCCCTATCACCACATAAAAGAAGGGCAAAAGTATCCAGCCATTTTGCTTACGGCGGGTTTGCATGACGGACGCGTCGCCGCTCATAACTCGTTCAAGTTCGCTGCGCGACTGCAAGCAGAGGCCGCGCCCGGCAACCCTATCCTGCTCCGAGTGAGTTCATTTGGACACGGGATTGGCAGTTCACTCGACGAGAAGATCACAGATTTCACGAACTTACTTTCCTTCTTTGCCTATGAGCTTGGCGCGACCGAAAACATGGCGGTGAAGAAGTGAGGGCCGCTGGCGCGAAGGAGCAAAGTGGCGGCTAGCGCAGCAGAATTCCCGGCTGAAGATCGAGAAACTGAACGAAATGCTGGTCTTCTATATTGGCATGCCATCCGGTGACCGCGGGATCGAGCAAATAAACACGAGTGTACCAGTAGATCGGTAGGAGCGGCGCGTCCTGGACCAAGATTTCTTCGGCTTGGTGAAGTTTGGCGAATCGCAGCGAAGGGTCACCGGTGACACCGGCCTCTTGCAGCAAGGCGTCAAACTGTGGGTTTCTCCAACCGCTGTCGTTCAAACTGCTATCGCTTTTCCATATGCCGAGGACAGCGAGCGGATCGAGAAAACCGGCAACCCAGCCATTGCGTGCGATTGCGAAATGATGTTGATGCATTGACTGGAGGTAGACCTTCCATTCTTGATTTTCGATTTGGACGAAGATATTCAGCTCTTGGCGCCACATCTGCTGGATTGCCTCCGCGATCGAGCGGTGTGCTTCGCTCGTGTTTATTAGAATGCTGATCGGCGGAAATCCGGTGCCGCCTGGGTATCCGGCTTCTGCCAACAGACTGCGCGCCTTTTCTGGGTTATATCGGGCGATCTCTACCGGTTGATAGCCGGGAAACCCCGGAGGTGTCACTCCGGTAGCGGATCGCTGATCACCTCTCAGCACATTGCGCACAAGGCTCTGGCGATCGATCGCCAGACTAAGCGCTTGTCTGACTCTGGCATCGTTCAGAAGACGTCAGGCTGAGTCCATCGAGTGCTTCGCTCCCCGAGCTTGCCGAATCGAAGAATCGTGGCGGGATGAACGGGAAACCAATAGTAATTGGTAAGCGCGGAGAGCAGATAGGGAGTCGGACCGATTAGCTCTAGCCGCAAGGTGTGTGGATCGGCTACTTTGACGCCGACCTGGGCAAAGTCTTTTATCTTTCCTTTGTGGAAATCTTCGCCGCCGCGGATGATATACAAATAATCGGCGAAGAAAGCGCCGAGTCGAGGGGTAAGGATCCGCTCGATAGAAAAAGCAAAATCGTTTGCCGTGAGTGGATCACCGTTGGACCATCTGGCGTCAGCCCGGAGATGAAATGTCCACACTGAGGAATCTTCATTGTGCTCCCAGCTCTCAGCAACTCCGGGAAGTTGCTTCGCGCTGTCGCTCGGATCCGGAACGACGAGACCCTCAAATATACAGCTGAGGATTTTTGATTCGGGAATGCCACGATTCTGGTGTGGGTCGAGTGAAGAGGGTTCAGTGCCAACGTGGAGAAGGAGGACCTTTCTTGCATTGGCGTGCGCCAATGTCGTCCGCAGAGATGAAGCTCTCGCAGCCAGCCACCAGCCGAGGCCGACTACGGCCAGGATCAGAATGGTAATTATTGCCCAAGCCTTTGCTCCGCGCACAGCGAAAACGGTTAGCACAACACAGTGTTCCCTGTCAGGAACTTCGTTGGGCCGCCAGCTTGAGTAAGGAGCTACTCTCCGGTCGGTGTCTTGCCGGTTTCGGAGCGTCCCGCCAGCCACGCCCGGACAAACTCAATTCCAGGCGGAATCATAGAGATGACAATAACTCCGAAGATCACCAACGAGAAGTTGTGCTGGACGTAAGGAAGTCCGCCAAAAAAATGGCCGATCAAGACGACGCTGAAAACCCAGAATATGCCGCCAAGCAGATTATACACGAAAAACTTCCGATAGTGCATCGCCGCCATTCCAGCCACGAACGGCGCAAAAGTGCGAATCACCGGAAGATACCGCGCCAGCGCTATGGTCTTGCCTCCGTGCCGCTCGTAAAAGGCATGAGTTTGGTCCAGGTATTTCCGGCTGAAGATCCTGGAATCATCCCGCTTGAAAAGCGTTCTTCCGAAAGCAGCGCCAACCCAGTAGTTGAAGGTATAACCCAGAAAAGCGGCAATCGGAAGCAGAATCAGGATAACATAAAGCTCAAAGTGCTTCGTCGTAGCGGTTAAGGCTCCAATGGTAAAGAGCAGAGCGTCTCCTGGGAGAAAGGGTGTGACGATCAATCCGCTCTCGCAAAAGATGATCAGAAATAACAGCAGGTACGACCATCCCCCGATCTGCAGGGCCAATTGATCCAAGTGATCGTTAAGATGGAGAAGAAGGTCAATAGGGTTCCACTGCATACAAAAAGCTCAGTACCAAACCCGGGGATGTTTCGGCGAAGCTCGGGCGGTCTGCAACACAAATTGTAAAAGCCGAAGGAAGAAAATTGGAGAGGAGCAAAGAAAGTTTAAACGGAATCCAGCCTCTCTCCGTCTAAGGGTTCGGACGTAAGAATATGGTGCTCGCCATGTTGCTAGGAGGGTTTTTTCGGACCTAGGACAGCCTGCACCGAAAAACTGAAAGGACATCATAATGAAAAGGCGAAAAGTAACGAGCAGGCCGCTGTCGCTCGGCGATTTGATTTTGGCAGTTAGCTCATATTCGGACACTCAAGAGGAAACGGTCGCTACTGTCGCCGACCTTCTTGCTTCGGGCCAGGTCAGCATCATGAACAATGGCCGCAAGATCAGGGCTCGCGTCCGATGACACGACGCGCCTTCAGCGCGATGACAAATAGCAAATAGCAAATTAGCTATTTGCGAGCCCAAAGGTATTATTGAGCGTCCCTTTTCTGGGCAGGTATACTTCTGGATCCTGATGACATGTTTTCGAATCTGGCTGACTAGTAATTCGCCTCGAAAACAGGTCATCGCGAATGGCCAGGCCGCTCGGAAAAATCTGCTGTTTGCTATTTGTCATTTGTCATCGCACTGAAGGTGCGTGATCCCTCGTTACTCGCGCCCGCAAATGCGGGACATCTGGTCGGAAGAGCGGAAGTTCTCTATTTGGCTTGAGATCGAAACCCTGGCCTGCGAAGCGATGGCCGAGTTGGGCCTGATTCCTCGATCCGATGCGGAGGTTATTCGTGCTAAGGGCAGATTTTCGGTAGCTGAAATCGCCGAGATTGAAAAGCGCACGAATCATGACGTCATTGCTTTTCTTGAGAATGTCGCGTCGTCGATCGGTCCAGCTGCTCGATGGATGCATCAGGGCCTGACTTCATCTGATATTCTTGATACCACTTTGGCGTTTCAACTAGTCCAGGCGAGCGATCTGCTCGCCACGGGAATTCGGTCTGTGCGCGCGGCTGCTGCTCGGCAAGCCATCGCCCACAAGCTAACGCCAATGATCGGACGAAGTCACGGAATCCATGCGGAACCGATTACCTTCGGTCTGAAAATGGCGCTCATGTATGACGAGTTCGGCCGGGCAGAAACTCGGTTACAACGTGCGCGATCCGTGATCGCCGTGGGCAAATTGAGTGGAGCAGTCGGAACCCACGCTCATTTGGATCCGAAGGTCGAGGAGATGGTTTGTCGGAGACTGCGGTTGGAACCAGATCGGATATCGACGCAAGTCATTCAACGCGATCGTCACGCGGAATTCAGCACAACTTTAGCGCTCATTGCCTCCAGCATCGACCGCTGGGCGACGGAGTTCCGCCATCTGCAAAGAACGGAAGTCGGCGAACTCGAAGAGTACTTCAGTCCGGGTCAAAAAGGGAGTTCGGCTATGCCACATAAGCGCAATCCGATAACGGGAGAACGTCTAAGCGGTTTGGCTCGAGTCATCCGCGGTAATTCGGTAGCGGCGCTCGAGAATGTCGCGCTGTGGCACGAGAGGGATATCAGCCATAGCAGCGTGGAGCGGATCATTCTTCCAGATTCTTGCACGTTGCTCGACTATATGTTGGATACGTTGGCTAAGCTGGTTGCAGGCCTGGTGATTTATCCGGACCGGATGCAGGAGAACTTAGCGATGAGCAAAGGTCTTTACTTCAGCCAATCGATTTTGCTCGAGCTAACCAGGCGCGGGATGGAACGGAAAGCGGCCTATGAGGCGGTGCAAAAAGCAGCCATGGCAACTTGGAAGAGCAACGCCGATTTTCTGTATGAGGTTCGGCAGATACCGGAAATAACGAAAATGATTCCGGAGGCGGAACTGGTGAAGCTGTGCTCGGTCGAACAGCATCTCAATCACATCGATGAGACGTTTCGGCAGCTTGGGCTTGCGGGAGAAAATGCGGAATGCGGATTGCGGAATGCGGAATGAAAGTCCGGACTTCGCATTCCGCATGAGTGGCTTACTCCGGTTTCTCATTCCGCAATCCGCAATTCGCATTTCATAACGATTCTCCGCTTCACAATTCTCCCAGCCGTGATATATCTGCGGCAGATTTGTATGCGCCGTTGTTTATTGCTGTTTCTGTGGGTGGTACCGCTCTTGGTGACGGGGTGTAAAAAGGGAGAAAGTAATTTAACTCAGTCTACCCCTAGTCCGACGGTATCGGCACCAACGAGCGCAACCCCGGTCGCCGAGGCCACACCAACACCGCCACCGGATACCAATCGCACTGCCAAGTTCATCGTGCTCCTTTACCATCGGTTCGAAGATAGACCGGCCGAGTTGGTGACCTTACCAAACGATTTTCGTGCGCAGATGAAGGCGCTCAAAGACAATGGAATCTCTGTCATCTCAATGCAGGATCTTCTGGCTTGGCGCAAAGGGGAAAAGGCGATTCCGTCAAAGAGCGCGGTCATTACGATCGACGACGGATGGAATTCCCAATGTTACGTCGCTTGGCCGATCCTCAAAGAGTTCGGCTATCCGTTCACCCTGTTTATCTACACTCAGTGGGTGGGAACAGGCGGTAAGGCGATGACCTGGGCGCAGCTAGAAGAGATGCGAGATGCTGGAGTTGACATTGAAGCTCACACCGTATCGCACCACGATCTAAGGCACGCACCGAGGGGGCAGGATTATACCACCTGGTTGCATAATGAGGTTTACGGCTGCAAGGAGACTCTGGAAAGCAAACTTGGGGTTAAGATCATCGCATTCGCGTTTCCCTATGGTTTCCACAACGAGGTGGTCCGTCAGACCGCCAAAGAAGCTGGTTACGAGATGCAGTTTACAGTTTACGGACGGCACATGGATATCAATGTACCAGCAGATCAAATTGGCCGGTACGCCATTGATTCTCTCAAGGGTGATATATTCAAAGCGGCGCTGGACTTTGGGACGACCGATAGCACTCAGCCCGGCGTGGAAACCAGCCAGCTCGCCTCAGCCACAATGTTGACCGAGCCGTTGAACGAGCAGCACATCACCGAGCCTAAACCGACGATTAAGGCGAATTTGGCTAGCATGGGCGACGTTGATCCGAAATCGGTGGAAATGCGGATCAGCGGGTTTGGTCTGGTGCCGGCCGTCTATGATCCAAAGACTAAATTAGTGACTTACGTATTTACTCAGAAATTGGTTCCGAAAATGTACACCGTGATTCTGACGGCAAAGGTGAACGGCAAGAAAGTGGAGACCCGCTGGGATTTCACGGTCGACGCAACGGGACCGGTCGCGACCAGTCAATAGCGACAATCGGACCCAAATTTTACACCGTGTTTGCTCAACTCTCCGACCGGCTTCAAGATGTTTTTAAGGATCTCCGTGGTCACGGGTCCATTTCTGAGAGCAACATTACCGATGCGCTTCGGCAGGTCCGCCTGGCTTTGCTGGAGGCAGACGTTCACTATCAGGTTGCCAAAGATTTTATCGCGCGAGTGCGCGAAAAATCGCTCGGCCAGGAAGTGCTACGGAGCATTTCTCCGGGTCAGCAAATCGTCAAGATCTTCCATGACGAACTGACCGCTTTGCTCGGTGGCGATGCTCAGCCTCTGATACTTTCAGCGCCTGCTCGCATTATGCTGGTCGGGCTTCATGGTGCGGGCAAAACCACGTCGGCAGCCAAGTTGGCCAGCCTTCTGAAAAGACAGGGCAAAGCGCCACTCTTGTTTGCATTGGATTTGCACCGGCCCGCCGCAATCGATCAGCTCGCTACATTGGCGAAACAGGTTGGGGTTCCGGTTTTTCGCCCCGCTCCTGGTGAAACGGATTTGCTGCCGGTTGGACGAGCCGGATTGAAATGGGCCGAATCGCAGACAGGAAATGTCCAGATTTTTGACACTGCCGGTCGCCTGGAAATTGATCAAGTGCTGGTTGCTGAATTGAAGCGGCTCCGAGATTTTTTGCAGCCGCAGGAAGTCCTTCTGGTTTGCGATGCTGCTACCGGACAACAGGCGGTGACTGTAGCCACCCATTTTCATCAGGCACTCGGACTAACCGGATTAATCCTGACGAAACTAGATGGCGACGCCCGCGGAGGTGCCGCGCTCTCGCTCCGAGAGGTTACGCAGCAACCGATCAAATTTGCCGGTGTCGGCGAGAAGATTGATCAATTCGAGCCGTTCCACCCGGAGAGAATGGCAGGAAGAATTCTCGGAATGGGTGACGTGGTCGGGCTGGTCGAGCGCGCCGCGGAAGCGATTGACGTGGAAGAAGCGGCCCGACTCGAGAAAAAGTTGCGAACCGCTTCGTTCGATTTCAACGATTTTCTTGCCCAGTTCAAGATGTTGCGCCGGATGGGATCGTTGGAAAATATTCTTGGCATGCTCCCTGGGATGAGTAATGTGAAGGGCTTTTCCGTTGACGAAAAGCAGCTGAAGCGAGTGGAGGCAATTGTCCTCTCGATGACTTTGGGCGAAAGAAAGCAGCCCGACATCCTCAATGCGAGGAGGCGTCAAAGAATAGCTCGTGGCAGTGGAACCTCTGTCTCGGAAGTGAACACGGTCCTTCAACGATTTAATCAGATGAGGAAGCTGATGAAGAATTCCGGACAGCTGAAGAAGATGATGGCCCAGGTCCCAGGGCCTAAACCTTTTAGAAGATAGCGGACGAGCGGGACCTCGTTCATAAATTAATCTATGGCAGTTGCGATTAGACTGAGGCGCGAGGGTACCAAGAATCGCCCTTTTTACCGGGTAATTGTCGCGGACAAACGAAGCCCCCGCGACGGCAAATTTATTGAAGTGATTGGCAATTACGATCCGAGAAAATCGGGCGAAAACTACGAGATCAATTTGGATCGCGCCGAGTATTGGGTGAAGAATGGCGCCCGACCGAGCGAGACCGTTGCCAGTATGATTCGTAAGGCTCGCAAAAAACTTGCTGCTGCTGCCCAAGCCTGATTTGTCTTGTGGAAAACTTCCTGGAGTTCGTGATCCAGCACCTGGTGGAAGCACCAGACGAAGTGTTGGTAACGAAGATTGAACAAGGCACCAAGATCCTGTTCAAGATAGAAATGCGGCGATCGGATGTGGGGAAAGTCATCGGGCGCAATGGGCAGACGATCACCGCAATGCGCAATCTTCTGAACGCGGCGGCAGCTAGAACCGGTCACCAAGCGGTTCTGCAGATTGTCGATTGAGCCGGTAGGGATGCGCACGCACGCTGTTCGGTAGCGGCGACTGTCCCCGTTGGGCCACATCCTGAAACCCGCTTTTAGAGTCCACGGAGCTATTGGTAGAGCCCGTCCATAGAACTCAGTCGCCATGGGTGCTGCCGAGCTGATGGCGACTGCGGTTTGGGACCGGCCAAACCAAAAGCTCCGGCCGAGTCTTCTGGCCTGGCTACGCGAGCTGGCTTATCGGGACAGTCGGCGCTACCGGGTCGGGGACTTGCTTTAAGTCGACGGCTATGAGCGCATTCCTGCCGTCTACGCTGAATTAGCCAAACAGGCCGCAATGAAACCTCGGAAGAGCGGGTGAGGAGCGTTCGGTTTAGAAAGAAATTCCGGATGGAATTGGCAGGCAACAAACCAGGGATGGTCTCGTAACTCAATCATCTCCACTAGTCTGCCATCGGGGCTGGTTCCGCTGACCACGAGACCTTTTTCTTCCATCATTGGCCGGTAGCCCAGATTAAATTCGTAACGGTGACGGTGCCGTTCCATCGCCTGTTTTGCTCCATAGAGCTTGTGGGCCAATGTACCTGGCATGATCATGGTCGGCCAGCTCCCGAGCCGCATGGAAGCTCCTTTGTTGCGGACTTCCTTTTGCTCTTCCAATAGACAAATCACCGGATCGGCTGCCTTGTCATCAAACTCGGTACTGTTGGCTCCTTTCAGACCGCAGACATCGCGCGCAAATTCGATGGTGGCGACCTGCATGCCTAAGCAAAGTCCCAGGTAGGGGATCTGGTGCTCGCGCGCGTAGCGGCATGCGACAATTTTACCTTCGACTCCGCGATCACCGAATCCGCCCGGAACGATGATTCCGGCTACCGCACCGAGGAATTTAGCAGGATTCTGATTTTCAAAATCTTCCGAATCGAGCTTTAAGATTTCTACTCCGCAATCGTTGGCTGCTCCGGCGTGAGTGAGCGATTCGTAGATGCTCTTGTAGGCGTCCTGCAGATCAATGTATTTGCCCACCACAGCCACTTTCAGCTGCTTGCGAGGATGAACAACGCGCTGAACAAACTTACGCCATTCAGACATATTGGCCGGAGGAGTATCAAAGCGGAGGAGCCGGCAGATAGTTTCGTCTAGTTTTTCATCCTGCAGAGTGAGTGGAAGTTCGTAAATGGTGTGTTCTACATCTCTTACTTCCACCACCGCGGGAAGCGGGACGTTACAAAACATGGATAGTTTTTGTCGCACCTCGAGTTCCAGCGGCCATTCCGTGCGACAAAGTAGAACGCTCGGGTGCAGACCGATCTCTCGCAGTTTAGCGATGCTCTGCTGAGAAGGTTTTGTCTTCAATTCGCCGGCAGCTTTGATGTAAGGCACCAGCGTTACATGCATGATCACCACGTTATCGGGACCGACCTCCAGCTGGAATTGACGAATTGCCTCCAGGAAAGGTAAACCCTCAATGTCGCCCGTCGTACCGCCGATCTCAGTGATAATCACGTCGGCTGGATGCTCGTTCGCCATTCGGGTAATTCGTCCCTTGATCTCGTCGGTTACGTGCGGAATCACCTGAACCGTCTTTCCCAGGTAGTCACCGCGTCGTTCCTTGGCCAAGACGGTTTCGTAAACCTGTCCGCTGGTCACGTTATTGGCTCGTGAGAGGACGGTATTGGTGAAACGCTCGTAGTGACCCAGATCAAGGTCGGTTTCGGCTCCGTCACTCAACACATAAACCTCACCGTGCTGGAAAGGGCTCATCGTACCCGGATCCACGTTGAGATAGGGATCGAATTTCTGCATGATGACCCTAATCCCTCGGTGTTCCAGCAAAGTGCCCAAAGCCGCTGCCGCCAATCCTTTGCCCAATGAACTGACCACGCCTCCTGTTACAAAAATGTATTTCATTTCACTCTGGTGCCGGCCCGGGGGTGCCGACGTTGGCATACCTCATGGCCACGATCATCGGCCGGCCGGAGCTGCAGAGGTGCCGCCATCGCTTAAAATTTGACGTTCGATCGCACTGGCATCCTCCGGCGTGTCCACACCGATCGAACCGCTCTTCGAAATAACGACGCGAATCTTCATGCCATTTTCCAGTGCGCGCAACTGTTCGAGCTGTTCTGTCACTTCCAGCGGGCTCGGCGCCAACCGGACAAATTCTAACAATGCGCTACGACGATATCCATACAGGCCAAGGTGCCGAAGCCAGCCAGGCCCGTTTTCCGAGCGAGCGAAAGGGATTTTGCTCCGTGAAAAGTAAAGAGCCGAGCCCTCTCGATCTACCACCACCTTGACAATGTGTTCGCTCCCGGCTTCCTGTGGAGATGCCGGTGTCGCGGCGGTGATTAGGTCCATCTTCGGATCGCGCTGCATTTTCCTTACCAGCCGACGCAGCAGCTGCGGATCGATGAGCGGCTCGTCTCCCTGAACATTAAAAATAAGGGAAGCTTTCTTCATCTTTTTTGCCACCTCCGCGATGCGATCGGTGCCGCTTTTGTGTTCGGCTGCGGTGAGGGCAACCTCGGCGCCAAACTGGAAAGCCGCTTCTACGATGCGCATGTCGTCGGTGGCGACAACGACTTGATCGAAAACTTCGGCCTCCAGGCAACGAGACCAGACATGCTGGATGAGAGGTTTGCCGGCAATGCCGTGTAATGGTTTTCCGGGAAAGCGGGTCGATCCCCAACGGGCCGGAATGATGGCGACGACCCTGCTCATGAGCGAAGTTTGTACCTGAGCAGCCAGCGTTGAATCAAGCTCTTGCTGCGGACTTTTCCGCGCGCCGAGAGATGCGGTCTCCGGTAGACTTTCTATGGGTCTTCAAGGGAAAAAAGGAATGGTTAGGATTGCTGAAGCTGAAAGATCCAGGAGCCGTGTTGGAGTTGATTGCGGTGATGGAGCTCGGCATTGTAAG
>Ga0070698_100006710_pt1 | contig 12486 bp, 12 predicted proteins | sample KBSK1502metaG_FD_65477 | JGI IMG/M metagenome (GOLD analysis project Ga0070698, IMG submission 65477) | Corn, switchgrass and miscanthus rhizosphere microbial communities from Kellogg Biological Station, Michigan, USA - KBS K1-50-2 metaG | ecosystem: Host-associated > Plants > Roots >...
GTCTGGGGCGGCACGACCGAAGAGGAACGCCGCAAGCTGCGCAAGGCGTGGCTGGCGAAGCAACGCCGCGCCGCCAGCTAGGGCCGTCCCCTCGCGGGGGGCGCCGCTCACAACTCGACGGGCGTGCTCGGCGCCAGCGGCACCCGCAGGCGCACATGAGTTCCACCGGAATCGCGCGCCGAGGGGCCGAGCTCCATCGACCCGCCGAGCTCGCCGTTCACGAGCGCCTGCACGATGGACAGACCGAGCCCCTTCGACGACTCGATGGTGAACCCGGGGGGAAGCCCGACGCCGTCGTCGATCACCTCGACGACGAGCTCGCCGTCGAGGCGCGCCAGCTGCACTAGCACGCTCCCCTCAGTCGGGCCGGCGCCGTCGCGCGGGAAGGCGTGGTCGACGGCGTTTTGCATCAGTTCGTTGAGCACCACCGCCAGCGCCGTGGCGACATCCCCCCGCAGGTTGCCGGCGTCGCCGGAGACCTCGAACCGTAGGGCCACGTCGGGGGTCGAGACGGTCTCCTCGACCGTGCGTACGAGCGGCTTCACGACGTCGCCGAACGGCACGACGTCTCCGGCGTCGCGCGAGAGCGTCTCGTGCACGATCGCGATCGACCGGATGCGCCGCTCCGACTCTTCGATCGCGTCCTGGGCCTCCTCCGACGCGAGCCGGCGCCCCTGGAGCCGGAGCAGTGCGGCGATCGTCTGCAGGTTGTTCTTCACGCGATGGTGGATCTCGCGGATAGTGGCGTCCTTCGAGAGCAGCATGCGGTCGCGGCGGCGCAAGTCGGTGACGTCTCGCATGAGCACCAACGCACCGACCGCGTCGCCCGCTTCGAGCAACGGGAGGGCGCGGATCAGGATCGACGTGTCGCCCCGCTCGACCTCCTCGGTGACCGGGAGCCGGGCGGCGAGCGCGGCGTCGACCGCATCCTGGTCGAACCCGATCTCTGCCAGCCGTTGTCCCGACGCGTACGCGTGAATCCCCATCCGGTGCAGGGAGCTGATCGCATTCGGGCTCGCGAAGCGGATCTGCGCGTCGCCGTCCAGGATGATCACACCGTCCGCCACCCGCGGCGCGTCCTCGAACTCGACCTCGTCGCGCGGGAACGGGAAGCTGCCCTCGGCGATCATCCGCGCAAAGCGATCGAACACCTCGAAGTACTGGCGTTCGAGCGAGCCGGCGCGGCGACCGAACTGGAGAGGAGTCTCGCGGGTGACGAGCCCGATCAAGCTTCCCTCGCAGCGCACCGGGATGCACTTGATCCGGGCCCGCTCGGTCGAGCCGAGCGCCTTGGTCTCGCCCTCGACGATCTCCCCCTCGCGCCACGCCCGGCTGATCAGCGGCCGTTCCACCTCGCCGACGACGGTGCCGACCATGTCGTCCGTGTACAGCGTCTGGTCGGTGGTCGGGCGCACCTGGCCGAGCACGACGAACCGATGGCCCTCTTCGCCCTCGATGGCGGCGAGGAACAGGAGGTCGGCGAAGCAGAGGTCGGCGAGCACCTGCCACGACGCCATGAGCCGGCGGGCGTGCGCGAGCGGCGACCCGCCGAGGGCGGTGTTCGTGCGCGCCAGCTCGAAACCGAGCGTCAACTATCCCTCCTGTCGCCGTCGCAAGCTCCGGCTTTGCGGCGACGGTCGGCAAAGCCGCCGTCTCCGCGTTGATGGTACCGGCGCGGTTCGTGAGGCCGGCTCAACCTCCGAAGAGGGCGTCCCCGATCCGAGCCAACCCGGCGACGTCGTAGATGTCGATCTCGAAGTTCGGGACGTTCGCGACGACGTCCGGCACGCGGCCGAGCTCGGTCTTGAGCTCCGCTTCGCGCGTCGCGACCACGGCGAAGTTCTTGAACGACTCGCCGATGGTCCGGAGCACGCGAGCCGTGCGCGGTGTGTCGGCCAGCTCGGCCACACCCGTGTCGGCGAGCTCCTCGGCGATCGGTCCCACCTCGGTCGCGAGGGCGTCGGCGGCGCGGGCGCCGTCGGCCGAGAGCAGGTACTCGGGCAGCGTCTTGTTGAGGACGAGCGCGCCGAGATGGAAATCGCGCTTGGTGAGCTGCTCGCAGAAGAACTGCGCCTCTCGTAGAGGCGCCCCCTCGAGGGTGGTCACGACCGCGAACGTCGTGCGCCGGTCGTGCAGGAGGCGCTCAACGGACTCGGCGCGGCGCGCGAACCCGTCGTACATCGACTGGAAGCTGAGGAAGAACTCGGCGATGTCCTGGAGGAACTGGCTGCCGAGGACGCGATCGGCGAGTTGGTAGAAGGGCCGGCTGGCGACGTTGATGACTCGCGCGCCGCGCCGCCCGCCCATCCGGTACGGCATGGTGAGCCAGCGCAGGAGGCGCCCGCCGAAGAAGTCGGCCATCCGCTTGGGTGCCTCGAGGAAGTCGATCGCGTTCCGAGTCGGGGGCGTGTCGATGATGATGAGGTCGTACCGCCCGGCAGCGTGCACGTCGAAGAGCCGCTCCATCGCGATGTAGTCGTGGCTCTGCACGAACCGCCCGGTGATGTTCGTGTAGAGGCGGTTCTCGAGGATGCGGTACGCGGTCTCCTCGTCGGGGGCGTGGCGGAGCACGAGCTCGTCCCACGAGCGCTTGGTGTCGAGCATCGCGGCGTGCAACTGCCCGCGGGGCTCGAGCCCGGCCGCCTTGAACGCCTCGACCGGCACCGGCTTCTCGACGTTGCCGAAATCCTCGAGGCCCAGCGCGTTCGCCAGCCGGCGCGCCGGGTCGATCGTGAGCACGAGCACCTTGCCGCCCAGGCGGGTGGCGGCGGCGACGCCGGCGGCGGCGGCCACCGAGGTCTTGCCGACGCCGCCCGACCCGCAGAAGATGACGATCTCCTTGGTGGCGAGCAGCGATTCGATGCTCGCGGCCCGGGATTCGGCGGCGGTCACAGCCCGATCTCCTGGCCAAGCGCGTCGGCGACCATCTTCGTGACCCTCAGGCCCTGGTCGCGCACGAAGAGGTAGGGCACGTAGAGCATCGGGAGCTCGACGGCCTGGCGCAGTTCGGCGAGGTGGACGGCGCGGGTCCTGCGCAACGACACCGCGAGGCGGGCGGCGTCGAGCACCGCGGTCGCGCCTGATCCGACACGCGAGGTGAGGACAGCGCTCGCGTCGTCGGCGCGCAGCGCCTCGAAGGTGGCCTCGTCGGTGTGGGTGAAGAGCTCGGGGAGGACCCGGTTCACGACGACGGCGCCGAGGGGCACCGTCAACTCGACGCGCGCCCGTTGCACGAGCTCGATCGTCTCGTTGACGGGCATCTCCTCGGGGGTGGCGACGACGTTGAGGCTCGTCACCGAGGGATCGGAGAGCAGCTCGACCATCCAGTCTGTCTGCTCGCGCACCATGCCGACCGAGACGAGCTCCTGGATGGCGCGGGGCGCGTCGAGCTGGCCGATGATGTGACCGGTGGCGGCGGCGTCGACGACGACGAGGTCCCAGTCCGCCCGGCCCTCGATCGACTCGCGTACTTCCCAGCACACCTTGCCGACGGTAAGGATCTCCTTCACGCCCGGCGCCGCGGTCGCCACGAAGTCCAGGACGCGTGCCAGCGGGCCCAGCCGCCCGAGCACCGGCACGCGCAGGTTGAGCTTGAGGTACTCCTTCAGCGAGTCCTCGGTACGCATCGCCATCGCGCAGACACCCGGGTACACCTCGCGCGGCTCGAAGCCGACCGACGGCTGCTCGAAGTTGCCGGGGATGGCGCCCTTGTCGTCGGCTTCGACGACGAGCACGCGCTGGCCCTGTTCGGCGGCGAGGAGCGCGGTCGCCGCGGTCACCGTGCTCTTGCCGACCCCGCCCTTACCGGTGAAGAACAGCAGGCGCCGCGCCAGGAGGTCGGGCGCGGGTCGCACGAGTCAGATGCCGCCGAAGCCGACCCGCTTCGATCCCTCTTCCGAGTCGACCTCGATGTAGGCCAGCTTGTCGAGGGCGACGCCGACGCGTCGGCCTCTCGTGTCGATGAGCCAGACCATCGTGTCCCCGCCCTTGATCGCCTTGTCGATCGTCTTGAACGCCTCCTCGACGCCGCCGTCGAGGTCGAGGGTCAGCTCCTTCGGCGTGTGCACGACACCGATGCGGACTTCCATGGAAGCGATCCCTTCGCGGTCGCGGGCCGGCTCAGGCGATGCTAGCGATCCCCCTGCGAGGCAGCCGCCTCGAGATCGAGGCGGCGGTCGTGGCGAGCGGCAGCTCGCTCCTCGGCGCTCATCCACTGGTACACGACGATCCCGATGCAGAGCAGGCCGAACAGCTCCCCCGCGATCCACAGGAGCCCGGCGCCGGTCCGCTGGTCGGCGAGCGGGCGGGCGCCCCACGGGCGATCGACGTGGTCGTACCAACCGGACGCGATGACCGTGTTCATCGTGAGCAGCGCGACACCCACGAACGTGTGGAACGGCAACAACACCACTACGTAGAGCAGGCGCGCTCCGTAGCCGAGCGCGTGCGGGATCGGGTCGAGCCCGACGACATGGGCCAGGAACAAGCATCCGGCCAGCAGGAAGTACGCGTGGGTGGCGACGTGGAACCATCCGTTGCGCAGCGACAGCTCGTACAGCGGCGTGAAGTACAGCGTCACGATGCTCGTGCCGAACAGCAACCACGCCGTCAACGGGTGCGTCAGGACTCGCGCCGGAGGGCTGCGCAGGACGCGCAGGATGCGGCGTTGCGAAGCACGGGAACCGGCTTGGAGTGCCAGCGTGATCGGCGCGCCCAGGACCAGGAGCAGCGGCGCCACCATCCCGAGCAGGATGTGCTGGACGACGTGGAGGCTGTAGAGCACCCGGTCGTAGGCGGCGACCCCCGACTCGGTGGCGACGAGGACGACGACGAGGCCGGAGAGGAAGGCCGCGGTCCTGGTCGCCGGCCACGACCGGCCGTGGGCGTGGAGCCGCCGCACTCCGATCACGTACGCGGCCGCGAGGACGACGACGAACGGGAAGGCGACATCGAGCGACCAGTCGGTGACGAGAATGTCCCACGACGGCGCCGGGGGCGCGGCGATGGCGGCTTTGCCGACCGTCGTCGCAAAGCCGGAGCTTGCGACGGCGACCATAAGCCCGACCAGCGCGCTCACGTGGTCACCGTAACCGGGAGGGCGGTTTCATCACGCGCCCGGAAGCCTTCACCCGCGGCGTGCCGTGTGCCAACCTGTCGGCCGTGGCGGCGGAGGGTATGGCTGCGGATGCGCGACCCCGACAGCAGCCGTCCATGCTGGCCGTGGGCACCGTGGTGTGGCTGGCCTCGGAGCTCATGTTCTTCGGCGGCCTGTTCGCGGCGTACTTCACGCTGAAGGCCGAGGCGCGGGTGTGGCCGCCCCCCGGCGTGGAGCTCGAGACGCTTCTGTCAGGCGTCTTCACGGTGTTCCTGATCGCGTCGAGCGGCACGATGATCCTCGCGGTGCGCTCACTCGAGCGCGGCAATCGCGCCGGCACCGTGCGCTGGCTCCTGATCACGGTCGGGCTCGGCGGGCTGTTCCTCGCCAACCAGATCCGTGAGTTCTACTCGCTCGACTTCCGGGTGTCGTCGAACTCGTACGGCTCGATCTACTACCTCATGACGGGCTTCCACGCGCTGCACGTCGCGGCCGGGCTTCTTCTCATGCTCATCGCGCTCGCCATCGCCACCGGCCCCGGACCGGTCGCGCGCCGGGGGCCGGTCGTCGACTCCATCGGGTACTACTGGCACTTCGTCGACGTCGTCTGGATCGGTCTGTTCACCACGATCTTCATCATCCGGTGACGGAGGGATCGCGGAATGTCTCGTCGGGCCGTCGCACCGCTGCTCGTCGGCCTGCTCGCGGCGGGCTTACTCGCCATCGGCCTGCACACGGCCGGCGCCACGGAGGAGCGGCCGCCGGTACACGCCGCGGGCAACGCCGATCGCGGCCATCGACTCTTCCTCGTCGGCTGCGCGTACTGTCACGGCCAGAACGGCGAAGGCACCGCGCAGGGCCCCGACCTGCGCAGGGTGGGCGCCGCTTCCGCCGACTTCCAGCTGTCGACGGGCCGCATGCCCAACACCGCGCCCGACCGCCAGTCGGTCGCCAAGCGCTCGCCGTACACGCGCAACGAGATCGACGACCTCGTCACGTACGTCGCATCGCTCGGGCCCGGTCCGCCCATCCCCGACGTGCACGATCCGCCCGGTGACCTCCAAGAAGGCGGCCAGCTGTACCTCGACAACTGCGCCGCGTGCCACAGCGCGTCCGGCAACGGCGGCGCGTTGAGCGTCGGGCGCGACGCACCCACCCTCCACGGGTCCACCCCGGTCGAGGTCGGCGAGGCCATGCGCACCGGGCCGGGGAACATGCCCGTCTTCGGGCCCGGGACGTTCACGCCCCAGCAGCTGAACTCGATCGTCCGCTACGTCGAGTACCTCAAGAAGCCCCAGAACCCGGGAGGGTTGTCGCTGGGGCTCGTGGGACCGATCACCGAGGGCCTCGTCGCGATCCTCGTCGGTCTGGGCGCACTGATGCTCATCACCCGGTGGATCGAGCCTCCCGCGATGCGCGAGGAGCCGCCCGCGGGGACGGCGGCTTCGCCGACCGTCCCCGCAGAGCCGGAGCCTGCGACGGCGCCAGAGGAACAACAGTGAACGACGACGTCCAAGAGAAGAAGGCGACGCGCCGGACCGCGCTCGCCTTCGGCATCACGGCGCTGGCGTCGATCGGCCTGGCGGTGACCTACGCCCTCGGCGGGCAGGAGCAGATCGAGGGATCGCTGCTCGCGGTTGCGCTGGGCGGTCTCGGTTTCGGGTTCGTGCAGGTGGCCAAGCACCTGCTCCCCCAGGGCCCGTACGTCGAAGGCCGCGAGACGCTGCCCTCGAGCGACGAGGACCAGGCCGCGTTCGCCGCCGACTTCGAGCGGGGCGAAGGCTGGCTCTCACGACGCGGGTTCCTCCTGAAGATGCTCGGCCTCGCCGCCGGGGCGATCGGGATCGCCGCGCTGTTCCCGATCAGGTCGCTCGGCCCGAACCCGGGCCAGTCGCTGTTCCGCACGAGGTGGCGCCGACGCTCCCTCGTCGTCGACGAGCAGGGCGAGCCCGTGGGCGTCGACACGCTCAGCGTCGGCGGCGCCCTCACGGTGTTCCCCGAAGGGCACGTCGACGTCGAGGACTCGCAGACGATCCTCATCCGCCTTTCGCGTGACGACGTCGTGACCCGTCCCGGTCGCGAGTCCTGGGGCCCCAAGGGGTACGTCGGGTTCTCGAAGGTGTGCACGCACGCGGGCTGCCCCGTCGGGCTCTACCAGCAGCAGTTCAAGAGGCTGCTGTGCCCGTGCCACCAGTCGACCTTCTCGGTGCCCGACGGGGCCCAGCCCGTGTTCGGTCCCGCGACGCGTTCCCTTCCCCAGCTCCCGCTCATGGTGGACGACGACGGCAAGCTGCGCGCCCAAAGTGACTACACCGAGCCCATCGGCCCCGGCTTCTGGGATCGCGACACGTGATCGTCAAGCGCCTCGTCCGCTGGTTCGACGAGCGGCTCGGCGCCGCCCGCTTCGTCCGCACCGCGCTGAACAAGGTGTTCCCCGACCACTGGTCGTTCATGCTCGGCGAGCTCGCGCTCTATTGCTTCGTGATCCTGATCCTCACCGGCGTCTATCTCACGTTCTTCTTCACGCCGGGCACGAAGGAGGTGGTCTACAACGGCAGCTACGCCCCGCTGAAGGGCGTGTCGATGTCACAGGCCTACGAGTCCGTGCTCCGCATCAGCTTCGACGTGCGCGCCGGTCTGGTGATGCGGCAGATCCACCACTGGGCGGCGCTGATCTTCGTGGGGGCGATCATCGCCCACCTCATGCGCATCTTCTTCACCGGCGCGTTCCGACGGCCGCGCGAGCTCAACTGGATGATCGGCGTCACCCTGCTCCTGCTCGCCATCGCCAACGGCTTCACGGGGTACTCACTCCCCGATGATCAGCTGTCGGGCACGGGCCTCCGCATCGCGTACTCGGTGGTCATCTCGGTGCCCGTCGTCGGCGTGTGGACCGCGTTCCTCATCTTCGGCGGGGAGTTCCCCGGCAACGAGGTGCTCACACGGTTCTTCGTCATCCACATCCTCATCGTCCCGGTCGCGATCGCGGTGCTGCTCACCGCGCACCTGGCGATCCTCGTGCGCCAGAAGCACACGCAGTACCGCGGGCCAGCCCGCAAGGAGAGGAACGTCGTCGGCGCGCGGCTGTGGCCGACGTTCACGGCCAAGACCCTGGGACTGTTCTTCTTCGTGTTCGCCGCGTGCGCGGCGCTGGGCGGTCTCGCCCAGATCAACCCGGTGTGGGTCTGGGGGCCGTTCCAACCTGCGGCAGTCAGTGCCGGGTCCCAGCCCGACTGGTACGTCGGCTGGCTCGAAGGGTCCCTGCGGCTGCTGCCCGGCTGGGAGATCCGGGCGTTCGGCCACGAGGTCCCCAACCCGTTCTTCTCGGGCGTGTTGCTCCCCGGGATCACGTTCATGCTGCTGTACGCGTGGCCGTTCCTCGAAGGTCGCTTCACGAAGGAGAACCGCGAGGAGCACCACCTCCTCGACCGCCCGCGCGACCGGCCCGTCCGGACGGCCATCGGTGTCGGCGCGCTCGCGTTCTACGCCGTGTTGTTCGTCGCCGGCGGCAACGACGTGCTCGCGGCCCGATTCGAGGTGTCGGTGAACCTGATCACCAACATCCTCCGTGTTTCTCTCTTCGTGGTGCCCGTGGTCGCCGGGATCTTCACCTACCGCTTGTGCAAGGAGCTCGCGGCACGGAGCCCGACCGCGGGCGAACCGGAGGCTCCTCCCGGGACCGAGGTCGTCGTGCGCACCCCGGAGGGCGGCTACGTCGACGTCGAGGAGCCGGCGAGAACGCCGTGACGCCGGCGAGCGTCGCGGAGCCGGGCGCGGCCCCGCCGGTCACTCCGTCGGGGAGGTGTCGCGACTCTGGCGGATCAGGCCGATGACGCCGAAGACGAGGACGATGGCGCCGCCGAGGATGACCCAGACCCCGAACACGAAGCCGGTGGCAAACACCGCCGCGCCGAACGCGAACACGAACGGCCAGATCGTCGAAGCCGGGAACTGATCGACCGGGCCCGCGCCCTCGGCGAGGGTCGCGTCCGCCCGGTCCTCGGGACGGGGCGGGAATCGCCTCGCCTGCAGCAGCAGGTACCCGCCGGCGAGGAGCCCGAGCAGCGAGCTCGCCGCCAGCATCGTCGTGCCGGCGTCCTCATAGCTCGTGAACCAGTAGATCGTGCCGACGACGACGAAGAAGGCGGTGACGCCGAGATAGAAGAACGATTCGACCTTCATGTCTTTCCTGCCGCGTCGACGAGGTCGCCGTACTTCTGGTCGAAGAACGGGCGCTCCGAGCGGATCGGGGGCAGCGAATCGAAATTGCGCTCGGGGGGCGGCGAGGTGGTCGCCCATTCGAGCGTCTGGCCGTCCCACGGATCGTTGCCGGCCGGGGGTCCATGGCGCAGCGACCGGTACAGGTTCCAGGCGAAGATGATCACGCTCACGGCGATGATGAACGAGCCGATCGTCGAGATCAGGTTGAGGTTGCCGAAGCCGTCGCTCTCGCGGTACGTGACGACGCGCCGCGGCATCCCTTCCAACCCGAGCTGATGCTGGACGAGGAACGTCATGTTGAACCCGATGAACAGCAACCAGAAGTGCCATTTGCCGAGCGGCTCGCTCATCATCTTGCCGGTGAACTTCGGGAACCAGTAGTAGATCGCGCCGAACCCGGCGAAGCCCGCGGCCGCGAACACCACGTAGTGCAGATGCGCCACGACGAAGTACGTATCAGTGACGTTGAAGTCGACCGGCGCCATGGCCTGGAGCACGCCCGTCAATCCACCGAGCAGGAAGATCACGAGGAAGCCGACGGTGAAGAGCATCGGCGTGGTGAAACGCAGCTGGCCGCCCCACATCGTCCCGATCCAGTTGAAGAACTTCACGCCGGTCGGCACCGCGATGAGCAGTGACAGCGCGCTGAAGAACGGGAGGAGCACCACACCGGTGGCGAACATGTGGTGGGCCCACACCCCGGTGGACAGGCCGCCGATTGCGAGCGTGGCGAAGATGAGCCCCTTGTACCCGAACACGGGGCGGCGCGAGAAGACCGGCAGGATCTCGGTGACCACGCCGAAGAACGGCAGCGCCACGATGTACACCTCGGGGTGGCCGAAGAACCAGAAGAGGTGCTGCCACAGCACGGGCTCGCCGCCCTTCTGGACCTCGAAGATGTGGGCGTCCAGATGGCGGTCGGCGAACAGCATCGCCAGCGCGGCGGTGAGGACCGGGAACGCGAGCAGCACCATGACGCTCGTGACGAGCATGTTCCAGGTGAAGATGGGCATGCGGAACATCGTCATGCCGGGCGCACGAAGCATGAAGATCGTCGTGACCATGTTGACCGCGCCGAGCACGGTCGCGGTGCTGGTGACGGTCACGCCCACGATCCAGAGGTCGGGCCCGGCGCCCGGGGCGTACGTCGCCCCGGAGAGCGGCGCGTACGAGAACCACCCGAAGTTGGCGGCGCCGCTGGCCGTGAGGAACCCCGAGATCATCACGAGACCGCCGAACAGATACATCCAATACGCGAGCGCGTTGAGGCGCGGAAACGCCACGTCAGGCGCGCCGACCTGGAGCGGGACGATGTAGTTCGCGAGGCCGAACGCGAACGGCACGGCGAACAGGTACATCATGATGCTGCCGTGCATCGTGAAGAACTCGTTGTACGTCTCCGGGCTCAGGACGCGCAGTCCCGGCTGTGCGAGCTGTGTGCGCATGCCGAGGGCGAGGAGACCTCCGATGCAGAAGAACCCGAACGACGTCACGAGGTAGCTCAGCCCGATCACCTTGTGGTCGGTGCTCGTAAGCCAGCGCAGGATCCCGGTGTTGGGGCGCGGCGCGGGCGCCGGCGCGGGAGCGGTGCCCGGGCGCTCGGTCGTGATCGTCACGGGCTGCCTCCGCTCCGTGCTCGCTGCTGCTGTGCGATCCAGTCGCGGTAGTCGGTCATGCTCACGGCCTTGACCTCGAAGGTCATCTTGGCGTGGTCGAGGCCGCAGAACTCCGCGCACCGGCCCGAGTACGTCCCCTTGTCCCGCACGTCGAAGTCGAACCGGTTCGTCACACCGGGGATCGCGTCGCGTTTGAACAGGAAGCTGGGCACGTAGAACGAGTGGATGACGTCGGGTGACGTGAGCACGAGCCGCACGGTGCGGTCGACGGGCAGGACCATCGTGGGCACCTTGTTCGGGAGGCCGGTGACCGTGACGTCGTCGTCGCGGTAGTGGAACTGCCACTGCCACTGGAAGCCCTTGACGTCGATCGTGACCGCGGGGTGGCTCGAAAGCGCGTCGACCTCGTTCTGCGTGCGGTACGAGAACGCGAACAGCACGGCGACGATGATCACGGGCACGACCGTGTACAGGATCTCGAGCTTGACGAAGTACTGCGTCTGGCTCGGGAGGTCGTCGTTGCGTCGGCGGTAGCGCAGCACGGCGAACACGATCAGGCCCCACACCAGGCCACCGACGAGCAGGGCGACGATCACGGACCCCTGCCACAGGCCGAAGATGTCGCGGCCCTGGCGAGTCGCGCCACGCCCGCCGCCGAATTCGAGGCCGCACCCCGACAGCACGATCACGACGAGGGCGAGCGGAACGCGCCTCATGGCGGCGGACACTATCCCCGGACTCTCAGGCACGCGATGATGCGCCGTGCTCATCTCGGGCGTGCTCGGAGCTACGTCCAACTCCGACGACACCACCTTCTCGATCCCGATCCTCGTGGGCGCAGCGGCCCTCGCCGGCGCGTGGATCCTGCTCCTCGTCGGAGTGGCCATGTGGCGCCGCCCGCCCCGGATCCGGCCGGGCCCTCCCACCCAGGATCTGCCACCGGTGCCGCCGGCGGTAGCGGGGCTGTTGTGCAACGACTTCGAGCTGCCCGCCGAGCTCCCGCCGGCGACGCTGCTCGATCTGGCGGCACGGCACGTGGTCCGGCTCGAGGAAGTCGAGCCCGGCAAGACGATCTGCCGCCTGCGGGGAGCCGCGGATGCCGAGCCGTTGACCCCCTACGAACGGCGCGTGCTCGACCAGGTCCGGCGCAAGGCCGTCGACGGCGTCGTCCCGACCGACGCGCTCACGACCGGTCCCGAGGACGCAGCGCGCGGATGGCATCGGGCGTTCGGCAGGGAGGTGATCGGCGATGCGCAGGACCGCGGGCTGACGCGGAACCGCTGGCCGGGCTGGTTGGTATCGCTCCTGGGCGTCGGCCCGTTCGCGATCGGCGCGCTGCTGTACCTCTCGAGCGTGGTCGGCGGTGAGAGCAGCAAGCATCCCGCGGCGGCGGCCATCGCCGGCGGTGCCGCGGTCGTCGGCATCATCCTGATCCTCTTGGCCGACGGCCGCCTCTCCCGGTCGTTGGCACAGTTGCCGACGGCGGCGGGGAAGGATGCGACGGCGCGCTGCCTCGCCCTGCGTGCGCACCTGCGCGAGGACGAGCAGCTCGCC
>Ga0070698_100006711_pt1 | contig 12486 bp, 24 predicted proteins | sample KBSK1502metaG_FD_65477 | JGI IMG/M metagenome (GOLD analysis project Ga0070698, IMG submission 65477) | Corn, switchgrass and miscanthus rhizosphere microbial communities from Kellogg Biological Station, Michigan, USA - KBS K1-50-2 metaG | ecosystem: Host-associated > Plants > Roots >...
CTATCATTGCTCTTAGTTGTTCTCTATCCATTCTTTGAAAGATTCTATCTATTGTTTGTTCGTTGAATCCTAGTATGCGTAGTTCGCTTTTCATACATGCCATTTCTGTAGTAAATTCCGTCAAGTCTATGTCTATCATTATTGTATCTTCCTCTCTATTGCATCAATGTCTTTTGCAATCCATTTCTTCATTTCTTTAAGGTGGAATACTTCTTGTTCTAGGTGATTTATTTGCTTCTGTAGTTGTTGGTTTATCTCTGCTTGCTTCTCAAATATTGTTCCTATCTTATTCAGATAGTTCAATGTTATTTTGTCCATACCTAGAGTATAGACTCTTCAGTATTAATAGTTTTGTATTGTCTTGAATATACTGACCTACTACACTTGATTATAATAATAAAGAGTATAATTGTTATTAATAGTGTAATTATCAGTTGTGGGTATAGTAGTTGGTCTATAGCAAGTCTTATGCTACCACCTACGGCAGGTATTAGTATAGCGCAACCTATCAAGAATAATAGGTTAATCTGCTTCTTGTTCAATGTCTGGTTCTCTTGCATATAACTTGTCTAACTCCTTCATTGATTTACCTACTGTCATGGGTATAGTTGCTTGATAACTGTCATACATATCGAAGTAAGGTGCTAGCAAAGTTGCTGGTATAGGTGTTAGTTTGTTGTATTCACCAGTATACATATTTTCTCTAATGTATTCGAATGCTAATGGGGTTTCAATTCTACCTATCTTCACAGAGTGACAACGACAGTGATAAACAAATTCTGCGCTTCTGCGTAGTTCTCTGTCTATTCTTTCAAAATATTGGTCATCGAAATACAATGATAGGTTACGTTTACCTGCTTGACCAGTTAGTGAAGAAAGTAATACATTTTCATTGCGTAGACTACGCCTAGTATCAAACCATTTACTTGCCTCTTGAATACAAAGTGTTTTAGGATTTCTATCTACATCATCGAATGGTATTTTGAGCATGTCGTAAGGTGACATTAATGTATGTGGGAACATTAGTTTGTAGTTAGAGAATATAGCATGACCATTGATATAGTCATTGTATGCATGGAATGTCATGAATAAGGTCTTACCACTTCTAGGTGGGCCAATGAATGCTATTCCAGTCATTTTGGGTCAAACCTCAGTCTTATACTTACACCACATAATTCATTAGTGCATTTCAGATATTTATATACATACAGGTTTTTTCGCATTGTTGTCTTATGGTATACCACTAAGTTAACATGGTCTAGGCATATTGGACAAATGTAATCAGTCATTGTTTAACTAACTCCATAATCATAACAAGTTTTTGTCTATCTGATAGGTGTTCGTTCTTTAACACACTATTTATTTTCTTGACTACATCTTCCATACTCAAGCCATGATAATGTGATTCATAGCACTTATCACATAGAACATTATTACAATCCTTACATCTATTGTATGCCATACTTGACAAGTCAGTCTTACATTTATAGCAATTTAACATAACAACTTCACTACTATTGTCATGGGTCTATTTGTATAGAAACAAAACTTTCTTTTACACCAGTGGCATAAATCGCTCTTTGTTTGACTGGTTAGTTTATGACCACAAAGACACTTTCTCATTTATGAACCCTACTCAGAATATTATCCTTTAGCATACTGAGTGTGTTTGATATTAAATCATTAGCATCTGTTAGATAATCACTGTATTCGTCGAACTTGTCTTTGATAGAGTCAAGCAAGTCTGCTTAGACTCCTTTTATGAAACGAACATTTCTTATGGCATTCGGGGCATGCTGTAAAATCTCTATGTTTGCATATCTTACAATATACTGGTGGGAATTTCTTATTGCATACACTACATCTTTGTTTTTCTCTGTATATGAATAAAACCATTATTTCTTTTCCTCTTTGGGTTTTTTGGTGAAAGTGTAATCTCCTTTCTTGGTGCTTAACTTGCCTAATTTGGTTAGTTTTCCAAAGTTATAAGCACCAACAATTAAACCTATTATTAGGCCTATTTCAATACCGACTATCAAACCCCAATCAACCATGTCTAAATGTATACACTCCTTTTTTTGTTATCAGTGTTCCAGTCTTATGCAGTGTTCTTAATTTATCAAGCCAATCGACTAATATCAAAGCCAACCCAGTCATTATGGTAATTGGTATTATCGACATTATTAATAGGCCAAACTCTTTCTCCATGTTATATCATTCCAAAGAATCTTTTCTTTCTGGTGTTTTGTGGTATTATTTCAGTTCCAGCAATGTCGTTCTTTAGTCCGTTGATTATTGCTTGCTCTCTCTTTCTCTTATGTGGTATCATCTTAAACATAAACTCTTTATCCATTGCACCTACTATCTTTTCTTCATCTATATGTGTTAAGTGGAAATGTTCTTTGACAGTTCTACGCCATGTTTCATTCTTTGTTAACAACTTTGTATAGTTGACGTTAGGTAACTCTGTTAAGAACTCTTGGCTATTTACTTTCTTTAGTTCACCAGCAACGTTAACTTCTATATCATATGATTTTAAGAACTCCATAAGAACCATCATTTTATCCAAATTGCTCTGCTTGCTAATCATTTCGATAATCGCAGCGTTAGCGTTAGCCAACTGCGCTTTTTGTGCTTCTAGGTTAGGGTCTATAGGCACTGGTGCTGATGTTGGATTACTCAAAACTGTCCCTCCTTGAAACAGATAGAGAGTATTTCACCACATTCGATACATTTCCTAGTTGCCATATACTACTATCTCCGTGAGTGGTATTAAAAGTTTCGCTGTGGGTGGTGGTAAGTATTTGTTTAATTGTGTTTGCAAGTTCTTGTTTTCACCTATCAGGTAGAATATTCCAGCAAGTGCAATTAGTGCAACTATACCAAGTATCATTAGCAATACGATATGAGATTGGTCAAGACCCCAGATAGCGTTAATTGTTTTTCTCTTTAGCAAGTCGTATGTGTTCTTGGCATCTATTGATATTCTATTACCACATTCAGCACACTTGTCAATACCAGTGTAATTCATTTTATCTGGTGTCAAGAACCTGATTATTCCATCACTCTCGTTAACATCGAAGAACATGTGACTTATTCCTTTCTTATCCTTCCATGCTACAGCATCAGAAGCAATAGGCCACATTCTCTTTTTCCATTGAATCTCTTGTGAGTATAGTTTGGTCTTGACCAGTCCCACTTCATTTATCATGTCTTGCATGATGTGACAAACTAAAACATTTCTTTTAGCCAATAATTATTAACCTCTAGTCTATTATTTGAATCTTTACTCATGGCATAGTTCCCTCAGTATCTAACTTGTTCATTTCTAAACGTTTTTCTTCACGTGCTTTAAATGTATTATGGTATGGTAATCTTCCCCCCAAGTCTATTAATTTTTTCAATAATATCTCACCAAAGCAAGCGGGACATACATACAAGTCTTGAATCTGACACGTTGCTATAGCCTTACATGACTTGTTGCGTTGACACTTCATTAGTTTAACGTATTATATGCTCACCAGCATCAACAAAACCTAATCCTCTAATCTGAGTATCTATTGTGGTTTGTTGTAATGATGTGAGTTGACTCCAATTGTTAACATAAACCCTTACTAATGGACAACCCTCTACACTTATGTTTGTCTTTGCTAGTTGGTCATTGATAGGGCAATAAGTATATTCTCTGCGATTAGAATTATCTACTGTTATGGTTCTGATTTGAGCATCAACATAATAGAAGGTGAATCCCACAGTTGATATTACAGCGATTATCACAAAGATGTAACCATATAGATATTTATTCATTAATTATGTCCCCACACACTAATTTGTGTTCCTGTTGTATAAGTGTTTGTTCCACCTGTTGTGGTTAATGTTATTGTTGTAATCTGACTTGCTGTATTGTCCCACTTACATGTATTATCATTCTTACTGGGTGCAGTAGCACTTGAACTATCCATGCCAGTTCCTTCATTACCTCTGACTATTTTTCTAAGTGCTGAAACATTTTCTATACCAAGTATGATTATACCACCACCATTAGATGCTATACTGTTTGCACCCCTTATAGTGCAACTTGTAACTCCAGTATTTGTTGTATCAGCACCACCATTGTTGGAATTTCTCCATGAATAATTAGCACCTGTATCAGAATTAAATTGATATGCTGGAGTCATTGCAGTCCCACCACTCCCAGATACATAGATTATTGATATATGCAGATATGTTCTTGCTGGAAAACTAGAACAACTTAATGTTGCACCAGTTCCAGTTGCAGAACAAAGTAATTGCCAATCTGCTGTAAAAGCACTAGGGTTAGTTCCAGAACAAACTATTCCTAAACTGCAAGTATTAGAAATTACTCCTGTATTAGTTACTGTTAAATCTCCTGTAGTATCTGCTATAGTAATACCAGTTGAAGCTATTAGACTATTGATGTTATTACTTGATTCACATACTGGCTCTCCAGTTCCAGTATTAGCACATTGAGAAGCAAAAGTCCAATCATCTGTTGTATCACTTATTGTTATACCAGTTCCAGCGATTAAAGTATCAATGTTTACATTACCACCACTGCAAAGTTGATTTCCAGTTCCTACATTATTACATACTGTTGCTTCTGGTAGTGAATTAGTAATTGTTATTCGAGTGCCATTAGAACTTAATGTTATACCAGAACCAGCAAGTAGTTTCTTAAAATTACAATTACCTGAAACATATATGCCTTCACCAACTGAACCCAAATTAGTGCAAACTGTAGACTCTCCAGTTATTCCAGTAACAGCGATTGTTATATCGTCTGTATTCTGTGTTAAATCTATATTAGCGCCTTCGGTTAATGTTCTGAAATTACATTCTCCATCTTTGTATACCTGAGAACCAGCACCTACATTAGCACATACTGTATTATCTGGTGCGGTATTTGTTATTGTAATTGTGTTGGTGTTATTACTAACGCTAATACCAGCACCAGCAAGTAAACTACGCAAGTCTACATTAGTGCCTTCAACACAAACATATGCAGTTCCAGTTCCTATATTGGTGCATGTCGTGGTATCATTGAATGTAGTAGAAGCAACATTAACCCATTGAGTGCCGTTATATTCTATTATTTGACCCGTTGAGGGACTGATAATTACAACATCACACAAATCTGTCAAGTTCTGCGCAAGAACAAAGCCACCACTAGGCAAACATGATACTGGTGCAGCACCTTGCGGGTTAGTTAAAATTATTGTATCGGCTGGGAATGCTACTGGTATCATAATGTATGCAAGTATACCAAAGATTAGGAATAGACCAGCACCAATAGAGATACTTGTTTGTCTGTTAATCTCTGCCAACCATTATCGCCCCACATAACATTATAGTTGCACCGATAAGACCAAATATTGTTTTATTCAGTTCTTGCCATGGGAATACGTTATCAACGAAAGTATAGGTCACTGTATTACCACTTGAAACAGAAGTTTCTGGAATCTTGCCCATAATAATACCGTCTGGAATTACAGCGAGCGAGAATATAAATATTCCTGCAAAAACCAGCATTGCTGGAATTTGTGGTTGTCTGATAAATCCAAATATGGCTAATGCTATGCTTACCACGATTCCACCTAAAAAGAGTTCTACTGGTATATTCATTTCTATCACTAACCTGCGAATGGTGTTATTATCTTATACAGCATTGCACCTATAAAGATATAGGCAAACACATAGAGCGCAATTACAAACATTAATGCGACTCCTGTAATATCAGCAATAGTAAAACCTAGAAAATTGAGATTTGCTGGTGTTAAGACATAAGCAATTAATGTAAATATCGCAGATACTTTATTGGCAAATAATTCTGATATATAATCACCTATGTAATAAGCCCATCCTACAACTGCAGGAGTTAAGAATGAAGCACCATATTTATAATCTATCCCATCTAATGTATGCACTTCTGTGCATGTTAATGTTGGAGTGTTAAGATTAACTGCTTCATAATTATAAGTAAAATTACTATATCTAATTACCCCAGTGTCATTCCATAAACCAGTTTGTGAAGGCATGGGACATGATAACCTTTCAAACTGGTTTTCTATGTTTGCTAATGCAGTAGGTGAAGTATTACCCAATATTGCAAGTATGGTAATAAGCATCATACCAAAGACACCCATACCTATTATAGATACTAAAAGGAGTCACCCCCAAAGAATCCTCTTGCTTTTGCTGCGGCGAGTGCTACTGCAATTATAACACCTAGAACTAACATTGTGGGGTCTATCCAATCAAGCAAAGTCAACGCTGCGATTATAGCAATGGTCGCAATAAACCATATGAATGTTGGAACTTGTCTTAAATCACCACGAGATGCTACCCACAATATACCTATCTCTATGCCAAGCGCTACCGCTAGTAAAAGATAACCTATGCCATTAGTCCTTATATCTGGGTCAGCATCACAATCTACAAAACCAACACCACATATTACATCTATTAATCCAACATCACTATCATCAGTTGAATTACCCAACACTGTATCCCCAACACAATGTAATATACTACCCTGACAATCACCATTAGTCAACCTACAAATTAATATATTAGCATTCTCTGGTAAAGTACAATCTATACCCGTGGTTGTTCCACCACTTCCACCAGTTCCACCACTTCCTAAACTTATACCAGTCGAATCCAATATGAACCAATTAGTTCCCGTTCCTTCTGCGCCATATAAAATAGAATTACTATATGGTGATATTTGTTGTGAATTAAATGAACCAGTTGTAACTGTCACTATACCTAATACCGTCTCTAATCCTACGTCTATATATATTACTGAATTAGAACTGTCGTCTACTACTATAAATCTTTCACTTGTTTTATGATATTGTAGTGATTCACCTGTGCCACATTGATAGGTTCCAAACACTGTTGATTCTACTAAAGCGCTACCAGTATCATCTAGTATCCTCGTAGTTTGCCCATCACCACAAACCATAACTTTATCAAAAGTATTAGAAAATACTACATCGCCTGCGTCTGGCTGCGCTAAATTATAATCTGGTGTTGCACTTGACGTAAAAGCGTTTATTACTGCTACCACGTTATTAGTATCACATGCCAATACCATTTTGTCTAATGTAGAATCGTAGTATAAATCGGTTATCTGATTACATGGTGAACCACCAGCATTAACAGTTGCAGATGTCGAAGTAACTGACATTGAATCTAGATTTATAGTTTTAATTGTGTTGGCAGTTAATGGTGTAGTCGCACAATATACTGTATTAGTTAATTGCACAAACATTGCATGTGGATTAAAACATCCATGCGATACAGTCCTTAATACAGCATGGTTTACTGGGTCAATTTCATATATAACGCTTGCACCAAAAGCATACACTCTCCCATTATCAGTTTTAGTATATAATGCTTGAGGGTCTGTTATACTTGCTATAGTAGTTACCAAAGCATGAGGGCTATTGGAGTTATACACTTTGACATTATCAGAACCTACAGAACCAACAAAAATATAATTACCCGCTCGTGTGATACTATCGTTGGTAGCACCATTAGCCACTTCTGTTACTGATATAGCATAAACCTTTTGAATATTATTCTGCGAAATTAACATGATAACGCTGAATACTGCAAACACAACCAAGAGATAGTTATTTCTCAAAAGAACTAATCTCCATACAATTCATGCTGACCACATTTCCATTATGGTCTAGCGTTTCACATGTTCGTGTCATGGTTAGAAATGTGACTGCAAGAACTAACGCTAACAACATTATACCGAACACTTCAAAGACTTCTTTTGTATTCATGATTTCACTTTTGTTTGTTAAGGAACGTTCCCCTTAGTAGAAAACATAAGGGGGGACTTGTATTTGACCTTTTCGTAGGTCTTGATACTTAAGTTCTTTGGTAATAGGCGTATACCAGCACCAAGACCAACGCTATAACCGATATGATAGGTAATAGGCCGAATATAGTTACTGTGTTGCTATCCCATCCAGTTGTATTAGCATTGAAGATTTGCGTAAATGCGATTGGGAGTAGAATTGCTGCCAAAAGTAGGACAACGAAGATGTTGATAACTGCTTCACTCATAGCCATGTTAGAAGTTCCCCCCTATACACGGAACATTATACAGCGATTGGTTAGATTTAAACTTACCTAGTATTTATATAGGGGTTAATTCCAGAGCCTAACGCATTAGTTTGACCACACTCACCCCGTGAGTATACCACCTACACCAACCATATTTAACAGTGGTTCCTAATAATATCGCTATACCATACTTGTGAATTATAGAATTACACTTTCTGCATCTAAGGTCATTGTAATCTGATTTGAAACCATACTTATCAAGACTCACACACTATCCCACTTTGGCCACTGACGTAATATCATCACCATAAGTGAAATGATACTGAGCAAGCACAACATCACATACAACGGTATTCTTATGACCTTACTTCTTTTGCGTCTAATCGGTCTAGCCTTATAACTCATAATGGCATTTCCTTCCTATTCATGAAATTAGACATTAATGTAATCATTTCAATATCTTGTTTGCTTATCTCTTCACTATCACGCAATACAGCACTTGCATTAGCCAACGCTATTAATTGTTGATATAATCTATAAGGTGGTTCTTTCGCATCAAGCAAACTATAACTCAGTAATTGTATATCCTTATCTATCTCTATTGTTCTAATCGGTTCTTTAACACCACTGGTCTTGACACTCATTTTGAATTGATTAATACTATCTATCTTGTCCCTTATATTTGTAATGACGTTGCTTCTTGATGTTGCAGAATGCGAATAACTAAATGGTAAGAACCTAGAAAGAAATCCGTCATTCTTCCATACTCTGCTATTCTGATTAAAGTATTCTGGTGTTATCCCACTTATCAAGCCAACTTTAACTTTAGTCTTGAAGTGTCTCTCCATACCGTATACATCAATATCTGTTATACCCTCTTCCATCATTGCTCTGAATATAGTTCTTGCAAGTTCTACCGTCTTGTTAGAATGACCTAACGTTGCAATGTAGTCAGGTATAACAATAAATTTTGTTCTTCCATTATCCGCACTATCCAATACATTAGCAATATGTTTTGGTGTGGCATCGAGTGTATACTTGACAAACTCGAATTGTCTAAGGTATTCCAACTTTATAGTCTTGCCTAACCCCGCATGACTAACTAACAGCGTGCTAAGCATCTTTGTATTCGGAATGAATGCTGTTTGCAAGATTAGATTTAGGAACGTCAGGGGAATCCAATCGTATCTGGTGGGGTGGTTCGGCTCAAATATTACCTCTTTAATAGAGTATCTAATGCCATCGAACACCCCCACCTATGCGGGGTCTTTATATATAAATCTTTACAGTGTATTTTAACTTTTATAAAACCTTAATAACACCCTACTAAAACCCAAGAGTATATTTAATCTTTATGTAATATTTATATAGAGCAAATAACTTTATTAATAACTCCTTTCCTATAGACTACTAATGGATTTCAAACAATTCCAGCAAGCACGAAACGCAGACATGCCACCACTTCTTACGAATGGAGATACTTTTACATCCATAGACTCGTTCGAAGTTAAGAGCATTGATTATCAAGGAAGACCAACCGAAGTTGGCAACATCAAGACAAACAAAGGCGAGTTCTCTACATTCAGTAGCGTTCTTATAAAGACACTACGAGAATACTTTGACGCAAACACAGAACCACTAACGAATGTGAGAGTAGTCCAACCACGAGGAAAAAAATATCTGACATTAGAGAGTGCTTAACATGTCAGACCCTATTTTTTCTATCAAAGATAAAGAACTATTACAACGTAAACTGAAAGTATATGCCGAACTACTAGACACCGCAGACATGCCATTAAAAAACGAAATGATGAAAGAAATGCAGAGATTAGCATTTCAATTAAGGAGTATGAATTAATATGATTACACTACAAATACTAAACCTATTAGAAAAACAAATCAAATCAAAGAAGTATACAGAGTGTTTAATAACAGTTGGAATGCTAAAGGGTTTGATATTCAAAGAGGTAATAGGTGAGTTATTGGAATGACCATGAACTACTTTCGAACCCACAAAGGAAAAACACAACATCCAATTCCATCTAAGCCATGCAAGTATTGCGGTAAAATACTTTCTTCAAAGACTGGTCGCCGTCTTCATATTAGAAATTTCCATAATAGTGAGGTCAAAAGATATTGACTAGCATCATACAATACAAAGATTGGAAACCACGTAAGTTAACTACTACTATACAGACAAGAAAAGCGTTTGACATGAACTATGATTCAATGCGTGATGGAAGAAGACCATATCCATGTAAATACTGCGGTCTACAATGTAATACCAAAACAACAAAGAATAAACATATACATACAATGCATGAAAAGGAGATAAGAAGATACTAATGCCACTAATAATAAAAGACGTTGACAAAATGATATGCCCAATCTGCGGTATGATACTTTTAAAGCACACCACAGAGCAAGCAAAGAACTGCATAAGACAAGCCACATTCAAGGATATGAGATAATGACACAAGGTATAATCGATAAGGTATTTGCAAAATATTCTGTATTTGCAAAATATTCTGTAATGAATGAATCTATAGTATGGCTACTTGATAGAATAGAGCAAGAGTTGAAAGCACAAATTGAAAAGGAATTTGATAATCAAGACGGTGATGTTCTTACACCACATCAAACCATAAGAGACATACTTATCGGCAATGGTGAAAAGCAATGATGCTTCTAGGTCTACGCAATACAGCACAAACTGTTAATGACTTTAAAGAACTATTGTTTTATGATATAGACAGACAACTATCGTTAGACGAATTAGAACAAATAGATAATCTGATGTTTAAATGGCAATTATCATATATTCTATTCAGCACTAAACATGGTTATCATCTCATAGCACTTACACCAGTTAATCAAATAATGTGGGGTGGAATGTTCACCCAACTTAAACTACTGCTCGGGAGTTACTACGCTGGACATACCATACGTTTATCCAGAAAGAAAGACGAAACGCAAACTTTAATAAGACTCAACACAACTAATGGTGAGGTCATTCCAAACCTGTATAACCTATTCGCAACACGCTTTCACTACGAAAAACTACCATGGTCACGAGATACCACGAAATACATTTTACACTTTGAGAAATACAGGAGTATGAACGAATGACTAAATGTATAACATGCAACAGAAAACTAGAAAGATATTGCGATTGTAAACAACTTCATATATGCGATATTTGCTTTCAATACCTACACATTAATAATGAAGATTTAGGTGAGATTCAAGAATGACTGAAGATATATACGATATAGAAAAATACCACTGTCATAAATGTGGCTGGGTAATATGGGGTAGAAAAACATGTGTGATACAAGCAGTGATTAACCACCAGAATAAAGAACATGGAGAGCATATATAATGACAGACCGCTTTGAAAAATGGATTAACTCTATGGAAGACGAGGAATACCAAGACAGATTAGAATCAGAGCCCGATAATGGCGGATTCACTGACAAACAACAAGAAGTAGCACTTAATATAAGACAACCACCAGACGATACAGAACTACGTGAGATGGAAAGAGAACAAGGCCAATTTCCACCACAAGAACCAAAACCAGACCAACCACTACCCCAATCACCAACTACAGGTAATATAGTATATGATAGGAGAGATATTACAACACCACAACCACCAAACATAAGACGAGATATATTAAGACGAGTGAGTGACTCTATACCAAAGATAAAGAAAGAAGAACCTATCACCACACCAACACCTACACCTAAACCAAGACCAACATTTAGACAACGTGTTGTAAAGTTCTTTGGATTCCTGAACATAGGTAAAAAAAGGCGAGTCATATAACATGACTACATTTAAATACGAATCAGACAACTATAAGAACAATGACCAAAGGCAAACATGTAAACAAAGACTCGGAAGAAGTAGCAAGACTCAAGGCAGAACTAGCAAAGACCATAAAGAAAGAAAGAACCGAAATGAAGGTAAAATACGCAAACCAAATCCTAAGCGAATACCAAAGCGACTACGACCACGCAAAAACAGTATTCTTCAAAGTCAACGGCGCTCGACGGATTCTAAAGAACGCTTAGAATCCAAAGATTTTTTTTATACCTATCTCGTAGGTTGGTTGTTGTCTCTAATCAAACTACAACAATTTATCATAGATAATAGTCATACCGATGACCAAGAGGTTAACGGCTCTCCACACCGTTCTGCACGTCTAAATCCAGACACTACTATATCTTTGGATAAGGCAAACCACAAATTGCGAGGTATGACAAAATAACATGTCTATCGAGTTCAACGTAATAAACCACACTGGTTATTTCGATTGCGAATGTAGTCTACAAAAAACAAAGTTCAACATGCAAACCACACCCAAGAGTGTAA
>Ga0070698_100006712_pt1 | contig 12485 bp, 10 predicted proteins | sample KBSK1502metaG_FD_65477 | JGI IMG/M metagenome (GOLD analysis project Ga0070698, IMG submission 65477) | Corn, switchgrass and miscanthus rhizosphere microbial communities from Kellogg Biological Station, Michigan, USA - KBS K1-50-2 metaG | ecosystem: Host-associated > Plants > Roots >...
CAGGGCTTCCAGTGCGCCTTCTGCATGTCCGGCTTCACGATGGCCGCGGTCGGCTTCCTGAAGGAGAACCCGAACCCGACGCGCCAGCAGCTCGCGCACGGGATCTCCGGCAACCTCTGTCGCTGCCAGGACTACGACAAGATCATCACCGCGTTCATGCGCGGCGCTGAGTACATGCGGAGGACCTAGGGCCGGCTGAAGCCGGCCCCTACGCAATGAGAAGGGCCGGCTGAAGCCGGACTCCACCGGTGATAGATATGGCAGACACGAAGTACATCGGCCAGAACTACACGCCTTCCGATCTCGTCGCGAAGGTGACGGGACGCGCGCGCTGGGCGGAAGACTTCCGGGCGGACGGGATGCTGTTCGCCAAGCTGCTCCTCAGCCCGATGCCGCACTGTCGCGTGCGCGGTATCGACGCGAGCGCGGCGCTCGCGATGCCCGGCGTCAAGGCGATTCTCACCGCCGACGATCTCCCGGACCTCGGCCCCAACGTCGAGCGCGCGCTGACGAACGAGCCCTACTACGCCGGCGAGCCGATCCTCGCCGTCGCCGCGGTCGACGAGGTCACGGCGGCGGAAGCCGTCGAACACATCAACGTCGACCTCGAGCCGCTCCCGTTCGTCGTCGATCCGCTCGACAGCCTGCGGCCCGACGGCCCGAGCGCGCGCACGACCGGCAATGCGTGGGGCGCGCCGATGCCCGGCGGCCAGGGTCCCAACGCCGCGTCTCCATTGAAGACCATCAAGTGGACCAGCGAGCAGTTCGCCGACGCCGAGGAAGGGCGGCTGCCGATGGGCGAGCCGACCGAGCAGTGGGCCTACGGCGACCTCGATGCCGGCTTCAAGGACGCCGCGCTCGTGCTCGACGAGACGATGGTCGTGCAGTCCACCGGGCACCACCCGATGGAAACGCGCACGGCGATGGCGTACTGGCAGAACGGGAAGCTGTTCATCCACTGCTCGACGCAGAGCGTCGCGCAGACGGCCCCGAACGTGGCGCGCTGGTGCGGGATCGAGCCGACGCAGGTCGTGCTCATCAGCGAGTACACCGGCGGCGGCTTCGGCAGCAAGGGCGGCGGCACGGTGACGATGTCGATTCCTGCGCTGCTGTCGAAGAAGGCGAACGCGCCGGTGATGATGCGCATCACGCGCGAGGACGAAAGCTACATCGGCCGCGCGCGCACGAACATGAGCGGCCGCACGCGCGTCGGCTTCGCGAAGGACGGCCGCATCCTCGCGCTCGACCTCTTCATCGTCCAGGACAACGGCTCGTACGGGCCGATGGGCGATCACCGCTCCGCCGGCCTCGCCGCGTCGATCATCTACCAGCCCGCCGCGATGCGGTGGCGCGCGATCAGCGTGCTCACCAACACGCCGCCGCGCTCGCAGCAGCGCTCGCCCGGCCCGATGCAGTGCAACGGGATCATCGAGCCGCTCATCACGAAGGCGGCCAAGCAGCTTGGCATCGACCAGGTCGAGATCCGGAAGATCAACTCGCCGGTCGGGCGCGCGATCTTCGGCCCGGCGCAGCCGAACGGCCAGCGTCAGAAGCTGACGAGTGCGTTCGTCGTCGAGGCGCTCGACAAGGGCAAGCAGGCGTTCCGGTGGGACGAGCGGAAGGCCTACTCGGGCCAGCGCCGCGGGTCCAAGGTGCGCGGCATCGGCGTCGCCGTCGGCCCGCACGGCGCCGGGTCGATCGGCTTCGACAGCCTGATGACGCTGCGCCCCGACGGCAGGCTGTACGTCCAGTCCGGCGTCGGCAACCTGGGGACGCACTCCGTCATGGATCTCGCGCGCGTCGCCGCCGAAGTGCTCGCGATGCCGTGGGAGAAAGTCGAGGTCGCGTGGGGCGACACGGGCAAAGGCGTGCCGTGGTCGTGCCTCTCGGTCGGCAGCCAGACGACGCACGCGATGACGCGCGCGAACTTCGCCGGGGCGAATGACGCGAAGCGGAAGCTGCAGGAGATTGCCGCGAAGGATCTCGGCGGCTCGCCGGACGACTACGAGCTGAGCAACGAACGCGTCCACCGGCGCGGCAACCCCGGCGGCGGCCTGACGTATGCGCAGGCCGCGAAGCGCGCCATCGAGCTCGGCGGCAAGTACGACGGCCACGAGGTGCCCGAGGACGTCAACGTCGTGACCAAGCGCGCGGCGGCGATGCACGCAGGCCTCGGGCTGATGGGTGTCGCGAAGGACAACTACCCGCGCAACGGCACGACGTATTCGTTCGTCGCGGGCTTTGCGGAAGTCGAAGTGGATGTCGAGACCGGCAAGGTGACGCTGATCGACTACCTCGGCGTCGGCGACGTCGGCACCGTGATCAATCCGCGCAGCCTGCTCGCGCAGATCAAGGGCGGCAGCTGCCTCGGCATCGCGCACGCGCTGCAGCAGAAGTGGGTGTTCGATCCGAAGTACGGGCTGATGGTGTCGCGGCGCTTCCACTACACCAAGCCGCTGACGATCCTCGACATTCCCGCGACGATGAACGCGGACGCGGTCGGCCTGCCGGATCCGGAGACGCCGGTCGGCGCGCGCGGCGTCGGCGAGCCGCCGGTTGGCGCGGGCTACGGCGCCGTGCTCAACGCGATCGCGGATGCCGTGGGCGTCGAGGTGTTCCGCCGCGCGCCGGTGACGGCGGACCTGGTGTTGATGTCGCTGGAGAACAAGAAGCGGATGCACGAGCCCTTGCGGGCGCATGTGTGAGGTTGGGCCGGCTAAAGCCGGCCCCTACGTACGGAATCGTACGTACGCAATCGTAGGGGCCGCCTTATAGGCGGCCCACCGGCGTAGAGGCGGACCTTCAGGTCCGCCTGGAGAGAGCAATGGCTGTTATTCGAGATGTGATGCCCGCGTTCGAGCTGTTCCAGCCCGCGTCCACCGCGGACGCGCTGGACCTGCTCGACCGCTACGGCAGCGACGCATGGATCTTCGCCGGCGGCCTCGACAGCTTCGACTGGCTGAAGGACCGCATCAAGCGCCCGCGCTACGTCGTCGATCTCGGCGGCGTGGCGGAGCTGAAGGGCGTCCGCGAGCGCGACGGCGGCCTCGAGATTGGCGCGATGACCACGCTCACCGAGGTCGTGCGCCATCCCGTCGTCAAGCAGCGCTACGCCATCCTGATGGAGGCCGCCGAAGCCGCCGCGTCGCCGCAGATCCGCAACCAGGGGACGATCGGCGGCAACGTGTCGCAGGACACGCGCTGCTGGTACTACCGGTCCGGCTGGTCCTGCTACAGGGCGGGCGGCAACGTCTGCTACGCGGACACCCCCGACGCGATCAACCGCGAGCACGCCATCCTCGGCGCCGATCGATGCGTCGCCGTCAATCCCTCGGACACCGCGCCCGCGTTGATCGCGCTGGGCGCCTCGATGGTCGTCCGCGGCTCGAAGGGCGAGCGTGTCGTGAGCGCCGAGGACTTCTTCGTCGGACCGGGAATCGACATCACTCGCATGACCGCGCTGCAGCCGGGCGAGCTGCTGACCGCCATCCGCATCCCGGGCGACTGGGCCGGCTCGAAGTTCTACTTCGAGAAGGTGCGCGACCGGCAGGTGTGGGACTTCGCGCTCGTCAGCGTCGCCTCCGCGATGGTCACGACCGGCGAGACGATTCAGAACATGCGCCTGGTCGTCAACGCCGTCGCCGCGCGGCCGCTGCGTCTGGTGAACGTCGAGCAGTTCGTGAAGGGCAAGCCGCGCAACGAGGCGACCGCCGCCGCCGCGGGCGACATGGCGATTGAAGGCGCGCAGCCGCTGCGGTTCAACGCTTACAAAGTGCCGCTGATGCGAAACCTGGTGAAGCGGGCGATCCGCGGGGTGGAGGAATGGGCTACTTCCTGACCTTCGGCCACAGTCCCTGGGGCCAGCAGATTCTCACGCACGTCTCGTGGAACCTTCTGTGGGCGTCGCTCTTCGCCGGCATCGCCTTCCTCGTCGCGCACGCCAGCTACATGGTGCTGTCGGCGCATCGCAAGCGTCACCCCGCCGAGACCGACGCGATGGAGGCCGCGCGCCCCGATCTGCCGGCGCGCATCCGGCGCCACTCCGGCGTCGCGCGCGGGTTCCACTGGGTGATGGCGGCGTCGATGTTCACGCTGCTCCTCACGGCCTTCCTGCCGATTGCCGGCGTCAAGTTCGCCTGGGTCACGTGGCACTGGATGGCCGGTCTCGTGCTCTCGGCCTCGATCCTCTTCCACGTCGTCCACGCCAGCGTCTTCCTCGACTTCTGGTCGATCTGGGTCGGGCCGAAGGATCTGCCGGAGCTGCGCGCCGAGATCCTGCGCGAGCTCGGCCACGACGTTCCCGGCCCGAAGCCCGGCAAGTATCCGCTCGGCAACCGCCTCTACCACCTCGCCATCGTCGCGGCCGGGTTGTCGGTCATCGCAACCGGGCTGACGATGATGGTGCGTGTGAGGACGCCGATCCTGCCGCGCAATCCGTACATGCTGGCGGACTCGACCTGGGGTGTCGTCTACGTGACGCACGGCATGGCCGGCGTCGCGCTGGTCGGCCTCGTGATCGCGCACGTCTACTTCGCGGTGCGGCCGGACAAGTGGTGGATCACGAAGGCGATGATCCTCGGCTGGATCACCAGGCGTCAGTACCTCGAGCATCACGATCCCGACCGCTGGGTCGTCGGCATGAATCCCAAAAACCAAATCCCAAATCCCAAATCCCAAGTTGCACAGTGATCTGGCAGCTCTTGGGATTTGGGATTTGGAGCTTGGGATTTGGGATTTCTAGCTGATGGGAGCCGAGGCGCCGTGCACGGTCACAATCGGGCGGACGAAGACCGAAGGAAAGGCGCTTCTCGAGACCGACGAGCTGATCTTCCGCGGCGGCGACGTGCGCCTGGCGATTCCCTACAAGTCCATCAAGAAGCTCGACGCGAAGGACGGCGTGATGCTCGTGACGTGGGCCGAGGGGACCGCGGCCTTCGACCTGGGCCCGGCGGCCATCAAGTGGGCGGACAAGATCCGGAATCCACCGAGCCGGATCGACAAGCTGAATATCAAGACGGGTCAGCTGGTGCTGTTCGTCGGCCTGCGCGACGCGACGCTGCGTGAAGAGATCGAAACGTCCGGCGCGACGGTGCTCGCGCGCGGCACCGAACCGGTCGATGTCATCTTCGTGGCGGCCAACGATCGCGCCGATCTCGAGCGGCTGGTCACGGTCCAGAAGTACCTCAAACGTGACGGCGCCATCTGGGTGATCCGTCCGAAGGGAAGTCCCCACATCTCCGAAAGCGACGTGATGAAAGCGGGCAAGGCCGCCGGCCTCGTGGACGTCAAGGTCGCGCGCTTCTCCGAGACCCACACGGCCGAGAAGTTCGTCATCCCCGTTGCGCAACGTTGAGAACCACTGCCGCTGCCCACTGCCGACTGCCGACTGATACGAGGAGACGCCATGAATCGTTATCTGACTGAATTCACCGGGACCTTCTTCCTGGTCTTCACCATCGGGTGCAGCGTGCTGGTCGGGACGCCGATGGCGCCGCTGGCGATTGGCGCGGCGCTGATGGTCATGGTCTACATGGGCGGGCACATCTCGGGCGCGCACTATAACCCGGCGGTGTCGCTCGGGCTTGTGCTGCGCGGCTCGTTCGCCGCCGGCGAGTTCGGCGCCTATGCGGCCGCGCAGCTCCTCGGCGCGATCGTCGCGAGCCTGGCCGTGTACCTCGTGACCGGCCGGACGTTCGTCCCCGCGCCTGCCGCGACCGCGTCCGTGCTCGCCGCGCTGCTCGTCGAGATTCTCTACACGACCGCGCTGGCGCTCGTCGTGATGAACGTCGCGACGGCGCCGGCGACCGCGGGCAATTCCTTCTACGGCCTCGCCATCGGATTCACGGTCGCCGCGGGCGCGTTCGCCGGCGGCCCGATCTCGGGCGGCGCGTTCAACCCGGCGGTCGGCCTCGGTCCCGCGCTCGTCCATGCGATCATCGCCCGCGGGTCGATCGCCCACGTCTGGCTCTACATCGTCGGCCCGTGCGTCGGCGCGGCGGTCGCGGCGGCGATCTTCAAGGTCCAGCACGGGGGCGCGCCGGCGAAGAAGTGAAGCGCCTCGCACTGATCACGGGGGGATCGTCCGGCATCGGCGAAGCGTTCGCCGAGGTCTTTGCCGCCGAAGGCTTCGACATCGTCATCACGGCACGGCGCGAGGATCGGCTGCGCGCGGTGCAGTCGCGCCTCCAGCAGCGGTACGGCTCGCGCGTCGAGCTGATCGTCGAGGATCTCGAGCGCCCGGATGCGCCCGCGCGGCTGTGCGCCGAGCTCGAGGCGCGCGGCTTGACGATCGACGCGCTCGTGAACAACGCCGGCTACGGCGTGCCCGGAGCGTACCTGGCGAGCAGCTGGGACGTCCACGCGCGCTTCCTGCAGATCATGGTGACCGCGGTGGCCGAGCTCACGTATCGACTGCTGCCGGGGATGGTCGAGCGGCAGTATGGCCGCATCATCAACGTCGCGTCGCTGGCGGGACTGGTGCCGTCTCCGGCCGGTCACACGCTCTACGCGGCCTCGAAGGCGTTCCTGATCAAGTTCTCCGAGTCGCTGAGCCACGAGGTGCGCGGCGACGGCGTGCTCGTCACGGCACTCTGTCCCGGCTTCACCTACAGCGAATTCCACGACGTCACGGGCACGCGCGCGATGATGAACAGGATGCCTGGCTGGATGTGGATGTCGGCCCCCGCGGTCGCGCGGAGAGGGTACGATGCGGTGATGGCCGGGGAATCCGTGGTCGTCCCCGGCCGCCTCAACGCCGCAATCGCGACGCTCGTCCGTATTCTCCCGCAGCGGCTCGTGACTGGCCTGGGACGACGGATCGGCAGGGCGTATCGCAAAGCGTAGAGAGGGCGGGCAGGGATGGAGCGACCGCAGTCCTGGAGTGAGCTGATCGAGATGCTGTTTGCCGGGTCGTGGAACCCGGCTCTCCAGCGGTTCCGCTCGCCGTATGCCTTCCGCGGGCTCGCCTCGGCCGAGCACCACCTGTCGAACAGCCTCCTCCGCCTGGCGGCGGGCCGCGCGAGCATGACGACGCTGGAGCAGTCGCTGCTGCGCAACTTCTTGAAGTACGCGCACGCGCAGCCGGCGCCGGGCGTCGATTCGGTGTGGCACTGGCTGGCGCTCGGCCAGCATCACGGCCTGCCCACGCGCCTCATCGACTGGACCTACTCGCCGTTTGTCGCGCTGCACTTCGCGACCGAGCACCCCGAGGAGTACGAGCAGGACGGCGTTGTCTGGTGCGTGAACTTCGTCGAGGCGAACACGCTGCTGCCGAAGCGGCTCAAGGCAATCCTGCAGGAGGAGCAGTCGCAGACCTTCACGATCGACATGCTCTCGGAGTTCCGGTCGCTGAAGGCGTTCGACTCGCTGGCGCAGGAGCCGTTCGTGGTCTTCATCGAGCCGCCGTCGCTCGACACGCGCATCCTGAACCAGTTCGCGCTGTTCTCGCTGATGCCGGATCCCTCCGTGCGCCTCGATACGTTCCTCGAGGCGCATCCCGACCTGTGCCGCCGCATCGTCGTTCCTGCTGAGCTGAAGTGGGAAGTGCGCGACAAGCTCGATCAGGCCAATATCAACGAGCGAACCCTGTTTCCAGGCCTCGATGGATTGAGCCGGTGGCTGGAACGCTATTACACGCCCAAATTGCCAAAGCCAATCCGGGATTGAAAGTTGCACCTCTCGGGTGCATGGGCACCCGTTTCCTCCACAGGGCATTCGTCACGTTTGCGCTCGCGGCCGTCATGGCGTGCAACCGCGGGCCTCAGGTCGACAATTCGCGCCACGCTGCGGCGATTCAACGGATCATCGCCTCGACCCCCGCGTGGGTCGATCGCGACAGGCTCGGAACGAAGCTGTGGAAGGCAGAGCGCGACTTCTACGCGTCGCGCAGGAATCTTCCCGCGTGGCTCGACGGCGACAAGGCGTCGCCGCGCCTCGCCGCGTTGATCGGCGCGCTGAAGCACTCGGAGGATCACGGGCTCGATCCCGCGCGGTATCACACCGACGGCTTCCAGCAGGCCGTCGCCGGGGCGGCCCAGAACAGGGAACGCTATGAGCTCGCGAAGATTCCCGAGCTCGACGCGCGCCTGACGTACGCATACCTGCGGTACGCGGCGGACCTGCTCGGATGGTCGGGCAATCCGAAGGCGATCTACGAGACGTGGCTGGTCGCGCCGAATAAAGTCGATCTGGCCGATCACCTCGAGCAGGCGGTGTCTGCGGACACGGTGCGCGCGTCGCTCGACGAGCTCGCGCCAGGCCATTCGCAGTACAAGGGGCTGCAGACAGCCCTGCAGCGCGAGCGGATGAATCCGACCGGTCATCTCGATCAGATCCGGATGAACCTCGAGCGCTGGCGCTGGATGCCGCGCGACCTCGGCGACCGCTACATCTTCGTGAACGTCCCCGCGTACCAGATGCAGCTGATGGAAGGCAACACGCCCGCGCTCGCGATGCGGGTCATCGTCGGCGACCCGAAGCATCCGACGCCGCTCTTCAATGACGAGATGACTACCGTCGTATTCAGCCCGAACTGGAATGTGCCCGAGAGCATCGTCCGCAAAGAGATGGTGCCGAAGCTCGTCGACGATCCCGGTTTTCTCGAACGGCAGGACATCCAGGTGGTCGGGACGTCAGGGCAGGCCGTCGATGCCGAGGCCGTCGACTGGAACGACGAGGCGGTCGTGGCGGGGCTGCATTTCCGCCAGGAGCCGGGTCCGAAGAACGCGCTCGGCCTCGTGAAGTTCCTCTTCCCGAACGAGTTCGACGTCTATATGCACGACACGCCGACCGATTCGCTCTTCAACAAGCAGCGGCGTGCGCTGAGCCACGGCTGCATCCGGCTGGAGAACCCGGCCGCGCTCGCGCAGTACGTGCTGCGCGACAAGCCGGAGTGGACGCCCGAGAAGATCGACGCGGCGATGAACGCCGGCCGCGAGCAGGGCGTGCCGCTGAAGGATCACATTCCGGTGCACATCGCTTACTTCACCGCGTGGGTGAACGCCGATGGATCGGTGAGCTATACCGACGACCCTTATCACCTGGACGAGAAGCAGAAAGTGCAACGTGTTTAGGGTTCAAAGGGTGCAAAAGGTTCAATGGGTTCAATGGGTCCGGTTCGATGGGTTCTCCGGGGTTCTTTGGGTTCAATAGGTTCGCGGGATCACTGATCTAACGGGCGTGCGGCACATCGCGTGCACCTCTGCAGGCATGGCAGGCGCACGCTCGCACAAGGATCTGATTTGCTGGCAACGAGCCTACGAGCTGAAGCTGCACGTTTACGAGTTGATCCGTGCAGGCACGATCACCGGCGACACGAAGCTGCGAGAGCAGCTCCGAGAGTCCGCGGCCGCTGCACCGCGACTCATGGCCGAAGGGTTCGGCCCGCTGCAACGCCTGGCGAAGCGCTCATCCAAGGCCGCGACGAACCTAATCGGCTACCTTCGCACCGCAGACCCGCCGAACGAACCGGCTCCGCCCAGGAAACGTCGCCGCCGCCGAGAACCCGAACCCAGAGAACCCGAACCCAGAGAACCCGAAGAACCCATGGAACCCAATGAACAGGACCCTTGAACCAATTGAACCAATCGAACCCCTTGAACCCAGAGGGATTTACGCAGTCGGCACGTACGCCGAAAACACGTATGCGAACAACATCGAAATGATCCCCATCAACACCATCAGGAACAGGCTGTGCTTGATGGTGAACCGGAACAGCCTTCCCTCATCAGCGGTCGTCATGCCCGTCGCGGCCACGGCCACCGCGATGCTCAGAATCGAAATCATCTTTCCCATCACGCCAGCGGCCGAGTTCACCGAGGCCATCAGGACGGGATTGAGATCCAGCGCGTTCGCGGTGACCACCTGCAGGTTGCCGAAGAGCGCGTTGGCGGAGGTATCGCTGCCCGTGAGGAAGACGCCGAGCCATCCGAGCACCGCGCTGAAGAACGGGAACGCCGAGCCCGTGGCTGCCAGCGCCAGCCCCATCGTCGACGTCATCCCCGAGTAGTTCATCAAGTACGCGAGACCGAGCATGCCTGCGAGCGTCAGGATCGCGAGTGCGAGCTGTCTGAAGGTGGCTACGTAGAGCCTGCCAAATCGCGCGGGGCTCACGCGCAGCACGATCGCGGAAGCAATCGCGGCCAGGAAGCACGACGTCCCCGACGCGCTGAGCCAGTTCAGCTCGAAGGGCGCCGCATACGGGGTCGGCTGCGCGACCACGGGTGGCACGCGCTGAATCATGTTGTGGAGGCCCGGGACGAGCAAGCCGTTCAGCAGCGTGGGACTTCGCGGGAGGCCGGTCGGCAACAGGCTGTTCGTGAACCGGTTGAGCGCGGCCTTGACGTCCGCTTCGCCCCACACGAGCACGAACGCGACGAGGAACAGGTAGGGAAGCCATGCGGTGAAGATCTCGGCCGCCGGATGCGTCCGCGTCGCGACGGCCACGGCGGCGCCACGCTCGACACGCACGCCGCTGGGGGGCGTGAACCCCGTAACGTCCACGGGCGTGTCGCCTTCGAGGCGCATGACGTTGCGCGGCTTCCAGAGCTTCATCACCAGCACCATGACGGCAATGCAGGTGAGCGAGCTGGCGATGTCGGTCAGCTCCGGTCCGACGAAGTTCGATACCGTGAACTGCATGCCGGCAAACGACACGCCGCACGCGATAATCGCCGGCGCCACTTCGAGCGCGCGCCTCCAGCCCGCCATCACGACGATGAGGTAGGCAGGGATGAACAGCGAGATCATCGCGCAGAGCCGTCCCACCATCGCGCTGAGCGCCATCACGGGCAGCCCCGTGACGTTGGCGAGCGTCGTGACCGGAATGCCGATCGAGCCGAACGCCACCGGAGCCGTGTTGGCCAGCAGGCAGATGCCCGCCGCGTAGAAGGGGTTGAAGCCAAGGCCCGCGAGCATGGCGCCGGAGATCGCGACGGGCGCCCCGAAGCCGGCCGCTCCCTCGATGAACGCGCCGAAGGAGAAGGCGATGAACAACGCCTGCAGCCTCCGGTCCTTGCTCAAGCTTCCAATCGAGTCCTTGATGACCTCGAACTTCCCCGTCTCGACCGCGAGGCGATACAGCATGATCGAGGCGAAGACGATCCAGGCGATGGGGAAGATGCCGAAGGCCGCGCCGTAGAGCACCGAGATCAGCGCCAGGTTCACGGGCATCCCGTACACGCCGAGCGCGACGACGAACGCCGCGACGAGCGCCGCGCCGGCCGACATCCAGGCCGGCCTTCGAAAGACCCCCAGCATCAGGAACAGCACGAAAATCGGCAGGGCGGCCACGACGGCCGACAGCCCCAGGCTTCCGTTCAACGGCGCGTAGTTGTGCTGCCACATAGGAGGCGGAATCTTAACGGATAATGAGGCGGCTTGGTGAAGAAGGTTGTTCTGGCGGTGGTGCTGCTGGCGGTGCCGTCACTGGCGCCTGCACATCCCGCGCCTTTCAGCTACCTCGATCTGCGCATCGGGAACGACGTCATCGAGGGAACGCTCGTCGTCCACATCATCGACGCCGCGCACGACCTGGGCATCGACCAGCCTGAAAAACTGCTCGATCGGTCAGTCGCCTACGGCAATCTCGACCGGCTGACGGCGCTCATCACCCAGCGCCTGGTCCTGCGGGCCGACACGCCGCTGATGATCCAGTGGGGCGACGTGGACGCCATCCCCGAACGCCAGGCGCTGCAGCTGCACTTCCGCATCCACACGTCGCGGCCGGCCACGCTCGGCATCCACGCGCTGATGTTTCCGTACGACCGCCTGCACCAGACCTTCGTCAACGTCTACGAGGACGGCAGCCTGCGGCAGCAGTTGGTGCTCTCGGCCGACAACGCCGACCGCACGTACTACACGGGGACGACACAGGGCGCGATTGCGGTCATCAGGACGTTCGTCCCGGCCGGCATCCATCACATCCTGATCGGGCCGGACCACATCCTGTTCCTCATCGGCCTGCTGCTGCTCGGCGGCGGATGGAAGGCGCTGCTGAAGATCGTGACGGCCTTTACGATCGGCCACAGCATCACGCTGTCGCTGGCCGCGCTCAACATCGTGACGCCGCCGCCGAACATCATCGAGCCCGCCATTGCGTTGAGCATCGTCTTCGTTGGCGCCGACAACCTCGTCCGCGGCGGCGGACGCGACGTGCGCGCGCTCATCGCGCTCACCTTCGGCCTCGTCCATGGCTTCGGCTTCGCCAACGTGCTCCGCGAGTTCGGCCTGCCGCGCGAGGCGCTCGGCTGGTCGCTCTTCTCGTTCAACGTCGGCGTCGAGATCGGGCAGCTGTTCATCGTGCTGCTCGTCGCAACGGCGCTGGCGCTGGTCCGCCGGCGCAGCGAGACGGTCGGCATGCGCGTCGCGTTTGCCGGCTCGCTCGTCGTCGTTGCGGCCGGGGCGTACTGGTTCGTGCAGCGCGTCTTCTTCCCCGCGGGGATCTGAATAAGGCGGAGGCGGACCTGAAGGTCCGCCTCTACGTCCCT
>Ga0070698_100006714_pt1 | contig 12481 bp, 13 predicted proteins | sample KBSK1502metaG_FD_65477 | JGI IMG/M metagenome (GOLD analysis project Ga0070698, IMG submission 65477) | Corn, switchgrass and miscanthus rhizosphere microbial communities from Kellogg Biological Station, Michigan, USA - KBS K1-50-2 metaG | ecosystem: Host-associated > Plants > Roots >...
TCCCGAATCGCCTCTTGCGCGCTGGCCTCGCCGTTCGCGGGACGCAGCAACGCGAAGCTCCGGCGCTCTCCGTTCACGGAGTACTGCCGGGCCGGGAACGTGACGTTGCGCCCTCCCGCACGTCGTTCCCAGATGGCGAAGCCGATCAGCTTGAGCCCGTTGAGCGGGCCGGCTTCGGCTTCGAAGATCACTTCCGCGTCAGCGAGCTTCCCTGGAGGATTGCTCGTAGTGTTCGGAAGGATCCGGACAGACATCACTTCTTCCTTCTGCTTGGACATGGGTCCTCCTGTGAGCGCGCCGTGGATCTGTGACCGACGGCGGTTGCCGAATTCGCGCGGATCCTGTGGATGCCGCCGAACGAGGGTGGGACGCACGGGCTCTGCGAGCGCGTACGTAGTGACGGATAGAGCCGTCGACGTACCCCTATGAACGCAGGATTTGAGGGAAACCTGACACACGGAGAGGAGGGGCCGGATTCCGAAGGTGTGAAACGAGGGCTACAGGAGTCCCCCAACCGGTTCGCGGCCGTAAAGAGCAGCGCAGCGGAGTTTATCGAGCAGTTCGACGGCGGTCCACGGTGGCTGGCATCGCTCGTTCCACTCGGAGAGGACGGCCAGGGCCTGTTCGTCGTCGAGCGCGAAGCCTCGCGCCAGGCGGCAGCAGACGCGGAAGGTGTGAACGTCACCATGATGTCCCGAGATCGCGGGCGGCACCGAGGCCAGATACCGCCTCGCGCGCTCGACCACGCCCGGCTCGCAAGCGTGCACTCCTCTCGGAGGAACAAGCGGCGGCGGCGGAGTGGGGCGGACGGCCGGGAAGTCCTCCGGCCCGAACCGCCGGTCGACATCGCGGTAGTCAATCGTCACGAGGTGCGGTTGCTGGTGTTTATGATTCAAGAAACCCGGCAGACGCGTCGTTTGGGTGATCGGCGTCGCGGCGGGGTCCGTCTCCAGTTCGTTCGCGAGTTGCCTTTGCAGGCGCTCGACATAGATGCAGTCGAAGCCCGTAACGCGCCAGAACACGTGCACGCGACCTGGGGACGAATGCAGGACATAGCTCGGGGATGGAAGGTCCGACCGGGCCTCAACGCGCGCGAGGACGGCATCACCGTCCCGGTCGGCTTCAAGAAAAACGTGGCGGACGGAGCCGATCGCGTCACGCGTCCGAGCCCGCCTACCCACGGTGACGGCGTTAACGCTCACATAGACGTTGAATCGATGGGCGTTCATCGCTCGGAGCCACTGCTGGAACCGTTCGTGCGAAGTCCACGAAAGAGGTCCGACACGCTGAGCCACTCGCCCGCTGTCGTACGATTTCAGGAAGACAGCCACCCAGTCGGTCGGTTCGTAGGCCAAACGAAAGAACCTGACCGCGGACTCCCTGTTGACTTCGACCTTCCTCGCCATCTGCGCACCGGCCCCGATAGGGGCGCCGCATCGCTTGCCTGATGAACGCAAGAATCTGGAGGATCCTGTCAGGGGCGTCTTGCCGGTCTTCTGTATCGGTGGTCGTAATCCAGATATGGAGGATTCGCTGGGCCGAGGAACGTGTTGCCCGTGTGCCTACGGGCGTCGGTTGTATGGCGCGGGTTCACGCCGGCGTTCCATCATCAAGAGCTCGGGTATCGGGTGGATTACGTGCGCAGAAAATGCTGAAGATGTCGACAGATACCTTCGTCGGTTTCCGTCCCTAGATGCAGATTGGCCAACTTTCTCGATGCTTCGGTATTTTGTCGGGAAAGATATTGCGCCGCGGCAAGGCGGGATTGGACATCGGGGCTCTTGAGTATGTCGACCACAAGCGGCAACCCTAGATCAGGCGCAAGCTTCAAGATGGCTTCGGCGGCCGCACGAATCTGTCGTGATTCTCCAGACGCGATCCGTTTCCGAAGTTCAGGCAGCGCAAGGTCTCCCATCTTTGCTGCCGTATCCGCGGGTTCGTAGACTTCTCCCTTGCCGGCCGCGGACAAATCAAGAGCCTCCGCAAGATCGCTAACAAGGTCATCCTCAGCCGTTGCAGTCGATGCGCCAATTGACCGCAAAGCTGATCTGGCTGCTCGATGAAAGCTGCGAAGCTCCTCGGCGTAGGTGATGATCCGTTGATTCGTCAGGCACTCCTTTAGCACCACCACGGCAACTGGATTGTTCAACTTGGCGAGGGCGTCCACCAGCGAGGTGCGGCTTAGATCGTTTTGATTTTTTGCAAGAACCTCGGCCAGTGATCCTGCCGCTTCGGAATCGCCAATGTTCGCTAGAGCGGAGGCTGCCGCGATGGCAAACTGGTCGCTCCAAGTACCAGTCGTTAGACGGTTGACGAGTGCATCTCTGGCGCGCGCTCCTCCGATCGATCCGAGTAAACTGGCCGCCCACGACGCGACCTCAAAGTTGGGCTCCTTTGAGAGTATCTGCTTTCTCGGCGGTGCGGAGAGGGCCGCAACAAGCGGTTCCAGAAGTTCAGTGTCTCTTCTCGCGACGAGTTTCTGTAGCTCATTGAACGCTTGGTACCCAGCGTTCTCGTCATTGACCATCGTTTCAAGCAGGCGCTTCTGATTGCTTGGTCGGCTGAACCAACTCATTGTGTCGACTCCCGTGTCATCCCCGCAGATTCCGCCTTGCAGCCGGGACCCCGCCGGATTGTATGGCCGACAAGGCGACTCAGATCATGCCTGGCCGATGCTATCCCTTCGTAAGAACGACACGCCCCGCAAACGTCGTTTGCTGGCAGTCAGTGCCCGTGAAATCCGCCTCGATTCGGGTGGCTTCTGCTGTCCCGACACTCCCGAACGTTCCGCGGCAGCCGCGCGGTGAATTGAATTCACCGTGGGTGCTGATCTGCGTCGGCGGAGTGTTTCCTGGCGACAGCGCAGTCGAACCGGTCGTGTCCATAGTCAGCCACGGGTGCGAGGACCGGATCGTCGCACGCAGGGACTGCATGTTCGTCTGCGGCACGACCTCGAAGGTCCACGTCATGTCTCCGCTCAAGGGCGGCGGCGGATTGGGGTCGCCGGGATTGACCTGAATTGTAACCGTGCCGCGCCACGTTCCGGTCAGGAACGACGTCAGGCCGGATGGACCGGTCGGCGTACCCGCACGGCCGCAGCCTGCGACGGTCCCGACGACGAGAAACGTGATCGCGCGCTTCGCGGATCTGGTCATACGGTCGCTCCTTCCTCAACCGCGCGCTCCGGAGACCAGGGTTCTACGATGAAACGATCCGTCTGCGGATCGTATCCTCGTACGCGCACGACGTCTGTCACCGCTCGCCGAGTCTCCAGCCGTGCTAGATGGACTACCAGATGGATAGCGAGGGTGATGGCCTCCCGCGTGCTCCGGTGCGGCAGACCGACGTTCGCGGTCAGCACACAGTGCGCGAGCCTCGTGAGCGCTTGCTCGGCGTTGTTCGCGTGAATCGTCGTCAAGCTCCCGAGGTGGCCGGTGTTGAGCGCCTGGAGGAGATCGAAGGCCTCCGGACCGCGGACCTCACCAACCAGGATCCGGTCCGGGCGATGCCGAAGCGTGGCTCGCACCAAGTCGGCGATGGTCACCGCCGGCATCGGCTCCTCCTGGCCGAGCGGCGCCTGCGCCCTTCGCGCTTCAAACCGGACGAGATTCGGCTTCTCGATACGAATCTCCGACGTCTCCTCAATCAGAACGATCCGATCCTCGGGCGAGATCGTTTGGGCGATTGCGTTGAGAAGCGTCGTCTTGCCGGTGCCCGTTCCGCCGGAGATGAGGATGTTCAACCTGGACGCAACCGCCTCGCGCAGCATGTCGGCGAGTCCTTCCGACAGCGTCTTCACAGTCACCAGGTCTTCCAGGCTAAAGCGTTGCGTGAACTTCCTCACGGTGAGCGTGGGACCATCGACTGCGCAAGGTGGAAACATCGCGGCCACACGAGAGCCGTCCTCGAGCCGCGCATCGAGCATGGGTTGACGTTCAGAGATCTCATCACCACACGCACGTGCGATGTTCTTGATCGCGACAGTGAGGTTTCTGACGTCAAGCGTTCGGTCTGGAACCGGTTCGATACACCCGAGGCGCTCGACGAACACACGCCTCCCGCCGGCGTTCACCATGACCTCGGTGATCGCCGGGTCGACGAGCAGGTCCTCGATTGCCTTGAGGAACGGAAGGACGCGATCGAGACTGCTCATATCGCGCCCCGTTCCAGGTGATCGAAGTAGCTGGTCTGCACGTCCAGGTAGTGCGGTTTCAGGTAGCAGTACTGCGCCGGCAGAGGATTGATGCCGTCGTACGGCAACACGATGGCCTGAGCGTTCTGCAGCTGGGTGAACACGCGTGGCGCAAAGATGTACTCGTGATGCGGCGCGTAGCTCTTGCTCGCACTGAGCGACTGCTGGCCGGACGTCGGACGCCCTGTGAGCAACGAGATGTGCGCGTCCCGGCCGGACTCCGACACGCTGTAGTGCGCCTTGAGTCGATCGCGCCGGCCGCACAGCTCCGCGGCGGCGCGCGCGGTGAACTCGTCGCTGGTGGCCAAGAAGACTTTCGTGCGGAAGCACTGGAGCAAGGTCCGCCAGCTCTCGTCGCCGGGGATGGCTGATCGGAGAGAGCTGATGCTCTGCGTCGCAACGATCGGGATGAGTCTTGCCTGGCGCGACAGCGCGAATGTGCGCTCATCACCGGTCGGATCCGTCTCACCGACGGTGGCGAAGGCGTGGTACTCGTCGCAGACAAAGAGCAGGTCCCGCCACGTGCGTCCGGGCTGTGCAGAGATCTGCGGGATCCGCTGGAGCACGGCGCGCTGGAAGTCCAGCTTCAGCATCACTCCCAGGATTCGCGCCAGCCCAGGGTTCAGCCCGACCGGGAAGTTTAGGGCCAGCACCTTCCCACTCTCGAGCAACTTATCGACCGGCGCGAGGGGCCTGGGCTCTCCCGGAGGCGGGTCGTCTGTGTACGCGCTCCGGGGTGGACAAAAAGCCCGGTGCACGGCTGGGTTGTCGTCGAACAGCGACAGGAACACGACGACGCCTTCGACGATGGACGATCGCAGTCGTCTATCGAGCTGTGTCCAACCGCTGAAGTACCAACGCGCAACAGCATCGACCTGGTGCTTCCGCGCGAGCCACCCTTTACCCTTGGGCTTCCGCACTTCGTAGAGCACGTTGCGTCCGGCCAGGAATGTCTCCAAGTCGGCCTCGTACGGATGCGCCATGTGGTCCGTGTCCTCCGCGAACCAGTGCGCCCACGGCTTCTGGACGCAGTGTTCGCTGTGGTCACCGGCTCGGATCACGAGCACGTCGGGAGGATCCTTGAGCTCCGCCTGCAGTCGCCTAACGTCTTGGTCGATCTCGTTGTTCTCCAGGATGTAGCGGTAGATCTCCGAGAACGTCGTGTAGCCGCTGCTGACGCGCCTGAGCAAGATCACGAACTTCAGCAGGTCCGTGTACGCCTGCTGCCAGAAGGGTTCCTTCGACCGCCCGAACAAGTTGTTCAACAGTGTTGCAACCGCGTAGGCGACAGCGTAGGGGTCGAGCTCGTTGTGCAGGGGGTTGTAGCAGACGCCGGTGTCGAGCCCGATCTCGATGTAGTCAGCTTCGCGGCCGGTCCGGGCTAGCATCGAACGCACCTGGCCGCAGAAGTCGCCCTTCACTTCCAGGACCAGGCCACCCACCTTGCGGTCCGCATCGTCGGCTTTCCATCGAAGCAGTTGGTCGACGTACGGGTACATGCACGCCGACGTCTTGCCGGTTCCCACGGCACCGAGAATCATCACGCCCGTGTAGAGGCCCCTCTGTGGCACGGTCAGCCACTCGGGACGCGGTGCCGGTCCAGGAGCGGTTGGATGATGAGTCTCGCCAAGCACCAGCATTGGCTTGGCTCGCTGCTCGGGTTCGGGATACGGAGGAAGAGGCCGGACTCGGGCACTCGGCGCGCGCCGGTAGACGACGATCGCGACGAGCGACATCAACAGAGATGCTGCGAAGTACGGCGTGGTGAACCACAAGGTCGCATAGCCGTAGCTCAGGAGTGCCAGGACAGTTGGAGCGCGCTCGCCTATCAGCCCGAGGAACGCGTCATCCCTCGAAATCGGATATGTGCGCACACCCCACACACCGACAGCGCCCGCCATCGCCATGGCAGCCAGCACGCGAGCCTCGACGATCTTCCGGAGCATCGCGCCACCCCACATTCATCTGCCAGCTGCGATGGCAGGTTCGCCGGACGGGACGCTTTCGGTCTGCGTCCGCCGGAGGCCGGCGTTCGTCCGGCGCGGGCCGTTGTGCGCGCGTGGTACATACGAGCCGCCGTGTGACTCGCGCCACTTCACGAACTCCTTGTCGCGCGCGAGCACGGTGTCGATCACTTGATTGAGCACGTACTCGGTTGACTCACCCAGGAAATGGGCGTACGCATACAACGTCTCGTTGTTCTCCGCGTCGAGTCGTGTTCGGTGCTTCACGAGTTGTTTGCCGCGCGTGCGCGGTTTGATCAATGGCATGTCGCCCTCCCGTTCAGGATTGACCGTGCGATGGTCGTGACCGTCTCGTGACGCTATGCGTGACGAGCGGGCGGCCAGTTGCCGGACCTGCACCGTGTCGTGTAGACGACGCGTGCGAGGGTCCGTTTGTCCGGACAGACAGGACACGCAGCCGGGGCGTGAGCGACCCCTGGAAACGAGGTCCAGGACCGAGTCCATAGGGTGGACAAGGGGGTCGCTCACGCCCCGGCTGTCTCTCTTTTTCTATGGCGTCGACAGCCCAGCCAATTGCGCGGCATAGAACGCCGCGCGTCGTAGCCGCCCGCAACTTGGCGACTATCAGGGGCCTACCGGCTCCGCGCGTGGCGGTGCGGCCGTGCTCGAGGTGCAGCGGACGCACCGCTTGGATGCGTATCGAGGGGGAACGCTCCTCCGACGCCTGCGTTCCCCCCTTTTCGAGCACCATCGCCGGGCTACGCCGAGCCAACCATGGGTGCGATGCGCGCATAGGCATGAGTCAATGGGAGCCCCGTTACGCGGCCCCGGCCGCCGGACATCTTGTCGTCGAGAACTGGAGAGGCCGTCGCCTGCACGGGCCACTCGCCGTGTGTTCTCCACTGCCGATAGAGCGCTTGGTATCGTGGCCCTCGGAACGTGCGCTCCGCGCGACGAAAGCGCCCGAAGTCCTCCGGTGCGGCGCCTCGATCAACCCGACTCCGCTGCGTAAAGTACCAGCTGATCTCCTCGGTCTGCGACAACCGCAGCGGCCGCCGCATTTCCTCGCTGGCGGCTTCCTCGTAGAGGTCCAGCGCGGTCGTGAAGTGCGACGGCATCAGAAGGCGAATCTCCCACTCCGGCACCGCCCGAAGTACGTCGCCATGACGGTGCAGGAACGCTCGAAAATCGACGGGAGTCTTCCGGTTGACGAGGTACAGGAAGACATGTCGCCGGCCATCCGCCGCGACGCCGATCGGTAGCTTGTCGGTGAAGTAGCGAACGGTCTTCCGTTTTCCATCGTCGAACGTCAGGTGCGGCAGTTCGGTCGATCGAAGGGTCGTGGCCAACTTGAAGTACTCAACCTTTTCTCGCTCACTGCCGAGCCAGCGCAGCCGATGATCGGCAAGTACGGCGTCGAGCACCATGAGACGTTCCACGGCCCTGGCCAGAGTCACAGGCTTGCGGTGGCGATTGTGGGGCTCGCCGATCGCCGCATAGAGGCGCTTGCTGTGAACGTGATACAGGTGCGCCCGTCGATGCGCCGTCGTGTAGACGGTTGCCCACCTGTCGGCCACCAGGGAAGAAAAGAAGTCGTACATCTTCTGCCCGCGCACGATCCCAGCGAAGGCGCAGTACTGGCGTCCAACACACACTCCGGAAAACAACATCACTGTCACGAGAAAGCGCGCTTGGCGATCCGTGAAGCCCAAGTCCACGACGGCCTTGAACTGATCCGTTCGCGTCACTGAAGCAGCTCCTCCGCCAGTCGCGGATTCACTCCACGGCCGCTGCTTCCCATGGTGCGAAGCCCTCCAAGACGAGCGCCGACGGCTCTGTAGCGGGTGAATCCGGCGCGAGCCGTTGAAGCTGCGTGGGCCCCGCGGTAGTGCGGCGTCACGACCTCGATGTTCTCCACCACTCGCCGACCATCGCGGTCTTCGCATTCGAGACGTGCATCGGGTAGCCGCACGTGGCCGTCGTCGTACGGCAGCTGATGCTCCTGAGCCCAGCGGGCCACGGCCTCCTGCGTCTTCTCTGCGGGCTTTCCCCTCTCGCGACGGGTCCGATTCTCGGATTGGAGGAACCGTTGGTACTCCCGCTTCAGCTCCTCTTCGAGCACCACCTGGCGCATGCGTTCACCCTGCTCGGCATGGCGCTCGGCAGCTCTCATGTACGCCTCGTACACTCGAGAGTCATGAGCCAGCTCACGCGGCTTGGAGATGCCGACGTAGAAGGCTTGCCTCGGAGCCGAGGAGCTCGTTCGTCGACTCCCCTCCAGCAGCGCCCGTCCTTCACTGGTGAGCGTCACCAGACTGGTTCGCGTGCGTCCCAAGACGTACGGTGTGGTGCGCACCAAACCGAGGTCTCGAAGCCGTTCCAGATCCCGAGCAGGCCTGGTCGGCGTCCGCGGGTTCGACTCGCGCAGGTCGCCAGACGGCACCACTCGAAAGGCGCCGACCGTCGCCAGCACTCGGACATCTTCTCCGGACAATCGATACTCCCTGTCATTTGCGTGAACTCGTTCCCTAGACGAGCCTCGTGGCAGGTCGAGGTCCCGCGTGAAGACGTCGCGCGGGTCGTTCGAGGTCGGAACGGGCTGCACGTCGGTATCGCTTTCCACCCTGCCTCGGCCGGGCTCCGGCAGGTCGCGCTCGGGCGCGCGCGGATCATCAATCTCTCGCCACATCTGAACCTCCCGCTGTTTACTGCAGGTACGACCGCAGGTCATCGAACACGGCATCGTCGGTCGCAAGCTGACGGTCGAGATGTAGCAGCTTGCGGCCGGTGTCGCGCAGGAACAGCCAGCGGGCCACGCTGTAGTACGTAGCGGTGAGGTTCAGAAAGAGGATCAGGGCGGCCCCACCGATTAGGGCCGCGTGCTCGTGGAACAGAACAGTCTTGTAGGGCGCAAGGAAGCGCAGCTCGCCGGCAAGCCAACCGGCACATAGGAACACTGTCACGGCTGCCAGGAACGCAGCGTTCGCGATCATCGGCGTCCCTCCTCGAACGCCTGATCCACGCGGAAGTACGCGATCTGCAGCCCCAACGGATTGACGCGCACGAACTCGTTCGGGACGCTGTCGCGCAGGACAAAGTCCACCTGCGCGACGTAAGTCTCACGGTTCCTCTCGGACCGCGTGCCCGGAGAGTAGTAAACCTTCTGGAACGTCACGGCGGCCTTGAACGGCTGTGCCGACAGCTCGCTCAGGCTGACGTTCTGCACGAGTACTTCGACTTCGTCCGCCGAAGGATTCGTCACGAACGTTTCGAGCACTCGACTCTGCTCGTTCTGGGCGATGGTGGCGTCGGCCAACGCCGGCTCGAGGAAGAAGAGCGAGTCGGGGTACTCTCGCTGTACTGTCGACCGAATCCGAGTGAAGTGCTTCACGACGAATTGGGTCAAGAAGTACCGGAGTTCGGGAGGTTGCGGCTGGTAGCGCGACGCGTCGTACTGCACTGCCTCCGCACGGCCGACATCGTCGATTCGAACGACGAGAGGCTTGACCTGCGAGTACCGGGACACCGTGTGGAAGTTCAGAACCAGCAAGCCGACGGCGACCAGGCACACGAGGACGAGTGCGATCTTCAGGTACGTGTTCATCACCAACGCCGAGCCGTACAGCTCCACGAACTGGCGCTTCGCGCTCTCCATCGTCTTGGGATTGATATCGCCGACGACACCAGCCACAGCGTCCCCCTCCTCACCTCAAGACGTGAAGATCGAACAGTCTCCAGGCAATCCACGCCAGGCCGGTTACGAACCCTAGCAAAACCGTTATGCTCAGCGCTTTCCAGTAGATGGGCGGCAAGTCCGACCAAGCGACCTCATGGGGCTCACGCAGGTGATCGGGAAGGTTCGAGAATCGCTTCGGCATGACTTCCTCCGGCGCATCTAACGCTTCATGAACCGGCTCAAGCCTGGGAACGCAGCCTGGCCGCCGTGGCCAGAGAAGATCGACGTCGTCAGCGACGGCACGAGCACGATGCCGGTGCAGAACGTGATGATCACGGCGACCGCTTGAAGCCCGTAGATCCCATATTCCGCCTGAGTAATCGTCGGAGGCAAGGTGGTCACGTACCGGAACACAAACCGCTCGAACACCATCAGAAAGGCGATTGCGACCACCGGAACGAACGAGTACTGGATGAACGCCTTGAACCATCCCCAGAACAGCCAGTCGAGCTTTGGCACGATGAAGAAGGGGACGAAAAGCGGACCGAGCAGCGCACACACGGCGCTGGCGATGAGACCAAAGGCAATCACCGCCAACGACACGGCCTTCGCAAAGGCAATCAGCAGCAGGACGATCCAGTAGATGAGGTTGGCGAGAATCGACCAGGCATCAGGCTGGATGAACTTGTCCGAAAGGTCGTCGAAGTGCTGGTAGATGTTGTCGAACGCTCTAGCCTCGAGCACTGACTGGAAGTAGAACGCCTGGTCGGTGATCAGGTTGCTGAACGACACTCCGATACCAGGCAGCGGCGACTCATAGAAGGCGATGAGGGAGTAGCCGAAAGACACCACCAGCAGCAGTTTGGCGAACTCGAACATGGAGTCGCTGAGACCATCGCGAGAAAACATCATCTGAATGCCATGCCAGACGATGATGATCGTGGCGAAAGACAAGAACAGGCGGTTTCCGAATCGGAGGAACTCCGGCTCGTACGTCAGCAAGAGACCGGAGATCGCCTGCTGAATCGTCGGTAGCAGATTGAGTTGCATGGTCACAATCCTCCGCGACTACACCTACGGTTGCCGCCATGTCCGGAGCGCATCTCCTGCGCCCGCGCGGAAAGCTTCGTCGGCGGCTCTGCGGTCGCGCCATGTGACGAGTTGCATGTCGATAGCCGCCGCGTCCGTGTCGCGGGCACGCTTGCTGTCAACGAGGAGTTGTTCGACTATCCCGGTGAGCAACTGAATTCGAGCCTGACGCTGCCTGACACCAATGACCGCGGCGCCACTGATCTTGTCGAGAACAGCAGTCGTACTCTGTTCGCTGGACGGGTCGATGACGTCGCGTTCAAGAGCGTCAATCGCCGGCAGTTCATTCTTTCGCCCGAAGAACCGCAATTGGCCCGTGTCTTGAGTGCCCGCGATGGCCGCTGCATCAGCGAGATTCACGGTGGCCAAGCGTGCCTCGACGACTCGGCGCGCAACAGGGCCGAGTCGATTGATCAGACCCGAGGCGGTCAACAGCGGAAGGCTCAAATCAACGACCGCCGTGCCGGTTGGATCGCCAAAGATCAATGCGTCGTTGTACGGCTGCGCGTAGAAGAAGTCGCCCCCGTGTGTCGTCCAGCGAGGCACGTCGGTCAAGGCGTACTTTCTCAAGTTGGTCAGAGCGCTCAACCGGCGCGCCATCTCACGGATCTTCGTGTGCTGCGCGAGCTGGATCTCATACAGGTACTGCTTCAGCGTCGCCGTGATGCTGTTGCGAGCGGTTGTTGCTGCGTCGTAGACGACCAATTGGGCCGAGGCGTTGTCGCTCGCAGTGGCGACCAGGGCACCGATCAGCGCGGCGGTGCCGAGCGAACGCGCAATTTTCCCGCGCGTTGTCAGACCCGGATGTCCTTGAACCGAAATGCGGAACATCACAGCACCTCCTCAACGTGCTACGGCTGACGCCAACTGGCCAGCGCGTCACCTGCACCAGCCCTGAACGCTCTGTTCGCAGCGTCGCCATCTCGCCACGTGACGATCTGCATGTTCAACGTCGAGGCTTCCGTGTCGCGCTGCCTCTTGCTCCGAGCAAGTAATTGTTCAAGGGCATGCGACAGCAATTGGTTCGCTGCCATGTCTTGCCTTCGACCCAGCAGCTCTCCAGCAGCCACCTTGTCGAGAATCGCCGTCAGCTCGTGATACGAAGATGAACCGTTCAAGACATCACGCTCGAGTGCCTGCACGGCATTCTGCAGTTCGGTGTGGTAGCCACGCATCAGGCCCACTTGATGGCCGCCCAACATCGCAACCGAGTCCGTGATCTCGGCGGTCGCGTACTGTCGCTCGAAGGCCCGTCGAGCTGCGGGACTCAGCGTTGCCGGAGTATTGGGAGCCATCAGCGGGAGGGCAGTCGCCAGATAGGCGGCTCCGGTCGCGTCACCGCTATTGAAGGCTGCGATCCAAGGGCGCCCGTACTGCCACCTTCCTGAGTCGTGGCTGGCAAACGCGAACGGCGGCGTCCGGTAGGAGTCCATGCGTCCGAGCCCCTGCGCCATGCGAAGAATCGTCCGGTACTGCGCTTGAAGCTCCTCGTACTGCCGCTGCGTGCGCTGAACGATCAAGATTGCCTGCGCCAGGTTGGCCGGATCGATAACAGCGAAC